>MKWU01005808.1_pt1 | contig 13054 bp, 10 predicted proteins | sample 809101 | NCBI WGS metagenome assembly MKWU01 (sample SAMN05860141, study PRJNA318959) | sponge metagenome | host: Aplysina aerophoba | place: Slovenia: Piran, Adriatic Sea, Gulf of Piran | collected 2013-05-07 | reverse complement strand
GAGCACAAACCCGACCCGGTCTTAGCCCGACAAAGTGTACCACGCAGGTCAAGTACTTGCGCCTGTTTGGTGCGCCTGAGGCCGCTCTCCCGATTCGTGCACTACGAACTTGGGAGCGCCACGTGACCGACTCTCCGAATCACTGTTCTTGCCGTTCCGGGACTCGCGCCCGGCACGCAATCGTCTGCCTGCTGGCGGGCGTTCGCTCTCTGATTGCCGACCGTCCCGGTGTTCCCCGAAGCCTTCGCCTGTGGGCCGCCGTCGTCTGCTTCGTGGGCACTGTGCTCGTTGCCGAGCACGTTGCGCAACGCATCGCCGCCGCTCTTCTCGACGCGGGCATGGCGTGGGTCGTCCTGCCGGTTGCCGTCGGCCTCGCGTCATTCGGGGTCCTGATGACTCCCGTTTTCGTCTTGTGGCTATGGCAACGGTTCCGCGCGTGGTCCAGCTCCCGGTGCAAGGGAGGAGACCAGTGACCATGTGCTTTCTTGAATGGTTGTTGCGCGAGCGCCCCGGTCCAGCACTCCACCGCCTCGTCTGCCGGGGCGGCGGGCTCTTCGTGCTCATCGCGCTCTCGATGTTCGCCGGCTGGAATCTCCCTCGTCTCCCGTTTCCCGACGACCCGTCGCCGTACCCCGCCGAGCGATGCCTTCGGGTGGTCGCCGTCGTGCGGCTCGCCACCGGACGGCCCGAAGTACCAGGTCCGTTCCTGCTCATTCAGACCGCCTGGGCGCAGGACCCGAGCCGCCCCGGGTCACCTTCACCCGTTGATGAATGCGAGTCGAGTGAGCCGATGCTCCCCGTCCCGCCCATCCACAACCGCATCTTCACGCGCCGCGGCGCCGTGTTCGAGCTCACGCCTTCGCCCCAACTCGAACGCGTCCTCGACCGCCTCTTCGAGTTCCCCTCAGACCTCGAAGACCGACCGACCAGCCCCTCTTCCCCCCCATCGCCGGAGGCGACATGACTCCTATCACTCACTACCAGCACCACGCCACCGTCGTGCTCGACGGCGACATCGAGTGGTCCGTAATCCACGACCTCGTCCACGCCATCGAGACCGCGGTCGACTACTACTGCTACGCGTGCGTCGAGATCCAGGTCCGGTCACTCGGCGGCAGCAACGACGCCCTGCGCTACCTCCTCGAGCGCCTCGACGCCTGGCGCGAACGGGGCGTCCGCTTTCGCACCCGGCCCCTCGGTCGCACGTCGAGCGGCGCGGCTCTCCTCGTCGCGCTTGGCGACGAGCGGCTCGCCAGCCTGGGCGCCACGCTCCGCTTCCACGGCGCCTCGCTGTACCGGGATGGCGACGTGAACGCCGAGGTGAGTGCCGCCCTCCACGACAAGCTCACCCGGGCGAACGACCGGATGGTCCGGCGCCTGGTCGACCGGGTGCTTGAGGGTCTGCATATCCCGGGGGAACACCTGGCTCAAGAGACGGACCGAGAGGTCCTCGAGGGCATGTGCATGGGCGCCCCTCCGGATCGCGGAGGCACCGCGCCAGCGCGGCTTCAGGTGCTTGCCGATGCGCTCGGCAAGACCGTGGACAACGCCATCGCCGATGGCGATCGGAAGAGCCTCGCCCATATATATGGAAGGCTCCTGCAGCTCGACCGTCCCATTTCTCCGAAGCTCGCCGCGACCCTGGGGCTCCTCGACGGGACGGTGGCGAAAGACGGATCCTCGTCCCGCGCTCACGACACCGCCCCGTCCTGTCCCACTTCGTCCATCCCCTTCGCCTCGCCCGAAGGCGCCATCGCCCGGGAAACCCTCACGCGCCATGTCCTCGTGCTCGGCGACGACTGCACTGCCGCGTCTCGTCATTGCTTGGTCCCCCTCGTGGCGGCCCTTGCACGGGCCCCCGAAGGCGAGGTCGGCGCGGTCCTCGTGTTCGACCCTGTTCAGGAGCTCACCGGTGTGCTCCACAACCTCGCCTCGGATCGCCTCCAGGTGTTGGAGTCCAACCGGATCCGGCTCGACCTCATGGCAGGGGATCCGTCGCTCGCTCAAACTCTCGAGACCGGGCAATGGGTGACCGCCGCGACTGCGATCCTGGTGCGCACGCTCGACCTCGTGCCGGGGAGTCCAGCCCGAGTTCTGGTGGACGTCTCCGGGCGTGTCGTCGACCCCGTAGCACGCGAAGGGACCACGCTTGCGCTGAGTGCCATTGCGCTCGTCCTGATGCTGACGTCCCGCCACTCCGCCCGTCCCAAGGGCTGGCTCCCGGACAGCGACAACGCGCGGTGGCTCTTCTCTTCCCTCCTTGACCGTGTCGGGTGCGTGGATGGCGAGCGAGCTCCAAACGTCCTCGCCACCGCGCTGTGGCTGCTTAGCACGGTCTCCGGCTACTCGTCATCCCGCCTTGCGCACGAGGCATCCCAGGCGTTCGGTCGCTGCCCGGGCGAGGAACTCGCGCTTGCCGCGGCTCTGGGCAACGGCGCCCATGCGCTGAGCGCGGCGGACGGGCATGCACGTGCCGTCCTCGAGGTCGCGAACGCCGTCCTCGCGCCGTTCGCGACCCCCGAGACGAGCACTTGCCTGTACGCCGGGTACGAATCGGGGTTCGATCCGGACGAATCCCTGGACTTCGTGGACCTGGTCTCTGGGCCTCGCCACGCCCGGTTTCTCGTCGTCGAGCCAGGGAAAGATGCTTCTGGCGGCCTCTTCGCGGCGGCCGTCAAGCTGCTCTATTGCGAGGCAGTGCTCGCTGCTGCACCGCGTGCTGGCGACGGCGCGAGCTTACCGCTGTGCGGACTCATCGTCCGCGACTTCGAACGCCACGCAAGGGCCATCGACCTTGCCTTCCTGGACTCCGCCCGGTCGGTGCGGGGATTCGCGGTCCTGGCATCAAGGTCGGTCTCCGCAATCGAGCATGCCCTGCGTGACGTCCCCAGAGGCGAAGCCATCTTCCCCTCGGTATGGAGCGGGGCCGGCACCAAAGTCTTCCTTCGGTCCACCGACACCAAGACGCAGGAGCTCGCCCGTGGGCTCGCCCCCCACCGTCCAGGGCTTCCCAATGTGCTCGACGTGCGCCCGCTCGCCGGCCTCCCCCCAGACGAGTGCTACCTCTGCGCTCCGGACGGACGCTTCGAGCGCCGGCGACTGTCTCCCTTCACCGGGGCGCACTCCGGGGACGACGGGACACCCCGTGACTCGCAGGTTCTCTACCTGGGGCTCATGCCAACGGACTCGTCCGGGGGAGATGCCGCGTGATCCGTTTCCCGGAAACCGGCGCTGTGCTTGGCATCTGCGGATGCGGCCAGACGGTGCGAGTTGACTCGTTCTCTGAGCGCCTCGGCCTCCTTGAGTGGTACCTCTCGTCCATGTGCGCCCAGTGTCAATCCCGGACGTTCCTGGGCCTGGATCCGGCGGGCGTGCTACCACCTTCCCCGATCCGATTCGGAGTGATTGCCGCACAGGCATACCACCACGACGAAGTCTGCGAGGTCGCCTTCATGCCGTTCCGATTCGTTCCGGAGTTTCATGTCCTCGCCTGGGAGGCAAGGTTCACGCTTCGTCTCGGCACCTTGCTCGATAGCCAGTGGCATGCCGACCTCGAGCCGATGTCCCGGATCCTGAAGGGTCATTGGGTTCGCGTCACCGATCTCCCCTCGTTCCGGGATCCTCGTCTCGACGAGTGGTTCTATGACCTGGACCTGCTTCTCGCCCTGGACCAGGCTTCCGCCGTTTCGATCCTTCGGACGTGTCCGGCGCTCGCAATCGGGGCTCCGCACGTCGCGGCGCTCGCCGACGAAGTCCCCTGGCCTCGCCTCACCGGCCATCCTCTGCTGCCGTTCGAGGCATTCGTTCGCGCGCAGGAATTCGACTTTCGTCCTAGCGGCGCACGGTCTCCGCGTTCCGCGCTCTCCCAGTGCGCGTGTACGGCTGCCGCCCTGGCCCTTCCTGATCCGGCTTCCCCCGACGACGAGCGCACCGCCCTCTGGCACCTCTTCGAGTCGATGAAGCGCCTGTTCGCGAGATCCGATCCGGCGCAGGGCGACTGACCATGGCCGGTTCCGCCCCAACACCTGCCCTCATGAAACGCCGCCGCCGTTGTTGCCCTCGACCACGGTCCGGGCCCCGACGACACCCCCGTACTTCCAGCCAGGAGATGCCCAGAATGGAACTCGCCACCGCACACGCCCTGACCGCCTTCTACGCGCTCTCCCATCGCATCGGTCTTCTACCTGCGGAGATCGAGTTGCTCGATGAGCGCGGTGGGGCGCTCACTCCGGTGGTCTGGTCCGAGACCAAGGCCATGCTCACCCTCGCGGACCGCGCTGACGGGCCGACCAGCCTTGAGCTTGGCTTCGACCCCTTGATTTACCGCTGGTTGGGTATCCGGGGCGAGGCCGCCTTCATCGAGCACTACGGTATGCGCATAGACGAGGCGGTCGCGGTCGATGCGGGCTGCCTCACGAGGTTTGCTCTGTCGCTCGAGCAGGGCCCCGGTCCCTGCCCCGTGCCTCTTCAGCTTCCCGCTTCGCATGCCTGGGCTGCCAGAGCCACGCGGCTAATGGACCAGCTTCCCGGTTCGGGCGGGGCCGTCCTCGCAGCGCTCGAGCGTGCATTGGACGGACTCCCGTGGGACCCCGAAACGATCCGTCCCGTGGGCGAGGCCATCGCCCGTATCGCGGATCTTGTCTGCGACGAGCCGCGCGCTCAAGCCGCCCGCCGGCTGCTAGCGATGGTCAAGGACTCCGAACCCTCCTCGTCAACCCCGTCGATCCCGCTCCTCATCGCGAGCCAGATTTTGACTGTCCTCCACGCCCTCACCCACGAGGGCCTCCTGCTCATCGAGGAGCGTGCCCTGGAGACTGGTTTCGACCCCTCGGGCTGGCCGGCCATCGCGGCTGCCCTCCGGGAGGGACGCTTCGATGATGTCCATGCTCCCGTTCGTCTCCTCGCGGTGTGGGGTGCCCCTCCCGACCTCTCCGAGGAGGCGGTGCGCGATTGCCTTCGAAGGTGCGCCTCCGAGCTACCACAGCTTCTCGACGAGCTCGAGCGGCTGTGGGGTGGGAGAGCGGCTTGTGACGCCCCTGACGACGTCGCCCGCGCGATGGCCGCGGTCACGGTCATCCGGCACACGCGGGTCGAGCGTGCTTATGCAGCTCCGCCCGGTGCCCGTGACTCCGTATGGTTCGAGGTGCATCAAGGGGCCCGTCGGCCCGCCACGCTCGAGCGTGCCGACCTGCTTCGATGCCTACGCGCGGTGCTTCTCAGGTGCGAGGTTGACCCCCTCGCGGTTGCCGCGGCGCACCTCGATTGCGCCAATGAGCACCAGGCGCTTGGCGACCACGACGAGACTCGCCGAGCGCTTGCCGAGGCCATGCGCTGGACGGCGCGGTACCAGGGCGAGCCGGCCCGACGCGACCATGGTGCGGTGTGCTTCGCCCAACAGCGCTGGCTCGAGGGCGAGCCCGACGACGCGCTTCGTCGACTCCGGGACCTTGATGGTGAGAAGGCCCGCGACCTCGTTGAGACCATCGAAGGCCGTGCCGGTGCACGCGAGGTCCTTCGCGCAGCCGAGGAGGAGCACCGTCGTGACTGCACCGTCGAGTCGTGGTGCGAGGTCGCCATCAGCCATCTTCTTGCTGGGCACAGCGTACGTGCCGAGCTGGCTGCGCGTGACATTTGCGAGCACCATCCTCACTCCGGTCTCGCCTGCCACACACTGGCGTCCGTTTTCGAGGAGCTCGGGCTCTACCGTTACGCGTTGGAGCCTGCGCGCGAGGCCCTCGCGCTTGCCGACGACCCCGCCTCCGACCAAGCCCGTCTCGACCGCCTCGAGGTTCATCTTCGACCTGGCCCCGAGCTTCCTCGCCAAACCCTACCCCAGACCGACGATTCGTCGTCGGATCTCGACGAACCTCTCTAGTCCTCCAAGTAGTCGAGCTTCGCAATGTCAACGCGTGCCAACATGTGCAGCACGATCCCCTCGATCCTGACGTCGGTCACTGACAGGTCGAATTCCTCGCGTTTCCCCGCCTGTCCTTTCTTGGTCAGGCGTGCCAGCACGACTCGGTTTTCGTCCTGCTCGACGAACACTCGGAACGTGATTCGCGTCCCGATGCGGACCATCGCCATCCGTCCTCTTTCCGGATCTGCTCCACGCCGCACTGCCACTACGTGCCCCTCGCCAAGTCCCGGCGCCTTCGCGTGTTTGTCCCGTGTTGCGATTCGGACGAAGATCTCGGCCTCCGGGGCCCATTCGGTTGCCACGAGCTCCGGCATGTACTCGACCAGGTACTGGTCCGATTCAAGCGCTGTGTCGCCGTCGATCTCCTCGGGGATTTCGAAGATCGGCACTGGCTCCCCTTGTGTCAGGGCTATCCGCCCGCCTCTGCCGCGTCTCAGATGCCCGCGACGCTCGAGCTCGTCGATATACCACTGCGCCGTCCCTCGTCCCATCTCGAGGTCTTTGCTCATCTCGCTGATCGTGGGCGGCATTTGCTCCCCGATCACCCGTCGTCGTATGTACGACATGGCGCGCTTGAGCTTCGGTGACAGTGGTTGCCGGGACATCCTTGCTTGCTTGTGCGGGGCTCTTAACTCTATACTAGTACGGTCGAACGAGTACAACCATGACAGGAATTCCCGAGTGGCCCGGATCTTGAGCATCCACGTGCTCCCCTCGACTTGGAAAAAACGCGCACGCGGTGTTGCGCGGCCCCGACGACCTTCGCCAGGTTCGCCGTTGCGCGTGTTTTCGCTGTGCGCGAGTCCCCGGTCAGCGGGGCAAGGAGGTTCGTCGTGTGCTGGACGCGTGGTCCCTTCGTTCTCGATGGACCAGTCGCTTCATGTGGTCTACGGGACGTGGTTGGCGCGGCAGCGCTTGCCAATACAGGCGGAGCCCGGTCGTCGCTGCCACGACGCCCGGGCTCCTTGGAAGTCACAGGGAGAGACCCCATGCGGACAACCCACCGCATGATACCGCACCCGTGCATGGGTCTCTCCCCTCCTTTGAACAGTCACGGAGGGGCCAATGGCCAATACACGCGAAACGTCGTCACGCCCATGTAACGCTCGCCCGGCGTCCTCTGACTCAGGGACGATCGTGCTATTCCTTCGCTGTGACCATGGTGAAGTGCGCATAGGCCAAGTTCACTACTACGCGGACGCGCTTCTCAAGCTCCACGGTTCCGTCGTCAAGGTCCACGTTGATCGCTACGACATCTGCCGGGTCTTCGCTCAAGTCGATGGCTCCTCGATCGAGTGTCCCGTGGTGGATCTGCCGCAGAAGTTTCGGCCTTCTTCCGAGCAAATCCACGCTGCCCGCACGCTTGATCAGCTCATGGACGAGATCGCTCGGACCCACTACGAGACCTCCCCCGTTCGAACAACCGGAAAGGATGGCTACCGCCATCTCGTTGCACGGTGCCAAGACGAAGGCGTTGAGCCCGTCAGCTACAGCACTTGGATGCGGTATCTGCGCAGCCATCGACAACCGGCAGGTCTTCTCGCCGGCGGCCTCTCTCCCTCCCAGGCACGCTCAGCTGTTCCGTCTCGGTCGCTTCAAGGATTCCGCCCTCTGTGCCCACCATCGCAGACCGACTAGGGGAAGCCAATGTCTTCGAATACCAGCTCCACCCTCGACCATCCGACCACGGCACCCCCAGGCCCTGACGACAACATGGTCGTCGATGCAGTGTCGGAGAAACCGTTCACCCACATGGCACACGACCTCTACCCCGTTGATGTCATCGTCCGCAGCTCGGTTCGCCTTTTCCTAACCGTCGATACCGAAACCACGCAGGTCACCTTCGCAGAGCTTGAACCCTCTGCGCCCTGCAATCCGGGAGGTGCTTTCTCATGATTCTCCGCCCCCCAACTGAGCCACCAAAGCCCTCGAAGCTGCGGCTGGAGGTTCTGGACGCCCACGCCTTCGATCGCCATGCGAAGGCTCCGCCGGCTTGGGAGGTGCTCGAAAAGGGTTTCGTGACCCTGAAGGAGCTGATGGCCGCGTGGAAGCTTCCACCGCTCGGCGAAGCGACGCTCCTTGAGGTCCTCGACTCAGACCCTGAATCGCACCTTCGCTCTACCCCGAAGAGCGTAGTCGTACGGGTTCCGAGTGCGAAGATGCGTCGCTTCATCCAGTGCGCATCGCGCACTGTCGAGTATGCTTTCGTCCATTATCTGGAGCAGGACACCGAGGTCCTGCTCTATGTTGATCAGCCGCTCACCGTCAAGATCTGGATCCGCGATTCCGCGCATCGACGCCGCGAGGTGCGTTACATCTGCGGCTACCTCGTCATACGCGCCGATGGCGTCCATGTCTACGAATGCAAGCCCATCGAATGGCTCCGCGAGCAGACCCAGGGCGACCACCCGTATCCGCGCTACGTCCACGACCCCGAGACCGGCACCTGGCATCATCCCGCCGCCGAGGAGGCCTTCCGCGCCTACGGCTTCACCCACCACGTGTTCCATTCCGGGGAGGTCAATGTCCGTTGGCTCCGTAATGTGCGGTACATCGCGGACTTCCTCTCGGTCCCTGCGCCTCCCGGTGTTGACGAGGCGCTCGCCGCTCTCCAGTCCGCGAAGTCGCTTCCCTTCTTCGAGGCCCGCCTGGTTCCCGGGACGACGCGCGAGGCGTGGTTCTGGCTCATCGCTGCGGGCAAGGTCGCCTTCGATCTTGAGCGTGATCCTCTTGATCGACCCGACCTCCTTGACCTTGCATCGATCCACGATTCCCATGCATCGCTGCTCTGCCACCGCCTTGCCCTTGACTCCAGGGTGGATTCGGGCGTCGTCCCCTCCCTTGCGAATAGCGCCGTCCTCGAGCTCGATCCGGGCCGTTGCGTGTTCTTTCGGGATGTCCCCCACCAGGTCGTATCCCGGGATGAGAACGAACTCGTCCTATCCCGTGTGGACGAACCCGGCGACTCCAAGACCTCGCCCAGCCGTCCTCCGGTGGTTCTCTCCATCGATTCCGTCCCGGTCTTTTTTCAATCCGGTGACTTGCGGGCCGTCGCCCCGAAGCCGAACGAGCTCGTTGCCCAGCACTCTCGCCGTATCCTCGCAAGTGCGACAAACGCCGAGCGCAAACGCGCCCTCGAGCGCTGGTCGGCTGTCTGTCATTATCGCGACACTGGCGCTATTCCCGACGGGAATTCTCGGAGCGCCGTTTTCAACTATGTTGGCTGGGCTCGCGAGGCTTCCAGGCTCTATGGCTCCGAGTTTCTTGGGATGTTTCGCCGTGTCGACGGTTCTTCGGGTGTTCCTCGCACATCTCCCGAGCAACGGGCCCTGTTGCGAGAAGTAGCGGAGTCTTTCCATGCTGGAAAGTACGCGAAGCGCCGTGACTCCGATGGCACCGAGCACCCGGTTCCCTCACGCCGGCGCCTCCCCGCTGCCTACGCTGACTACCTGCGTCTCTCGCGAGAACGCGGCCTGAAACCACGGTCCGAGCGCAGACTCCGCCGCGAGCTCGAGAAGTTCTCGATTGAAGCGAGCGAGCGCGCCCGTCGGGGAAAGCGCGCCGCTGACAAGTATGCTGCACCAGCTGGCCTTCTTCGCGACACCCTTCCGGTCCACGGCACCCGGCCTTTCGAGGTCGCTCATGTGGATCACAAGAAACTCGATACCTGGTGCATTTCCGGCGCGACCGGCGCCGTTCTCGGGCGCCCGTGGCTCACGCTCATCTTTGACGCCTACTCGCGAATGCCGCTTGGCTACATCTTGCGCTTCGATCCTCCGTCTGTCTATTCGGTGATGTGCGCCATCTATGACTGCGTCCAGCGACACAACCGGTTCCCAGATTCGCTTGTATCCGACCAAGGCATTGAATTCGAGTCTCCCGACCTCTTGGTGGCCCTCGGCTATCTTCGCGCTGCACATGTCCGCCGCCCCCCGTCCAAGCCGCGTTTCGGTTCCCTCATCGAGCGTCTCTTCGGCTCAATCGAGATTCGGCTCATTCAGGAGTTGAGTGGCAGCATCGACACGATTGCACGCTCGCGCGAACTCACCTCCTCCCATGATCCGCAGCGTCATGCTCTCTGGACTCTTTCGAGTCTTTCCAAGCTGCTCGATCGGTACCTTTTCGAGACGTATCCGGCGATGCGACATCATGGGCTCGGCACGACTCCCCAGGATACGTGGCATTTCGGTATGGCGCATGCCGGAGAGCGCGTCGCACGGCATGTCCCGCTCGACGACACCCTCTCTCTTGCCCTCTCCGAGACTGTTCCTGGACACGACGGATGTCGCACAGTTCCGAAGGCTGGGGGCCCATTCACCGTGGGTTATCTCCCTTTCCAGCATCCCGAATTCTCCGATGGATGCGTAAGGGGCAAGCGGATACCGGTCCGTCGCTGCTCAGTGGACGCGTCATTTGTCTACGTGCTGATGCCCCACAAGCCGGAGTGGGAGCGGGCGAGGCTCGCATCCGCCTCCATCGACCTCACTCAATGTTCCTGGCGCCAGGCCCGGGCCCTCCTCGAGGAGAAGGGGCGTCATCACCTCATTGCTTCTCTTCCTGACGCAAAGACAGCCAACGCGCTCGTCATGTCCGACCTTCTTCTGTCCATGGACGAGTACGAGAGCGAGGCCCTTGAACGCCGCATCGAACTCGACGCCGAGCAGGGTGACGAGTCACTTGTCCGGGCAGGTATCGATTCCGCTCCCGGCGTCCCTGACGTGTCACCCACTTCCCCTTGTGCCGAGCATAGCACTCCGCCCGCCTTCGATCCGTCACAGCTGAGGCCCTACGATGAAGAAACTGACTGAACTCTTTCCTGCCCTTTCCGAGATCGAGCTCGCCGATGACGATCCACGGAGCCAGCTCTTTTGCGCTCCGGAGCTTCTGGCAGGTGCCCGGCCCATTCCCCACCCGGCATTCAAAGCCGTTCGCTCCCAGCTTTTCTCAGCCGTCAAGGCGTTTCCGCTCACGCTGCTCCTTGGCGTCACCGGCGTTGGCAAGTCCCGTCTCCTCGCCCTGCTCGTCGACCGGCTGAACGCGCGTCTCGGCGAGGATGGACGCATCCCCGCAGTCTTTCTCGTCGCCCCGACCGCTCAGCGTACGGTCTTTTCCTGGAAGGCGTTCTGGGAACGACTGCTCGCCGCCCTCGCGGACCCCTCGCCCCAGCACAAGATCCATCCGCACGCGCACGCCGCAGCCCTTCGGGGCAAGGCTCCTCGAAGAATGCGGTGGACGACCGAGAGCCAGTACTTCGAGATGGTACTCGATGCGGCCGCCCACAGGGGCCTCGTCGTGCTTGTCATCGACGAAGCCGCTGCGCTCGCGCGTTCCGAATCCGGCGTCACGCTCTTCGACCAGATCAACGTGCTCCGGGAGCTTGTCGACACCCAACTCTTTCGGATCGTCCTTGCTTCCACCTTCGACATCCTTCCGCATTTCCGTCGCTCGGGCGTGCTTGCTCGCCGTCTCGGGACGGTGGTGTTTCCTCGCTACGACGAGGTTCTCTACCCTCATCCCGACGCCGCGTCATCGCGTTCGATCGATCGGACCGCTGAAGGCTACCTTGCCTTCTCGCGAGCTGCGGTCAGCTTCATGGCGCGCCTTCCCGAGCCTGCCCGCCTTGCCTTTGACGACGACCACCTTGCCGCTCTCTATCGCGGCTCGCTCGGCTGTGTCGGTCTCCTTCACGACTGGTTCCTTCGCGCCGTCGCCGAGTGCCTCACCTCAGGTGAGGATCGCCTTCGCTGGTCGCACTTCGCCTCGACGCCCCTGGCCGTCGACACGCGCGCCAACATCATCTTTGAGGCCCGGGCTGCCGAGGAGCAACTTGCTCTGCTTGGCAATGTGCGTCTGGATCTCACCGAGGACGATCTTTACGAGATAGGTGCTGCCCAGGCGAAGCGCGATCGCAGCTCGGCGCGTAGCCGGCGTGTTCGTTCCCGGCGCTCCGGTTCTGCGCGTTCGAACAATTCCAAACGCCCCCGCCCCGGTGTTCCCAATCCGAAGGTAACGCCACTCCCGTGAAGCACCCCGTTCTTTTCGGCGCGGCCCCCCTTGGCGCGGGCTCCGGGGAGGCCGAGGCACTTTCCGGCTTCTTTGCGCGGATCTCTCTTTGCCGTTTCCTGAAGCCATCGTATGCGTTGAGGCATTTTGTCCTGCCAAGGATGACTCACCGGCTTCCCCATGACCAGCCGAGCGTATCCCTGGGTCCCTTGGTCAGTCATGCGAATCGGATCGATTTGCGCCCCGACATCGCTCTCCCCTTTGCCTCAGTACTCGAGGAGCTGACGGCGTTGCCCAGTCTTGGTCGCCATATGTTTGCAGTCACCGCCCACCTTTGGCCTTCGCATTATCGGTTTTCACTCGGAACTCCTCAAAAGAAGTGGTGTCCAGTGTGTCTCGCGGGCTCTGCCGGCGGTACCGTTTATGAACAACTTGTGTGGCGTTTCGCCTTGGTGGAGCGCTGTCCGTTGCATCTGTGTCGGTTGGTGGACCGGTGTTCAGTGTGCGGCGAGCGACAGAGGCTCCTGCCTCGATGCGTACCCATCGGCTACTGCGACTGCTGTGGACACCGGCTCGTTGATGGCGATCCTGGGCTCCCAATCGAGGAGAAAGAGCTCGATGTCCGGGAGCGGTGGGCGTTGTGGCGGAGCATCGCGATCTCTCGTCTCGTCGCTTGGTCGAGCCGTTGCGACCCGTCCGAGCTGAAAGTGGATTTCCGGGGCTATGCGCGTCTGCTGCAGTCTGTGTCAACTGCAGCCCCGCACTCCGGGACACCGAGCCGCCTGGGTCTTGAGATCGCCCTTGGCCTTACTGGGCCTGCTGCGTTTGAACAGGGGCTTGCCGGCAGTGCTCCGTCCCTTGAAGCCATTGTTGATGTGAGCATGCAGCTCGGTGTCGACCCCGTCAGGGTTCTGAGCGGGCAGTTTCGTTCTGGCGAGCGCACCTGGCCACCGAAGGACACCTCGTTGCTTCCCTGTGAGGATCCGTGGACGCTCGGTGTGCAGGTACGGAACCTGTCAACGACATTGAGACACCGGGAGTCACGATTTAGTGAGCATTCTGCGGAGTCGTCTCCGCGGTTGGTGGATTGATCCAGACCTCGTTGGGAAGAGGCTGGGGTTTCGGTGCTCCGTG
>MKWU01005807.1_pt1 | contig 13057 bp, 9 predicted proteins | sample 809101 | NCBI WGS metagenome assembly MKWU01 (sample SAMN05860141, study PRJNA318959) | sponge metagenome | host: Aplysina aerophoba | place: Slovenia: Piran, Adriatic Sea, Gulf of Piran | collected 2013-05-07 | reverse complement strand
CTTGAACCCAGGTGTGCTAGAAAGCGAATTGTTCGGGCACGTAAAAGGCTCTTTCACTGGCGCAGTGCGCGACCGCAAAGGGCGTTTTATGGAGGCCGATGGCGGCACCCTGTTCCTCGACGAAATCGGAGACCTCGACGTGGGATTGCAAACCCGGCTGTTGCGCGTGTTGCAGGAAGGAGAATTCGAGCTAGTGGGATCGACCGACACCCACAAGGTGGATGTGCGCGTCCTTTCCGCGACCAACCGGAACTTGACGCAGGCCGTGGCTGAAGGCCAGTTCCGCGAGGATTTGTTCTACCGCCTCAACGCGGTCACCATCGAGGTGCCGCCGCTGCGCCAACGCAAGGCCGACATTCCTTTGTTCTGTCACTTCTTTATCGACCGCCTAAACGACCGCTTCGACAAACAGATACAAGGGGTCAGCAAGGAAGCCCTAGAGTATCTCGAAGCCTACGGCTGGCCCGGCAATGTGCGCGAAATGGAGAACGCGATCATGCGCGCCCTAGCCCTCGCCAAAGGGCGGGAAATCGAGGTGGAGGACCTGCCGACGACTATCGTAGAGAATACTGGCCGTCAGGATGAGCCAGCAGCGGCAGAAGAAGCGAAAGCCACAGATCGGCCCGACTCGCTCTTCCACGAGGCGCGCCAGCGCTTTGAGGAGCAGTTTATACGAGACGCCCTAGAGAAAACCGGCGGCAACATCAGCCATGCCGCTCAGCAGATCCAGTTGGGACGGCGCAATTTACAGCGCAAGATTAAGCAGTTTGACATAGACGTGAGCCAATACAGCCGCCGGCCCTGAAGGCGATCATCCCCGTCCTTCGGACTCGCACCATCCGCTGGTCCGCAGCCAAAACGCGGCACTGACATTCTCGGCTGCGCTCCACCGCGCCAACCGTTTTCACGGGCGCAGGCTTTTAGGCGTGACTTTCGCCCATTCCACACCATGCGATGATTAGTCGCATCAACGCGATAATTAGACGCACTTGTGCGACGTATTATCGCATCTTCATATGGTCGAGCGGTCGCGGTAAAAGACTCGACAAAATTATTTCTAATTTCACAATCCATTATTTAACAGACACTTATATAAGTTGTAGTGGTGCGCTCGCCAGCCACTATCCCACGGCGGGCACGACATTTGCGAATAGTGCTAGCAGAAGCGATACCCTGCACTCCTTGATGAAAGCAGGACGCCATGCTAGCACAACTCAACAAAAAGCTGTGGGATTGGTTGACCGTTTGGAACGTCTTTCTGGCCAAAATGGAGCGGGATGCGGCCCTCCAGCGCAACGAGCATCGCCTCCTCATCTTCTTTCACGGCTATAGTTTGGCCCACGTAATTCGCCCGCTTGTGGTGGCACGCGCACTGCGCCAGCGCGGGTACGAGGTCATCTTCGCCGGGCGGGGTCCGCACGCCCAGCGCATTGCGGACGAAGGCTTCCCGCTCTACGACGTCGAAACCATGCCGCAACAGCGCATGGACGAGTACCTAGCGCGGGGCGTGTACGAATATTACGACGACGAGTGGATCAGGCGCTGTGTAGAAGCCGAGCAAGCTCTCGTGCGCCAAGTGCAGCCTTCCCTGCTCATCGGCGATTTGCGGCCCACGTTGCGGTTAACGGCGGCCTTGGAGGGCATCGACATCGCCTTTATAGACGCGGCTTACAACCTCCCCAACTACCCTAGCGCCATTCGCCTGCCCGACTACTTCCCGGTGCAGGCCGGTCGTTTCGACGAATACCTAACTCAGAACTTCGCCGAGCAGCGGCCCCACCACAGCGCGTTCCTGATGGCCGATGTGCCTCAGTTCCATCCGTCCGCTGGGCCGGTGCCTTCCTCCCATCACTATGTCGGCCCGCTCATCGAAGACGAGCCAATAGCTGATGAACTACCCGAGGCCCTATCCGACGAGGGCTGGAACACCTCGCTACCCCTCATCTACTTCAACGCCGGCAGCACGGGCGTAGATGATCGCTTTTTGCCAGCCGTCCTTCGAGCCTTGGCCCCCTTGCCCTACCGCCTGCTGGTAACTACGGCAGGTCGCTATGATGTAGAAGCACCCTCGGCCAACGTGCGGATCGTCGATTATCTGCCCGCCCGCTTGGCCATGCGCCAAGCCGCGCTCTTTATCGGTATTGGCGGCATTGGCTCCATCTACCACGCGCTGGCCGAGGGCGTGCCGATCATAGGAGCACCCGAACACCTCGATCAAGAGTACCACCTCAACCGAGTGCGCGACCTCGGGCTGGGCCTGAAATTATCGCGCCAGCGCTTTGCCCACCCGAAAGACATACTCCATCAGGTGCGCTACCTATTCGACCATTACGAGGAATTCAGCACCCGCTGTGCCACCTTTGCCAGCCATATGTCCGCCTATAAAGGCGGGGAAACCGCAGCCGATGTAATCGACAGACTGATCTACCACAACGACTCTTTCGAGCAGGACAACATGGTGTCAGAGGACGAATTCATCCGCCATCTCTACCCCCTGACCGGCACTTCTTCCCTACCGACCCTCCGCGCCCTGCTCGCCGAGGCGCGTCAGCGGGGCATACCTCACGTGCAGCGGGGACGGCTGGTGTGGTACGATAAGCGGAGTTCGTGGAATTGGCTCTACGACCACGAGCCTCGGTTCTTCGAGTTGGATTACCAACTGCGAGAAAAAATGCGGGCTCCTTTCCTCGCGCATCGCAACGGCAAGCTAAAGGCCCGCCAAGCTAGCCAGCGCTACCGATTGACATACACCTACAAGGCGCATGTAGCCTCTTGCAAGACCACTGGACCGGCGCGGCTGTTTTTGCCCTATCCGCTGCATCTGCCCCAGCAGCTAGTCGGCGAGCTGATTGCCTGCAACCCGAGCGCATTGCGCCCTTATCTGGCACCCCACGCGGGCTTCTTCTACGCCTACCCCTGCTCTATTGAGCCAGCCGATGGGACGCTAGAATTCTCGTATTCCTGTGAGGTCGAGGTACATAACCTACCCATGGCCGAGCGTGTTTCCGCACCGCTAACACCGAGTGAGCACCGCCACTATACCGAAGTAGAAGACGCCTTGAGCCGGTCGCGTCTGGTACGAGACTTCCTTGCCGGTTTGCATCTCGATGAACCGGGCCTGAGCGATGTCGATAAGGCGCGCCGCCTGTACGAGAGCCTAGCGCACAGCAAGCGCTTCCAGAAAACCAACGAAAAGTGCCAGTGCCTAGGATGTAGCACGACCATGACGCTCCGCAACGACAGCGGCCACTGCATTACCCTGAGCCGCACCTATATGGCCCTGTGCCGCCTGCTGGGCATTCCGGCCCGCGAGGTGACCGGCGGCTTGGCCGTAGCACCGCAAGGACCGGATCGCTATGGCATTAGCACCTACGACATGCCCATCTTCGGCCATACTTGGGTGGAGCTGTACACGAGTGAGACCGGCTGGTTGCCAGTGGAATTTCACGGGATAGCCCTGGGCAGCCATGCCGTGACCGCGGACAATATCGCCGACCCCTTACTGCGCCAGCGCATTGAGGCGCACAGCGAGGCGTTCCTTGATTACTACTTTGGCCATATAGACTGCCATCGGGTGATGTGCTCCAAGTCGGTCTTGGATATTCCGCATCTCATGGCGCCCAACCCCAATGCCGCTACCGAACCCAACTGGCCGCTGACCATACCCGAAGGGCTACACTACGAATGCCACTTGACTTTTCAATGTTTGTGAGGAGCGCGGACTTTTCCAAACGCACCGCTCATCATCTAGTGCGCTGAGCCTGTCGAAGCGCTCCTCAATTCGGCCACACAAGGAGGATCCCATGAGCACCGATATTTCCGTCGTCATTGCCACCCACAACCAGCGGGCGCGTCTGCGCTTGGTGTTGTGCGGCTTGGCTTGCCAGCATTTTCCCAAGGAGCGTTTTGAGATCATCGTCGTCGATGATGGCTGCACCGATGGTACGGACGCCATGCTAGCCACCGAATATCCAGATGTACACGTGGTGCAGATGCGGCCCAATGTGGGGCGCTGCCGGGCGCGCAACGCTGGCGTCGAACAGGCGCGAGGCGCGTTGGTGGCCTTTCTCGACGGCGACGCCTTGCCGCACCCGGATTGGTTGGAGCACCTGTGGGCGGAATGGGAGCGCGGAGGACACCAGCGCTATTTGTGCGGCTTCATGTATAGCCTACCCCTCATCGAGTATCTGCCCGACCCGCAGCAGGCCGTCTTTGACGAAGAACGTACCCCGAGCGTTTTGGCCGACTTCCTGCTGATCAATCAGGAACAGGTGCTAATCGCCGAAGACCAAATCCGCTACGACTTTGCCGGCATCCACGCCCGCGCCCAAGAAGGCGGCTATCCCTTTGACGAGTTGAAGGCCATGCAGGATCAGGTCGCGGAGCTGTACGCGGCACATCCAGATTCGCCGGTTGGCTTTCTCGGCTTTTATCCGCACAACAGCGCAGTGCCGCGCCAAGTCTTCTGCGAGGTAGGTGGCTTTGCTGCGGGCATTCCGTTTTCCGAGGGGTGGGATTTGGCCTATCGGTTGCAACGCGCCGACGTCGGCCCGGGCTTTGCCCGCCACGCCCTGACTTATCACTTGTACCACTATCACGAATTTTCCGACCCGAGCAAACTCGCCGCCGAACAGCGCACACGGGACCGAGCCACCGACTATATGGTGCGGGAGAACCGCGACCCCAAGCTGCGGTTGATCGAACTGTGGCGGGCTGGTATCTGGCCCGATCCTCTCATTCCCGCCGAATTAGTCTTGCGTGACTTATTGCACTTTCACGAGCGTTACGGCGAAGTGCAGCCCAACGAAATGACCGAGATAGAAGCCCTGCTGCGGCGGCATCCCGCCCAAGCGGCCTGAAAATTGGGGCGTCGTCCTGTTTAGCATGGCGACGCCCCGCCGCAAACGACCGTCCCAGTGGCCGAAATCCCCTCCTGCCATCCACCCGTACCATCCGCCGACTCACCTATCAGCCCGTCCCCATCTCATATCCACCGCCCGTTCCGCATCAACGGCATCGTCAGACGACACGCGAAAAATATCAACGGCACGGTTCAACTTAGCTGAACCTACGCCGCACCCGACTGGTGTGTCCGTGCGATGCTTAGGCGCACTAAAAGCGATGATTCGACGCACTTGTGCGATATATACGAGCACTTTTAGCGCGTCAAGAGAGCATCGCAAAGGGTCTGAGAGATGGGTGAAAATCTTAGCTTACCTTTTATAACATGTTTTTTATCAGGTGTTTAGGATATATAAAATTGAACAACTCTACGCGATTGTTGACCGCTGGTCATTCATTGGCACGATGATTGCTAATAATGCCTACAGAAGCAGCATTCATCCACAGTGATAGAAAGGAGGTAAGCTTATGAAATACATCGTCTAAACTGGCTTGGGGCTTGAGGCCCTAGTAGCCAGTGCTTCACTTCGGAGATCGCCTCCGAGAGAATTTAGCTAACCTAAGTAAAGGAGTTCATCATGAAAAAGCGCATCATTCAAACGACCCTAGCCCTCACGGCCTTGGTCGCCAGCTTCCTGCCGCAGAAGGCCGAGGCGTGCAGGATCGAATGCGATTGGGGGTGGTGCGAAGGGATGATCTGCTTCTGCGTCTGGAAAATCCCTTTTTGCGCTGGCCCCTAATGCACTAATGTGCATTCTCGCATCTTGGGGTCGTGGCGACTCGTCACGACCCCAAGGACAAGCTAGCACACTGACAAGCACCAGCACTCCGCTAAGACAACGACGCACCCAAAAACGAGGTCGATATTATGAAACTCTTAGCCATTCGCAACCTGTATATAGCCGTGCTCGCCGCTTGGTTCGCCGTCTTTAGCACGGCCACTGCCGAGCCTAAGCGTCCGTACGGTGGCTTTTCATCCCACCCCGACAGCCTTCAATCCTATTTTGATTACCTCAATAGCTTGGAGATGATCAAGATCGAGGCGGGTGATGAATTGCGGGAGGCTGTCGAGGACATCCCCTTCGAGGTAAGTACTCCCACCACCTCCGAGCAAGAAGCAGACCTGCACGACTGGCTCTATGACTTTCTCGTCGCCTTTTCCGTCTCTGGCAATGATAGCCTCGCCGCTGAGTTCTACTTGCGCGAAGGCATCGAGGATTCCGAAGCCATAACGCGGATGAAAAAGGACCTAGAAAGCGGTCCTAGTTTCAAAGAAAAAGCCCTGCTAAAGGTGATGGGTATTTCCATCCCCAAGCCGGTCTCCGATGCGGGCAATACGCCCTTGGCCATCTTAAAAACCCAGCACCGACAAATCCTCGACATGAAGGGGCGCGATTATTTCTTTGGCAACATTTCCTTTTTTGGCAGCGCGTTCAAGGTGTTCGAGATACAAGGCGAGTATAGTAGCTATATGGACTACACCCAAACCCGCGGTTTGCTTCCCAAAGGACCTATGGGGTGGCCCCCCAAGCTGAGAAAAGAGATTGAAAAAAAGCTACTGGAAAGTGAGCAGCGCGTCTTTGCCCAATTCATGTTCATCGTCGAGGAACCCGAAGAGTTCGCGGGCTTCGAGGGGGCGATACGCCACCCGTTTTTCGTCCGACTTGTCTGGAGCCCAGAGAAGAATATGTGGCGACTCGTAGAAATTTTCGCGTCTAATGATGCGCCGGTTATGTTTGTATTCAAGGTCCTATAATCCAGCCTTGTAAGCCTATGCGGACGTTCTTTCGGAGATCCCCTCCGAGAACCCTAAAAACACGAACTTCAAACAAGGAAGGCTAGCGCCATGAAACCCTTAACCATTCGTATCCTGCCTTTCGCTGTGCTCGCCGCCTGGTTCGCCGCCAGCACAGCTACTGCCGAGCCGACGTCTCAGTACGGCGGCTTTTCATCCCACCCCGACAGCCTCCAAGTCTTCTACGACTATATCCACGGTCAGGAGATGATGAAGGTCGAGGCCGGTGCCAAATTGCGGCGGGCTGTCGAAGTGATTCCCGTCGATCTGAGTGCTCCCATTGACCTAGAGCAAGAAGCCGGGCTGCGCGATTGGCTCTACGATTTCTTGGTCGCCTTTTCAGCCTCGGGCAGCGATAGTCTCGTCGCCGAGTTCTACCTCCGCGAGGGCATCAATAATCCCAATAGGATAAAGGACTTAAAAAAGAATCTCGAACGCAGAGGGGGGCCAACAGGCGATACGCCCTTTGCCATCTTTGCAGCCGCGCACAGGGAAATGCTCGGCTTGGCGAAGCGAGACTATTTCTTTGAGAACGTGTCCTTTTTCGACAGCGTGTTCAAGGTGTTCAAGATGCAGGAGGAGTACGATAGCTATGCTTTCTATCTCCAAACACACGGCATGATTCCCAGAGGCACCTTGAATTTTCACCTCAAACTACAGGACGAGGTGGAGGAAACTCTAGAGGCGGGGGAGCCGTTGGTTTTTGCCGACATCATGTTCATCGTCGAAGAGCCTACAGGAGTCTCCCCTTGGTCTTGGCAAGGGCGAACCCCGTCCTTCTTCCGGCTACTCTGGGACCCAGAGCGAGCTATGTGGTGCCATGTAGAGGTCTATTTCAGCAGCGGCGTACCGCAAAACTTTCTCTTCAACATCATGTAATCCCCCCTTTACCATTAACGCAGGAGAAAGATCATGAACAAGCTAACGCTAAAAGTAGCGGCCCTAGTCCCCCTGCTCTACACGGGCTGGGCCACTGCCGACGAACTGCCGCAGACCGCCGAGTACGGCACCACCTACGACAGCGAGGGCACAACCGGCGAGGTACGCTTTGTCGCGCCCTACGACATGGAAATCGTCGCGGCCGAACCCGGCTGCGGCTGCACCGGCGTCGAGTTCCCCCAAGGGCAGTTGAAGGCCGGCGAGACGTACTCGATTGCCTATCAGATCGATACCAAAGGCCGCTCCGGGACCTTTACCCCCAGCATCGATTTCAGCGTGGCCGGCCAAGCCGACAAGTGGCAGTTGCAGTTGGAAGGTCAGGTCGTGCCCATACTGCCCAGCAAATTGCACCTAGAGACGATCCAAGGCGACGATCTATCCTCCATTAACCGACGCATTCCCCTAGCGCAGATCAACGCGCAGCCGAGGCACATTAGCCGGGTTCAGGTCGTGGGAAAAGGTATAGAGGCATCGGTGGTAGATGGTGGGACCGCCTTAGAGATCACCCCGGCAGCGAGCCTGACGTGGGGAGACCGGATCATCGCAACCATCGAAGCGACGATTGCAGCCGAGGGCGCAGAGTATTCCCGTTCCATCAACGTGCGCGGGCGAGTCAGCCCCCGGTTTAGCCTAGAGCCGCAGAGTGCGTCCTTCGGCGTAGGCGCAGCGCAGCGACGCGAGACGCGCCAAGTGCGCGTAGGCTTACCAGCGGAATTAGCCGACGCGCCCGTCCAAGCGTCGCCCGTATGCGGCGAGGTGCAACTGGACATCGCATACCAACGGAAAGCGGACAACAGCTTAGTCGTCCAAATCCGCAACACGAGCAATTTCCCTGCCGGTACACTCAACTGTGGGGTAGAAGTGCAAATTGGCGCGGAGCAGGTACTCATACCCGTACTGGCACTGACGCGATAACAGGAGGCTACCATGAATAAGCCCAAAAAAACCAAGACGTGGACGCATCTCTTATTGGGCCATACCTGCCGAGAAAAGGGGCAGCACGAGCAAGCAGCCACCCACTACCAAACAGCGCGTCGGCTCTTTCGCGCTGAGGGATGCCAAAAGGGACTTTTTGAGGCTTGCACCCAGCTCGGTCACCACTATGAGATCGCCGGCGACCTCGACGGATCGCTACAGTACTTCCAAGAGGCATTGGCCGCCTGCTCACCTAGCCGCTCCCTGTGCGATTTAGCCGAGGCCGAAGGCAACGTGGGCTTCATCAAACAATGCCAATCCCGCTTTGCCGAAGCCACCGCGTACTACCGCAAGTCTATACAGCACGCCCAAGAAGGAGGCGATGCCACCCTCGCAGCCAAGATGGCCAATAACATGGGCAACCTATACATGCAGCAGAACGACTTGGAGGAAGCTCAACAGTGGCTCCAGCACAGCCGCGCCCTCTATGACGACGACGTGCCAGGCAACCTGCTCAACAGCTTGGGGCAACTGGCCCTGCGCCTCAGCGACCCCGAGCAGGCCCTACGACATTTTACGGCGGGACTAGCGGCGGCCCGGCAGCAAGGGACGCCCCTCGAAGTGGCTCTACAACTCGGCTCCATCGCTTCGGTCTGCCGCGACTTAGGCCATATAGAACGCGCCTTGAGCAGCGGAAACGAAGCCTTGAGCATCTACGTAGTACAAGGTCATGCCCAAGGGCGCTGTGGCATGGCGACGCTACTGGCCGATCTCTATATGACAGTGGGTGATCTAGAGACGGCGCAACGACACATACAGGCTTCTATGGACCTGTGCCGACAGCTAGGGAACGCGAGGATGCAGGCTTTCAACTATGTATCCTTGGGCAATCTGTATGAGAAACAGGACGGCAACAAGCGGCGGGCATTGGCCGAATGGGTGACGGCGTTGAGTCTTTTTAAGCAACTCGGTATGGAGATGCAGAGCCAAGCAGTCATTAAGGCAATGGCCGCTTGATCCAAAAATATCTTAGGAGCCTTCCTTGGGAGATGAACCATGATAGGCATTGTGTTCAAAAAAGAGATGCTCAGCCATCTGCTCAGCCAGCGCTTCGCCGCTTGTACTATACTCGCTGTGGTGCTACTCATCGCCAATGGCGCACTCACTACCCAGACCTATGTCCACAAAAAGGCCATCTACCTCACACAGCGGGCTATTGAGGACAACAAATTGCACGAAATTACCTACTATGCGGCCCTAGGCTGGGACTGGTTGGTCTCACCTAACAGTTCAAAGCCCAAGGCAGCCCCCCGTGCTCTACGGCCTCCGCGCCCCTTAGAGGTATTCGCCCGAGGGGCCGAACGCCAGTTGGGTCAAGCCGTCAAAGTGCTCCTCTTTGAGGTGCCCTACCAAGCCGAGGAAATATCTCCCTTCCAGTCGAGCAATCCCTACCTCGCCATCTTTGCCTTCTTCGACATGGTATATATTTTCCAACTCGTGCTCGGCTTGCTGGCCATCCTCATCGCCAGCGAGGCCATCTCCGGCGAGAAGGAAGACGGCACTCTGCGGCTGATGCTGACGACCAACGCCAGCCGCGCCCAAGTCCTCGTTGGCAAGGTCCTTGCCGGCTTGACTACGCTGGCCATTCCAACAGCTTTGGGCTTTATCCTGCTGACTATCTTGCTGTTGGGCACTGAGCATATTGAAGTCGGAGTCGGCGAGTGGGCTCGGGTGGGCTTGCTATTTGCGCTGTCGCTACTGTATTTGCTGGTGTTCTACCTGATTGGGCTAGCGATTTCATGCGCCACTCACCGCTCGGCGACTAGCTTGATTTACGCGCTGTTTACGTGGGCATTGCTAGCGATTGTGCTGCCCAATAGCATATCGGCCTTGCTCAACGAGCAGGCCAACATGGGCGAAAAGCACGCTGAAGCCCATCACAAGGCCGCGCAAGTGTGGAAGGAGTTCGATCAGGAGGTTCTCAACCTCGCTCGGGCGCACAGCCAGACCAAGTACTTTCCCACAGATATGGTCAAGCAACTCCCGCCGCAGGGAGGACGCGGGACTCTAATCTACGCTAAGGGAACTAAATGCTACTCTACAAGAGACGGACAGACGCCCTCTCTCTATTTATCTAATGTCGCCGATTCGCCCCAGCTTGCGAAGTTCCAAGACATCGTCCGCACCGGCGAGCGGCTGCGCCTGAAGTACGCCCAACGCGCCTGGAACGAGAACCCCTCCCCCATTGAGGGCTCCCCCCGCCGCATCGAACGATGGAATGACCAGCTCCAACGCCTCTTGCCCGCCGGTGCCTATGCCCAAGCCGCCGGGCTCCTCGCCGGCACTAGCCGACGCGAGTACTACGACTTTATCGACCAAGTGCGCGCCTATCGCGGGCAGATCATCACCTTTCTCGAAGACCGCGACGCATTTGGTTCCCGCGAGTGGTTCAACGACGACGACGGCTGGCGCGCTGACCTGCGCGACCTGCCGAGATTTCGCGAGCATGCCTGGACGGTCGCCGAGAGCTTGAGTCACGCTTTGCCGGCTCTAACGGCTTTGTCGCTCTATGCGGCCGTGCTCTTTGTCCTCGCCAATCGGCTCTTCGCGCGCTACGATGCCGTGTGAGTGACCCAATTTATAAAGAAGGAGGCATCCTGATGCTAGCAGCTATCGTAAAACGCGAACTGATCGACCACCTTATCAGCCTGCGTTTTGGCTTAGCCCTCGTGTTGACGGTGGGGTTAATGGTGCTCAACGCGCTCGGCTTTGTCGGAGGCTCGTACGAGTTCAGACGCGACCACTATCTCGAACAGGTCCAAGCCGAGCAAGAGATTGGGCGCAGCAACGCCCAGCGGGGCCTGTGGAAGCTGATCCTCCATTCAGGGCAGAACTATTTATATAAAAAATCCAGCTCCCTCATGTTCTGCGCTACAGGTGCCGATGACGCCCTACCCGAGCGTCTCTGGACAAAAGGCGGAGAAACCACCTACAATGGCACCAAATTCTACAGTCCCTTTGTACTCGTCTATTCGGACATCATAGACATCTGGGCACCAAAGGCCAACCAACTGCTGGAAACCCAAGCCATCGACTGGGTCTTTATCATCGGAGTCCTGCTCAGCCTCATGGCCTTGTTGTTCACCTTTGACGCCTTCATCGGCGAAAAAGAGCGCGGTACCCTCAAACTGGTCATGGCCCAAAGCCTGCCTCGCCACACCCTGCTTTTGGGCAAGTTCCTCGGCGCAATGCTAGCCCTCGCGATCGTGTTGAGCCTCGCCATCGTCGTCAATTTGCTCATCGTCCTCGCGCTGTCGAAGGTGAACTTGGGCCTCGTCGAGGCCGGGCGATTGGGGGCTATGGTCGGCCTATCGCTGCTCTACCTCGCCTGCTTTGTCGGGTTGGGGCTGTGGGTATCGATACGGAGCAGCACCACGCGCTCTAGTCTGGTGGGAGTGCTATTGCTGTGGACCTGCGGGGCGTTGCTCTGGCCAGCCACCGGCGGCGCACTAGCCGCTCGCGTGTTAGTCAGCGAATTCGAGGAGGAGATAACACTGGGGTTTGGCTTCTCAAACTTTAACACGCCAGCCCACCAAAAACTCATTCATCTTAAGAACCGTTTGCGGAACCGCGATCTGGGAAAACCCGAGAAAGTGCGCCAGTTGGCCGACGCCCAACGCGCCGTGCGCCAGGTCCGCCAAGACCGAGAAGACCGCTTTTTGGCCCACAGTCTTGGCGAGGTCGAGAACGCCCGCCACATCGTGCGCCTGTCGCCGACGGGCTGTTTTCAGTACGGCATGGAGGCCCTCGCCGGTACCGGACTAGCGCGCCATCGCAGCTTCGTCGAGCAGGTGCGCACCTACGTCCAGCAATTCGAGCAGACCATGCTAAACCTCGACCGCGACGATCCCAAAAGCATGCACATCCACCTCGTCGCCCAGGGGCTGTCGAAGCAGAAAATCGATCCCGACACCTTACCCATTTTCATCGAAGACATGTCGGCGATAACCTTGCTACGACATGCCGTCGGCGATGTTATCGGGCTTTTCTTTTTCGCCATGCTTACTTACATGCTGGCCTACCGGTCGTGGCTGCGAGCCAGCATCGTTTAGAAAGGATACGGGATGTCCTCCATCTACTATGCCCTCGGACTGCTGCTGTGCGCCCTCGCGGCCCACGCTGAAAACTTGACCAAGGAACAGCAGCGCATCCTGCTCGACCTCCAAGAGGCTCACTTAATTCTAGAGCAGGTCAAAGCGCGCGAGGCCGAGATCGAAGTCGAGTACGAGCAGATGATCGGCCTCAAGGAGCGCGGCGTGGTCACCGGCCAAGAGCTGCGCATTGCCCGCGAGCGGTTCGAGCGCGCCCGCCAAGAGCGACAACGAGCCGACTTAAACCTCCAGCGCGCCTTCCTCAACTCGCTGGCCGACGCCACGCATCTGACGGTCGTCAACGGCCAAAAGTACGGCGTCGAGGGCGACAAGGTGCGCGTCCGTCTCACCTTGC
>MKWU01005806.1_pt1 | contig 13062 bp, 12 predicted proteins | sample 809101 | NCBI WGS metagenome assembly MKWU01 (sample SAMN05860141, study PRJNA318959) | sponge metagenome | host: Aplysina aerophoba | place: Slovenia: Piran, Adriatic Sea, Gulf of Piran | collected 2013-05-07 | reverse complement strand
ACAATGTCTCGGAGTTCGCGGCTCCCACCCAGCCGGCGACCCACCCGTTTGAACGGATGCTGCTGGAGTTGGGCATCAAGCATCGGTATACCCGGCCGTATCGGCCACAGACCGACGGCAAGGTGGAACGGTTCTGGCGGACCCTGAACGACGACCTGATCGACGGCACCACGTTTGCGTCCCTGGAGGAATTTCGGGACGAATTGGAGCAATATCTCCTCTACTACAATGAGGTGCGCCCGCATCAGGCGCTGGACGGACAAACCCCGAAACAGATCAACGAATCTTGTCAACGAATGACTGAACACATACAGGGATGACAGCAAGGGGAGAGAAACGACCGGCTTAGAAAATCTTGGCTATCAACGTCCGGAACGGGGCAAGGATCGATTTGGATTGAGCCTCGCTCTTTACCTGTGAGGAGGCGTCGTTTTTTTCGGTTTTCTTCGTTCGTTTCTGCTCACAATGTAGGCTTTTGTACAAGATGGAAAATTCACTCATGATATCCTCCAAAGGTTTAAGCAGGCACTATCTTCTGTAAAGCAAAGGATGTGCCAGTTTCCCCTGGAAACCGTTTTCCATGAAACCGTTTGAAAATCAATCGGTTATAAATAGGATTTGCCTGATCAGCTTATCATGCTTCGGCAATTAGCAAAAACGCACGCGTCCAGGTGAGCGAAATCGCACTAAACCGCGTGATCGAGGAAGGAGTGTTGGGAAGGATGCGACACCTATTGGCTGCATCAAGCAGAGGCAAGACGATACGAACTAATCCTTGGGCTTGATATGCGCCGCGACTACGGAATCGGACATAGGGCGGTGTTGCGACAACCCCCGGATGAACAACTCACAGCCCTTTTCCTCGAATTCACCGACCCATTCGTTGAGTTTTGACATGACGCTGTGATCGACAATTCGCGTCTCGGCCAGATTCAGGGTGACGGTTTTTCCTTCCTGCAGCAACCGGTTCAGATGTTTGCGCAAGGGGATCCAGGTGCTGAAGATAGCCGACTCCCGCACCACAATGGTCGCCGAGGTGTCGTCTTCGTGGGTAATCTCCGCATTCAGTCTGATAAACGAGAGAAGCGGGGCACCATTGATGATGTGAAGGACAACCTTCACCCCAATGCCTATCCCGATGCCCATCAGGAGGTCCGTGGCGAGAACGCCGATGACCGTGGACACGAACACGATGAACTGGTATTTCCCCAAATGATACATATGGACAAATTCTTGGGGGGAAGCCAACCGGAACCCCGTAAAGACCAGCAACGCGCCCAGGGCCGCAAGCGGGATCTGATTGATCATCCCCGGAATCAAGGCGACGAAGATCAGCAGAAACGTGCCATGAAACATGTTGGCGAATCTCGTCCTGGCCCCGTTGTCGATGTTGGCTTTGCTGCGCACGATTTCGGAGATCATCGGGAGCCCGCCTACAAACGCCGCTAGGGTATTGCCGACTCCGACTGCCAGCATGTCACGGTCCAGATCCGTCTTGCGCTGCCACGGGTCGATCTGGTCGATGGCCTTTGCACTGAGTAATGATTCCACGCTCCCGATCAGGGCAAACATGATCACGTACCTGATCCCGATGGAAGTCGTCAGTCCGGAGAAATCCGGGAACGTGAGCGCGCTGAACATGTTCGCCGGCACGTCCACCAGAAACTTCGCTCCCAAGGCATAGGTCTGGTCGTTAAAGGTGTAGGTGCCTTCCTGACCGACGTTCAAATACAGGCCCATCGGCACCGCAACAAGCAACACGATCATCGGTGCCGGAACGACTTTGAATGCGGGGTGTTTGATGAACGGATACCCGAACACGATGAGGAGACTGACGATCCCGATCAGACCGATTTTGGGATTCATGTTCATGATAAACGTAGGAATATTGGCCAACAGGTGCAGGGGAGAACCTTCGGGGCTGAGCCCCATGACCACCGGGAACTGCTTGGCGATGATGATGACCCCGATGGACGCCAATAACCCATGGATGGCCGTCGTGGGGAAAAATTCTCCGAGGATGCCGGCGCGGAAGAATCCGAACAGGATCTGGCTGGCACCCGCGGCCACCCCCACGCCGAGCGCCAGCCGATAGGCTTGATAGTCGGCGGCCGGATCCTTCCCACCGGTAAACCCGAATTCGGTCACACAGCCGATGGCGATAACAATGAGCCCCGCAGCCGGACCTTTGATCGTGAGTTCCGAATTACTGAAAAACGTGGCCAGGATGCCGCCGATAATGGCGGTGAAGATGCCGGCGATGGCGGGATATCCGCAGGCTAGGGCAATCCCGAGGCACAACGGCAGCGCAATCAGAAATACCAGGAATCCGGACAGCAGGTCGGCCTTCCAGTTCTGCCGGAGCCCGGCCAACGTGCCTCGCGGGATGTCTGCTTTCTCGACGCCCATGCTCTCACCTCGTCTATCGGTTTGCGACGCAAGAAAGCCGGTTGCCATTCAGGGGTCGCGTTCCTGAATGCTCAACCGGCTTGTACTGTGGCCGGCCTCAGACAGCCGACAGCCAGCTACCCTACATGCCTGACACGTCCGTTGAACGAACCTCCCGCCAGCGCGAGGACGGGACTTTCTCAACAGCCGTTCGGATTATTCGAAGATCCGGATTGCCTCTTCTGCTTTGTCGTTCGCCAAATTGTAGCCTGCACGCATCCGGGGAGCAATAGGTTTTCTTTGCGCCAACCTGCGGACGTGCGCCTCAAAATTGACTCGAGTTGATCCATAGATGACACAGGATGCTCGCCACATACCCAAGCGCGATCACCGGGGTCCATCGAAGGTGACTGAAGAACGTATATTTGCCCCGCGCCTGACCCATCAGCGCCACACCGGCGGCCGACCCGATGGACAACATGCTCCCCCCAACCCCGGCCGTTAAGGTCACCAACAGCCACTGTCCCTGAGACATGTCGGGATTCATCGTCAGCACGGCAAACATCACCGGAATGTTGTCGACGATGGCGGACAAAATCCCGACCATCGTATTCGCGAACGTGGGCCCCCAATCAATATACATTACCTGCGCCACCACCGCGAGGTAGCCGAGAAAGCCCAACCCGCCCACACACAGGACGACGCCGTAGAAAAACAGCAGGGTGTCCCATTCCGCCCTGGCCACGTGTTGATAGATTTCGAATGGGATCATGTCGCCAAGCGTTTCTTGAGCTTTCTTCTCACTCCATGTTCCCGGTTCCGCATATTGATGGTGCGTCCTCTGCAGGTAAAACCCGAAAAATTTCAGGTAAGCCAGGCCGGTCATCATGCCCACCATGGGCGGGAGATGGAGGAAATTGTGAAAACTCACGGCCGTACAAATCGTGAGAAAGAACAGGAGCATGATCACGTGGGCGCCCCGTTTCATGTGCACGACTTCGTCTGACGGCGCCGGCGACACCCGGGGAACCGCAAAGTGCATGATCGCGGCCGGCACCACGTAGTTAACCACCGAGGGCACGAACAGGAGGAAAAACGTGAAGAAGCCCACGATCCCTTTTTGCCATACCATCAACGTCGTAATGTCGCCGAAAGGACTGAAGGCCCCGCCGGCGTTGGCCGCCACCACGATATTGATACACGCCAGACTGACGAACCGGGGATTGTCCTGACCGACCGCCAACACCACGGCGCACATCAGCAAGGCGGTGGTCAGGTTGTCCGCCACCGGCGAGATGAAGAACGCCAGGATTCCCGTGAGCCAAAACAGTTGGCGGTAGGTGAATCCCTTGCGCACCAGCCACGACCGCAGGCTTTCGAAGACCAGCCGTTCTTCCATGGCGTTGATGTACGTCATGGCGGCGAGCAGGAATAACATCAATTCCGCATATTCGAGAATGTTGTGACGGAGCGCATGTTCCACGGCATGCGGGTCGTCGCCGGGATACGACCACGCCACTATTGCCCAAATGATTCCCGCCGCCAACATGACGGGCTTGGACTTCCTGAGGTGCGTAAATTCCTCGGCCATGACCAGCGCATAGGCCAGGACAAAGATGCCCAACGCGAAATACCCGACGGCCGACTGGCTCAGATCGACGTGAGTGATCGAGTCGTCCGTCCCCCAGACAAGTTCGGGCAAGCCGAGCAACAGCGTGATCGCGCTGAAGGACAACATGGTTATGGAATAGGTTTTGATCATAATCCACTTGCCGCAGGCAATTGGAAGAAACCGTAGCAAAGACCGGAGGAAATCTTCAATAACCTGAAGAGGAAAAGTGACGTGACCCGAGGGTGCACTGGAACGGACGCGGATGTTTTACACAGATTTCACTAGTCCAAGGGCACTTCGATAACCAGCCCGCCCATCACGTCGTTGAGTTTGAAGTCGCGCTTCGGAGACTCGACGTGCGCATTGTGACACGACACGCAGGCTCGGCTTACGGCTCTGTCCGGATAGATCGCCTGAAAGTAGCGTTTGTCATTCGACGTCACTTCGCCTTCCATGACCTCCCCGAATTCCACGACTTGCTCCAACATCTGGCGTTCGTGGTCCGAAGCGGGGGAATTTTGAGGATTCAGCGGCCAGAGGCTGACCAACCGGTAGCGAAACGGCGCGTCACGCAAACGCAGGCTGCGCGATGCTTCGCGCAAAAACTGTGCGGGCAGCGGCAAAGTTTTGTCATGGGCCCACTCTTCCGACGCATTCACAATCAGCATGGCTTCCATACGCTCGACAACGTGCTGTGTATAAAACGTCCTGTCGGCCTCAATCACCCCGTGAAGGTAATCGGCTGCGGTTCTTGCAGAAATGCCCTGGACGGGCAGTCGTTGAGTGTTGAGCGTCCACCCTGCTCCAAGCCCCAGCACAAAGATCACGACGTATAACGCGAAGGTTCGTTTCTTCATGTTTTCACGTCACCGGATTGAATCCGGATTCGGCCAAGCTCTGGCTTCATCATACCTGAAACCAGGTTCAACTCACCAGAGGACTTTTCCGGACCTCTCGTCGCCTCTGTGCATCCATCGTGCGGCAATTTGGGCCTCCGGTTTGACACCCCCACGCGTCACCCCTAAGATTACGCACGGAGTGCCGCAATGCGAATTTTTCGACGATTCAACAACCTGCCGATTGAAAAAAAGCTCCTTCTGGTTTCGGTTATTCCGATCCTCACGCTTGCCGTCCTCAGCATCATCACCTTTAACAGCGTTCAGACCTTTTCCCAGGATGAAGACCGGCTCAACCAAGTGTATCACGTCCAGACCACGGCCGCCGACTACTTGCGACTGATTGTCGATTTGGAGACGGGCTTCCGCGGATTCGTCCTGACCCTCCAACCGAAATTTCTGAATCCCTATCATGCCGCGAAACAACGCGTGTTGGAAGTCGGACGTACTCTTGCCCAAATGGTCGAGCATGATCGGGCACAACATGCTGAAATCCTGAACGTTCAGGCCCTGGTCTATACGTTGCTGGGGGATAAGGACCGGTTGATCGAACAAGCCAAGCTGGGCCATGCGGAGCAAGCGCTGGAGTACATCGAATCCGGGGCCGGGCGGAGACTGATGCTGAGTATCCGTGAAGAAATTGCCCGTTTCGACAAGCGGGAAGGCGAGGTCTTACGGCAAACCCTGAAACGCACGTCCAATGACCGGGCCTTTCTGTTGACTGTGATCGTGGGTGGCGGATCATTGGCGCTCATCCCCATGGTGTTTGTGATCCGTCTGTTGGCGCAATCGATTGCCGGTCCCCTGGTGTCCCTGGCCAAGTCCGTGGAAAACCGGGCGGGCGGGACGGTCCCGGACGTCCAGGTCCTGGACCGTGGAGATGAAATCGGTGACCTGACCAGGGTGATGCACGAGATGGGCCAACAGATTCGGGAATTCATCGGCCAAATCCAAACCTCGGAAGCCGCGTTGCGCAACCTGAATATCGACCTGTCGCATTCGGAATCCAAATATCGCGGGATTGTGGACAATGCCCCATTCGGTATTTTTACGGCTAAGAACGGGCGCATCATTTTCTGCAATCGCGAAAATTGGAAGCTGGCCGGGTACGATCCGAATAATTCCTTGGATCCGGAACGGATCTGGGACGCCGTTCATCCCGGTGACCGCGCCCAAGTGCATGAGGCGTTCTCCAAGGCGACGGAGCAACAAGTTCCCTTTGAAAACGTCTTTCGGTTCGTGCATCCCGACGGGACCACGCACAAGGTCCTGAGCCGCGCCGTCCCCATCCAGGACGGGCAAGGCGGCAGTTCGCTGTACCAGGGCTTCAACGTCGATATCACGGCGTTTGAACAGATGAAGGAAAAACTCAGCCGGACGGAACGGCTTGCCACCTTGGGACAGGTGGCAGCCGGCATCGCGCATGAGATTCGCAATCCCCTCGTCGGCATCGGCTCCACGACGTCGTTGCTCATGGAAGACTTTCCGCCCGAAGACGTCAAACGGCAGGACCTGCACACGATCCTCAAAGAAACCCGGCGGCTGGACCGGATCGTGACGCAGATTGTCGAATACGCCAGACCGCGCGACATCGTCCCGGGCTCGTTCGACATGGCCGCGTTGGTTGAAGAAACCCTGGACCTCGTCCGACACTCCGCCGGCCAGAAACGTTTGAACCTGACCGTGGCGTTTCCCCCGGATCTCCCTGCACTCGAAGCCGACCGTGACCAGATCAAGCAGGTTGTGCTCAACGCGATTCAAAATTCCGTCGAAGCCTTGGCAGAGCACGGAGACATTCGGATCGAAGCGCTGGAGGAACTACGGGACGGCCACAGAGGGCTGCTGACCACCATACGGGACAATGGGAAAGGCATCAGCCCTGCGGATCTTCCCAGAATTTTCGATCCCTTTTTCACGATGGGAAAACGGCGCGGCACCGGGTTGGGTTTAGCCATCTGCCGCAATATCATTGAAGCTCATGGGGGAAACATCAAGGCCGACAGCCAGGTGGGCGTCGGCACCGTCATCGCCATCTGGCTTCCGTTAACCCTTCAACCACAACCCGCAATGTTGGTCTGATATGCACGCATCCATTTTTGTCACGGACGATGACGAAGTCGTTCGCGCATCGATTACCCGCCGGCTCGCTCGCAGCGGGCATGACGTGCGCAGCTTCGACTCCGGAGAAGCACTACTTGAAGAGTTGGACCACGACGTTCCCGACATCATCCTGCTCGACCTGAAAATGTCGGGGATGACCGGCATCGAAACCCTCAAGCATATTCGGCCCAAGGCCCCGCAAACGCTGGTCATCCTGTTGACGGCCTACGGGACCATTGAAGACGCCGTGGAAGCCATGCGCTTAGGGGCGTATGACTTTTTGATCAAGAGCGTTGACCTGTCCGGTGTCGGTCCGGTCGTCGAACGCGCGCTCGACTATCTGACCCTCCGTCGCCGGGTCAGTTTTGAAAACCAGGGCAGTGCCGGGCGCTATGCGCTCAAGGATCTCATCGCCGACAGCCCCGGCATGCGGGAACTGGTGGTGCAAGTCCAGGAATTGAGCGAAAACGCGAAGACCACCGTGCTACTCCAAGGCGAAACCGGAACGGGCAAAGAATTCATCGCCCGGGTCCTGCACCACAATGGGCCCCGAGGGGAGGCGCCTTTTGTCGGTGTGAATTGCACGGCCATTCCGCAGGAACTCTTTGAAAGCGAACTGTTCGGGTACGAACGCGGGGCGTTTACCGGCGCCGCCCGGCGCAAACCGGGGCTCTGTGAACAGGCCGAAGGCGGCACGCTGTTTCTGGATGAAATCGGTGACCTGAATCCATCCATGCAAGCCAAGCTGCTTCGCGTCCTTCAGGAACGCTCCTTTAAACGGCTGGGAGGCCAGGACGATATTACCGTGGATTTCAGGCTGATTGCCGCGACCAACCGGGATTTGAAAAAAGAAGTGAGCCAGGGCACGTTTCGAGAGGATCTGTTTTTTCGGCTCAACGTCGTGTCGTTGGAACTTCCGCCCCTTCGACAACGCGTTGAAGACATCTATCCTCTGAGCCTGCGCTGCCTGGTGCACCATAGCCGGGACATCAACAAGGACATCGGCGAGATCAACCCGGAAGCCCGGGCACTGCTTGAGCGCTACGCGTACCCGGGAAACATTCGGGAGCTGGAGAACATCGTCGAACGAGCCGTGATCTTTTGCCGTGGGAAAACGTTGACGCCCGGAGACTTGCCCCGGGAACTTCATGAAGAAACCAAACCAGTCGTTTCATCCACAATCAGTACCGACGAACCGGTGCTCAAGTTGGAGATGGTATTGGGAAGGCAAACCTTGGCGGAAACCGAGTCCGCGATTATTGAGGAAGTCATGAAACTCTGCGGGCAGAATAAGAGTCTGGCCGCTCAAAAATTAGGCCTCACCCGGTTTGCGCTGGACCGGCGCCTGAAAAAGATTGCCGATGAGTTTGAATAGCCCGTCCGGCAACGCCGTTGCACTCCGACCCGGTCGATCACATGGTCTCCCCGTCCAATACCTATCAACTTGCCGGACTGGATGACCTGGGCCGAGGCTTCAACCGGCAGGTCGAAATGAAGATCCTGGATGGAACGTTTCAGGCTGTCTTCCGGTATGAACGCTTCCTGCTGGAGACCGAACCGCAAGTCACTGAAAAGGCCGCCATCGCCATGCTCATCAATCAATTACAGAACCGGGGCTACACCCAACTGCGCAGCCGCCTCCAATTTCGAGAAACAGCCTATTTGGGCAGCCAGGAATTGTGGGAGGAACACCTCGACCCCGAGCCCGAGGGCATCCTCACTCGATTGCTGCAAACCATCCGAAGCACATTTCGCGAAGGCTAGGCACGCCCTACGCAGACCGCCGGTGCGGCGTGCAGGAGGACAGGGCTCAGGTTTTGCTTAAATGACTGATGCGATCCAACACCTTCCTGCGGGTACCGTGGTAGGCTTTCCGGCCTTCGGTCAGGGCCAGAAACGTCCGGTAATACCTGACGGCGACGAGCCGGTTTCCCTCCACGTCGAGAGCATACGCCAAGTTCAATTGCACCTCGGGAAGCTTCGGAGCCAACAATTCCGCTTGCCTGAGGGCATCCAATGCTTCGCCGAATCGGCCCTGCTGCTGACTCACCAAAGCACGTTGTACCCACAGTTGCGGCACCGTGGCATCACGTGCGAGCCCTTCCACCAACGACGCCAGGGCTTTCTCCCATTGACCTAATCCCAATTGCGCCGTGCCCAACCAAAACCAGGGCTCCCAACGTTCAGGCGGCTGCACGAACAGGGATTGCAGGACAGTCACGGCCCGCGCGTATTGCCGTTTCTTTATGAAAATTTGCGCACGCACCAGTGTGACTTGAAGCGGGGTGGCATTTCGAAGAAAAGAGGAACCCCGGTTTTTCCGTTGATTGGAAGATACCGAATCGGCGTTGCGCGTCGGTGCCGCCGTTGCCCGCAAACCCGGAGAGGAGCGCGGCTTCGGGGTCGAGACGCTCTTGGCAACCGTCGGCTGTGCCGATGGATCGATTGCTGTGGCTGAAACTGCCTCCGTCGGCTTGGGGTCCTCGTTCGCCTTTGCCACTGTCGGGGTGAAAGATTCTTCCCTTTGTTCAGGAATCGCCTCGACGATCTGAGACGGAACGTGTTGCACGGAATTCCATTCCTTCACCGTTTCCTGCTCTGGGGGAACCTTGTCCGGAGCCGCAATCAGCGGGAGTCCCCATAGGTAGGCCGCAAGCCCAACAACTCCCAGTCCGACCGCTATAGACGGCAGATGATTGCGCAGAGCCCGGGCCGAGAAGTGAAGAAAAGGAAAAACGGGGTCCGGGGAATCGGCGGCTTCCACACTGTCCGATGTCGCGGAAGTCCGGGGCTGCCCGGGGCGCCGCGCCCGTTCAGCCTGCAACCGGTTCAGCGCTTCCGTGATAATACTCATTGTCCGACTCTGATTGTTGCACCGACCCGTTCGCTTCGCTTCCTTCGGCTACGCTCCGTTACGCTCAGGACAGGCAGGGCAGGCTCCTTGATTCTTCGCCCCCGGCTCAGGGCAGGCCGGTGATTTCCCGGCGCGCACGGAGTACCATGCCGAGACTCACCTCAAACCGGTGACTGGCGAACGCCGCAAGCAGAGCACGATGACACAACTGGTTTATCCGTCGCGGCACTCCCCCGCTCAGGTAATGAGTGAGTATCATGGCGCCTGGAGGAAATCGGAACCGGGTGCCCGGGCCCGTGACCAGCAGGCGATGGCGGATATACGCCATGGTTTCCCGGCAATTGAACGGCTTCAATCTGAATCGAGTGCTGATGCGTTGAGACAGGGGGCGAAGCGCATGTCGGGATAACGTCCGCTCAAGTTCGGGCTGTCCTACGAATACCAGGCACATGAGTTTTTCTTTTTCGGTATCCAGGTTGGACAACAGCCTGAGTCCTTCCAGCACTTTCCCGCTCAACCGATGCGCTTCGTCAACCAAGACAGCCACCCGTTCCCCATTCCCGGCCAACTCGAGTAACACGTGGGACAACGTCCGTTGCAGGGCGCCGATGCTGCGATCTTGGTGGACCTGCCCGGTGAGGTCCTGGTAGATTGAACCCAGCAGATCCGCGTACGATTGATCGGGGTTCAAGAGGTAGGCAAAACGTACGCCTTTCGGAGGATGCCGCAACAGGTACCGGCACACCAGCGTTTTCCCGACCCCGACTTCACCGGTCAACATCGTCAACTCGCCACTGGCAACCCCGAATTGCAAATGCTCCAAGGCGTGCAGGTGCTGCTGCGATGGGAAAAAATAATCGGTATCCGGCGTCACCTGAAACGGGGCTTCGGTGAAGCCCAGTTCTTCATAGCATACGTTCAGATCGCGTCCGTCCATCACGTCACGCGCAGAATACGGGGCATGAGGAAGATGACGAGTTCGGTATTTCTCTCGGCCTGATAGGTGCCGCTGAAGAACGAACCCAGCACGGGAAGATCGCCCAGGAACGGCACCGCGCGTTCGGTGTTCGTGAGTTGCTCCTGGATCAGTCCGCCGATCATCACCAGTTGTCCGTCACGGATACGGACCAGCCCTCCGGACTGTTTCACCTCCAACACAGGCGCCGTGGATCCATTCCGTGACTCCACGGTATCGGTCAAACGGGTGATAATGGGCGACACGTCCATCATGATCCACCCGTCCCGGGAAATTTGAGGAGTCACGGAAAGGACTAGCCCCGAAGTCACGGTCCGCACTTGTTCCGTCACAATGTTCCCGGCCCCCGCCGTCCCTTGCGTGGTGGTCGAGGTAAAAAAGGATTGATCCGTCCCGACCTTGATCAGCGCCGGTTGATTATTCAGCGTCAGAATCCGGGGTTGCGACACCACCTGCACGTCACCCTGCTCCTGCAAGGCTTGAATCACGCCCTCAAAGTCACCGTCATTGAAACTGAAGGCCGCGGTCGCCGCGCGAGAGAGAAAGCCGCCGGCCGGCGCCGTAATGATGTTCGCCAGCTTGAAACTGCCCTTGGGAGTCCTGAGAGCAATCCGGCTCCAATCCACACCCAGGCTGTACTCGTCCCGCAACGCGATTTCATAAATCCTGGCTTGGATCTCAACCTGGCGATACAGTGAGTTGCGCACGTTGACCAGAAACGTCGCCACCTCTTCGACCCGCCGGTGCAGATCCGTGACTTGAATGGTGCCGGACAACCGATTGACCACGAAGCGTCCTTCGGGCGAGAGGAGCGCACCGATCTGAGCTTCAATTTCCTCCCAAAACCTTCCCAGAACTAAAGAATGAGGCGAATCGCCTGTATTTATAGTGGTTGTGTGTTTCCTGAACTGGACAATTATACAGATTGTTATACTGATTTGAGCGGATGAGTAACAGCTTGTCCCGTCTATTCCTCTGTCATTCTTACTGTTCCCACGGAAGCTGGGCGCTCGACCGCTTGTCACATCATCGAATTGGCTATTTCTGAAGGATGCTTTGAATGACGCTGGCTTCGAGAGGATCCAGTGAGAGTCCCCACGCCTTCTTGATCTCAAGCCACATCGTGACGTACTCGCGATGATATGCCTGATTGGGAGGTAACCAACGGGCGGGGTCTCTGGCCCCCCTACTTCGGTTGGCACTGCGATAGACCGCCATCAAGTGGTCCTTATTTTCCAGATCATTGGCAAATTGAATCTTCTTTTGTCTGCTCCATGCCTTACTCCAGTTTGGTCCTGGTGGAACGCGAGGGATGGATGAATTATGACCGATACGGTCGTTGCGGGGCAGTAGCCGCTATAAAGAGGCATAAGTGGGTCGATAAACGCCCATTTACAGGCTTAAAATGACACTAGATATGAGAGGGGGGGCGACCCTGCGCCATGAGATAGTGTGGCAATGACTGCAAAGAACTAAAGGGATAAGCTCTGAATCCCGGGTTAAACACCATATTCAGATTTCCCGTTCGAGGATCTGGCCGTGATCCCTAAGCCAAGATCGCGCCTTTTCAGCCGCCGGTGCATGCGTCCTTACGATATTCCAGAATCGGGGGGAATGATTTCCCTCGATCAGGTGGGCAAGTTCGTGCACGATGACGTAGTCGATCACAAAAATTGGCGCCTTGATCAGCCGCCAATTAAGGTTCACGTTGTTCTTTACGGTACATGACCCCCACCGGAAGCGACTATCAACGATCTTCGCGTTCGTAAAATCCACCCCTAGATTGGCTGCAATGGAGCTTATCCTCGGAAGAATCTTTTGCCTCGCCCGGTCGATGTACCATTTACGAAGAACCGTTCTGCGTTCGCCCACGAGGCCTGCTGGAATCAAAAAACGTTGTTCGAACCGTATCTCCTTCGAATCGGCAGAGATGATCGCGATTTGGTAATTCCTGCCGAGATAAAGCGCTGATTCGCCATTGACCAACTCTTTACCAGGCGGATGCGGCTGTGCTTCGTACTTCTGGATATGCGTTGTCTTCTCATAGATCCACTGACGTTTTGACTCGACAACTTGCCGGATCGCCCCTTCGGGCGTTGACTCGGGTGCATGAACGACGACGCTACGATCCCGTTCGACGGTGATCGTCAGCTTCTTACGTTTCGGTGAACGCTTGATTGTGTAGGCCATGTTCATGCTTACTCTGCATAAAGAATGATGTCATTGTTCTTTTCCG
>MKWU01005805.1_pt1 | contig 13062 bp, 11 predicted proteins | sample 809101 | NCBI WGS metagenome assembly MKWU01 (sample SAMN05860141, study PRJNA318959) | sponge metagenome | host: Aplysina aerophoba | place: Slovenia: Piran, Adriatic Sea, Gulf of Piran | collected 2013-05-07 | reverse complement strand
GGCTGCGATGAACGGGCAGTACGTGACGTTTGGAAACACGGGGACTTATGGTGGGCGCGGGTTTGACGTAGATGTACGCTTCGCCGATTCGCCGGGTGCAAGGCAGATGACACACCTGTATGACTTCTTCACTCAGACTCGGTATTGGGATCTCGAGACCTATCCGAGGGTGGCGGGAGGACCGGCGATGTCGCTGGAGCTGACGAGGTTCCGCAGCGAATCGATGCGAGGCATCGAGTACATGGTCTATGTCGAGAAGCCACGCCAAGTGGAACTACTCGTGGCGAAAGGAAAATACGACATCAGTTGGTTCAATCCGATTGACGGCACTTGGGTTCATGAGAAAGACAAGCTCAAGGGTGAGCGGTTTACCACTTCAGGACCGCCGGACCCATCCCACGACTGGGTACTCTACGTGCGGCGGGAGGGCAAAAAACAGGGAATGAACAAGTCGTACATCCTGGAGTCGCGCCGTCCGAAACCAAAGGAGATCGAGAGCACGCCCTCAGAAGTCCCATTCGTAATCCAGTTCCCTGAATCAGGGCCGCTCGTGGCGGGTGAGGAGTACGAGTTCAACGCGACGTTGACGAAAGACTCACGCGCCGTGAAGCGTATGCGCTGGATCTGGGCAGCCGAGGCGCCGGGATCGAATAAGGGCTACCGGATATTGGGCACCGGGCAGTTCGGAAAATTTCGCATCCCTAAAGACATCACAGACCGCTATCCCATGACGTTTCAGGTGCGCCTGATCGGCGTGGACGGACTCCGACGACTCTACGAATCGATTGGGACGTACAAGCTGCTCAGGTTGAAGGAGTAACGAAGCTGCGGAACGGCTGTAGTTCGCTTGGTTATCCTCTCAACGATTCCCTGCCCTGAATGATTATCCTCGCCCTTGACACCACAAGCCGTCGGGGCGGTCTTGCGCTTCTGCACAACGGTGAGGTGATGGAAGCTCGGGTCGTTTCGGCGCCTGACGGATTCGCTGCAAAGCTGTATCCGGAGATACGTGAGCTACTGGAAAAGAACAAAGTATCGCTGGCGGAAGTCGACTGCTACGCATCCGCTTCGGGACCGGGCTCATTTACTGGGATTCGAATCGGTCTGACTGCCGTTAAATCACTTGCGGAAGTAAATCGTAAGAAAGTCGTCGGTGTATCCAACCTGCAAGCGATGGCAGAACTGGGTGAGGGGGGCTTTCGCGCACCTCTGATGGATGCCCGACGGGGCGAAGTCTACGCAGCAGTCTATGACGCTCAGGGACATGCAGTGGTCGATGAAATGGTTACGCCGTGGCCCGCATTCGTCGAGCTCGTTGGGCGGCGTGAAGTCACATTCCTGTCATGCGATGCCGGTCTGTTCACTGAGAATGGGGCGGCCCCTCTCCGTGCCGCGCGGCGAAGCTCGTCAGGTTCCGCGAGGCAGATGATCCTGAAGGCACCTCTCGCTGTGGGGGTGGGCCGCATCGCAGCACGCCTGATGGTCTCCGGCGAAGTACTCGATCCGTTGGAACTCAACGCCAACTATGTGAGGAGACCGGACGCAGAGCTGAACTGGAGGCCTCCACAGTGATGTTCCGGGCGGAAGAACCGTCGAAATGTTTCGCCTTCAACAGTTTCGAGTGCCACGACAGCCAGCTTCCCGCTACACTGATTAGGCAGTTGCCTCTGGTGAGGCATTGGCTCCACGGACCCTATCTGATCCTTATCCGTGGAAGCGCACCGTTGCGGCGGGAGTCAACACTGCATGAAATGAAGAGAATGGAAGTGTCACCGCGATGAAACTCAGGTCCATTTTGAGCCTTTTTTCGCGTGACTTGGCGATCGATTTGGGGACAGCCAATACGCTGGTCTTTGCTCGTGGCAAAGGCATCGTCGCGAATGAGCCTTCGATTGTCGCCATCAACAAATCGACGAACGATGTAGAAGCGGTGGGCAAGGAAGCCAAAGAGATGGTTGGAAGGACACCGGGAAACATCGTTGCGATCCGGCCTATGAAAGACGGCGTGATCGCGGACTTCCGCCACACCGAGAAGATGTTGTCGTACTTCATTCAGAAATCTCACAACCGCAAGGTGCTTGTGCATCCTCGCATCGTGATCGGTGTTCCGAGCGAAATTACGCCCGTTGAGAACCGCGCGGTGATTGATTCCGCTTACCGCGCTCATGCCAGCGAGGTGCACTTGGTGGAGCAAGCAATGGTGGCGGCGATCGGAGCGGGTCTGCCAATAACGGAACCGTCGGGCAATATGGTCGTCGACATCGGTGGCGGCACCACGGACGTAGCTGTTATTTCCATGTCGGGGATTGTCTATTCACGCTCTGTCCGTGTCGCCGGCAACGAGATGGATGAGGCAATCATCAGTTACCTTAAGCGGAAGTACAACTTGTTGATCGGCGAGAGGACCGCGGAACAAATCAAGATCCAGGTCGGTTCTGCTTACAAGCTCGATCAGCCGATCAGCATGGAGGTCAAGGGCCGCCACTTGATTGAAGGCGTTCCTCGCATGGTAGTGGTGAATAACAGCGAGATCCGCGAGGCGCTTTCCGACTGCGTCGACACGATCGTGAACGCGATTCGCGTCGCCCTGGAAAGGACTCCTCCCGAACTGAGTGCGGACATCAGTGACTGTGGCATCGTTCTCACTGGCGGCGGGGCGCTGTTGCGAAACTTGGATGTGCGCATCCGCGAGGAGACAGGGCTACCGGTATCCATAGCAGAAGATCCTCTCGCTTCGGTGGTGTTGGGGACTGGCCGGATGCTGAGTGACTTCCGGCTGCTCGGCCGTATCTCACTGGAATAAGCCTTCGGTATGAAGGAGTTTGTCGCACGCTATCGAAATGCCTCGCTGCTGGCGGCCGTGCTGTTTGTGCAGTTCGTTCTATTGGGCTACCAGGTCAAGACGGGTGAGGATGTTCGCTTAGCACGCGTCTGGACTAGCGCTCTGATTACTCCCATCGAACGAATCTTGAGCGGTGGCGCGGGGATCTTCGGTTCGTTATGGAATGAGTACGTCTGGCTGCAGGAAATACGAGACGAGAATAAAGAACTCAAGACGAAAAACGAACGGCTGAGACTCGAGAAACAACAGTTGCACCGTGCGCTGGCTCGGTTTTCACGTGAGGAGGAGGTACTCGCCTATCAGAAACATATATCGTCCGAGACGGTCCTGGCGAGCGTGATCGGGATGGGTATGAACCCTACCGCCCGCGAGATCATCGTGGACAAAGGTCGGAACGCCGGGATCAAGCCGGGAATGGCGGTCGTCACGGCGGACGGGGTTGTCGGAAAAGTTCAGGGGGCCTATGGAAGTTCTTCACTCGTGCTGTTGATCAGTGACGTGGATTCGGGTGTCGGTGTTCTGCTGAAAAACTCGCGCGCTCGAGGGATTGTAAAAGGGACAGGCGGATCGGAGTGCCGACTCGAATATATCGACGCCGAAGTCGAGGTTGCAGTCGGAGAAGCAGTATACACGTCGGGCGAGGATCGCATCTTCCCCAAAGGGCTGCCCGTCGGAGAGGTTACTCGCGTAGGAGCTGTCTCGGACTATCAGGAGATCCACATGCGTCCGTTTGCAGCGCTGAATCGCCTTGAGGAAGTGCTTGTGGTGACGGTGGGAGTGCATCAGAACTTGCCGAGTTTCACGACGCCCCAACCCCCGGAAGCGATGATGCCGATGCCGATGGCTGCATCGGATGCTCTGTCATCACCTCGACCACTGGAGGGAATTGGACTGGTGGAGAAAACGTCGCATGCGACGGCAACGACTGAATCCGGGACAGACAGGCTGATTCCGACGCAAACCGAGGCAGACGCTCTGATGGAGACGTATCGGGCGCTCGGAGCCGCCCAACAGCATCGATACGGAGAAGGAAACCTGCAAACGCCTCCTCCGGATTTCAATCTGTTGCGGACCGCTGCGTCAGCGTCGACGCCATCCCCAGCCGCAGTTGAGCCGGCAACACCCACCGCCGCTCACACCCCAGTGGCGACAGAAGCCCTGGCTGCGAGCCGTATGGAAGGGACATCGGACAACGGCGCAGAGGACGCGAATGGCGCGGATCCTAATCCCTAGCAGTATCCGTTCGCAGCCAATCGGCAACACCCCCCTACGCCGCCGCCCCCTGGAGAAGCTTGGGCCCGTCGGTTCGATTGGCGTCGTCATCGTAAGTTTCGCCGCGCAGAGCTTCCTGCCTCGATATGTGAGTTGGGCGGGTGCTTTCGACCTGCCTCTGCTGATCGCGGTGTATCTTGCACTGACCGAAAGGAACGTACCACGCGGGATTTTGATAGGTGCGGCAATCGGTCTTGCGCAGGACGCCCTTTCCCATGGCCCGATTGGTGGGTTTGGTATTATCAAGACGGTCATCGGCTATCTGGCCGCCTCGATGAGTCGAATCGTAGAGATTGACTACCCTGGCATTCGAGGTATTCTGGCGGCGCTCTTCTTCTTGATCCACCATTTGCTCTTCTGGGTGATGCAAACGGTGCTATTAGGAATTAACGTCTCTTTCGATCCCGCTCGAACATTGGTGATGTCTGCGGCCTACGCAGGTTTGGCTCTGCTGCTGTTTCCTTTGATCGACCGCCTCAAGAGAGCGTGATGAACTCCAGTCAAAAAAGCGCACGCAAAGCGAGTGAAGTCTATATCGCCGTCTTTCAATATGTCATGGCGATGGCCTTTCTTTGGCTGCTTGCCGGCTTTTGGCAACTTCAGGTACAGACCCGCCAGATTTATGTTGAAAGGGCTGATCGGAATCGCATCAAGTCGTTGCAAATCTTTGCTCCGCGGGGGAAAATCCTAGATCGGGACGGCCGTGTCATCGTTGACAACAGCCCGAGTCACAAAGTCCTGCTATCACGCGCTTCTCACGATACGGAGCTTCTCCGGATCATCGCGGGCGGGCTGAATATTCCGTTCGAACGCCTGGGCGCGAGCCTCAAACGCCTCGAAACATCGAACACGCCAGCGTACCAGGCCGTGATCCTCAAAGAGAATCTGAGCCATGCCGAAGTGGCTTTCGTGGAAGCTCACCGCTCGCAGTTGCCGGAACTCGAGTTGATCCGATCACACCGGCGCCTGTATCCGAGGGGTGGTTTGGCTTCTCACGTTGTCGGGTATGTCGGGGAAGTCAGCGATGCGGAACTTGATCAGGATACCTTCATGTTCTACGAGCCCGGCGCGGAGATCGGGAAAGCTGGTATCGAGCGTTCGTATAACGACATCTTGACAGGCACAGACGGCCGCCGTCTTATCGAAGTCGATAGCCTGGGACGCGAGCAAACACTGTTCGGAACGGTCAAGCCCAAAGCCGGGCGCAGTTTGCGGATTACGTTGGACCTTGACTTGCAAGTGGTTGCCGAGCTTGCTCTGGAAGGGAAAAAGGGCGCCATCGTCGCTCTGGATCCCCGGAACGGTGAAGTATTGGCTCTGGCCAGCCGACCAACTTATGACCCGAATAAATTTGTCGGGGGTATCAGTGCTGACGACTGGCGTCAGATCCTGCAGGATCCGCAAGAACTCATGTTGAATCGGGCCACACAGGCCCAAGTGGCTCCGGGATCGGTTTTCAAGGCGATCGTCGCGCTGGCCGGCGGAGAAACAGGCTTGCTGGATGAGGATTTTATGGTTTCCTGCTCGGGGGGCGCGCCGTTCTACAGACGGTATTTTCGCTGCCACCTGGCGAAAGGTCACGGTCCTGTGGATCTGCGCCAAGCCTTGGCGCAGTCATGCAATGTTTACTTCTACACCCTCGGGAACAAGCTGGGCATCGATCGGATTGCGGAATATGCTGAACTCGCCGGTCTGGGACGCCCAACGGGTATTGACCTGCCCCACGAAGAAGGCGGCACCGTGCCCTCAGAGAAATGGAAGCTACGCCGTTATCACGAAAAGTGGTACCGCGGTGAAACGATATCCGTGGCCATCGGCCAGGGCGCGCTGACGGTGACTCCGCTGCAGGTGGCCTTTGCCATCGGCGGAATCGCGGTGGGGGGCGTCTGGCACAGACCGCATTTGGTGGCTTATGAGGACCTGCAGGAACTACGTCCTCGGTTCGAGCCTCCAGACCCGATTGAAATCGAATTGAACCAACGCCACCTGAAAACGATTCGGCAAGGACTGTGGGCCGTTGTCAACGGTGGCGGCACCGGTGGGCGCGCACGCATCGCAGGCTACGACATCTGCGGAAAGACCGGTTCCGCCCAACGAGCCTCGACACGGTTTAAAGAAGGCAACAATGATCCGGCACTAAAGGACGCGGCTTGGTTCGTTGGTTTCGCCCCCTGCGAACAGCCCGAACTGGTTGTTTCGGCTCTATTCGAAGATGGGGAACATGGCTATCTGGCAGGCCCGATGGTTCGCGACGTCATCAAGAGCCACCTTGACAAGAAAGTGCGAACTCATTGGGCGAACCGCCGCTCAACACCCTCTACGTCCGCTGGCGCTACCCACCCGGTCGCGGACACCGCCGCATGGGGGCGGCAGGCTCCGTGACAGACCGGTATGCAATCCGGGATTTCGATTGGACGTTGATCTGTCTTTCGGTCCTGATCGCCGTTCTCGGACTGGTCGAAATCTACAGCGCCACCCTGAACACAGCTTGGCAGGACGCGTATCTGCGTCAACTGATATGGGTCGTACTCGGCATTGTCCTGATGTGGATGGTTTCGACGACGGACTACAACTGGTGGGTGAAGCATGTGCCTTCCTTCTACATTGCCTCGCTGGCACTGTTATTGATCGTTGCGGTGTTTGGTCATGTCGAAGGAGGGTCGCGTCGCTGGCTCTTGCTGCCGGGCGGCATGAGTCTGCAGACCTCGGAATTCGTAAAGGTGGTGCTAGTATTGTTGGTAGCCTATGCCCTCGGCAATTTGCCGCGAGAACGGATTACTGCCTCGACCCTGACATGGCTCGTCGCGATGTTCGCTCTGATGGTGCTGGTGGTGGCGGCCCAGCCGGACCTCAGCACGTCATTGAGTTATGTGCCGATCCTCGGGATCGCAATCTGGACGGCGGGTATCCGGTGGAAGTATTTGCTGGTGATTGTGCTGCTGGTAGCGATGGCTTTGCCGGTCGGGTGGCACTCACTCGAACCCTATCAGAAGGAGCGGTTGGTCACCTACATGAATCCCGAAAGCGACCCACGGGATACTGGCTATCAATCGATCCAATCGCGCATCGCGGTCGGTTCAGGTGAGATTTGGGGGAAGGGGTTCGCTCGCGGCACGCAGACGCAGTTGCGGTTTCTGCCAACGCCGCACACGGATTTCATTTTTGCAGCCTATGCGGAGGAGAGCGGATTCGCGGGAGTATTCGTGGCGCTGTCGCTCTATTTTGCTCTGCTGATGAAGCTTGTTAGTAATGCGCGAGTAGCCGTCGACAATACCGGAATGTATATGTGCATGGGTGTCGCGGCTCTCTTGTTTTTTCATGTGATTGTAAATATCGGCATGGTCATCGGGCGGATGCCGGTGACCGGACTACCTCTGCCGTTGATGAGCTATGGTGGGTCCAATACGGTCACAACCTTTGTGCTGCTAGGGTTGGTGAACAGTGTTTGGCGGCGGCGCTTCACGAACTAGAGGAGTTGCGCCGCCGATGTTATAGGGCTCCCAGCGAGATCCAGCGCCCGGATGGCCGCCGGAATCGCTCGACGGAGCCGAGACATTTTTAAGCCGGCCTTGAGCTCTGAAGGCTCGAGGCGGCTTGATGAGAGTTAGGCAAGATTTTGCGGATTGAATAAGGGATGGACAGGCTACTGTGTTCCGTTAACGCGGACGGCGGTTCTCCCGGTTACGCGCGTTGAGCGGCCGACTTTGTCGAACGATCGCTCCGCTGCTGCGCCGAAGATTCGAGGTTGGATCGTGGGGCTGTTTCAGTAGAGAGCAACACGACCTCTCGAGAGGATCGGATTTGAGGAGTAGGCAAGTCTACTCCTCAGTCCTATTGCACCCGCCTATCAGGGCCCTCCCTCCTGAGGAGGCGTCCTTTGTCAAAGGAATTGGTTGTCTCGGCAACGCGGCACGAAACCCGTGTCGGCGTTCTGGAAAATGATCAGCTCGTCGAGATTTACGTCGAGCGCGAATCGCAGGAAGGTCTTGCAGGTAGTATCCACAAAGGGCGAGTGACGCGCGTCCTTCCGGGGATGCAGTCGGCTTTCGTCGATGTGGGTCTTGAGCGGGACGCGTTTCTATACGTCTCGGACTTTTTTGACGGATCCGCCGAGTTTGACGAATCGGAGGACGAAAGCGGCTCGAGTAAGCGTAAGTCCGGCCGTTCCCGAGACAAGATTGATGCGCAGCATGAGCCCGAGAATGACCAGAGTCAGGCTACAGCGGCCGCGGAACCATCTGAAACCGAGGGTCGCGATCGAAAGGGGCGACGACGACGCGGCCGACGCGGCCGTAGGCGAGTCGGAAAGACAAGTCTGCCTGCATCGAAATACGCGACGCTCTCCGATAAGACCGACGAGGACCAAGGACACGAGCCTGCCGTGCAAGAGCCGCCCGGTGCATCCGACGAGGAGCAATCGTTCAAGCTGCTACCGGGTGAGTCTCTCGCCAAGTACGTCGATGCGAAAGCGCTCGAGCCATCAGACAAAGCTGAGATCACTCCCACCGGGGATCAGAGCGGGTTAGTCGGAGAACGAGCAGAATCCGAGCCGCAGGAGATCGTTCTTTCAGGAGAAGCTCTTGGAGACGCCGAACCCGAGGAATCGAAGAGTCCCGACGCACCCACAGAGGCAGTCACACAACCGTTCGATCACATGGCTACGGATGATGAGCTTTCAGAGTCACTCGAGCCCGATGACTTCGATGAAAACGACGACGAAGAGGACACGGATAACGAGGAAGAGGGGACAAGCGAGGACTCGGACGACGAAGACAAGGGGCCGGATCTGGAACGTGAACTCGAGGAGGCAGAGCGGCTGGCCGCTCTTGTCGAGGAGCGAGATGGCGAGGATGACGAGTTCCCGGAGGAGTCCCAGCAGTCTGACGCCGTACACACTGAACCCGAGGAGTTTTCATCCGAGACTCGAGAGGATGACGCTGACACCACCGACAAAGATCCTGGAGATGAGTCCTCAGAGACATCTGTCATCCCTGGAGAGCCCATCGAAGAGCCTACGGAGGCAGCACAGAAGGCCAAGGTCAACTCTAACGAAGACAGTGCCGCGCCGGTCCCCGGACAACCCGGCTCGGCCCGTGTGCGCGGCCGCTCGGGATCTTCGCGTCACCTCCAGCGACGTGGACGCCGGGGACGCCGTCGAAGCGGCCGTCAGCGGGACAACCGTCAACCGGTACAGCAGAGGGAGCCGCGTGAGCACCGCGCGGAACGCAAGGAATCGCCGCACGCCGGGGCCCCTCCATCTGACTACAAAATCACGGATATGCTCCAGAAAGGCAACGAGATTCTGGTGCAGATCGCGAAAGAGCCACTTGGCAAGAAAGGAGCACGCATCACGTCGCACATCGCTTTGCCGGGCCGCTACCTGGTCTATATGCCGACGGTAAACCACGTCGGCGTCTCCCGCAAGATCGAATCTTTCGACGAGCGCAAACGGCTTCGCCATGTCGTGCTCACGCATCGCACCGGAATGCCTGGCGGCTTCATCGTGCGAACCGCCGGAGAAGGCATGCCCGACGAAGAGATCCGTGGCGACATGCTCTTCCTTTACAACCTTTGGCTGGACATTCGCCAGCAAGCCGAAGAGCGAGAGCATCCCGGCTTGGTGCACCAGGACCTTGATATCGTCGAACGTATCCTTCGCGACCAACTTGACGCGGACTTCAAAGCGATCTGGGTCGACGCAGAGGATGAATACGAACGCGTTCTGCGTTTCGTCGAGCGTTTCCAACCGAGCCTGCTCTCAAGAGTGAAACTCTATACCCGCTCGCGGCCGATCTTCGAAGAATTCAACGTGCAGGTCTCTCTGGAGAAAGCGCTGCGTCCCAAAGTGTGGCTCAAATCGGGCGGTTACATCGTCATAAACCAGACCGAAGCCCTGGTCTCTATTGACGTCAATACCGGCAAATACGTGGGCAAATCCGACCGTTTGGAAGATACGATCGTCAACACGAACATCGAGGCCGCACAGGGGCTTGTCCGTCAGCTTCGCTTGCGTGACCTCGGCGGAATCATCGTCATCGACTTCATCGACATGAGTGATCAGAAAAACAATCAGAAGGTCTTTCAGGCCCTGGAGCAAGCCTTGCAAACAGACCGCGCTCCTACGAAATTATTGCAGTTCAATGATTTTGGATTGGTGGCCATTACGAGGAGGCGTGTCAAGCAGTCTTTGGAACGCACTCTCTGCGATTCCTGTCCAACGTGTAATGGTTCAGGCCGGCTGAAGTCCGTCACGACCGTGATTCTGGAAATCCTCGAAGAAGCCCACAAACTGGCTCCCGACATGGAGCCGCAGAAAGACGTCACTCTGCGAGTGAATCCGGAAGTTGCGCGCACGCTTAAATCTCGAAAGAACAGTTATTTGCAGGAACTCGAGACATTGCTCAAAAGCCACGTCCTGGTGCGGAGCGATGGGAGCCTGCACCGCGAAAACTTTGATATCTATTGATTCGCATTATTCTGCTGCCATTCCCCGCCTATGACACCAAAGATTGGAATCATTGGAGGAAGCGGGCTCTACAACATGCCGCGCCTCACCGACCGCGTCGAGCAGACCGTCGAAACTCCTTGGGGAAATCCTTCGGATGCCTTCTTGCTCGGGAAGCTGGAAGGCCGAGCAGTCGCCTTCCTGGCCCGCCATGGCCGGGGGCACCGCATCATGCCCTCGAATCTCAATTTTCGAGCGAATATTTATGCGCTCAAGAGGCTCGGTGTGCAGTGGATTCTCTCATTCAGCGCCGTGGGCTCGCTCAGGGAAAATCTCAAACCTCTTGACTTCTGTATTCCCGATCAATTCTTTGACCGCACGCGCGGGCGAGCGTCCACGTTCTTTGATGAGGATATTGCGGTTCACGTCGGCTTCGCGGACCCCGTTTGCTCGACCCTGTCCGATGTTGCTGAGGAAGCCTGCAAGCAGGCGGGCGTCACGGTCCATCGCGGCGGAACGTACTGTTGCATGGAGGGTCCCGCGTTCTCAACGCGTGCGGAGTCACATGCCTACCGATCGTGGGGATTCGACGTGATCGGCATGACGAACTTGCAGGAAGCCAAGCTCGCGCGCGAGGCCGAAATGTCATATGTCACGATCGCCATGGTGACGGACTATGACTGTTGGCACCCCGAACACGATGACGTGACGGTCGAGCAAGTGATCGCTTATCTCACCGAAAACGCCGAGCATGCCAGGATGGTGGCGGCGGAAGCCGTCAAGCGAATCCCCGACGGCGACAGCCCGTTTTCCTCGGCAATCAGGAACGCCATCATTACCGATCGCTCCAAGATCTCTGAAGCGTCAAAAGAGAAGTACCGGCTATTGATCGGGAAGTATCTGTAGGCCCGTCAACATGGCTCTTCTTGTTGTCGGGTCTGTCGCATACGACGGAGTTGAAACTCCTCACGGCAAAGTCGACCGCATGCTCGGCGGTGCCGGCACTTATATCTCGCTCGCCGCAAGTCACTTTGCTGAGGTGAAGCTTGTCGGCGTGGTCGGCGAGGATTTTGCTGCTGAGGACGAGCAACTCCTTGCCGATCATGGTGTTGACCTCGAAGGACTGGAAAAGATGCCGGGCAAGACGTTCTTCTGGCGCGGCGCCTATTCCCATGACATGAACGAGCGGACAACGCTGACGACGCAGCTCAATGTGTTCGCCGACTTCAACCCGAAGCTGCCCGCATCCTACCAAGAGACTCCCTATTCCTTTCTGGGCAACATTCATCCCAACCTGCAGAGGCAGGTGCGTGACCAGATCGCTTCGCCGCGGTTCGTCGGCGGTGACACGATGAATTTCTGGATTGAAGGGACCCCGGACGAACTTGCGGCGGCGATCGAGCAGTGGGACTTCATCCTGATCAACGACAGCGAGGCGCGCTTGCTGGCAGGAGAATACAACCTACTCAGCGCTGCGAGAAAAATCCAGGAGATGGGGCCGCAGACGGTGGTTATCAAGCGTGGCGAGTACGGAGCAATCCTGTTCCGTCCGGAGGGTTACTTCATCGCTCCTGGCTTTTTGCTACAAACCGTGTTCGATCCGACGGGCGCAGGTGACTCGTTCGCCGGGGGCTTCATGGGGTATCTGACCGAGCAGGGAATCGAGAGTCTCGACGATGCGACGCACTCCCATCTCCGCAAAGCCATGATCTACGGCTCGGTGATGGGCAGCTTTTGCTGTGAAAAATTCGGCGTGGAGAGGCTGCGGAACTTGACACGCGACGATATCGAAGCAAGATATCGGGAGTTCAAGGCGTTTACCGAGTTCTAAGCACACCGCTTGCGCAACTCCTCAGAAAAGATCACACAAACGCTCAACTGCCAGATCTCTTCCCGGGTGTATGAAAACGCTTGATTTGCGCCGACCGGGGCAAGTGATGGTGGCGCGCAAGCAGCGACTCAGTCAGATCGGGTGTCTACAATAGGGCCCATGCAGGATTGGAAGGCCAGTGCTCTCGTGGTGGTCTTGCTGCTATGGGCGGGAATTCTGTTTGGGGTGTCGTTCCTGGCGACGCCTGCTAAGTTTTCGGTGCCGAGTTTGACTCTGCCGGTGGCGGTAGATGTGGGAAGGTCGACTTTCGCAGTTCTGAATCAGGTGGAGTTGGGCTGTGCCGTGCTCAGCTTGGGGTTGCTGGCAGCGGGGGCGTCACGGGCTTTCGTAGTGCGGTTGGCTTTGGGCTTGGTTGCCCTGGGATTGCTTCTCGAGACTCTTTGGTTGCTGCCGGCGCTGGGCGAGCGTGCACGAGTGGTGATCGACGGTGGCACACCGCCGGCTTCGAGTCTGCACGATGTCTATATCGGGATCGACGCCGCGAAGCTCGTCGCGCTTCTCTTGGGAACGGTCGTTCTGCTGCGCCCCGACGAGCAGCATCACCGCCAGTAGGCGAGGACAAGACCGAAGAGGAGAAGGCGTGTGAGGTCGAAACCGGCGTTGATGGCGACA
>MKWU01005802.1_pt1 | contig 13065 bp, 8 predicted proteins | sample 809101 | NCBI WGS metagenome assembly MKWU01 (sample SAMN05860141, study PRJNA318959) | sponge metagenome | host: Aplysina aerophoba | place: Slovenia: Piran, Adriatic Sea, Gulf of Piran | collected 2013-05-07 | reverse complement strand
TCGCCCGGGTGTACAGGGATCTCGGCACATCCACAAAGGAAAGGGGTGACAGGTTGGCCTTGATCAGCGGAATGTTCGCGGAGAGCCTCGCCACGCACTTGTTGACGTCGTCGAACGGCTGCAGGTACGGCAGGTGGACCATCGCAAAGAAGGACTGCTCGAGCGGGTCCCGGATGGCTTCAGCCTTGCCAAGAATCTCGTCGAAGCACTCCTCGATGATCTGCGGCACTTCAAGCGGATGGAACACCGATCCTTCAATGCCCACGGGAATGCGTCTCAATCTGCCTGCCGCTTGCTCGTCAGGCAGAAGATTGTTCGCAAGGGTGGCGTGCAGATTGCAGATCGTGTAGCGATTGAAGCCGATTTCATCAACGCCCTCGACAAGGAAGCGAAGCGCCTCTATGTGATTGAGGATCATTTGTGTTTCGAAGGCGCCTTTACCCTCGGCGGACGCTCCCAATTCGATTAGGCGCTGAGTGTCGAGCAGCGAATAGGTATTCCCTTCTAGGCGACTCGAGTTCCATGACAGATCGATCAGGAGCCGTTGCAGGATTCGCTTGGCATATGTCCCAGCGAGGTGTTGTCCCGTCCTGGGACGGTCGGCTTTCCCGAGCTCGATGCGAGTTCCCAGTTCAAGATAGGCGCTCGAGTTCGGTCGATAGGAGTCGAGAAGGTCTCGGTGGTAGCCGACAGGAGTCCTGGTCTGTGGCGGATGCTTGAGGGCTGCCTCGAGCCTGATGCTCCGTTTCGACAGGGGTATCGTTATTTCGGACGGTGCTGGTTCGCTTGCTATCGGTGGCAGGGAGTACGCGGCGCGACTTCTCGTGCCGAGCCTCACGAGGCGCCCGTTTTCCACGAGGCGCTTCAGGCGGAATTGAAGGGTGCGGTGGGAAAGAGCTGACGGTAGACGACTAGCAATTTCCCTAGCCGAGATGGCGCCCGGTTGACTGCGAACCACTGTCTCGATCGCTCGCAGGTCTTTCTCAGGTATCAACTTAGGCATCAGGGTTGCGCATGTTTCCGGGGTTGTTGCGCAATTATAGCAATCTATGCGCAATATCTAGGGTGTCTTTCCTTCTTATATTGCGGAATCGCTATGATGTTGCGTAACGATTGGTTCTGGCGCAACAGGCACAGGTGTAAGCACCAAGGTAAGACCCAATCGCTGCCCTCTGGGTTCTCCGGCAAGGCCTCCGGAACCAATGCGCCTACCAGCGGGGCCGTTACTGGGTTGCGAAACTCTGCATCCGTCACTTTGCGCAACAACAGTGCGCTTGCGCAATTATAGTGGCTAGAAGGGTATTTTAGTTGCGTAACGCTCCGAACCACCACGTAGTTGATCGCTGGTGCCGATACGCGGCCAAGTCAGCCCTGCGGCACCGGCAAGCTCTCGAATGAGGGCTCCGCACGGCCGCCTCGCATCCCGGACTCCGCTTGCCGGTGCCAGACCGTCCAGGAGAAGTAAGCCAGTGCTCAGGAGTGCTTGCCCGAGATTCCTGTCACGCCATCGAAAGGCGCGCATCCTCTGTGGGCGCACCCAGAAAGCTCGTGCGGCAACGGGCCGAGAGCTTCGATAGCCGCTGGTGAGGACGCTCTCGCAGTCTGGCAGCTACTGCGGCGCTTGATCCCCAGGCTCGCCCGCGCAGAAGGACGCACCGAACACCTCACCGGACACTCCCTTTGGAGGATGGTGCCGCATGCCAACCTTGCTAAGCTTACTGATCCGACGGCAAAGGAGTCTAGCATGCCCAGTGAAATGTCTTGGAAGCAAGCGATAATTCATGTCCTGAGGGAAGAAGGCGGACCCCTGCATTACGACATGATCGTCGAAAGGATCTCGGAGTCCCAACTAAAATCTTCGTTTGGCACCACGCCAGCGGCCACCGTGGCCTCCGTCATTAGCAAATCGCTGAATAACGATGCGAACCCGCCATTTGAGAGGGTCGAACCAGGGTATATCCGCCTCGCCGGTGATGGCTCAATCGCCACTGATCCCAAAGACGACGACGGACTGGATGCCGTTGGGGGAATCGTAACTGCTTTCGGGATGTACTGGGATCGGTCGTACGTAGATTGGGAACCGACAAAGCCCAGGCTACTCGGCCAACAGAGCAAGAGTTCAGACGAAGTGGATTTTTCGGATCAGATTGGCGTTTACCTCCTGTATGACCGGCGCGAGATCGTATACGTGGGCCAGTCCAACGAAGAACGCAAGAACTCATGCATCGGGCAACGACTGAGGCTCCACACCAACAATCGACTACGATCTCGCTGGGATCGATTTTCTTGGTTCGGCCTGAACCCAGTTGGCAAGGGTTCCGCAAACCATCTGTTGGGAATTGGAACCGGGGCCGGTCAAAAGGGCGCAGGCAAGGCCATCATTGACGTTATGGAAGCGGTCCTGATCGAGGCCATCGAGCCGCGACAAAACAGGCGGCAAGGCGACTACTTCAGAGGGCTCGAGTACTTGCAGGTCGAGGATCCGCAAGTCGCAAAAAAGAAGCTCATTCAAGCACTGCAGGCGCCATAGGTCAGCCATCACTCGCCCAACTGGCAGGAATCGGGCAGGCCCAAGCAAGGCACGACCAGCGCCTGCTTTAGCACCCCCGGTTCCGCAGCGCCAAGCACTCCCACCGCAGTTGCCCTCGCAACCGCAAACGGGCGAGGCGGCTCGCAATGGAGACCGCCAGCATGACCGGTTCGGCACACGCAGCCGGGCCACCGAGATCGAGCACTCCAAGGCGGACGGTGAGCGGCGCCGCAGGTCAGGCGGGTCATCCCTCAGGGACGCCATCGTCAAGACTCGCAAGCACTCCGCCTTGCAGCTCGCCTGCGACGATCGTCGCGCTCGGCTCAAGCGTGTGGGCGCATTCCGCATCCAAGTCAAATGGGCTTCCCGGAAGAACGCCGAAGTCCTCGAACGACGCGTGTCCAGCGACAATTAGAATTGCCGGGTGGCGACAATTAACTTTGGTACGGTCGGGTGAGTCATAATCTGGGAGCCACTCCTTCGGCGTGCGATGCACGAGTTTGACGAGGCCGCATTTCCACCTATGGCTGCCTCGGCTGCCACCACCCAAGCCCCTCTTGCCCCCTGGCCCGATCTAAGACAAGGGGCTACTGGACGACGCTATTCGGGAAACATGCCGGGGCTATACCTTGAAGGAACAGTGCACGGCGAACCGATACCGGCGTATCTGGCGATACGCGGACGATGCCGTAGCGGTATCGTGGTGCATTGAATGAATCAAGTGAGAAGAGATCGGCCGCAAGCCCGCATGCCGCGCTCGCCATCGCGCTGCCCCTACGACTACGACCTAGAACGGGGCATGCGGGTGCAAATGGAGACGGTCTGTCTACAGGGGGGTGTCCGGGCTAGAAGAACACTTCGAGCACCCCTAGCTCGATCATCAGAGCAAAGCGTGACGAGCAGCCCGCCACGGTACTGTGGGTGGTGACACCACTGGTACCAAGGTGCCGGAGAACCCAAGTGCCAGCGGGGTACCCGCAATGCCGCCAATGACAAGTCTGTACATTGGATCGCCGATAGCGCACGAGTCGGAGCGGGTTGTGCTCGAACAGATTCTCAACCGGCTCGCACCTCTTGGACGGCCGGCTGTGGTCTTAGCAAATGTAGTCCTAGGGGTTCGCCAGATTGATTTCATCGTAGGCTCGAACGATCTGGCCCTCGTAATCGAAGCAAAGGGCTTCAATCGACCTGTTCGGGGTGGCAAGAACGGACTCTGGCAGGTCCAGGTATCCTCCGGCAACTGGAAGGACTTTCAGAGCCCATCAAACCCTTACGTTCAGGCTCGCGATGCGGCGCTTGAGGTCAAGGATGCGATGCGCTCGTTTTGCGGCGGAGAAGTTCCGTATCCGGCGGCGGCCGTTATCTTCGCCCCCCGTATACCGGCTGGCTCTAAGATCTGCACGGGCGATTTCAAGGTGTCGGTGTCCGGTCTAGACGGATTGGACAAGGCCCTTCGGCCGCGGCAGACTGGCGCGTGGTTGTGCGAGCGCTGGACTTCATTCGCCAGCTATCTCGAACTCACACCCGTTGACTCGGTTGCAGCCGCCTGCGACGAGCGGCTGGCAGAGGCGGAGGCGCTTCTCCGACAATACTCGGCCCAGTACACTCGTGCCTATGCTCATCCTGATAGGGTAGTCCCCTTCTCGTGTCGCTCGGGCGGCGAGGCGGTTACCTCCGACGATATTGTGGGGCTAGTTGCTGAACAGTGCGGCGATGTCCTAATCCAGGGGCCATCAGGATGCGGCAAGACGCTCTTGGCCAACCAGGCTGGCCGTGCCTTTTCCCAGCACGGCGGGATCGCTCTCACGATACCAGCCCAGCATTACTCTGGCAGCATCAAGGCCGTCCTCAATCGTGAGATTAAGCTGCTGTGCGATGCGTCAGCGATTACGATGCTGGGCGCTGTTAGAAAGCTCAACCGGCCGTTAGTGTTGATCGTGGACGGCTACAACGAGTGCAATGCACTGGACCGCCCGTCACTGGCCCGGGCGGTAGCTGCGTTGGCACGAACCTACGAAGCCAACGTTCTCGTGACCTCGCAGTGTCCACCGGCCAGGCGAGACCTCTTGCCACTACACACGGTTGAGGTACCACCAGCCACGCCGGAGACGAAGACGGCCATCGCCCTCAACGTCACGGGCGGGGAGGCACTGCCGATCGAGCTGGTACACCTTCTCGACGCCGTCTCAACCGGCTTGGAGGCAAGACTCATCGGCGAGGCCGGTCGGCAGCTCAGCGCCGGCGGAAGCCGGTATGCCCTGTTCGATGGGTTCACGCGGAAACGCTTGGAAGACATTGCGAGCGATGGCATTCGGCTGCTCTCGAACGTGGCTGGCTGGCTCTCCAAGCGCTTCGCGTTCAGCCTGTCCGTCCGCGACCTCGACCGTCTGATGGATCTGGACGGTGAAGCACACGCTACCGCAACGCGATTGCGGAGCGCGGGGCTATTGATTCAGCGGGGGGACAGGATCAGTTTCGCGCATGAGATGTTCTTCCAGGCCTTCGCGGCAGAGAACGTGGTCCGTCGCGCCAGCGGTAGCGCGGCCGAGGTGCTCACGGCACTGGATTGCCCGGTGAACGCTGACAGAAAGGCCTTCATCATCGGCGCGATCGACGACGATGTCCTGCTGGACCAGGTCTTGGATGGATTGACGGACGATGAATCAATTGCCGCTTGTATTGCAGGCACATGCGGTCGGGCGGCTCGAGAATGGGCGGAGGCGCGTTGCCGGGCGCTCTGGGATCGTCTTCGGACAGAGGTGCTCGCGGTAAGCGTCCGAATCTCGGATCAGGGCTGGATGAACGTCGCCTTCGAGGAATCGACGTTGACAACGTGGACGGCATCGGATTGCGCGCTGCTCACCGTGATGCCGCAGCGGATTGTCGAGGGCCACTATCTAGACGAGGCTCTTGAGACCGCTGGGATTCTGGATCGGAGGATTTTCGAGGAAGCGGTTCGCCTGCGTGGTGAAGCCCGGGCGCGCAAGGTCGCCCTACGGAGCGCTCTGTTCGCAAACGCCTATGTCTTTCGATGGGGAGCGGTACCGGGATTAACCCGAATCTGCAGCCTCTTGCAGGGTGGCCTCTTTCGTACAACACACGATGCCGTGACGCGGACGATCCAACGTAAGTTGGAAGCGAACGGCCTGTCTTTTGGACAGGTCTATTTGCTCCTGATGTTGAGCCGAGGGGCTGACATTGCGGCGTCGCTCATCACGCGAGCTCTTGAGACACACTGGGCGCCCGCGCCCTATCACCTTCGGCTCGCCCTCCTAGATGCAGCACGGCTGTGCCGCTCGGAGAATGACAGGGATCGGTCCGCGTTGATTGCAGCAGTGGAAGCGTTACCGCAGCCGCAGCACATACTCATCTCAAGCACGATCATTGAGGTGCTGGGGGATCTCGGCGCGCTCCAAGAGTCCGAGCGCGAGCACATCACCGTCGTTCGCAACCAGATCAGTCAATGCCTCACCGACCCCGAGGACGCCGACCTCTGCGCTATGGCCTACGGCCTCCATTCGGCACAGTTCGATCACCCCTATTCCGGAGCGTACGACGAGGTGCTAGCCGGTCTTCCCAAGAGCGAGCGGAAGACGCTTCTGGCGATGGCGACGAAGGGCGCCGGCGACGCGGCGTTGTTTCTAGGGCCGCTGCTTATCGACCTCGCGTCATTCGACGATTCCAGCGTCGGCGACACCATCGCCCAGTGGACTGCGTTGCCACCGCCAGACAGCGTCATGCCGCAATATGGCATTTCCGTTTTCGTGGTCGCGCATATAGCACTGGCGCGACTCGGATGCCCCTTGCCCTCCCGGCGAGCTGAGGCTAATGGCCATTCGGCCGAAGCGTTGCTCGCCTGCGGGACGATCCTTTACTGGTGCAATCGTATCCAGATCGAAGAGACCGCTAGGCGACGCGCCTGTGACGCCTCGCTCCGGGTATTAGTCCGTCACGAACACGGCGCGGCGCTCGATGTTATCCGACATTGTGAGCAGGCCTTTCTCGAAGGCCTAGAGCGTTTGCCCGGCCGGGCTCCGTTAGAGCGATCGATCGTAAACGGTTTCCCCGTTGAGGCGGCCGAGATTTGTCGCAATGCCCTAGCCGGATCGGTCAGCCAAGTAGGCTATTTCCCGCACCACTCAGAGTACGTCCAGAAACGGAATCTGACGTTCGCTATTCAAGTGATGGCACTGCACGGGGGCAGTACGGACCTTCGGCTGCTCAAAGATTATGCGGACGATGCGGCCCTCGGGACCACCGCAATCGCAGCGGTGAGAGTAATTGAAGGGCGCTTGGCTGCCGGATGATTTGTCACATCAGTTGGACAGACATTATAGGCCTTACGGCGAGCATATGACGAAGCCCGTATCCTACTGAATAAGCTAGGCTTAGATGAACTCCATCCGGTTCTGAACATTGACTGAAGGTAAGCGTTCGAGCGGGCCGTGAATGGAGTTAAGGCCGGTGGGGCGGGCGGCAAGAAAACTTGCATAAAACGCTGGACACAAGGAATGTTCTTGTGGCACTCTGGCGGATATGGAGGCCTGCAGGCAACTCAGCGAAGCGTCGGCCGGGGTAGCGGTAGCGGTGTCGTTGCAGCGGGAGCAGACGTTGTCGTGGCAGTTGGTGGAGGCGAAGCGCCAGTGGCATTACTGGCAGAGCCAGCACAGGCGGGCGAAGCAGCGCTGCGAGCAGTGGAAGCAGCGCTGCGGGGAAACGGAGCAGAAGCTGGCGGCTGCGCAGCAGAGGATGGCGCAGTTGGAAGGGCAGGTCGAGGAGTTGGAGCGGGAACTTGCGGGCCTCAAGCAGCGCAACCGGGATCTGTTGCGATCCCCGTTCGGCAAGCGTAGCGAGAAGCGCCCGGGCACCAGCGAGGGAGGGGCAGGCACAGAGCCCGCCCGCCCGGGGGCGGCTGAGGATGAGCCGTCGCCGCGGTCGCGCGGGGGCCAGCGGGGGGCCGTCCCGCATCCGCGCGCCAAGCGCCGCGGTCTAGGCGTGCGGGAGGAGTGGCTGGAGCCAGCCGCAGAGCAACGCTATTGTGCGGACTGCGGCAAGCCCTACTGGCGCAACGGCGAGGAGGTCAGCGAATCCATCGAGGTCGAGGTGCAGGGGTATGTGAGACGGACACGGCGGGCCCGCTACCGGGCGGGCTGCGGGTGCGCCCGGAGGCAGGGCCAGCCGACGCCGGAAGTGCTCCCGCCGCTGGAGCCGAGGCTGTTCCGAGGCACGAGTTACGGACTGAGCGTGTGGGTGGCGTTCTTGGTGCAAGTGTATTGGCAGCGGCACCCGGTGCGGGCCTTCGAGCGGGAATGGGGCGAACTTGGGGTGCGTCTGCCGGCGGGCACGCTGCTGGGGCATGTAGGGGATTTGCTGACTTGGTTCGAGCCGCTGGAAGCGGCGATCGCAGCGCACCAGGAACAGGCGCTCTTGGTGCACGGCGACGAGACCTCGTGGGTGGTGCATGTGCGGGCGGAGGAAGGGCAGAACCCGCGCTGCTGGCTGTGGGCCTGCCTGACAGCGGACGCGGTGCGCTTCCGGGTGGATCCGGCGCGGAGCGCCGAGGCGGCCGCGAAACTCTTCGGCAAGCTCGGGCGGACCCACAAGGTGGTGCTGGTGTGCGACCGCTATTCGGCCTATGTCAGGTTGGCGCGGGAGCACCCCGAGCAGTTCGAAATCGCGATTTGCTGGGTCCACGCCAGGCGAGATTTTGTCACGCTGGGGCGCCAGCGGGAGGATCTCAAGCAGTGGGCGGAGGGGATCTTGGAGCGCATCGGGAAGCTGTACCAACTCAATGCCGAACGGCTGGCAGAATGGGACCCGCAGGGCAGTCTGGAGGGCCAGTCGCAGGCCTTCGGGGCGGCCCAGCAGCGCTTGGCAGCGGAGTGCGCGGCCCTGTTCGAGCAGGCCGAGCAGGAGGTGGCGGCGCTGACGGCCGCGGCCGAGCAGGCTCCGCAAGCGGCGTCTGCGGACCCGCGCCTGGGGCCGTTGCAATCCTTGCTGCGGCACCGCGCAGGCCTGTCGGTGTTCTTGGAGAAGCCGTTCGTGCCGCTGGATAACAATCCTGTGGAGCGCGTCTTGCGACGCCCCGTGATCGGTCGCAAGCTCAGCTACGGCTCGCACAGCGAGGACGGCGCCGCCTTGCAGGGCACGCTGCTGTCGGTCTTCGCCACGCTGGACATGGCCGGCCTCGACCTGCGCCGCTGGCTGGAGGCGTTCCTGCGCGAGTGCGCGGGGATCGGGCGCGACGCAGTCGTGGTGGATCCGTGGGCCTGGCTGCCGTGGGGCATGCCCGAGCAGCGCTTCCAAGCCCTGCAGGCAGCCGGGCGGCGCACCGCGCCCGGGCCGGACCCGTGAGCTCCACGCTGCGCTATTGCGGCCGGGATTTCGCGCCGGCCGAACTGGATCTGATCCGGGCCCTGCTGGCGCAAGCGGATCCGCGTCTGAACCGCACGCAATTATCCCAAGCGCTCTGCGCGGCGCTGGACTGGCGCAAGCCCGACGGCGGCCTCAAGCAGATGAGTGCCCGCGTGGCCCTGCTGCGCATGCAGCGCGACGGGCTGCTGACGCTGCCCCCGCCGTTGACCAGCAGGCCACGCCCAAGCCCGCCTGCGGCTTCCCCGCGCAGCGATCCGCCGGCCCTCGTGCCGCTGCCCGCCTCGCTGGCCCAAGCCCGCCCCCTGCGCCTCAGCCTGCTGCGCCGCTCCGATCCTCGCAGCCGCCTCTGGAACGAGTTCGTCGAGCGCTACCACTACCTCGGCTACAAGCCCCTGCCCGGAGCCCAGTTGCGCTACTTCGTGCAGGCCGCCGACGGCCTGCTGCTGGCCCTGCTCGGCTGCGGCGCCGCAGCCTGGAAGACCGCCCCGCGGGACCGTTTCGTGGGCTGGGATGCGCCCACCCGCCAACGCAACCTGCCGCTGGTTGTCAATCACGCCCGCTATCTGATCCTGCCTTGGATTCGCATCCCCTCGCTGGCCTCCCACCTGCTGGCCTGCCTCCAACGACAACTCCCCGACGACTGGCAGCAACGCTACGGCATTCGTCCGGTTCTGCTGGAAACCTTCTGCGAGACGCCGCGCTTCGCGGGCACCTGCTATCGCGCCGCCAATTGGATCCATCTGGGCCAGACGCAAGGCCGCGGCAAGCTCGATACACGTCACGAGTACAACCAGCCTGTCAAAAACGTCTTCGTCAAACCCCTCTGCCCGGACTGGAAGCAAATCCTCAACCGCTAGTCCCTCAGCCGCATTTCACGGCCCGCTCGAACGCTTACGACTGAAGCTCCGGAATCCCAAACATACGAGGTGTCTGCGGAAACATCCGTAAAGTGTTGCTGTGCTTGCATTTATCCTGATCCCGCATCTGGGAACTGTCAAACTGGGGCCGAAGACCATGTGCGGCAGCAGACTCGTCGGCCGTGCTGGAGGCTGGGACACTCCCGTGCGCAGAGTTATCGCTGGCTAAGTGGGGGTCGATGATCGCAGGCGACGTCGTCGGGCTGGCAGCGGCCTCGTGTGCTCGCGGGCCACTCGACTTCGCGCTAGTCGAAAGAGATGTCCCTTGCGATGTTCTCGACGTTGGTTCGATGTTCCTCTGAGCGCTGGCGCCGAATCTCATTTGCTCGGCGTTGTCGCGTCAGGATCTCTGACTCTCTCTTGTTCGCTTCCTTGACACATTGAACCAGCGTGTCACGATGGTATTCTCTGACCTCTTCAACTGTGGTGCCGTCCAGAACAATCGCCGCGCCTCGGACGCTCGCAATGCCTGGACGGTGCATAGGCGTGAAGCTGGGGGGCTATTCCAAGTCTGGACGAAGAGATCTGACCAGAGCGTCGAGGGTTTCCGGTTGAGTCGAAGCGGCACGTTGTAGAGGGCGGATCCAAGCGTGCCATCCAGCTTCGGTTCCGTTACTTTATCAACGATCACGCCCATGATTTTCATGGGCTCGTCCGGAGCCGACTCTTCAATAGCATTCGCGCGGCGAGGTCTCGACCGCTTCTTAAGCGGCGGGGCGACCGTTCGTGTGCGGAGCATGGTGGACGTAAGGTCCGGATAGTTTTTTTCATACCTCTCCGGCGTACTGAGGTCGACATAGTACTTTCCCTTGAGCCACGACGGGGCCGACTCTGCCCACGTGCCACGCGCCAGAACTGGAATGAACTTCCGATGATTGCCCTTGGTGAGCATCTCGGCTGTCATGATGTCGCCCTCGTATCCGACGCCGCCTAGCCTCTCGTCCGACCTCAACCGATAGATAGGAGTGCAGATAACCAGAACGTAGTCGTTCTTCAGGATTTCCTGTTCCATGAACGCCGGTAGTTGGTCACCCGGGACCGCGTGCCATTGATCCAAAATGGTCTCGATGCCGTCGCGTTGAAGATCCGTGGCCAAGGTAGCGACCCAAGACTTGTGGGCTTCGTCGTCCCACGAGTACGACGCAAACGCTCTCGGTGTAGTCATCGTTGTCCAGGCTCTGATCGATCGTTGAGCATTGAATTCCTTGTGCTGAGCGAAGCCTCTCCGAGTTGATTTTCAGGGCCACCCTGAGTCGTGCGATCTCGTTGAACTCCAAGACTTCCTCGATCAAGACTGCTCAGTCTGGTATGTGTCACTCCCAGTATGACAGCCATTCTTCGAGCGCCTAGTAGGCACCCAGCCCGTCTTGCCGGACCGACGCGGGCGCGGTGCATGGGGTAGGCTCGCGCCGTCTCGGCCAACTAGCGCTCATCGACCTGGAACCGCTTCCACAAGATGAATCCGAATTGCGGTCCCGCGGCAAAGCAGTAAAGTCTCGCCGGGACTTGTGGATGGTGCGCACTCTAGCGTCGCCCAGCCGCCGATTCCGACCGCCGCCGCATACGAAGGCACCACAGTAGGCGGCGGAGGAGCAACCCCTGTCTAATTGGCCTTAGGCGTTCCAGAAACCGCCACCTCCGAAATCAACAACAACGTCGAACACCTCGGGCAATCCGAATAGTTGCCAAGTGATCGTGCTATAGTAAACGGAATGAATAAGACACGGCGTAATCACTATGTACCCCAGCTGCTATTATCGGAATTTACAGACGAAAACGGTATACTCTTCTTTGTGAATAATTGTTCACAGACACCGGTGGTGAAAAGTAGTAGTCCTACTAATCTATTTGTCAAACGTGACCTATACAGACATGATGGAGAATTGATTAATGTAACAACCGATATCGAAGAGCAGTTCGGAAAACTCGAGACACTATTTGCACCGATTCACCAAGAAATTATAGGGTCTATTCGTAAAGGACTGACACCTGAAATAGACTCGAGCGAGAAATCGATATTGATCGACTTTATAGTAGCTCAGTCGAGAAGGACTCTTGATCAGAGGAATCGCATGCGCAAGACAGCATAGTAAGCATTCAGAACGCGGGGCGCAGGAGGAGGGGAGAGCCGCTCGGGGGAATCCCAACCAAGCGGGCGTCTAGCGGGAGCGGGCCGGGCGTTGGGGCGCGAGCAGAATCGCCTGCCAGTCGCGCTGCAGCGGATACACGAAGACGGCCTTGGGTGTCTTGGCGGGCGCGTTGCCCATGGCACCGCGGGCTTGGGTTTGACCCAGATAGCGCCAGTTCGAGGCCCGGTAGCAGGTGCCGGCGTAGGGCTGGCTGACATACGTCTCCACCAGCACGGGCCGCACACCATGCTCGCGCTGCCAGTCGGCGGCCAACTGGCGCAAGCTCAGGGCCAGCACCTTCGAGGCCAAGCATTGGACGCGAACCCACGGAAAAAGCAGGAACCGGGCTTGTCGCACCACCCGCTCCAGCGGGCGGTGTGGCTGGTCCTGCCAGCCGATCCAGTGGTCGCGCACCGTCAGGTAGCGGGCGGCGAAATCGTATAGCAGGCAGCCCAGCCGGCGCCCCTGGCGGTCTTCGAGGAAGTAGCGCAGGTGGCAGCCCAGCGGCTGGCGATAGCCGAGCGGATGATAGCGGGCCAGGAATTCGTTCCACAGGGCGGCCTCGGGGCGCTCGTCAACGAGCCGCCAGCGCAGCGGCTGGAGGTCTGCCAAGGGGCCGTCGAGCAGGGCTTGGGGCGCGCTGTGCGGGCCCAGTTGCAAGGGTGCCTGGCGGCCGCGTCCGGGGCCTTGGCGGGCGGGCAGGGTTAGCAGCGCCCGCCGTTCGAGTTCCTCCAGCAGGCGCATGGCCAGTTGGATGCGGTTGCTGCCGCGGGGGGTCTGCCAGCCCAGGTACTCGCAGACGGTGTGGCCCAGTTCGGTGCGGCTCAGCCGCGGCAAGCTGGTGACGATCTCCTGGATGTCCGCCAGCTGCTGGCGGCGCAGGCGCTGGCCGCCAAAGCTGGTGCTGGCCAGCCCTACGCTGCGCACGTCCAACCCGCTGCCCGCAGGTGCCATTCAGGCCGCCTTGCCCAACTCGCTGGCGCTGTCGGCGGCCTGCGCCGAGCACCACTGCGGCGGGGCCTGGCTGAGTTGCTCGCGGCGCTGTTGGCTCATGCGCCACGGCAGCCACGGATCGAGTTGCGGCGGGGCTTGGCCGCCGTGCCGCGCACAGGCC
>MKWU01005801.1_pt1 | contig 13066 bp, 9 predicted proteins | sample 809101 | NCBI WGS metagenome assembly MKWU01 (sample SAMN05860141, study PRJNA318959) | sponge metagenome | host: Aplysina aerophoba | place: Slovenia: Piran, Adriatic Sea, Gulf of Piran | collected 2013-05-07 | reverse complement strand
CGTTCAATGAGGTCGCTTCGGAGTTGGGTTGCAGTTGGCATCCGGTCAACGCGTCGGTGCAGCGTTGGGGCGAGGCGCTGATGCAAGCTGACGTCGACCGGATCGGCGACACCCAGGCGTTGGGTCTTGATGAGCACCTGATTGCGCGGCGGGGCCGGTATAGGACCAGGGCTTGGGGCACTAGCATCGTTGACATCAGCCGGGGCCACCTGTTTGGACATAGTCCCAGGTAGAACAGCTGAAGCCCCCACGAAGTGGCTTCTTGACCGGCCCTGCGCGTGGCGCCGCGCCATCCGTTGGGTGGCGTTGGACCTCTCAGGGCCGTACCGGGCCGCGTTCAACAAGGCGCTGCCGCACGCGAAGCAGGTCACGGACCAGTTCCACATGGTGAAGCTAGCCAACAAAGCACTCGACGAGGTGCGCCGCAGAGTCCAAATCGACACGTTGGGGCACCGCGGCCGCAAAGACGACCCGCTGTACCGGGCCCGCAAACTGTTGCTGTCCGCGTCAGAACGGATCACCGCCAACGGCCAGGTCCGGCTACGGGGACTGCTCGAAGCAGGCGACCCCCACGGAGAGGTCCGCAACGCCTGGCACGCCAAAGAAAAACTGCGGTCGATCTATGACATCACCAACCCCAAAGTCGGCGCCGAGACCGTCGACCAGCTCGCCGCCGATCTCCAAGAGCCGTGGCTGCCAGAAGAGGTCAACCGGCTGGGGCGGACCCTGTGGCGTTGGCGCACCGAGATCTCGAACTGGCACAAACCCCGAGTCACCAACGCAGCCACCGAAGCCGCTATTACCTGTAGCGCGTCGGAGGGTGCCTCCGGGTTCACCAACTTCAACAACTACCGCACCCGAGCACTCCTCTATGCCAGCAAACCCAACTGGACGCTACTTGACACCCTCACTCCACCCTGAAACGCGAAGAGCCACTTTGTGTCACTAGCCTGCGGGGCCGGTGAGGTTACAGGCATTGGGACGCTGAGGACTGGTATGGTGACGGGGTTGGTTACTGTCCTACAGGGACAGTGATTGTTCCCGCGATTCTCAGTTCTAACCGTCCGTTTCGACAATTGTCGTCGTTGCGTATATCTTTACCGTCCACGCCAAATACACGGCCGGTTACCCGGCCTGTGTGCATCGCCAACGAACAAGTCGTCCGGTATCACGCGCCTACTTTCAGAACATTATCGTTCAAGAGCTTTTGCCGCCAAGCTTCACCGACAGCGACGAGCACTCAAACGCCGCAGGTCGGCGCAACGGAACAATGTTTGGTACGAAACCAAGCAGCGACACAAACACAGACAACGCGACAACCGTCGCTGACCCCCGAACCAACCTGCATATAATAGAGGGATAATTACATTTGGTCATAATATCTTGCCCGTTGCCGAGTACCGGCTAATAGTTTAGCAACAATTTTATAGTGACATTTGTTGCTGTTGGTGCGGGCGGGGGGGGGGGGGGGGGCCAAAACATTTAATCCCGGTTGGTGGTTAGGTTGTTACACCCGGTAGCAGGGTTGCGCTCGACTGGCTGGGCACATCCAACGTGGTTGTGTTTCTAACAACCATTCTACTAGTCGTCGACCCCGCAACGATTCTTGGTCGTGGCCGAAAGGTTCAGAACGGTTCGGGCCAGGGTATTGCAACATGTTTTCGTATAAGGTACGTTGCTCAACCATAGTTAAAGCCCCCAACATATATGCCAGTTCCCTAAAAAGCTGAGTCTTTTCGGGAACCGTATATTCAGGCGAACCCAACACCCAATATGTCAAACTGTCTAAAGCGTGGTTGTAATACCCGATCGGGTGCATCCTGGAACCTATAAAACCAGGTTCTTCCGCGTACGACCCTAAAAGCCGACGGTCAGGATCGCATTCGTGTGGGTTGAATCGTAAGGAAAACGCGACCTGCACAGAATGGGTTCCATATATGGGGTCGCTGTCCCAATACCAGTGTTCCCCAAGATATGGTTCTTGCCCGTAAACATCTGCAGCAGGGAGAGCCCAGAAAGGGGGTGACCACTGTCGGGTTACAGTCGTGCCGTCACTTAACGACAGCACCCAACTAAAAACTGGGGTGTTGTTGACACATACCGCAGGGTTGTGTGTAACAGACAGCACCGCCACAGCAGGGTTCGGGGAACCTTCAACACGATACATTGGGGTAAACCAGCCTGCCTGGGGTGTGGTTGATATTATCGGTTCGGGGTTCGGGGCGGGTCGGGAACGTTCCGGGGGTGATCCCTGCGTCGGCAACACAGTAGTCGTTGGCGGCGGGTTCCCAATAGTTTGTTTTGTTACCGTTGACGGCCGTGGGGTTGGTGTTGTTGGCGGCGGTTCCACAATAGTTGTTGTTGTAACCGTAGACGTCGGTGGTATAGTTGTAGTCGGCGGGGTGACGGTTGTGGTTAGTGGGGCGACTGTTGGTGGTGGCACGGTGGGGGTTGATGGCGAAGACTCAACAATGTCGGTCGGGCCAACCTCAACATCGGTAACCGTCACATTACCTGAAGCTGTGTCCACGGTTGTGGATGTGTCTGTGGCTACTGTCTCGCTACCAACGTTTGTTGGTGTGGTATCGGTATCTGGCATCAGAGTCGGGGCGACAGATGTCGTTGACCGGGTAGTATCCGCCAGCGTCACTGCTGCAGACTCTGTCATTTTCTGATCGTCGACAGCGCACCCAGCCACAGTCAACACGGCAACCAGAATTGACGCGACACTACGAACCAACCCAAACCTTGTTTCGGTAACCATAACTAAACCTTTCAGAACCCTTTTGCGAACAACAAACCACAAACACTCAGTGTTTGTGGCACATATCCTACAATAACAGCTACACCAAACACACATTCTGCAACGGGGGCAGCGCCAGCGGTCCTGCGGGAGCTGTCAGACCTGTGCGGAATCTTAGACATTTTCGTGCCGTCGTAGGCGACCATCCTGCAATGCATCCAGTGGCGCACGAACGCGGTGCCGGTGGCTGCTTCGCTCTGGGCCCGTTCGCATTCGTGGTGCGAGAAAATCCCGGGCCTTGCCGAGGATGCTGTCGTCGACGTCGGTGATGTTGCGGACGAGTTTGACGCGGTGGCCCAGTTCTTCGAGCCGTCGGATCAACAGGTCGTAGGTCAGGTAGGTGTTGGCGTGCCCCAGATGGGTCGAGTCGTAGGGTGTGATGCCGCAGACATAGACCGACACTTCTTCGCCCGGCTCGAAGGGGACCGTCGAGTTGCGCGCTGTGTCGTAGAGAAGCACCCCCGCAACGGTAGCGCCCATGTCCGGCTACTCGGCGTTGCGGAACGCTCCGATCCGGTTGTCGAGGTTGAGGAACAGCGATACCTACCGCGCGACATCGGCGACGGTGGTCTCGCTGAGGAGCGCCAACCGCTGATCGGGCGTGCCGACGAGCGCATCGTTGAGGTGCCAGCGTCGTCGCGGGAGCCTGATTATCGCCCTCGGCAGCCCACCTGTTGTCTTGTAGGGTTGTTGTTTCTGGTGCCCGGTCTGCTGATGCCGCTGTGCTGGAAAGTGAGTATCCCCATCACCGAGGCGCCTACGCATCACACCGATCGTTTCGTGATTGTTACGCCGGCGGTGGCGAGGTCGGTCAGGGCGGCGGCGGTCGTTTCGTGATTGTTACGCTGGCGCAGTGGTTGAGCAGCACGGTGGTGGCGAGACCGGCTGCCGCGGCATCGAGCGCCGTCTCCCTCACGCAATGGTCGGTTGCCAGACCGACCACATCGACAGCCTCCACGCCCCGCTGCGTGAGCCAGCCACCGAGTAGCACCAATTCGTCTGAGGCCGCGCCACGGAACGTCGAGAGGCAATCCCGAACTCGAGGACAGACTCCACCATGGTCAGCTCATAATGGTCGGTGAACAGCGCACTCGAGGAACGTTCCATCCCGCATCACGCTACCGGGCTGTGCCAGCGCCGATGACTGCAGCGCGGTGCTCACGCCGATGACGGCATCGGAACCGCGCTTGCCTGCGCGGATGACCGCATCGGAACCCCCGGGGAATCGTTTCCGCCGATGACTGCCGCATCGAAACAGCGGTTGCAGGCTCAAGTCCAAGATAGTGCAATCTTTCTCTGTTATCCCATACTGCGCGACATAATCTAGAAAGATAGTGATATGTTTGAGAAGTGGACGGATCTACTTTGCCAAGCGAGATTCTCTCGGCGATGACCGCCGACGAGTTCTGGGGCCTGTTCGGTCGCCGTGAGCACGCCGGCCTCGACTTCAAGCGAGGAGTGCCCAAAGGTGTCCTGCACACCATCCCCGCAATGGCGATGACCGATGGCGGCCTGATCGTCCACGGCGTCACCGACGAGCGCGAGATCGTTGGATGCCGGCTCTCCCAGCGAGTACAGGACCAGATCACTCGCTACGCGCACCAGTGCGACTTGGATGTGCAACTGCAGTCGGTGCTCGTCGATGGCTTGGAACTGACGCTGACACATGCGGGCCGAGCACTACAGCCGCAACAGTCGGATAATGCACGTGCTCAAGATCCTCGGGCTCGTAGAAGAGTACGGCGAGGGCGTGGATCGCATGTTTCAGGGCATGGAGTCGAGGCTGCTGGAGCCACCGACATTTGACGCAACACCCGACTCGGTGACCGTGCGACTGCTCAATCGCGCACTAGTAGACGCAGAAGATCAAGCATGGCTGCAACTGTTCGCCGACTACACCTTGACCGTGGCAGAACGCCGCGCTCTGGTAGCGGCGCGGTCTGCGGGGTCGATCACTCCACGAAGCCTGCGGACTCTGATGCCCTCAGCCAATGTTGACGCAGTGCTCGCCGGTGCCACCGCCAAGGGTCTTCTGACTCGGATCGGTGTCCGAGGCGGTGCCCGCTATGTGCTATCGGAGGAAGTCGTGCTCCGTGCCGGCGCCACTGGAATCCAGGCGCGAAGCAGACAGCAACAGATGCTTCTCGATGAGATGGACCGCCAAGGCAGCATCTCCACCCTTGAGGGCTCCGAACTGCTCAAGGAACCCATGACGGTGGTTCGGGACCTACTGAACAACCTGGTGTTGGCAGGCGCGGCATCCGCCGAGGGACGTACCCGGGCGAGGCGATACTACCCGAACGACTGATACCGCTTTTTGTGTCCGCGGTTCGTCTGAGCACCGCACCGGAACCGCGGTGCTTGCGCCGATGACTCCCGCACCGGAACCCCGTGGGCCTGCAACCGCGGCTGCCGCTTATCGGCACCCCCGGGGCTCACGGGGGCGGTTGCGCGTAGGCTCACGGTATGACTGCGTCGAGTCCGTTCCAGGTGGCGCACTCGATCACCGCGGACCGTTCCGGGATCGACCGCACGCGGCGCGGATTTGGGAACGATTCAGCGGAATCGTGCTAACCCAGCGTGACGCCGGCACCGGTGAGGTCGGTCAGGGCGGCGGCGGTCGTTTCGGGGGCTACACCGGCGCAGTGGTCGAGCAGCACGGTGGTGGCGAAACCCGCCGCCGCGGCGTCGAGCGCGGTTGCTCTGACGCAATGGTCGGTCGCCAGGCCGACCACATCGACAGCCTCCACGCCCCGCCGTGTCAGCCAGTCGCCGAGCAGCACCGATTCGTCGGAGTCCGCGCCGCCGTCGAAACCCGTGTAGCTCGCGCTGGTCCGGCCCTTGAGGAACACCTCGTCGATCGCAATGTCCAAATCGGGGTGGAAGGCCGCACCGTGACTCTCAGCGAGGCAATGGACCGGCCAGGTGTCGACGAAGTTCGGACCGACTTCGGGATCAGCGAAATGCTCGCCTGGATCGACATGCCAGTCCTTGGTCGCGACCACCAGCCCATAGGCGCCGCCAGCACGGTCCAGACCCGCCAACTCAGTGATCGAACGTGCTACCGCCGCACCGCCGCCGACTCCCAGCGCACCGCCCTCGCAGAAATCGTTCTGGACATCAACAACGATCAGTGCCTTCATCGATTCGCTCCTCCGTTGCTGTTGACAACCGCCGCGAAGAGCGGTTCCTCAACACCTTCCCAGATTGTAGGCACAGCCGGAGTGGTCACGGGCCAGGGAGTCCTGTCTTCGTCGAGCAGACGCTCACGGCGTGCCGCACAACGGGCCCGAGCCTCGCCCACATCGGTCAGATCGGCGACAACCTCACCGCCGCGCAGCAGCGGAACCTGCGGGCACATCGAGTTCTCGGGCACCTCCACCGGAAGAACCGACAGCACCTCAGCCAAGTACCTGCCCGCAGCGTCGTAGGTCCGATGCACCGACTTGTGACCGCCGATCGTGCGTTTCCCAGGCGAGTGCTTGCCCACCGCCCGCAGCGGGCCAGGACAGTCATCGTCAGCGACGGACACCAACTTGTAGACCATCGAGGCCGTCGGATGGCCCGACCCGGTGACCAGGCTCGTCCCGACCAGATAAGCGTCGATCGGCGCCTGCTCCATCTCCAACTCAGCGATCAGAAACTCGTCGAGGTCGCTCGACACGACAATCCGGCAGTCAACAGCGCCCAGCTCGTCGAGCAAGCGGCGCGCCGCGCGGCTGTCGGCGAGCAGTTCACCACTGTCGATCCGCACGGCCCCGATATCGTGCCCCACGACATCGACGGCCCGACGTATCCCTTCCATCACGTCGAACGTGTCGACCAGATAGGTCGAACCTGCGCCCAGAGTCTCACGTTGCAAACTGAAAGCCTCGGACTCGCTGCTGTGGGCCAGCACGAAGGCATGGGCCGTGGTGCCGCCGGTCGGGATGCCGTGGCGGCGCCCGGCTTCAAGGTTCGACGTCGTGTCGAAGCCGCCGACATGTGATGCGCGCGCTGCGGCAACCGCCGATTCCGGGTCGGTACGCCTCGATCCTCCCTCCACGAGGAGGCGGCCACCGGCGGCGTCGGCCACCCGCGCGGCTGCCGAAGCCACCGCACAGTCATGGTTCAGCACCGACAGCAGGACTGTCTCGAGCACGACGCACTCGGCGAATGAACCGACCACCGTGAGTACCGGGCTGTACGGAAAGAACAGTTCACCCTCGGCGTAGCCGGTGACATCTCCACCGAAACGGTAGTTGCGGAGCCAGTCGGCCATCCGGTCGCCCCCGACGACCCCGCTCGCCAGCAGATGATCGACCGTGTCGTCATCGAACCGGAAACGTTCGATTGCGTCCACCAGGCGGTCGATGCCGGCGACCACGCCGTAGGCCCGGCCTTCCGGGAGGCGCCGAGCGAAGACCTCGAACACCGATCGACGCTCAGCCACCCCGGACTTGAGGGCGGACTCCACCATGGTCAGCTCATAGTGGTCGGTGTACAGCGCACTCGAGGAACGTTCCATCCCGCATCACGCTACCGGGCCGCGCCTGCGCCCATGATTTCCGCATCGGAACCCCGGGGCTAACGGGGGGCGGTTGCGCGTAGGCTCGCGGTATGACTGCGTCGAGTCCGTTCCAGGTGATGCACTCGATGACCGCGGACCGTTCCGGAATCGACGGCAAGCAGTTGAACAGGGACACACGGCGCCGGGTGCTCGCGTTCGCCCGCCCGTACCGAGGCGCCATCCTGCTGTATCTGTCGATCATCGTGGCGACGACTTTCCTCGGACTGCTGCCGCCGCTGCTGATCCGTGAGATCTTCGACGTGGCGATCGCTGACCGCAACGGCGGCTACCTCAACCTCCTCTTCTTCGTGATGATCGGTGCCGCCGCGGCTGAGGCACTGCTGTCGCTGGTGGAACGCTCGCTCAGTTCGCGGATCGGTGAGGGGCTGATCTTCGACTTGCGGGTGCGCCTGTTCGACCATGTGCAGCGGATGCCCCTCGCCTTCTTCACCCGCACCCAGACCGGCACGCTGATCAGCCGCCTCAACAACGACGTGATCGGCGCGCAGCGAGCCTTCACCGGCACTCTGGGAACTGTTGTCGGCAACTTGATCACACTGACCGGCACGTTGCTCGCCATGCTGCTGTTGGAATGGCGGTTGACGCTGCTGGCCATCATCATCCTGCCGGTCTTCGTGCTGCCGGCTCGACGTGTCGGGGCCAGTCTGCAGGAAATCACCCGCGAGTCGATGACCGTCAACGCCTCGATGAACAACACCATGACCGAGAGGTTCAATGTTGCCGGTGCCCTGCTCGTCAAGCTCTTCGGACGTCACGGCGCCGAGGCGGCAGACTTCTCGGACCGGGCGGGTCGAGTGCGCGACATCGGTGTGCGCAGCGCCATGTACAGCCGCGTCTTCCTGGTGGCGTTGACGATGGTGGGGGCGGTCGGCACGGCGATCGTCTACTGGCTCGGCGGGCATCTCGTGATCGACAAGTCGATCACGATCGGCACGCTCGCCGCGCTGGGGCTCTACACCGTGCGCATCTATATGCCTCTCACCAGCCTTTCCAATGCCCGGGTCGACGTGATGACCGCCTTTGTGAGCTTCGAGCGTGTGTTCGAGGTTCTCGACGCCCCCAATGCGATCGTCGATGCTCCCGATGCTGCGGAGTTGGTCGATCCGCAAGGGGAGGTGCGGTTCGATCACGTCTACTTCCGTTACCCCGACCCGCCCGAGGGGACACCGGCATCACTCGGTGGCGAAGAGTCGACTGCTTCTGTCGGCGACGTGCTGAGCGACATCGACCTGACTGTGGCACCGGGCCAGATGGTTGCAATCGTCGGTCCGTCCGGCGCCGGCAAGACCACGCTCACCTCGCTCGTCCCCCGGCTCTACGATGTGGGCGCCGGGGCGATCACCGTCGACGGCCATGACGTGCGGTCACTGACCCAGGACTCTCTGCGGCGTGCCATCGGGGTTGTGAGCCAGGACCCGCATCTGTTCCACGACACCGTCGCGATGAATCTGCGTTATGCCGATACCACTGCCGGCCAAGCTCAGATCGAGGCGGCCTGTCGGGCGGCCCGCATCCACGATGTGATCGCGGCACTTCCCGACGGGTACGACACGGTCGTGGGCGAACGCGGTTATCGGTTGTCGGGCGGTGAGAAGCAACGCCTGGCCATCGCTCGAATGCTGCTCAAGAACCCGGCGATCGTCGTGCTCGACGAGGCGACGAGCCATCTCGACACCGAGAACGAGGCCTACGTGCAGGAGGCGCTGGCCAACGCCCTGTCCGGTCGCACGTCGCTGGTGATCGCCCATCGCCTGTCGACCATCACCGACGCAGACACCATCGTGGTGCTCGACAACGGGCACGTGGTCGAGACCGGCACACACGAGGAACTGCGCCGCCGCGGCGGCCTCTACGACGAGCTCTACGAAGCCCTGGTCCGCGCCGACCACGCATAGAACAGACCACGTCTAGCTCAGGCCACGCCCACCACAAACCACGCCCACCACAAACCACGCCCACCACAGGCCGCCGTCCGCAGGCCACGCCCACCACAGAACACGGCCAAATCTGCGCGATTAGCCACACTTTATGTGGTAGAACGCGCAGATTTCGGCTCGGCGGTCAGCGGCTCAACACTGGCGACGTAGGCTGGATGCCCGTGCATCACGAACCAACCATCGACTCGATGAACGAGACGTTCCTGGTCAAGGTCACCGGACCCGACCATCCGGGGATAACCGCCGGGCTGATGAGCGTTCTCGCCGACGCAGGTGCCGAGGTGTACGACATCGAACAGATCGTGATCCGCGACCAGTTGACGTTGGGGCTGGCGGTCGGGGTGCCCCAGGGCCGTGACATGTTGAAAGACATGCTGCTGTTCGGCTGGGAGCAGGGCATAAAGGTTGACTTCGACCTGGTGTCCAACACGCCCTCCCCTCAGCTGCCGGGCACTGTCGTGACCCTCCTCGGGCCGAACCTGAACCCGACCGAGGTAGGCGCTGCCGCCACAGCCATCGCCGACGCGGGCGCCAACATCGACTGCATCACCCGGTTGGCGAGCTTCCCGGTGATGAGCTACGAACTGCTGGTCCGCAACGGCGATGTCGGAACGCTCCGTTCCAATCTCATGCATGTCGCCGCGACGCATCCCAACATGGACGTCGCCGTCCAGCGCGAGGGCATCGGGCGACGAGCCAAGCGCCTGATCGTGTTGGACGTCGACTGCACCATCATCGTCGATGAGGCCATCGAACTGTTGGCCGCGGAGGCGGGCTGCCTTCCCGCTGTGCAACAGATCACTGCGGCGGCGATGGAGGGCGCCCTCGACTTCGAGTCCTCGCTGCGTGAACGGGTGCGGTTGTTGGCCGGTCTCGACGAGGCCGCGATCGACCGGGCGCACAGCAACCTCCGTTACACCCCCGGCACCCGTACCTTCATGCGCACTCTGCAGCGCCTGGGCTACACGGTGGCCATCGTGTCGGGCGGGTTCAGTGCGTTCACTGAGCGGATCGCCGAGGACCTGAGGCTTCACCACGCCCATGCCAACGTGCTCGAGATCGTCGACGGCAAGCTCACGGGCGAGCTTGTGGGCCCGATCGTCGACCGTGAACGCAAGGCGACCCTGCTGCGGGAGATCGCGGCGGCGAACCAGGTTCCGTTGTCGCAGACGGTGGCCGTCGGCGACGGAGCCAACGATCTCGACATGCTCAGCGTGGCCGGACTCGGAATCGCCTTCAACGCCAAGCCGATCGTCTCTGAAGCAGCCGACACGACCCTTTCGGTGCCCTACCTCGATGCCATTCTGTTCGTGCTCGGCATCCGCCGAGAGGACGTGGAGGCCGCTGACCGCAACGACAACCACGGCAACGGCAACCCGAATCTCGCCTGACCGCACGACGCGATCGCGCCGAGCGACTGCCGGGCACAATTGACAGGTGCCACGCAATCATTTCCCGATTCCCAATCATTTGCTGAAACCCAGCCGATTCCTGAACCACAGGGCTGATCCTGCATGGCTCTTTCTGGCGACCGCGGCGGTTCTGGCGGCCGGCACCAACGCACAGTGGATCGTGTTCATGCCCCGCTTGGTGGACGACCTTCAACTTGAGCCCTACCAGTTGGCTTTGTTGGGCGTCGCTCTTGAACTGAGCGGTCTGCTCGGGGAGATCCCCACGGGTGCGCTCGCGGATCTGGTCAGCCGTCGTCTGGCGATCATCTGCTCGTTCGTGGTCATGGGGCCGATCATGGCTTTGGCTGGGGTGTTCGAGGGGTTTTGGCTGATCGCTCTGACCCAGGTCGGCTGGGGGCTCGCCTGGACCCTCCACAGCGGCGCCGATGTGGCCTGGTTGACCGACGAACTGCGTGATCCGGATCGTGTTGATCGTCTCCTGATCACACGGGCCAAGGTCCAGTTGGCCGCAAACGCCGTGGGGGTGCCGATCGCGCTCGTGCTTGTCGCTGCGACCACCCGAACAACTGCGATCGTGCTCGCCGGCGGGCTGATCTCGGTGTGGGGGCTGGTGCTGGCGATGACGATGCCCGAAACAGGTTTCAAGCGAACGACCAGTGCAGCCGCTGCAGAGTTCAAACGTATCGTCGTGCTGGGCACGAAATTGACGGCCCGCACTCGGCCGCTGCGGCTTCTGGCGATCTCGTCGCTGTTCTTCGCGCTGGGTTCGGGGGTCGTCGACCATCTCGACCTGGCCCGCCTGGTGGAGGCAGGTATTCCCAGCACCTTCGACGAGGTGTTCCTCTACGGGTTGCTCGCCCTGGCCCAGGCCGCTGTGGGGATCGTTCTAGTCCGTCTGGTCGAACGCCGTTTCATCGAAGCCCCGGCGGCTCTGGTGCTGTCGCTGTTGATGCTGGGAGCGGGAGCGGCGATCGCGGTGGTCGCCGGTGCCAGTGTGGTTTGGGTGGTCTTCGTGGGTCTGGTCTCACAGGAGGCGTTGCGGATGACGGCTGAACCGTTCATCACGATGATCACCAATGCCCACAGCGAATCGGCGGTTCGGGCGACGATGTTGTCGTTCATGAGCCAGGCCTATGCGATCGGCGAGATTCTCAGCGGCATCTCCCTCGGGGTGCTGGCCTCGGTTGCCGGGATCGGCCCGGCGTTCGCTGTCGGGGCGGCCATCGTGGCGCTCGGTTCGGTGATTTCCTCCCGCATCTGATCGGCGATGCACCACTGTGTATCGGCGGGAGTAGGCCCCCTGGTGGAGCAGGCCCCTGGGGGAGTAGGCACTCGGGGGGAGTACGGTCAACGGGGTGAATCGGTCCACTCTCACGGTCGGTGAGCTCTGCACCCTCATTCGTGTGGTCCTTGCGGAGACGATGCCCGACGATTTCTGGGTGGAGGGCGAGATCAGCGGACTCCACCGGGCCCGCAACGGCCATGTGTACTTCGATCTGATCGAGCCTTCCGAGGGCCCGGGGGCGAGTCCGGCTGCGACTCTGCCGGTGGTGCTCTTCCGAGACACGCGGGACCGTGTCAACCGGCTGCTCAAGAGGCACGGCGACCCGATCCGCATGAGCGACGGAGTCTCGGTTCGCATCCAGGGCCGGGTCGACTACTACCCGCGGACGGGGCGGGTGCAGCTGCGCATGTCGTCCATCGACCCGACTTTCACGTTGGGCCGCCTCACCGCCCACAGAGATGCTCTCTTGGCTGCGCTGTCGGCTGAGGGGGTCTTGCGGGCCAACGCGGCGCGGCGCTGGGCGCCGGTACCTCTTCGTGTCGGCTTGGTGACGTCCGTCGGCAGCGCCGCCCACGCCGACATTTCCCGCGTGTTGGAGCAGTCCGGATTTGCGTTCACTGTCGTGGAGGTAGACACACCGGTGCAGGGGGCGGGTGCTGAGGTGCCGGTCGCGGCGGCGATCCGTGCCGCTGACTCCGCCGAGGTTGATGTGCTGCTCGTGGCCCGCGGCGGCGGTTCCAAGACCGATCTGGCTGTTTTCGACCACGAACGGGTGGCACGGGCGATCACCTCCGCGCGGGCGCCGGTGGTCACGGGCATCGGCCATGACATCGACCGCAGCGTCGCCGACGAGGTCGCTCACACCTCCACCACCACTCCCACCGCAGCCGCCCAGTTCGTGGTTGGGCGGGTTGAGGACTGGCTCGACCGCTTGTCGGATCACGAAACGCAGCTTGTGGCTGCCGGTCGGCGGGCGCTGCAACGTGCCGATCAGCGCTTGGAGACGGTCCGATCTGGTGTGGCTGTGTCGACCCGCAACGTTGCAGACCGCAGCGACCG
>MKWU01005800.1_pt1 | contig 13068 bp, 12 predicted proteins | sample 809101 | NCBI WGS metagenome assembly MKWU01 (sample SAMN05860141, study PRJNA318959) | sponge metagenome | host: Aplysina aerophoba | place: Slovenia: Piran, Adriatic Sea, Gulf of Piran | collected 2013-05-07 | reverse complement strand
CTGTCTCTCCGGCGCAGCGGCGGGCCGGGGTTCCGGCGATAGAACGAGCGATCCGGCGCGGACTCTGGAGGCCGCGTCTCGCGCCGGCATGTCGGGGCGGCAGGGAGAAGTCTTCTCTGCCGCCCCGGCCGTGCTTCCAGATCGCCCGTTGCTGACCGCGTTCGAGTGCCCGCGCAAGGAGATTGCGCGGATGCTGGCGAATGCGAAGACGCCGGGCGAGTTCAGCGCCTCGCTCTCGCTGGAACGCGAGGTGCTGGAGCTCTGCCGTGACCGGCAAACGGTGCTGCAGGCGATCGTGGATTCCGAGCTGCAGCTTGCGCAGATCCTGCGCAACGAGGCGACGGCGCGAGAAGCGGAGGCGGCGAGGCTGGAAGAGGAGCGCCAGGAAGCGGCGGCGCGGGCGGCTGCGGTGAGGGAAGAACTCGCCGCGGCGGCCGAGTCCGCGCGCATGGCGCTGGCCGCGGCTGAAGAGGAAGAGCCCGCGCCGGTCGAGCCTGAGCCGGAGCTTCCAGACTACACCTGGTTTTCGATCCTGGGGCGGGCCGGGAGCCTTCGCGCCGGGATCGGCGACGGTGCCGGCGTCTGGTTCGTGGAGCGCGGCGACGAGCTGCCCGGCGGGGTTTTCGTCGAGGGGATTTCCGCGAGGCCGGCCGGAGTGACGGTGGAAGGCGCGGTAAGCGGCCCGCTTCCTTACCGGTCGAGGGGAGGTCGGTGATGGAGTGGGCGAAGAAGCTGTTCGGGGGGAGCAAGGAGCCCTTCGTCGACAAGGCGGGCCTGGTCCGGTGGGAGCGCATGGACGAGGCGTTCCGTGTGCGCTGCGCCGTCTGGGCGGACGGGCGGTGCCTGATTGCAGCCGGCTATTCCGGGGACCCGAACGTTCGCGAGGTGCTTCTTGAGCTGAAACGGACCGGAGTGTTGCTCGGCAACCTCCGCGAGGAAGTGGGCTCGCTCGTCGATGTGGCGGCGGCCTGGAGCGGCGAGGAAGGCGGGGAAGTCACCAGCAATCCCGAGATGGTGAAGGGCCTTGTGGGATTGTTCTCGGAGGCCGCGAAGGCGGAGGCGTCGGACATCGTGTTCGAGATGGGCGCCGCCGACTGCCGCGTCTACGCGATCGTCAACGACAAGAAACTCCAGATGGGTTCTCCGATGGCGTTGCGCGAGGCGCGGGCGGCGACGGGCTACCTTTTCTGGTGCAAGGACGAGGGCTCGCGGCAGACGGGCTGGCAGAGGCAGAGCTTCCAGGGGTTCAGCGTCAGGCCGGGTCCGGCATTGCCGCTGACGGACGGCATTGCGGCGCTGAGGTGCCAGCGGGGTCCTCACGAGCCGGACGGCGACCATCTGTTCATCCGGCTGTTCTACCGGGACCGGATTTCCGAGGACAAGAGCCTGGAGGATCTCGGGTTCGGTCCGGACATCGTGGACATGTTCCGCGAGATCCGCCTCTCGAAGCATGGCGGCATCTTCATCGGCGGCGTGACCGGGGACGGCAAGAGCACGTCGATGGCGGTGAACCTGAATCTCCAGATGAAGGAGCACGACCACAAGCTGAACATGGTGACCCTGGAGGACCCGGTGGAATACCCGATCAGGGGCGCGGTGCAGATCGCGGTTCCGACGACGGGCGTGGGAGAGGACCGGGAGCTCCATTACCGGTCCGCATTGATGCATTTCGTGCGGCTGCACCCGGCTTCGGGAATGGTCTCGGAGATCCGGGACAAGATGGGCGCGCAGCAGGTTCTGCAGTTCATCGATTCCGGTCATCAGATCTGGACGACGATCCACGTCCACAGCGCGAACTCGATCCTGTTCCGGCTGATCGACCTCGGCGTTTCCGAGGCGGAAGTAACCAAGAAGGGCAATGTGCGGCTGCTGATGAAGCAGACATTGCTGTCGATTCTCTGTCCGAAATGCAGGAAGCCGGAAGACCCGAGGCAACGGGAGTTGCCCGGAGCGCTGCGGGAGCTTCTGGGCGGCGAGGTGAGGTACCGGGATCCGGAGGGATGTCCGGTTTGCCGGAAGGTGGGCGATTCCGAACTGAGAAGGACGGCCTGGGCCGGCTATGTCGCGCGGATCGCGGTTGCGGAGACGATCGCTCCGGATGACGGCTATCTGGGCTTCGTGCGCGAGCGCGATGCGATCGGCGCCTGGAACCACTGGGTGAAGGAACTGGGCGGCGTGCCGGTCGGCGCGAAGATGTGGCGCGCGGTCGCCGAAGGCAGGGTCGATCCGTTCGACGCGCTCAACAAGGGTGCGCAGGTGGTGGAGGCGGTCGAGCTCTTCGGGGCTGGCGAAGGTCCTCGTGAGGGGGATGCGTCCGGGCGGCCGGCGCTGGCGGTGGTCGGCAGCGGGGAGCCGGCGGAATGAGAGGGGCGGTCGTTACAGGGCGACGGCCGGGTCCGGGAGAGCTTCTCCGTCGTTTGGGAGAAGTGCTGGGACGGACTGCCATCCGCCTGATTGCGGCGCGGACCTCGGCGCGGGTGGATGTCTGGCATTTGATCCGGGGTTTGCTGCTGGCGGGTTTCAGCCTGCGCGGCGCGCTCCGGGTGTCGATCGAGGCCAACGAAGGAAACCTGCTGCGCTGCATGATGCTGCGGCGCTGGCAGCTGGCGAATGCCGGCGATGTCGACGATTTCGTGGCCGAGCTCAAGTGCTGGGTCCCGGCGACGGAAGCGATGATCTTTTTCGGGATGGGGCGAGTGCCGCCGCAGGACCTGTTCGCGGCTGCGGCGCGGGTCGGGGAGATGCGCGCCCGGCAGGTGAGGGCGGTGCTGGCGGCGCTCGCGGTCCCGCTGGCGATCGGCTTCGGGTGCATGGCGCTGGTCTGGTTCGTCGGCGGGTTCGTGATGCCGGAGCTCAGGGAAGTGAGCGATCCGCATCGCTGGTCGGGTTTTACGACCTGGGTCGAGGGTGTCTGCAGCGGCTTCTACGAAAATGACGTTGCCGTCGCCGGGGCGATGTCGCTCATCGTCGCGGTCGTTTGGACGATCGTTCTGCGCTGGACCGGTCCGGGCCGGAAGGTGCTCGACAAGGTCGCGCCGTTCAATCTCTACCGGATCCTCTCCGGGAGCTCGTTCCTGTTCGTGTGCCTGGAGTTCCTGAGGCTGGGCGTCGATCTGAACGCGAACACCTTTGCGCGCCTGGCCGAGGGCGCATCGCCCTATGTGCGCAGCCGGATCCGGTCGATCTCGTTCGAGATGACGGAGGGGGGCCGGGGCTTCGGCCAGGCGATGAAGGCGGCCCGGACGGGATTTCCGGATCCGGTGCTGGTGGCGGTGGCTGCGGCGCTGGACGGGCAGGTGGGCTGGGACCGGGAGCTGGCGGGGTTCGTCGACCGCTGGATCGAGAGGTCCGAGGCCACGATGAACGCCCGCGCTCTCATGTTGAACATCCTTCTCCTCGCGGTCGCGGCCGGCGTGATGATCGTCGTTCCGCTGGCGGTTTTCGAGGTGATGTCCGAGGCAAGTCAATACTAGGAGGTAACGGGAATGGGTCTGCCGGGCATGTTGTTTGCCCTGCTCGTCGGCATCGGGCTGACGATCGCGGCGGTGAATGTCTACAACCAGGTGACGTCGCGCATGGACGAGCAGTCGTCGATCGAGCTGCTGAATATCATGAAGGCCAATGTGGACTCGGTCTATTCGGGCCAGAGCAGCTACGGGTCGAACGACAGTCTGGTTACGACGCTGGACAAGTTCGGTCGCATACCGGACAGCGCGCGGAAGGACGGTCCGCCGGTCACGATGGAGCATTCGTTCGGGCATCCGGTGACCATTTACGGCAATGGCGGCCGGTATTCGATCACGTTCCACAAGCTGGACGACGCGGTCTGCACGAACATCGCCAAGGCTTATGCGGGCCGGTCGCGCGCGCGGTCGGGGATTGTCCTGATTGAGGTGGCAACGGCGGCGCCGACGACGGTGACGACCGCGGCGCCGGCGGTGCGCGATCTGGGATGGGTGACGTCGAACTGCAACCAGGGCGCGGAAGCCAACTATCTGACCTTCACGTTTGGCTGATCGATGCGGTCTTCACGGACAGCGTTGGCGGGACGGCTGCGGCGCGGGTGGCGGCGCGGCTCGGCGACGCTGTTCGGGATGCTGCTGCTGGTGTCGCTGTCGATCGGGTGGGTGGTGGCGTGGCAGGTGTCGCGGGACTCGGACCGCCTTGCCGAGATGGACCGCGAGCGCGGCCGGGTCTGGGGCATGGCCTGCGTTGCGGCCCACCGGGCGGGGCCGGCGGGGCCGGGGGGCCGCGCGCGGGGGGGGGGGGCGGGGGGGGGGGCGGGTGACCGTCCAGCGGTCGGTCGCGGTAGCGGAGCTGCAGAGCCCGGGCGGCGGGTTCCAGCCCTTCCTGCCGGCCGGTCTGGCGCCGGTGGAGAAGGTGGGGGTCGGGGGCGTTGCGGGCAGGGATGGAGCGGTGGTGGGGGGGGGGGTGGCGGTGGGGGGCGTCCCGATGGCCGTGTGCAGCCTGTCGGGTCGGGAGCTCGCGTTCAGGGCCCCGGCGCTGCGGGAAGGGGCCGCGATGGCCGGTTTGGAGCGCATCGGGGTCGTAGGCGGGGACGCGACATCGATGCACGCGCATCTTGGCCCGTTGCAGACGGTATTGGGGGCGCTCGGGGCGGGTTCGATGTTCGTGACCGCGGACATGGGGATCGGTCATGCCTCCGAGCGGCTGCATCGCCGGAGAGTGGGCGGCAGGCCTGAGCTTCAGCGAATGGAGCAGAGCATCGAGTTTACCGGCGGCGCTGGGGTCCGGAATGTCCGGCGGCTGGACGGCCGGCGCGGGGAGATCGTCAGGGGAACCTACCGGGGGACAGTGCAGGCCGAGATAACCGGGGGGGTTGTCGTCGGAAGCGGCGGCAGGCCTCGGCTCGACGGGGCATCGGCCGGCGGTGCGGGGCGGGGGGGGGGGACTTTGACGGTTCCGGCGCTCCTGACGGTCGGAACGTCGGTATCGAGCGGGACGGCGCTGACGGTGAGAGGGGAGGTTTCGGCGGGGAGCCTGACCCTGGCGGGGGCTATGGATGCCGGGGGCGAGCTGGATGCCGGGCACCTGGTGTCGAACGGAGATATTTCGGTTGTGGGCGGGCTCGCGGCGAGGCGCCTGGTCGCCAGTCAGAGTGTCGATGCCGGGACGAGGCTGATCGCGCACGAGGCGACGGTGAGCGGCTCGGCGACGGCCGGGGGGGCGCTTCGGACGGGAAGCTTTAGTGCGACGGGTTCGGTGGGCGTGACGGGAGAGCTCGGTTCGAGCGGTCCGGTGACGTCCTCGGGAACGGTAACGGGCGGTTCGGTGAGCACCGGCGGTCGGGTGATCGGCCATTCCGGAAGTTTCGGGTCGATTTCGGTGGGCAGCTGCGATGGCTGCGGACCGACGCTGTGAGCACGCGATGAGGACCCGGGTGTCGGCAGCTGGATTTGCGGCGCGAGTTGCGCAGCGGAGGACGTGGGGCTTCGGCCTGTATGGCGCTTTGCTGGCGGTGGCGGTGGGCGGGACGCTGCTGCTGGGGTTCGCGTCGTGGTTTCAGGCACGGGTGGATGAGCGTCGGGAGGTAGGTGCGGCAAGGAAGCTTGTGGTGCTGGCGGGGGCGGTGGAGGGCCATGTCAGGGCGAATTACGGAACGCTGCTGGGCGGGAGTGACCTGCAGTTGAACGTGGGTGCGCTGAAGGCGGCGAACCTGCTTCCGCTCGGGTTCGACGAAAGCGGCGACGCGATGAAGCGCGAGCTTCGCGTGTGGGTGCTGCCGCAGGGCGGCGGGAGGCTGCGCGTTGCCTCGATGCAGGCGGTGCAGGTCGGGGATACGCGCCGCCCGACGAGTGGCGTGTTCGAGGCGCGGGGCACGCAGGCGCTCGGGATCGTCGACCGGAGCGGGCGCCTGTGGGGTCCGACGACGCAAGAGGACGTGACGGAATTCCAGGCGGCGGCAGGGGGTCATCCGAGACGGCATGCGCTGGTGGTCTACCAGGAGTTCGACCGGGAGAACGTCTGCGGCGATTACGTGTTCAGGCGGACGCGGCTCGGATGTCCGGACGCGGCGAGGATGGAGACGGACCTCAGCATGTCCGGCAACGATGTTATCGGCGCGAATGTGGTGCAGGCGCAGCAGCTCGAGGTGCAGGACGAACTGAGCGCAGGCGAGTTGCGGATCGACAACGATCTCTCGGTCGGAACGTCGGTGACGGTCGACGGCGCATTTGCGGCCCCGGACGGTCTGACATTTACGGGCGATGCGCGGTTCACGGGGACGGTGGACGCGGATGAGGTGACCGTCACGCGGCGACTGGATGCCGACAGCGCGAAGATCGCGAACGACGTCGATGCCGGAGGAACGGTGACGGCGGCGGACGCCACGGTGACGGGCAATGTAACGGCGTCGACGGGGACGGTGATGGCGCGGAATGCGGTCATTGCAGACGAGGTCGACGTGAGCGGCGGTTTTGTGCTCGCGGGTACGCTGGATCTGTCCGGAGACCTGAATGCCGCAGGATCCGTGGTGAATGCTGCGAGCGGGACGATCCAGGGGGCGCTGGCGGCCGGGTCGGTTCAGGCCGGCAGCATAACGGCGGCGGGCAACATCAACGGCGCGGGGGTGGATGCGAGAGGCGCGGTATCCGGTGGAACGGCGTCGTTCAACTTCCTGGCGGTGGGGAGTTGCAGCGGATGCTGAGGAACGGCGGCGGGAAAGCGTTTGCGGTGTTGCTGGGCCTGGCGCTGGCGAGTGGTGCTGCGGGCCAGGAGGCGGGGGTTCTCGAAGCGAATCCCGGGTGGGCTGGCGCACGGGCAGCGGCGCTGGTGGCGCGCGAGGCGCTGGAGCGCGAGGTCGAGGCGATGAAGCGGGTGATGGGCGCTCAGGAGGTGCTCATGAGCTGGAACGCCGATCGGGCGAAGGTCGGGTCTACGGCCCGGACGCTCGATCCGGACCTCTGTGACGATGAAGAGGTGAGGCGGTGGTGCGCTCAGCTGCCGGCAACCTTCGGGCTCGAGGGGAGACGGCAGTGATGCCGGTGTGCTGGTCCGTGTTGTTCGTGGGTGGGCTGCTGGGCTTCGGCGCTGTTTGCGCAGCGATCGGCAACGCACCGGGCGACCCCCTTCAATGGGCCGGGATTGTCCTGGTGACGGGAACGTTGGCGGGCCTCGGCGCAATCGACGGAAAGACGCGGAAGATCGATCCGCTCTGGCTTTCCGGGCTGGTTGGGGCCGGGACGCTCTGGTGGGTCGGGGGGTCGGGACCGACGCCGGGAGAGGCGTTGATTGCGGCCGGGCTGGGAGCTGCTGCGGGATTTGCATTCGGGGCGGTTCCGATCGCGGTGGCGGAGGTTCTCGGACGGCGCTGGCCGTTCCAGCCAGGCGACGCGCTGCTGTTTGCAGCGATGGGTTGGGTGCTCGGCCTGGAGGCGCTGCCCCGGGCGCTGGTGATGGGAGCGGTTTTCGGCCTGGCCTACGGGGGCTGGTTGCGCCGGCGCCGCAGGCGCCCGCTTGCAAGGGGTCATGTGCCTCTCGGTCCGGGCATGGCGGCCGGAGGCATCGCGGCCTTTCTCGGCATGAACCTGCCGCGGACCGGCATCGGGCCGGGACTGGTTTAGGAGGCGATGGATATGAGCGCGATCGGGAAGGCGCGCCGAGGGCGATGCCGGTGGCCGGGCCGCATCATGGCTGTGCTTGCCGGGCTCGCTGTGCTGTCGGCCTGCGGCGGCGGCGGATCGTCGGGACCCCGCGGTACGGTGTCGGGCATTCCTGTGGGGCCTTTGCCTTCCGATGAGACGGCTGGGGACCAGGCGGCGCGGTTGGCCGGCATTGTGACGCGGATGGACTTGCTGTCAGCGACGGCTGTGCACGGCGTCCGAACGGAAAGGTTTGGGGAGGAAGCGCCGAACATCCTGGATCCGGACTTCTCCATCGTCGATCACGGGATGGAGGAGGAGCCGGAGAGGGCGCTTCTGGCGTTCGATTTCGAGTGCGCGGCGACGCGATGCGCTGCCGAGGAAGGCGACACTGTGGGTGGCGTGTCGACAGAAATCGAAAAGCGCGAGTTCGGGTGGATATCGGCCCGGGCCGAAGAGCGCGGCAGTCGGCACGGGTTGACGCTGGTTCGGTCGCAGAGGACGGGCGGGGACGGATCGCCGGATTTTCCGGATATCGAATATTGGGGCGCCTGGGGCGACTACAGCGGTTTCTTGGTGCTGGGCGGACGCTCGTTCGAGGAAACCGGCTCCGGGGGTTCGGGCGATGTCGTCGGGTACGACACGGTCTGGGTTCAGGCGCTGGCCGGGGGAGAGCTGTCGGGGTCGCGGCCGTTCAGCTTGAGGCCGGATCTGCCCGGGCAGGACCTGATCTGGCGCGGGCTGATGGTGGGGTCGGAGAAGCAGTCCTTCGTGCCGCTGCAGGGCGATACCACGGTTCGTTACGACCTCGGGGACGCCAGGCTGTCGGTTTCGTTCACGGATATTCGTCATGCGGGTTCGGGGGCTTTGTACAGGGTGCCGACGCTGAGATTGCAGGGCGTCGACGTTTCAACGAATGGAAGTTTCGAAGCCGGCGTTCTCGGGAACCGGATAAGGGGCGGTTTCTACGGGCAGAGCCATGACGAGGTCGGCGGCGTGTTCGAGCAGGCGGACCTTGTCGGCGCGTTTGGCGCAAAGCGGTCGACGGGGAACTGAGTAGATGGGGATGCAGATTCGATTCCTGTCGTCAGTCGCCGCGATCGCGGTTCTCGTTGGGTGTAGCGGTGGCGCGGGAGGCGGCGGATCGGGGCCGCAGATAGGGACGATCGCGCCGCCGACGCCCGTGTTCCGAGAGGAGCGGGAGGGGCTGGCGCCGGCGACGGACCCGCAGCATTGGGTGGAAAGCGAGCGATTCACGGCGCATCAGCCGGGGGTGCTGGAGCAGATCGGCGCGCAGCACGCCTATGCCCTGGGCCTCACCGGCGATGGGGTGAGGATCGGCGTTGACGATACGATCCTGGACCACACGCAGATGGATGAGTTCGGGGGTCGTGTGCATCTGCGGCATGACCAGGGTGCGCAGCTTTACGCGAGGGTGATGGACGGCGATGAGCGCTTTCCGGATCCGGGCGACGTCGAGTGCGAGGCCGAAGGGAAATGCACGATCCTGCGCCGCGATAGCGGCGGCGATCCGGCGATGTGCAATGAATGGGTCCTCGAATATCTCGAAGAAAACGGCTGGCCGGACGAGAGCGGCAAGGTCTTCATCGTCGACGAGTTCTACCGGGCCTTTCCTCCGGCGGAGGAAGCCGAGCCGGTCATGAACGGTATGCAGATGGATGTGGAAGTCGATGCTGCTGAAGAACGGGCGCGGCTGACATCGGCGTTCAGCCGGTGGATGGAGATCCAGTCTCCCTACGATACGGCGCACGGGACGGTGGTCGGGTCGACGGCGGCGGGAGTGCGGCTGGGCGTGGCGCCGGAAGCGACAGTCGTTCCGGTCGTGCCGGCGAATACGAGCGACATCGGCCGATTGCTGAATATGGCGGCAGCGGTCGAGGGCCTGACGGGGGCCGATCTGGAGGACCTGGACGAGGAGCTCGCGAGGCAGGTCCGGGAAAGTTACGAGAACGTTGACATCGTGAACCGCTCGTACGGGGTGGTTGTAGACCAGTCCCTGCCGGAGGAGGAACAGCGTGAGGTTCTGCTGCAGGCGGCCGCGCAGCAGCTTGCGCTGTTCAATACCTTTTTCCCGGAGACGCGGGATGCGATCTGGCAGCGCGACCGGCCGCCGGCGGAGAGGACGATTGTCGTCTACGCGGCCGGTAACAACGGCGTCTCGTATGTCGAGCCCGTAACGCCGATAGAGGATCCCACCTATCTGCCGGCGATGCGCGGGCACACGGTCGCGGTGGTGTCGACGGAGCCTGTTACGGGCGGGATCGCGGCTTACTCAAATCGTTGCGGTCCGGTGCCGGCCGGGTGGAATGCGCCGGTTCATGGGCCTCATTTCTGCCTGGCTGCGCCGGGAACGGTGCGCGGGTTGTTTCCGGACGAAGACAGTCCGGGCGAAGGCAATGTCCGGGACACGCAATACGGGACGAGCTACGCGACGCCGATCGTGGCCGGCGCGCTCGCGCTCATGAAGGAGCATTTCCGGGACACGCGCGGGAACAGCGCGATCGTGAAGCGGATGCTGGATACGGCCGACCGTTCCGGGATTTACGCGGCTTCCGAGATTTACGGCGCAGGGCATCTGGACCTGGAAGCGGCGCTGTCGCCGGTGGGAAGTCTGACGGCGGGGCAGCGGCGGGAATCGGCCGCGCTCACGTCATTTGCGGCGCCGGTGGCGTTCGGGCCGGTCCTGGAGCGCGCGGGCGCGGTGGAGCTCGCGCTGTTCGATGCGCAGGAGTTTCCGTTCTGGGCGCCGCTGTTGGGTTTTGCCGAGGCGTCGCCGGTGCGGCGGTCGCCGGTTCCCGGGTTCGAGGAGGCTGGCGAGGGGATCGAACCCGGGCCGGCTCTGGAGAGCCTGGCGTTGGAGTGGATGTCACTCGGCAACGGGCGTGACGAGCGGGATTCCTATGCCGGGAAGTGGGCGCTCGGCCTCGGCGAGGACGCGGTGAGTGTCGCGCACAGGCCCGCGGGAAGCGGCTGGCGGTTCGGCGCGGGCATGGAGGAGGGGCGTTATCTCGGTGCGCGGACGTCGGGGGCGTTCGGGTCGGACTTGCGGTCGGGCCTTGTCTGGACGTCGCGGGAGCTCGAGCGCGAGCTGGGCGGCGGGCTGGTGCTGAAGGCGTCTGGAACGGCGGCGGTCGGGATTCCGCATTACGAGGATCGCGCGATCTTCCGGGCGTCGCCATCGGTGCTGTCGGCAGGATCGGTCGCCATCGGTGTCGAGGGCGCCACTGTCAGGGTGGAGCAGCCGCTCAGGGCCGAGACGGGCACGGGAACCCTGAGACTCGAGAACGGGCGCCTGGCGGGCGGCAGGCGGCTCTACGACGTGCACGAGGTCCCGCTTCGTCCGAAGGCGAGGGAGGCGCGCGTGACGGTGCGCCGCGACTGGCAGGCATGGGGCGGCCGGATGGCGCTGAAGGCGAGCGCCTCCGTCAACGCGGGCCATGCCGAGGGCGCGCGCGAGGCAAGTGTCGGATTTGCTTACCGGGCGAGGTGGTAGCGCGATGCGGAGCATGTTCGGGAACAGGAGTTGCGGAAGAGTGCCGAATCCTCGGGATAGCAGCCGTCGGCATTACCGGGTTGCGGGCAGCGGGGGTGTTGGACTGCTTCCGGTGCTGCTGCTTGCGGTGATGGTTCTGTTGGCCGGTTGTGTCGATGCTCTGGCGCAGTCGGATGTTCGCAAGCCCTGGTTGGCGGCTCCGATGGCGGCGACCGTGACGGTCGTGGCGCCCTCGAAGGACCTGCCGGCGGACGTGGCCGGGCGGGAAATCGAGCTGAAGCAGCTCAGTCCCGTGCCGTTTCGGGAGTTGGTCGGGCTGATCGCGGACCGGGCGGGTGTGAGGGCGGTGCTTCAGGACCGCCCGGGCCGGGTTCTCGACGGCGATGTCGATCTGGAGCCGGCGGTTCCGTTCGGGCTCTCGATGCACGGGACGGTTCCCGAGGTTCTGGACGAGGCGGCCCGGCTGTCCGGCTACGACTGGGGCTGGGAGGACGGAACGCTCGTTTTCTACCGCTATGCGGATATCGAGCAGCGGGGTCCGGAGCGGATCCCGGGCGGGATCGATGTGGGCGTTCTTGCCGCCCTTACGGACAAGGAGGACGGCGATGCAGAGGGAGAGGCTGCGCAGGGGCGTGTGGCGGATGGCGTTCCGGGGGAGCTGGAGCCGGGAGGAAGGCCGGTGGATCCCGATGGTGCTGAGGCGGTGGAAGGACAAGCGCCGGCGCGCGCGGCTGAAACGGAACAGGCAAGGCCGGCAGCATGGCAAGTAGATCCGGAGGCACACGGCACGGTGGAGGGCATCTTGCGAGCCTGGGCGGCGCGTGCCGGCTGGCAGCTTGCCTGGGAGAGCGAGCGCCGGTTCAAGATCGGGGCGGCGGCGGAGTTCCCGGCCGGCGAGACGGAGGAAGCGGGGTTCCTGGCGGCGGCCGATGCTCTGCTCGCGATTTCCCCGATGCGCAGGACGCTGACGGCCACGGCCTATCCGAACAAGTGGCTTGTGGTGCGCGATCTCGGGAGCGCGGGACAATGAGCGTCGGAGCAGTGGCAGGGGCATTCCTGGTGGGGGCGGTTGCGCTCTCCGGCTGCCAGACGCTGGATTTCGGCCGGGACGCCGTGCCGAAGGAAGGCAACGGTTCGGTCATGGACCCGGCCGAAGCGCGCCTGGCGGAGGCGGCGCTTCGTGCGGAGCGGGCCCTGTCCCTGTTGGCGGAGACGCGCTCGGCGGAGGCGGACCTGAGGGTTCCGGACATGCCGGGGAACGTGCCGCCAGAACTGCTGTTGCGTGTGTCGATGGAATATATCGGTCCGCTCGAGGAGCTGGTGCGGCAGTTGGCGGGGGGTGCGGGCTATGCGCTGGTGACGGCGGGCCGGCCTCCGCCGGCGCCCGTCCTGGTCGAGATCGAGGCGAAGGACAAGCCGCTCATCCACATCTTCAGGGATGCCGGCATGCAGGCGGCCGACCGCGCGCTTCTGACGGTGGACGCCGGCCGCATGACCGTGCGCCTTGACTGGTTCGAGGCGCCTCGTTCCACCGGACCCGGCGGATGACGGTTATGGGGGGCTGGACCGGCAGACGGATGGACCGGTTGTTCGGAGCCTGCCTTTGTGGCGGGCCGGTCGCCGCGCTGCAGCGGGAGGCCGGCCGGTGAAACTTCCGGCCTTCCTCCTTCCGGTCTTCGCCGTGCTTCTGGTTCCGTTGTCGGCAGCGGCGGAGGACTCTGCGCCGCCGAACTTGGCTGCGGCGCTGGAGGCGAAGCCGGGCCGCGATCTGGGAGTGGAGTTCGGGGAGGAGAAGCGCCGGCAGGCGGTGCGCGCGGCGGCGCTGGCCTATGGGGCGCAGAGCGGCCTGGCGCGGCGGTCCTGGGAGATTGGGCGGGACGTGGTGGCGAAGCACGAGGCGAGCCTCGACCGGCTGTACGGGTTCCGGCGGCTGATGGAGAGCCGGCACGGGTT
>MKWU01005799.1_pt1 | contig 13074 bp, 18 predicted proteins | sample 809101 | NCBI WGS metagenome assembly MKWU01 (sample SAMN05860141, study PRJNA318959) | sponge metagenome | host: Aplysina aerophoba | place: Slovenia: Piran, Adriatic Sea, Gulf of Piran | collected 2013-05-07 | reverse complement strand
CAGAGCGAATTATTATTTCCACAAATCATATGCCGGGTTACAGAGGGTTTCTTTGTCTTCTGTTTGGTACTAGTCTTGCTCTGATTCAACGACTCCTGAAGGAGAAACAAGCAAAAATACGAAGGTAAAAATCAGCCGCGCGCGGAAGCCATATTGGTGCAATGGACATGTCCCACATGTGTAGGGCTGGCATTCCAGTCTTGGACCTAAGATGGTTTGTCAGAGGCTTGTGGTCTGTGAACTTGTGCCCATATACCCTTTTCTTCACATGCACCTCAAAACTGGGTTGAACCCAGGTTAACGTGTTCACAAGGACCCTTGAACCCGGGTTAGCAAAGTGGTATCAACTCTGCTAACGAGCAGGGTTGAACCTGGGTTACGAGTGTGAAAGTGGGTTACAAGGTGTTTCAACATGAACGGCTCTTGTACCCAGACAGTTCTTTGCCACAGATACGCAGTAGACAGCCGCCAGCGACTTGGACTTTAAAAGAACCGGCCGTATTCTCGCACACGCTATTCTGTGACGGTGGTTATGCGCTTCCCATGCCATGTCCATAGTCAGACGTAAGTGCCAATGTGCTGCGCACCTTCTTTGCACCCACATGATAGAGAGAAGAACGATAAGATAGAATACACAGACTCCAAACGCCATCTATTGCACTATAACTCGCTACTCTTACGCAGTGATTCACTAAACCAGATTGAACCACTGTAGGTCCATGGGATAATGGTAATAGATATTTTGTGGAATTTCTAAATTCCATACACTAGTGACAAGGCCTCCTTTCAACCTGTGTATAGTTTTATTCCCGTGGCTGCAAGGTGCGGAAAGCAAATACCATATGGATGCTCAGACCCGTCTGGTAGGATGTGTGTGATGTACCGCTAGGTCAGTCGGGTAGGGAGGCCAGCGGTCACGGCTATCGATCCTGGGAGGAGGACATGAAACAACTCTCTCGCCGAACAACAGGGAGCCAATCAATCCATCACAACTTTACAAAACCCATTAATTACAGACACGGGTATACACAGCATTAAGGTAAAACATTAAAAGAAATACAAGCCGCGCAAACATGCACCTACAACAATACACAGCCATGCATGAGCAAGGTAAGCCTAACAACCCAACAACTTTGTCACACCCCTTCCTCCCCAAGATGTCAGACAGGGACAGAGAAGTTAATTGTCTGACAACACACAGGGCCCTCGCGATAGCCCATCTGTGTTTTCGTTGTCACTCCCTTTACGGTGGCGTAAGGTCAGTCGATAGGGTTGCAATGCCAAGGTCCACCGAATGAGACGCTGGTTGGCATTTTTCATCTTCAGCAACCATGCAAGTGGCTGATGGTCAGTTTGGACAGTGACATTCTGGCCTTTGAGATACACGTTGAAATAGGACAATGCCCATACCACAGCCAGGCACTCCTTTTCAAGGACAGAATAGTTCCTCTCCCAAGGGACGAGTTTCTGGCTGGCATAGGTGACAGGGTGTTCTTCCCCATTCTCATCTTCTTGGGACAGCACTGCCCCAAAACCGACCTTAGACGCATCAGTCTGAAGAATGAATGGTTGCTCTGGGTCAGCCACCTTCAGCACTGGGTGAGTCATTAGGGCTTCTTTGAGCCGCGCAAAGGCTTCCCGGCAGATTCAACAAAGTTGGCCCTGTTAGGTTGATCTTTCCTTGTCAAGCAGGTGAGTGGGGCTGCCACTATTGAGAAATCGGGTATGAAACGCCGATAATACCCTGCAAGTCCAAGAAATGAGAGTACATCTATCTTAGTCTTTGGCTCGGGGTAGTCCCGGATAGATCAGAACTTCTCTGGGTCAGGTTGTACTTCTCCACCGCCGATCACATGCCCCAGATAACGTGTGTAGTCTTGGCCAAAACAACACTTCTTTAGCTTTGCCGTGAGGCCAGCCTGTTGAAGTTGATTGAGCATTTCTTGAAGGTGCTGAAGATGCGGGCAACTGTGGCTGAACACGACAATGTCATCAATGTAAGCCTGTGCAAACTTCTGACATCCACGTAGCACATGGCTTAGGGTCCTTTGGAATGTCGCAGGTGCATTGTGCAGCCCGAAAGGCATCACTTCAAATTCATATAATCCAAGGGGAGTTGCAAAGACTGTCTTCTGTCGTGAATCAGGAGCCATAGGGATCTGCCAATATCCCTTGGCTAAGTCCAAGGTTGAAATGACCGAAGCACTTCCAATGCTCTCAAGCATCTCCACTTAGGGCATTGAGTAGGCATCGAACTTGGCCACCTGATTCACCTTCCAGTAATCCACACAAAATCACACTTCTCCATCCTTCCAGACCAAGACAATCACGAGGCCCAAGGACTGGTCGATGGCCGAATGATGCTCTCAGCCAGCATCTTGTCCAGTTCACCTTTCACAGCCTCCCTTCGTGAATAAGGGATCCGGTAAGGCATTTTGGTGGACCGGTGCAGCATCTCCCGCATAGATGGCATGCTGTGCCACTGTAGTCCGTCCTGGTTTGGCATTAAAGACTCATAGGAACTGCGATATCAAAGTGTGGAGGTCCTCTCTCTGTGACACATCAAGATTGGGGGTGAGCTCTGGACTGAGCTCAATCTCAGTGATATCAGAGTCAAAGGGATACAGCTCTTCCTTCAGGTCACTGGCTACTTGAAGTGACTCTCCCTGGCCAACACCTTCCCCAGATGGATCATCCATGCCTGCTACCTGATGCTGCTATGTCTCCCCCTCTGATACTGCTAACAGGGTGACCTGAGGGTCGTTCCACTTCTTGAAGAGGTTGATGTGGAATATCTTCGTCTCTTTACATCTCCCCGGGGTTTCCACCTCGTAGTCCACATCATTCAGTCGCCTCAGCACCTGATAGGGTCCAACCCACTCCAACTTGACCTGACCAAGCTACGGCCTTCTCCAGGGTGGGGTCACTCTGCTGCCAGGCTTTCCTCCTTGTGCCTTGCCCTTCGCACTTGTCACTTCCCTTTCTGGTTCTGTGGGAGTCTGTGTCACCGAAACCTCACGATCAGTTGTCGGCTGATCTGCACCTTGTGTGATAGGTTGATCCTTAGCCACATTCCCACTGGGCTGTGGGCTGATTTTGCATGCTACAGCCACATCTTGCTCAGCCCTCTTGGCTAAACCTGGTGACCACTGCAAAGCCTCTCACAGGACCTTCCCCTTCGACCGGGTCATACAAATCTCCTCCCCTCGCTGATTTGTCTGGTCACGCCCTTTCTGCTCTGCAGGGCTACTGGACACCGGGGTTCCTGTTTGGGGGCACGACGAGGTGTCCCCAAGGGTGTGGTATCCTTTGTGGCACCCTTCCCGCTGTCTTCCCTGCAAGGGCATAGGTATGAGCCAGCTCAGCTGCTTCCGTTAGTGACCTTGGCTCTTTCTGTTTAGGCCAAACGGCCTACCCATCAGGCACTCCTGCAATGAACTGCTCTAAGAGAATCATCTCTTCCACAGAGATCTCCCTATCCTTCTGCCACTTCCCAAAACAGTCTCTCAGCCGGTCTGCCCACTCATAGTAAGACTCACCGGCCCTCTTGCAATCCTGTTGGAATTGCTGTCAGTGGGTCTCAGCATTCACCTGGTACCGCCTCAAGATAGCTTGCCTGACTATGTGATAATCATTGGCGCTTCCTACGCTGAGGTTCGCATAGGCCGCCATTGCTTTTCCTGTCAACAAACCTGCCAGCTGCATCGCTGAAACGTCCTCTGGCCACTCCCACTGCTTTGCAGTACACTCAAACATGTTGAGAAAATGCTCAATATCGTCCTCTACACCTAACGTCTGCAGTGTAAGTTTAGGTAGACTCACCTTCGCCACGTCTTTACCCGCACCTGCCCCAGTCTTGGCTAGGAGTTCCTTCATTTTGTTGCGATGTTTGGCCATCTCCACCTGCTGCTGCTCGATGATTTCCATCAGGATCTCCCGCTGAGACTCCTGCTGCTCTTTCATCAGCTGCTGCTGGTCGCGCATGAGCTCCTGCACTGTTGTGCTGGCACGCTGCCGTCCGACTCTTCCCCTTCTTCACTTGCAGTCAACTCTTTCTCTGCCCGCTCTGTCGCCTTTCTCTGTTTCGCCATTGTCCCGCTCCGAGAGTCTCGGGCGAGTCCACCGCTGCTCCTTTGGGAAGTACTCAATTGGGTCCCCTCTATAGCTACTGTACCTCCACGGGTCCCAACGGTTCCGGTCCAGGAACTGCTCAATCTCACCGCTGCCACCAAATGTAATGTACTGCTCGGTCAGTCAGGTAGCGAGGCCTGCGGTTGCAGCTATTGATCCCAGGAGAAGGACACAAAACAACTCTGTCGTCGAACAACAGGGAGCCAATCAATCCATCACAACTTTACAAAAACCAGTAATTACAGACACGGGTATACACAGCATAAGGTAAGACATTAAAAGAAATACAAGCCGCGCAAACATGCACCTACAACAATACACAGCCATGCATAAGCAAGGTAAGTCTAACAACCCAACAACTTCGTCACAATGTGGGATAGGATGGCTCCCACCACATACTGCTAAGCATCACCTGCCAGCTAAATGAGCAGGGTCTGATCATAGTGAGCTAGTACTGGAGCCTTACTCAGCTGCTCCTTGGCCTGCTGGAAAGCTTGCTTATAAGTAGGAGTTCACTTGCAAGGTTGGTTTTCCCGCAACAGGAATGCAAGATTACGGAGGAACATCCAATAGTAATTCAACAACTCGAGAAAGAATGTAGTTCCATCAAAGTCTTGACCATTGGGGCTTCCTGGACTGCCTGCACCTTCTCTGCTGTAGCATGAATTCTCTCAGCATCGATCTAGTGACTCTTAAGGATTACCACAATAGGAGCCACCCAGTCGCTGTGAGTGACTCCCCGATCACCCATGCCTCTTCTAGCCAGTCCAACTCCTTCTTCAATAGCTCACGTAAAGCAAAAGGTATGGAACGAAGGCGGACAAAAATGAGTTTTGCCCCAGGATTTACAGCTAACTTCAGTTTGAAATTAGTCATCAGTCCCAACTCCTCCCGGGAACCAGTGAGAGGCCGCTAATTGCTACCCTGGAGGTAGACAGAGTCGTGGTGCCCATGGAAGGAGTTACAGGAGCAGCGGTGACACTAATGGTCTGATGAGACACAGTAGTGCTTTTTTCTCAAGGTGAAGTTGCAAAAGCTAAAGGTACGTCTCCAAACATACACTGCAGAGCCACTGTCAGTGTTAGAGGAGTGTTGACCATGCAGGTAGCGTACCGCTCGCATGCCATATATGTGTCAGGGAATTGGCCTACACTGCTTGGCCGTGATTGGCTACAGACCATCTGGCTAGACTGGCATAGCCTTGGGGTGGCATATTTAGGAGAGAAGGACAGACGGTAAGGCGGTGTTAAAAGAGCACTCTGAGGTTTTCTTCACTTATAGTACTAGGGCTCAACAAACCCGTCTGATTCCATCTCGGCTTCTTCTACCCCTACCCATTTGGTAGAACAGTTACCTCGGCTACTGTTCCGCTGACTGGTGGGCCTAGGGATACTGGACTTCTTACTGCGACAAACCTTGGCCAGGTATCCCTGTTTGTTGCAGTGGTGGCACACTGTGTCTTTGTGTCGACACTCCTTCGCAAAGTGTCCATCATTGCCACACCAATAGCAGGTCTTCCGGTGTTTCTTGACTGATTCGATTGGGACACCTGATCTACAGCCTGTAATTCTGTGCCATTCAGTTGCTGAGCATTCTTTGTTGCTGTCCCCGCAGACTGGGCAATCTCCATGGCCTTGTTAAAGGTGAGGTTGGGCTCTGTCTCTTTCAAAGTCCGCATACAAAATGATCACACAGTGCCTCATCCAAGTGATCTCTGAACTCACAAACCCTTGCCAACCATCTGAACTCGGCCACGAAATCCGCCACTGTCTTGTCCTCTCGCTGATTCCATCTCTCTGCAATCACCTGTGGCCGTGGCTCAAAATGGGCCTACTATCTCTGCAAACAACTTCTCCTTAGGCGAACTGGGTGCCAGCAGGTTTCTCAGAAGTGCGTAGGTCTCCTCGCATACCGTCCTGAGCAAAACTGCCACATGCCTTTGCTCGACAATTCCATTTGCGGACAAGAAACACTGAGCCCTCTCTATGAAGTCTGTCAAACATCCCCTGCTTGGGTCTAACTCTGGCAAGATCCCATGGTCGGTGCCATCCAGCCTTCATAGCCAATTTTTTGGATCGCACTAGAGAGTACGACAGCGGCACCACATAGACAACACAATGATTAGAACACAAGGCAACTACAAAACTGAGCATGCGCATGAGATACACATCATTCATTACAACATACTCAGAAACTAACAACTACACATCAATACACTAACAATCTCTGTTGGTACAAACCTGAGCCAAGTAATGCATAAACATCAGATAGGTACTGCAGATGTACAGCAGGCGGTGGACCAGCCAGGGCCCAGCCAGAACCCATAGAGAATTACAGCTAGTTCTCTCTCACGTAAGCAGAAGACAAAAGTCAGAGGTACTGAAATATGCCAAGGTTCACATAGAGTCTGCTGCCAGACACTTTCCCAAGAACAACTCTGCACACCTGGAACCAATATGCATCCGTTGTAATTCTTCCAGGTACTGCACCAGTAAAGCACAGCCAGTGGATATGTCCCTGAATCAGCCCATTAAGGACCAGTGGGAAGTCAATGTGTTGCAAAGTCGTTAAAAGTGTGTGGAATATCTGACAATCTGGATGGTTCTGAGAATGCATTGATTCACTGTGCGAAGGAACTCCAGGCCTTAGCAATGCCGTATGCAACAGTGACAAGGACATCTTCATTTCAGATTCTGACAGCAGTAGTGATGCAGATAGCGCGGAAGATGAAGAAGACTGAAACTATACCATTAGCATATTTACTCTTCTAACTATGTATTCGTGTATACTCAAATCTTGTATTCATGCTGAAATGATCAATGTTATAATAGTTATATCATACCTTGTTTAATGATGCTGTATTCGTCCAGATCCGACCACTGTTCGGGGGTCACAGATTGAAGGTGTGCCTTGAGTTGTGATGTAAGCTGTTCTGCCGCTGTAGTCATTTTGTGAGCTTCACTGATTCTCTCACAAAGGAGCACCAGGCTAGTTAGCTGTGGGATACAGTTGGCTTTGGGGGAGCGAACTGGAAGAGTAACTTGCAGTCTGTTGGGGATAATTCCGTTATTTCTACATCTAGTGAGGAAGGTGAGGTGGTTTCTGTAGCCAGCCAAACTTTCACGGCTATGACTCAACCTGTAGACTGGCCTTGCGATATCTTGCTCAGAGCGGTTAATGATACTGTAGAGGTTCATAGTTGTGTTGATATAGTATCAAAATTCACTGATGAGCAATACACAAGTATTAATCAGTCAATTAATGAATCACTAAATTTCGCTACTATACCTTGTTTGTAGTTTGTCCGTTTGATATAATGATCAACTTCAGAAAACCGATGACTATCAAAGAACCTCTTCACTTTATTGATATGTTTTTTGCTTTGCAGTAGATGTTAAACGCCATGGAATCTTCATTCCTCCTCTTTTGCGACAGTAAACACTCCCACTATGCTCCAAAAAGAAGAATTTAACATGTCAAAATTCCCTTGGAAGGTGACCGTGTACTTCCTTTCAATCACCATACACAGCTACAGCATGCGTGTCATGTTCATTGGCAATTTCTTTGCCACAAGCAAACTCTTCACCGATTGTCAGTGTCCAGGTGTCTTTGTAGATACTATAGCCTCGAACGGCTGTTCGAACGGTGAGTTCAAAAGCTGCCATTAAATCAGGACACTCCTTACAAATGCGCTCCGAACTTTTGTCATCCGCTGCAATGCTTCGGAAGTATAATTTGAATATTTGTTTCCCTTGGCCATTTTGTTAATTCCAATTCTAATGACCACGAAATAATGAAATCTTCTGGACAATTTAAGTGACAAAGTTTTAGAGAGAATACATATGTTAATTCCTATTTGCATTTTTGTTCTGTAGACATCAACGCATTCGTGAAGGCTTCCCATATCCCTTGACTGCCCATGACATTGCTTTGTTTCCTGTGGATGTTGCCAAGTATGAAGGTGATATTCTTCCTGGAGGTGGGGCTCCAGTTCGATGTTTTTCGACACTGAACTTATCTCTCATTATTGGGACAGAACCTCACAGAACTCTGATATACCCTTGTCCCAGTGGCTACTGCAAGAAAACCGATACTTCTACCTGGGTTTTATCCAATAGTAATGGTCCATGCAGTGATAACAGAGAAGGATTCTTGTGTGGGCAATGCAAAGAAGGATTTGCTGTGACACCACTTTCAAATGTAAGTCATTCCCTGTTTATGTACTTAATTCCAGCTTGCTTAGCAGTATGCCTGCATGACAATAAGTTGACTCATAACTATTGGGTGCTGTTTGGTTATTACGCCCACTTGAAATGGGATGTATAAAATCTGGTTAATAATACGTAATATATCCAGAGGTACATTTATCAGACATCACAGTAGTGACGTCTATTTAGGAATGCTTCAGATTCAAAGTGGTGGCTCCCATCTAATGTATTAGTGCTCGTCGGTAAAACTAGAGAAACGGTCGCCACTTATGTGCCAGTCACGGAAGTGCCGAATCCACGACCACTTAAGCCCAGCGACCTTGAGGCTGGCACTTGTATGCTGAATGGTAGTCGGCCCGCAAGCCTTAGGTGGATTGTAGCTGCCTCTTCTATCTCTAGTGTATGTGTGTACTTTGTTAGCTGGTACTAACTGTTCAAACTGTGAGGAAACAACACAGCTCAGGAGAAAGGCGACATGGGAAAAGGGCCGACATCCGAGCCCCAAACCTGTGACCTACCCTCTAACATGGAGTTTCAGCCACGCGAGCTAAGGAAAGATTACCGTATACGTATATTACGTATATACCGGCCAAACTCCACATTAGAGCGTGGATCACGGGTTCGGGGCTCAGTTATCGGTCCCTTTCCCATGTCGCCTTCCTCCTGAGCTGTGTTGTTTCCTCAGAGTTTGAACAATATACATACGCAGTTAGGCAAAAACAAAGACGGTCCCTACAGAATCAGTGTGCATCAGTATAGCTATCTAAAATGTAAACAGACTAGACTATTAAACATTTCTATTAAAAATTTGAAGGGATTCAGGAATGATGCTGTAGAGGCTCATTGTTGCGTCGACATATGAACGGAAGTCAATTATATGAGCAAAAATACGCAACAAAAGAAGAGTAAAAACACTTTCACCCTCATCTTCAGTCTCCTCAGCTGACGAAGACCTTCGAGGTCGAAACGTCCCGGGTTTTTACTCTTCTATTGTTGCGTATTTTTGCTCATATAATTGACTTCCGTTCATTAGGATTCAAGAATGTTCGAAAAAACATAGAAACAAGTGGTGACATGTCAGTATTTTGACCCATCACATTCTTTGAGGATCAGAAGTCTTAAATCTTTTGCAGAGTGGTCCTGAGTGCACTCTAGGGGATTTCGGGCTTCTGATCCTCAGACAAATGTGAGGGGTCAAAGAACTTAGATGTCACCACTTGTTTTAATGTCTTTTTAGACATTCCTCAATCCCTTGAAATTTTTCATGGAATTTTTTAATATTCTAGTGAGATACATATAATTTTAGATCTAAATGTATCCTGATCCTTTATAGATAAATACCTTATGGCTATGCGAATACCAGTGCGATATGGACATAAGTAGAATCATACTACTGCACCATTTATATTATTAACTTGGCCCTCTATCTATGACAGCTAACCCCTAATTATGAAATGTTTTTAATGAAGTAGTCTTTTGAACAACCTCACCATGTCTACAAAACCCCTACCTTTTTTCATATTGATACTACGGGTGTGGGCTGTCCCGCCGGTTTATGCCGCAGTCAGGAGTGCATATATATTAAATGGAACTGCACAAGCTGCGAAACCTTTGACCCCTGACCTCTGCACTTCCTTGCTGAGGACCCTACTGAACCTGGGTTACCGCCCAACCCTATCACATCCTCATAAGGAAGACGGAGAACCGGAAACCGGGAGAAATGGAGATCAGACAAATAATACTGCCACATACACAAACACTGGCCATTGAACAGAATAAACACACACACCTATGCACCAGCCATAAACCAAAAGAAACAAACCAAAAGAAATATGCCAGACAGCTCTACATAGCTCGCCAATGCATGTGCTAAACTGTTGCCTGCGCAAGCGCAGTGCCACCATGACCGGGGCACGCGGGCCTTACGAATGCTTAGCATTAACTACATTCAACCTCAAAGCTTGGACTCACACCATGCCCTTCGGAATTCGTAGATCGAAATATCTGCGGGCGTACTCGAGAGTATGTACAGTACGCATACTACGCCCGTACGCGTAGATACGTATCCGTACTACATCCGTACCTATAATTGACTACGCACGTAGCCATATATGTGTATGCACGTAGCCGTGATCAAGTACGCCCGTACCCGTACCTCACCCGTAGTACGCTAGCTTTTTTTTTGCCACGTACCATAATCCATCCAAACTGCTGGCGGACGGTGTTTGCTGCACATGCGATGCAAACTCCTTGTGTCTCAGCGGGTTGCTATTCTCCGATTGAAACAGAGGACCCGGAGAGGACCCTCGCACCACCAGGAATTCCAGCAGAGCCGCCACAGGGCAAAGGTCTGCATTGGTGCTGCCGAGAGTGATATTTTTCCCTTTGCATAATTGATCGCTTTTTGACACTTTGATCCACAGAGAAATGCTTCAGCTTCCTGTTGATGCATCTAACAAAACGTCCGATGTGGTGAGATGAGTGCTAGGATCGAAAGGAATATCGTCTGGAACCAAGAACTCACCACATCAGAGAAAGCCAAAAAAAAAAAACTACACAGCAAACCTCCCACAAGTGGCGAAAACAGGCATCACTTTGCTGACTAAGGACCACTTTTATTTGATGCATCAATGATGCACTGCTAGGTAATCGAACAGAACGTGGACCTTGTGCTTGACACCTTTTGATCCCGCGAAGAAGGACAGCCATAAGTGGTGAGTGAAACGAAGGGCTGCTCGCTGATGGGCCAATTAACATACGGAAATGCCACAATGCGGCAAGGTATGATTCAATCATTGAGACTGACAGGCCCTGGGCACCGAGGAAGGCCACAAACAGAGTGACTTTCTCCATGGAGAACGGGAATGGTGCCAAATCAAACGATGTAGAAAAAGATTTGTATTGATTCAAGCCAGACTGGTGAGCCTTCCAGGTGGAGGGGGCTAAACCCTCCTCCAGAAACTGCTGTAAAGCTGTCTCCACGACGGAGATGTCCACTCGTGCTGTGGGCAAAGAAGCATGTCCACCAATTCCTGTGGTACCTGAGTAGGGAAAGGAGAAGCCGACGAATGGATTGTTACGAAGGGCTGTACTCTGCCCCTGGATAAATAATCTGCTCCCGTGTTCAGCCTGCCAGCTATGTGGACTGCCCTTAGGCTGAAGTCGAACTTGGCCATGAATAGTGCCAAGCAGCGAAGGAGGTGAGATGCCAGGTGATCCCTTGCGTGGAGCCGGTTAACCTGGGATACGGCAGCCACATTATCAGAATGACATAGAATGTATGTCACAGTCCACCGTCGACCCCATCCCGCGCATGCTAGAACAACGGGGAACAGCTCTTTGAGGACTATGGAGTGTAAGGGGTTCCCCTCGCTCCATTGTAAGTTGAACCAAAAAGGGGCTGACCAGACCCCACAGCCCCAGGTACCGGATGCATCTGTAAACAGGTGGTGGGCGGGTTGGTGTAGCTGCAAGAATTGGTGAAACAAGATACCTGACCAGCCATCACACATAATTTGCCACCAGGTAATGTCTGCCCTGGCCAGACAGTTGAGGCGGCGAGTGTGGCCCGGGTGCATACTGTTGGCCAGGTGGAACAGGTGATTGAGGAAGGCCTTGCCCAACGGAAGCACCTGGCATGCATGCACTAAGTGTCCAATCAAAGATTGGAGCTGGTGCAAATCACAAACACATTTGGCCCATACCAGGCTGGCCAGTCCGGATTTCAGACTGGCCATCTGGCGCTCTGGCAACTTGAGAGACATACTGAGGGAATTCAATTCGATGCCCAAGAATCTCACGCATGTTGTTGGGCCCTCCAGCTTCTCCACGGCTACTGGAACCCCTAGCTCATTGCAAGTTGCTAGAGCGGTGAGAAAAGATTTGCGGCACTCCCCTGAATTAGGTGGGCCCAAAAATAATAAATCATCAAGATAGTGGATCATAAAGCGAACTCTGCAGGAATTAAGGATCCATTCTAAGGCTTCAGCCACGGTGTTAAAAATTGCAGGTGCTGAGGCCAGGCCAAAGGGTAGCTGCAGATCAACGTATGTTGACCCCTGTCAGGATATGCCGAGAAAAGGGCGGTCTCCTGGATGAATGGGGACCATCCGATAGGCATCCCGTAGGTCGATCTTTGCCATAAGAGTACCGGGGGCCGGATAATACAATATCATGGCAGCATCACTTGGTGAAGAGTATGACACATGTGACAGCTGTCTGTGTAGATTGTCGTTCACGCTCTGGCCCTGCGGAGCCAAGAGATTGACAATTACTCTCCATTTCCGCAGGGTTTTCTTAGGAATGGCTGCCATCTGGCTGATAAGCACCCCTGAGCAATCTGACGGGTGAAAGGGGCCTGCCATATGGCCTGCCCTGATCTGAGCCTCGACAAAGGCCGAAATTACCACTACATTAGCATCCGCTGATGGTGCATTTCCTTGGGAGGAATGGCACCTTGGATTTGCTATGAGGCCATGCGAAACCCATGGCGGCGGATCCCATTCAAAGGGCACTCCACCCATCGCCTGTCAGGGTGTGCCCTGAGCACTGCTTCCCACGCGTCCATGACTAGCGGTGTAGACGCTGCGGTAACTTGCACTGCTGAGGGGATACCTAGCCATGGCACCCTGTGTTCATGCCCTAGTGTCTGAAGCTGACAGAACTGCTGGGCAAGCAAGGGAGCAACCATAGAATATGGAGCAGTTGGCACTGATAGCTGTGGGTCTGCGAAAGA
>MKWU01005798.1_pt1 | contig 13079 bp, 12 predicted proteins | sample 809101 | NCBI WGS metagenome assembly MKWU01 (sample SAMN05860141, study PRJNA318959) | sponge metagenome | host: Aplysina aerophoba | place: Slovenia: Piran, Adriatic Sea, Gulf of Piran | collected 2013-05-07 | reverse complement strand
CCTGCCGACCCACCTGGGTTCGTTCCGTCGTCATCGTCTTGCCTCCTCTTTCTTGATCGCAGCCACCAGCCGCGACAAGGTTTTACTGTCTGCTGGAGACAGGTCGTCACGGTCGGCCTTCGCATAGGCAGTCAACATGTAGATTACCTCCGGCCCCGCATGATGGAAGTAAATCGCCCGAATTCCACCTTGCTTGCCCCGCCCCGATCCTGCCCAACGTAACTTGCGAACACCTCCCGTTCCCCGGAGCAAAGGCGCTCTGCTTGGATCAGCAACAATCGCCGCCTCCATTTTCTGGCGATTCGCTTCCGACATGAGCTTGCGAACAGCACGCTCGTAGGTTCTGGTAGCGAAAACTCGCACAGGTCTTGATTATGCGGCATTGCCGCATAATCAAGCAAGAGTAGTCTCACTCTGTTGCAGCACAGTGTGGCAACAGACTCCCAAAGCACCGATAAATGACACCGCCCGAGGAAGGGCCAGGATCGGGGCTCTCCACCTGAGAATGCGCAATAGTGCCATCGGATGATTACAACATTTGCCTGTCAGCTTGTTTTAGGCTGCCTAGCTCAGGTATTCTTTTTAAAGGCGTACCGTACCAACACTATATACGGTTCATTTCATATAAATCGTTAATACCATATGAGCCTTTCTAGAATCATCGCTGTCGTCAACCAGAAAGGTGGCTCCGGTAAAACCACAACGGTCATGAACCTTGCTGGAACACTGGCCAGGCGTGGTTTCAAGGTTCTGGTTGTTGATGCGGATCCACAAGGCACCGCCACACGTTGGGCTGCTTCTGCGGCCGATGAAGCCCCCTTCCCTGCCAGCATTGCTGGTCTGGCCGATGCCGACGCTAAGCTTCACCGCGAGGTGCAAAAGTTCGTTGGTGATTACGACTTCATCGTTGTTGACTGTCCACCTTCGGCCGACTCGCCCGTATCCCAAAGCGCATTGCTGATTGCTGATCTCGGACTTGTGCCGGTGATTCCATCGCCGCCTGATCTTTGGGCCGGCGTTGCTATCCGCACCGTGATTGAAGCAGCCGAGAACATAAACGAGCATTTACAGGCTCGGCTTCTCATCAATCAGCGTAAGCCCAATACACGGCTGGCCGCTAAGACACTTGAGATTTTGCCGAAATACCGCATCTCGCTCTGCCGCACGCAGATTGGTGATCGTGAGGCTTACCGACATGCAGCCGCCTACGGTCAGACTGTCCACCATCTGGGCTCTGGCGCCACAGCCGCCATTCTCGAAGTTGAGGCGCTCACGGACGAAGTTTTATCAGTCATCCAAGGAGAATTTGCAAATGAACAACGACCCGCTGAGCGGCGCGCTCGCCAAGTCGCTACAAGATGAGAGCGCCGCTGTAGACAAGCGCTTCGAACGAGCAGACAGCGTTCTAGGCGGGCAGGGAAACCACGGCCGGGGCCGCCACGCCCAGCCTAGGCCTCCGAAAAAGGTCCCGGTCATCCGCGACACCTTCTCGTTCCCTGAGTTTGATTACGCTTTGCTTTCCCAGCTGCAGGCCGCGCTACTGAAGAACGGCCACAACATCTCGAAGAGCGAGCTTGTGCGAGCCGGACTCAAGACTCTTGCGCAGATGAGCCCCCCCCAGTTGATCAAGACGGCAAAAGCAGTCGAGAAGCTCAAACCGGGGCGACACAAGGGATCGTCATAATCGTATTAACCTTACAAATCATTGTTACCAAATCATGAAACGGGAGTACACAGGCGTTCTGCCTCCGATCGTCGATCTGATGAAAGCTGCTTTCATCAGGTTCAAGCTGCCCCCTGAGGCCCCAATGTCGTTTGATCGAAGCCGCCACAGAGATCGACATGAGTAAACAAGCCCCCCAACTTAGGGGAAAGCATGCAGCGTAAACGAGACGGGTTGACTTCTGTTGGGGAAGTCATCTCCGACCTGAGCGGTCCTGTGAAAGCAATCCGCGAAGACTCGCCTCAGTCGCTGCACCACTTCACTCGCTTCGACCAAGTGAACCAGCTTGTCGAGGCCAGCGAAGGTGCAGCTGACACAGGCTTCATGGCGCGTCTTATGGCGTTGTGCAGCCTGCCTCGCACCAACCCCGGGAACCGTAAAGAGTACAAGCGTGTCAACGGGCCATACACGCTCTACATGATTGCGGGCGGTGGAAACAAACTCCCTTTCGGCAACCTGCCGCGCCTGCTGCTGGCCTGGGTATGCACCGAAGCCGTGCGCACCCAGACTCGCAATCTTATCCTGGGGTCCTCGCTTTCCGGGTTTATGCGCGAGTTAGGCATCTACCACAATAGCGCTGGGCGGGGAGGTGTCCAAACAAGATTGCGCAACCAGATGGAGCGACTCTTTCGCTGTCAGATCGAATTGATCCACGAGCACGAGTACGGAAAGCGGTTCGTTGCTTCTCGTATCGCAGATAGCGGAGAGTTTTGGTGGAACTTTCCTCGCCCACAAGTCCCCCTGCTATGGGAAAGCAAGATCGAACTGGGTGAGAAGTTCTTCAACGAGATCATTCAGCATCCGATGCCGCTGGACCTGAACATCCTGAAGGCCCTCAAGCGCTCTTCGTTGGGCCTTGATCTCTACATATGGGTAACCTACCGCACCTTCTCGTTGAAGCATCCGATGCGGCTCTCCTGGCGGCAGTTATACCGACAGTTTGGAGTAGACCCCGCCAAAGCAGCCGACAAGCACACTGTTGACAACTTCCGTACAGATTGCTTGAGGGAGTTGAAGAAGATCAAGACTGCTTGGCCGGATCTGAACTTCGCTACGGCCAGAGGGGTACTGATCCTCTTGCCCTCAGAGCCCGCCATCGCGCCTACGCGTCCCCAGATTGTGGAATAGCTCCCTGACCACCATGACGCCAGCGTAAGGGGGGTTCGGAGAGCACAGCCGCTCTAAGCTCAATGCACGCCTTACAGATTCTGAGGGTGGGTTTCGTCCACAGAACCCTGTGATCCAAGGAAGTTTTCCACGCCTAAACACCAAGACTCCAATCGGTGGTTTTGCGCCTAAACACCAAGACATTGCCCACTTTTTTGCGCCTAAACACCAAGACCTACAAGTAGTTAAAACACAAGTAGTAGACCTACAAGTAGTAGGAACCACAGCCCATGTGGAAATCTCACCAAGCAGGGAAGTCTTCTCAGCCAGCACGCTCTCGGCTCCGCCGAAGCGCACCTAGAAAAACCCTCCTGTTGAGGTGGGGGAGCTGCAATTTGAGGGCCACTTCCGCGGCGTAGAACAGCCGTTGAGGCCACACGGAACAGCGCCTGACGGCGCTGGAGAACGACCAAGTCCGAGGGTTTACAATCCAGGCATGGCGGGCAGGGCAGGGAAGAACCCCCATGGAATCGGCCGGAAGGCCGAACCGCAAACCCTGCACCGCCCGGGCAGGACTTCACCGCCTGCCGCGTCGAGCAGCACGGCGCCCGCGAGATCGCCCGGCTGCGCTGGGGTTTGGTGCCCTCCTGGGCGCGCGACGCCAGCACCGGTTCCCCCCTCATCAATGCCCGCGCCGAGTCCGTCCACTTCAAGCCGTCGTTCCGCGCCGCCTTCCATTTACGCCGCTGCCTGCTGCCCGTCGATGGCTGGTTCGAGTGGCAGCAAACAGGCCGTGGCAAGCAGCCCTATTTCCTGACCCTCAAGGACGGTTCGCCGCTGTCGTTCGCCGCGCTGTGGGAGCGCTGGGACCAGGGCGCCTCGCCACTGGAGACCTTCACCATCATTACTACGGTGGCCTCTCCAGGCCTCGAAGACCTCCACCATCGCCAGCCGGCCATCATTGACCCCCGCTGGTTCAACAACTGGCTCGACCCGCGGACCCCTCTGCCGGCGCTGCTCGAGCTGGCGCGGCAACCCCATGACGGCCCCTTCCAGAGGCGCGCCGTCAGTAGCCGCGTGAACAGCGTCCGCAACGACGATCCGGACGTTCTTCTCCCGGTAGCGGAGAGCAAACAGTTTTGACCACCGAGTCAGCTGCCGGATTGACCCCTCTTCCCGCTCAGATTTGCTGGAGTCACCGGCGCTGGAGAAGGCAACCAGGTCGTGGCCGCCGCAGCTCGCAGACCTCGAGAGCGGTCGAACTGACCGGCGTAGCCTCAAACCCCGGTCGCGAGATCGACGGCGAAAAAAAGTCGCGCCAGGATGCCGCTGGCGGCGTTTTCAGATCGAGGGTGGACCCACAGCACCCCCTGATTCACGGCCGTGACGGGCAGGAGAGGTACTTAGCGCATTCTCTCAGGTATCTTCGGAGGGGTGTGAAGGCGACTCGGAGAAGTGTAAGGGCGCTTTGGAGGAGCGTAGTAGTTCCAGCCCTTGCCAGGGATGAACATCCACGTGTCCCCCGTGCGACCGTCCACTATCACAGGGAATCGTGTGCCACCGCCCGAGACACTGTCTCGCAGCTCATAACGGGCCATTGGCACAGTGTTGCCCAGCCAGTAGCCCGTCGCAGCGCTCAAAACCGTTACCAGAACCAGCACCCAAGCGGGCAATGCGAATTGCTTGCTGAGCCACATGCCATCCAATCTCCCAAGTTTTGCATCAGATTGAGAGCCAACTCCAGAGCTTCCACGCCAACCAGAGAAATCCCCCGTTCACCAGTCCTGCGCACGGAGTACACGGTACTCCAAGCCCAGCCCATGCGCCACTATTGACGTGCGGATCCGGCCCGGACGGTGAGCCGATGGCGGTACCAGTCATTCCCGCACTCGCCACGATGGATGAAAGCGAGGCGATCGTTACGGGGGAGGGTGCCGCCGTTTCGCCTCTTACGGATTCGTCGACTCCCTAAGGATGTTATGTTGTCGCAGCGCAAGTACAACCTTTGCCGCTAGAGCCGACCAGAGCGGCTGACGTACAATCCTGGCGTGCCTGCCGATCCGTATGAAGTGTTGGGATTGGACCACGGCGCTAGCTATGCTGAAGTCCGGGCTGCGTACCGGCGTTTGGTCCAGAAGCATCATCCGGACAAGAACCCCGGAGATAATGCGTCAGGATGGATCTTCAGGGAAGTTCAGAGGGCGTATGAGACCCTCTGTGACGCCAATGATGTCCGGTCGGCGGGACAAGAGCGACCGCCATACACACAGGAGGACGATGCCCGAGCGCGTGCCGACCGGAACCGCCAGAGGGAGCAACAGGCTGAGGAGGCGGAAACAGAAAGGTATGAACAGTGGGAACGCCAACAGGCCGAGGATGCGCGTCGACGTTGGGAGCGGGAACGGGCCAAGCACGCCGCTCACGGGGAAGGCGGAACCGAATCCTTATGCGACGCCTGCGGAAGTGTGGTTCGCTGGTGGACAAGGCTGCCTCTAATCGTCCGTCTTAGTGTGGAATGGGTGAAGTGGGCTCTGGGCTTGATGGTGCTAGCGTGCATCGGGACCGCATCGGGCGGAGGGTTGCTTGTGTCGTTATTGATCTCCATTGGGGTTTCGCTACCAATTGCGGTGATCGACGGAATTTTTTATGTAGCGTTTGGGTTGGCGTTAGGACTGGCTTTCCTGCTGCTTCGGGAACATAAACCGAAAGTGTGCCCGCAGTGCGGGTGTGTCTCATAGCGGTGGAGTTCGCCCCGCTGATGCCCTTGGCGTTTTCAAGCATGTAGAGTGGCTGTGGGCGCATGGTCGTGCCGTGGGTCAAAGGCACCTCGTTATCGTCGCGGCAGTCGCAGCGCTGACGACGCTGTTTGTCACGAACCGCCGGTACGTCTACCCCGAGTCGCACAACGCGCTGCAGGCTCTGACCGCAGCGCACATCGTCGATCCACTTTATGCCGGCGCGACGTTCCGGTTAGAGGGACGCGTCAGGTCAGTGCGCATGACCCGGCAGGGGATCGTGGTCATCGAGATGCACGAGCCGGCGGCAGATGTCTTCATCGATGTTCCGGTGTTTCCGTCGCTCGGTTGCCTGCCGGTGAAGCCCACGCGTGGAGAGTTGCTGCGCGTAACGGGCAACCTGGGAATGTACGCGGGGCAACCGCAACTCCGCCCGCTATCGGCGAAGCATGTTGAGCTGGCGGCGCGGCCCGCGGGTTCGGTTTCCGTGGCCGCCGCAACGTCACAGATGGGCGAGACGCTGCTGATCGGCCCGGTGGTCGCGGTTGACGCCGAGTTCTTCGTTAGCCGAGCCGGTCTGGAGCATCTGCGGCTGAGGCTTGCCGACGAGGCCGGCGCGACGGTGGAGGGAATCATGTTCGAGGGCGAGCAGACGCACTGCGAGGTCGATCTGCTGCTGTCGGACGATCCGTTTCTGGTGACGGCCAAGGTCGTACTGTTTCGGGGCGCGCCGTCGCTCAACGTTCAGCGGGTGCTTCCGGTCAGCGTATGGTGATGGTCGCCGCGTTTCTGGGTGCGTTGACCGGTATCGTCACCGGTCTGGTGCCGGGCATACACGTCAACACGGTGACAGCCCTGCTGCTGGCCGGCAGCGCGAGTTGCGCAGCGTTCGGCATTGAATACTCGGCTCTGCTTGCCTTCACCTGCGCCCTGGCTATATCCCACACGTTCTTTGATGTCGTGCCGGGGCTGTTCCTCGGCATTCCCGGTGACGAGACGTTCGCGCTGCTGCCGGGGCACGATCTCGTCAAGCAGGGTAAGGGGAACCTGGCGATACGCCTGTCGGTTGCCGGCAGCGCGGTCGGTCTCGTCATCGGCGTGGCCATGGTTGTCGCCTTCCTGGTGTTCGGGAATGCGATCGGCGCCGTGGAGGGTGCAATCAGGCCCTGGATGTTCTGGATACTGCTCGCTGTTTCGGTGCTGCTGATCGTTACCGATTCGCCACGCGGATGGTCGCTGGTGGTCTTCCTGGCGAGCGGACTGCTCGGGTTGATGGTTTTCGGAGCGCCGCTCGTCGCGGGCGGATTGGATGCACCGATCAATGCGCTGTTCCCGGCGTTGGCCGGTTTGTTCGGCGTGGCGGGGCTGCTGTTCGCCATCGCGACGGCCGGGCCGCCGTCCGAACGGCCACCTCCGTCCATCGAGTCGCCCAATCCGACCCCCAACGCCGTAGCCTGGCCCGGCGTGCGAGGCGGGTTCGCCGGTCTGATGGTCGGCCTGCTGCCCGGGCTCGGCGCCGCGAATGCTGCAACATTGCTGCTGCTGCTGGAACAGTGGTTCGGGCGGCGCGTGAGTCGTGACCAGCAGAGCCGCGCCTACCTCGTCACGACGTCCTCGCTCAACACCGCGGAGGCGCTGTTCGCCATCGCGGCGCTGTATCTGATAGGCCGGAGCCGGAGCGGCGCATCGATCGCCGTGGAGCAAATCCTGGGCGGAATGGTCTCAAAGAACGACCTGCTCCTGATTTCGTTCTTTATGGTTCTCGCCGGCGTGATCGCTGCGGCGATCCTGTGGGGGATGGGAGATTCTGTTGCGTCGTGGGTCGGTGCGGCTGACGAGAGCGGCCTCAACTGGAGCGTCGTGGCCTTTCTGGCCGTGCTGACCCTGTTGTTGCTGGGTCTCGGTGGCCTGGTGATTCTTGTGTGCGCGACGATCGTCGGATTGGTTCCCCTGCTCTTCAAGGTGCGGCGCGCGCAACTGATGGGCTTCTTTCTGGTGCCCACCATGCTCTTCTATTCTGGGCAGCAAGGGCGAGTCGTAGACTGGCTGTCGTTGGAACAGCGGACCGCTCCGTTGCTGCCGTCGATCACGCTTTCCGGCATTGCACTGGCAGTATTGGCGGCCGCAGCCGTGGCACTGGCGGCCTATCACTTGGCGTGGAGGATCGCCGAGGCAACCCGGAACGACGATTCGCTGGTGAACGGGGTCTCGAAAGTGGGCCAACTCGTCGGCTTCGCCACCGGTGCGGCGGCGGCGGTTGTACTGCTGGTTGCTCTGCTCGGCGGAGCGTATCCGCACGATGAACTCCTCGAGGGCCGGATTCCGGCGCCGATGGAATGGGCCGACGGTCGCATAGTCCGCATGATTGACGGCGACACGGCCGACATCGCGAGCGGTTGCCGCCGGTTTCGTGTCCGGCTCAGCGGTGTGGACGCGCCGGAGCTGGGCAGCGTTGACGGCGACCGCGCCAGCGACTGGGCGCAATCGACCTTCGGAAATCAGGCCGTCACCTGGAGAGCGGTCGGGGTGGATGTCTATGGCCGCTTCCTGGGGTTGATCCAACTTCCGGACGGCACCTCAGTCAACCAGGAGATCATCCGTCAGGGATACGCGCGGCCTTACGCCGCGCCATCGCGGCAGGGGCGTACCCAGTCGGGCAGGAAATCTTCTCTACGGCGTGCCGGGACCACGGCCGCCGAGCGGCTGCCGTGGGATGACAACGGCAACGGCCGCATTTCCTGCGCCGAGGCGAGACGTCACGGTATAGCACCCGTGAGGCGCGACCATCCGGCATACCGCCACATGCGGGACGCTGACGGGGACGGCGTGGTCTGCGAATAGGGGAAGGCTCCATTCAACCTGGGGTCCCCTCACGAAACGGAAAAAATCGTACGCTAAGCGACTCTCGCCGCCTTGGGAGGTGTCGGGTTGGAGTACACCCTAGCCTGTCGTCAGGGAAGGCAGCCCAGCGTCGTCAGAATAGAGTCCTCTTCTGAATTAATTGACACCTATCGTCAAGGGTTATAGATTTTTTCCTGACAGATTGGATTCAGGAGGACACCCTGCACGGTCAACGCATCGGCTACGTCCGGGTAAGCAGTTTCGACCAGAACCCGGAACGCCAACTCGAGCATGTCCAGGCTGATCGGCTCTTTACCGACGAGGCTTCGGGCAAGGACACACAGCGTCCCGAACTGGAAAGGTTGATCGCCTTTGCGCGCGAGGGCGACACAGTGGTGGTGCATAGCATGGACCGGCTGGCGCGCAACCTGGACGACCTGCGGCGCATCGTGCAGGAGCTTAGCAAGCGCGGCGTGCGCATCGAATTCGTCAAGGAAAATCTGACCTTCACCGGTGAGGACTCGCCGCTGGCGAACTTGATGCTGTCGGTCATGGGGGCCTTCGCCGAGTTCGAGCGGGCCTTGATCCGCGAACGTCAGCGCGAGGGCATCGCCCTTGCCAAGCAGCGTGGAGCCTATCGGGGCCGCAAGAAATCGCTATCGCCGGAGCAGGTGGCCCAGCTACGACAGCGGGTGCAGGCTGGAGAGCGGAAGGCCCCCCTGGCCCGCGAGTTTGGCATCAGTCGAGAAACTCTCTATCAACACCTGCGCGCAGAAGACTGACGATGCCTCGCCGCAGCTTGCTGACGCCCGCCGAGCGCGCCGCGCTTCTTGCCTTTCCGACCACCAACGATGAGCTGATTCGTCACTATACTTTCTCCGAATCCGACTTGGCCTCGATCCGGCAACGACGCGGCAATCACAACCGGCTCGGCTTCGCCGTGCAGTTATGCTACCTGCGTTACCCTGGCTTCGCACTGCCAACTCAAGGCGCGCCGCCCGCGCCATTGCTGGCCTTTATCGGACGGCAATTGCACATCGAGTCGGACAGCTGGCCGCAGTACGCAAAGCGTCCGGAAACCCGCCGAGAGCATCTGGTGGAATTGCAGGCGCGGCTGAATCTGACGACATTCAGTGCAGCCGATCACCGATGCTTGGTTGGGCAGCTTGCCGGACCGGCTCAACAGACCGACCGCGGCATCGTCCTCGCTGAAGCTTTGGTCGAGAGGCTGCGTCAGCAGCGCATCATCCTGCCGGCACTCGACGTCATCGAGCGCGTTTTGAGCGAAGCGCTGTCGCGTGGGACGCGTGTGGTGTATGAGGCGCTGACCGCCCCTCTCAGCGATCCTCATCGCCGGGCCCTCGATGCGCTGCTGAGCGCGCGAGAAGGCGGCATGGGAAGTGGACTGGGCTGGCTTCGCCAGCCGCCCGGTCCGCCAAGACCGAAGCACATCCTCATCCACCTGGAGCGACTCAAGGCTGTCCGCGAGCTTGGATTGCCGGAGGACTTGGCCCACACCGTCCACCAGAACCGCCTCATGAAACTGGCTCGCGAAGGCGGCCAGATGACCACCCAGCATCTACGCGACCTGGAGAGCAAACGGCGCTACGCCACCCTGACGGCGCTCATGCTCGACACTCGCGCCACATTGATCGACGAGATCATCGATCTGCACGACCGCTTCATCGGCACGCTATTCAACCGCGCCAAGCGCCGCCACGCCGATCGCTTCCAACAGTCCGGCAAGGCGATCAATGACAAGGTCCGCCTGTATTCGCGCATCGGCCGGGCCTTGCTGGAGGCCAAGCAAACAGGCGCTGACCCGTTCGCCGCCATCGAGACGGTTCTGCCGTGGGAGGTGTTCAGCGAGAGTGTCACCGAAGCGGAGAAGCTGGCGCAGCCGGAGGACTTCGACTACTTGCCGTTGGTCGGCGACAGCTTCAACCAAATCCGGCGCTACACGCCGGCACTGCTGGAGGCGCTCAGCATGAAGGCTGCGCCGGCGGCATGCGACGTGATGAGAGCTGTTGAAGTGCTCAAAGACATGAACAAGCGACAAGTGCGCAAAGTACCAGACGACGCGCCGACGTCCTTCGTTCGCAAGCGCTGGGAAAGTCTGGTGCATACGCTGGACGGTTTGGATCGCCGGTTTTACGAGCTATGCGTGCTCTCGGAACTCAAGAATTCGCTGCGCTCCGGCGATGTCTGGGTGCCGGGCTCGCGCCAGTTCAAAGACTTCGAGGAGTACCTGTTGCCGCCGTCGCGTTTCTCAGCCCAGCGTGAACAGCAAGCACTGGGCCTGGCGGTGGAGACCGACGGTGAGCGGTTCCTGGAGGCGCGGCTGGCCGTGCTGGAGCGCGAGCTGCAAACGGTGGAAAGGCTCGCGTCGCAGGACGATCTGCCGGATGCGTCCATCATCGGTGCGGACCTCAAGCTCACCCCGCTCGACAGCGCTGTGCCGCCGGAAGCCGACGCGCTGATACGCCGAGCCTACGGGTTGTTGCCCCATTTGAAAATCACCGAGCTACTCCTCGAAGTGGACGACTGGACCGGTTTTACCCGTCATTTCACGCACCTCAAAAACGGCGGGACGGCTCAAGACAAGAGCTTGTTGCTGACGGTTGTCCTCGCCGATGCCATCAACCTGGGGTTGACCAAAATGGCGGAATCCTGCCCCGGCGCAACCTACGCCAAACTCTCGTGGTTGCAGGCCTGGCACATTCGAGATGAAACCTATTCGGCGGCCCTGGCCGAGTTGGTCAATGCGCAGTACCGCCAGCCCTTCGCCTTGTTCTGGGGCGAAGGCGCTACATCCTCGTCAGACGGCCAAAACTTCAAAGCCGGGGGCCGCGGTCAGTTCGCGGGCCAAATGAATCCAAAGTACGGCTCGGAACCGGGGATGCAATTCTACACCCACGTCTCCGACCAGTACGCGCCCTTCCACACCAAAGTCATCAACGCCACGGTGCGCGACGCGACCCATGTGCTGGACGGCCTGCTCTACCACGAGTCCGATCTGCGCATCGAAGAGCACTACACCGACACAACCGGCTTCACCAATCATGTGTTCGCACTGATGCATCTGCTGGGCTTTCGCTTCGCGCCGCGCATCCGTGACCTGCCCGACAAGCGCTTCTATATCCACGGCAACCCGAAGCGCTACCCGACGCTCGCTGGGCTGATCGGTGGCCGCGTCAACGTCAAACGGATCTGCACCCATTGGGATGACATCTTGCGACTCGCGGCGTCGATCCAGCAAGGGACGGTAACGGCCTCGTTGATGCTGCGCAAGCTCGGCAGTTACCCGCGTCAGAACGGCTTGGCGCTGGCGCTGCGCGAACTCGGCCGCATCGAGCGCACCCTGTTCACGCTTGACTGGCTGCAAAACATCGAGTTGCGCCGCCGGGTACAGATCGGTTTGAACAAGGGCGAAGCCAGGAGTGCGCTGGCCCGCGCCGTGTTCTTCAACCGGTTGGGTGAACTGCGCGACCGCAGCTTCGAGAACCAGCGCTATCGTGCCAGTGGCCTCAACCTGGTGGTCGCTGCCATTGTGCTCTGGAACACGGCTTACCTGCAACGGGTGGTGCAAGCGTTGCGGGGCGCCGGAAACGCGGACGACAGCCTGCTGCCTCATCTGTCGCCATTGGGCTGGGAGCACATCAACTTGACGGGAGACTACAGTTGGCAGCAGAACAAGCAAGTCGAACAAGGCAACTTCCGGCCCTTACCGCCGCTCAATCAGCCTTAGCGTACGATTTTTTCCGTTTCGTGAGGGGACCCCAACCTTGATGCTGCAGCCGGAACGATCCCTCGGCTTGCTACCATGCGCCGTGTCCGCCCGACACCGAAGTGGTCGATGAGGTGAAGTGGAAGCCCCGGACGTTGTGAGAAAGGCGCCGGGCCATCCGTTCGTCGATATATGGCAGATACTGGCAAGAGGAAAGCCGCTTGCATATGAACCCGATCGGCCGTTTACCCAAATCTAAAGTCATTCGCACAGTCTCATTCGTTGTGATCGCGGCGGTCGGTTTCACCGTCACAATCCTTCTCCTACAGGACCATCCCGACACGAAGCGGCAAGCCACTGAGCAAGGTGACGCCCGTGCTAAATCCACCCACGGGGTCAAAAACGCCACCGAGGAGGGCGTGCCCAAGGACGCCGCTGAAGCGGCGCGCTGGTACCGGAAAGCGGCCGAGCAGGGCGACGCTGACGCGCAGAACAACCTCGGGCTCAAGTACTTAAAAGGTGAGGGTGTGGCGCAAGACGCCGCTGAAGCGGTGCGCTGGTTCCGGAAGGCGGCCGAGCAGGGCGACGCTGACGCGCAGAACATCCTCGGGTTCATGTACGCCATCGGGATAGGCGTGGCGCAGGACGATGCTGAAGCGGCTCGCTGGTATCGGAAGGCGGCCGAGCAGGGCGACGCTAGAGCGCAGGACAACCTCGGGGGCAGGTACTCCTACGGGCAGGGCGTGCCCAAGGATGCCGCTGAAGCGGTGCGCTGGTATCGGAAGGCGGCCGAGCAAGGCCACGTCCCTGCGCAGTTCAGGGGTCCGAGTAGCAATGGAACGAAAACCTGGTGTTTTCGCGTCGTTCCGGAGGGCAATTAGAGTTCCTGCAGTGCATTTCGCGGATCTCTAAGGGCTCGGAGCTCACCGCGTTGCAGCGCCTCGGC
>MKWU01005797.1_pt1 | contig 13085 bp, 9 predicted proteins | sample 809101 | NCBI WGS metagenome assembly MKWU01 (sample SAMN05860141, study PRJNA318959) | sponge metagenome | host: Aplysina aerophoba | place: Slovenia: Piran, Adriatic Sea, Gulf of Piran | collected 2013-05-07 | reverse complement strand
AAACCGCGAATATGTAGCCTTGCGTTCATTACTCCGAGCGATTCGCAAGGAGGCCGGGGTAAGTCAGACTGAATTGGCGACACGTTTGGGGGTCCCTCAGTCATTTATCAGCAAGGTCGAATCCGGCGAGCGTCGCATTGACGTCGTCGAATTACGCAGAATATGTGTTGCCCTAGAGTACTCGCTTGGGCATGTGATTGCGTTGTTTGAACGGAATCTCAATGAGGTAAAGGAGACAAATTGAAGGCAGACGCTCGATTCAGTGGCTTGGATCCCGTTTTCTGGGCAAACGTGCGATCTATCAGTGAGACACTGCGCTATACTGAGAGGCCCACAAAGAAGATTCGCGTCTATTCGCTGGGCGACATGATCCATGTTATGGAGACTCTTGGATTGGAGTGGGGGCATTTGGCCGATCAAAGCGGCAATATTACTGCATTCGCGGAGCAACTCCAAGACTATTTCAAACACCGTGCTGAGGTCCTGAATACATACGTCAAACCACGGCTGATGGATGCCAACCGGGCTCGCGACAAATTCGAGCGGCTCCGATCGCAACTCTCACCAAAATGTCCATTACCAATGAACAAGCAGAAGGGTTCCATGAGGGCGCACAACTTCTTGACGTGTATCGTGAATATGCTCGTCGAGGCTGGGATCAAAGGCCTGCCTTGCGACTACGATCCTAGACGACTCACGACACTGACGCAAGGAGCAAAGCCAGCCCGTACCCTATCTCGCCGCCTAGATGGTTGTTTCCCTAGGACAGTCAATCCGATCGCTGCGTGGGAGATCAAGGAATACTACTACACGACCACGTTCGGCAGCCGAGTCGCAGACGGAGTCTATGAAACCCTACTTGATGGATACGAGATTGCGGAGGCTCGTGAGAGTCTAGGGGTTGACGTTCAGCATCTTTTGATAGTGGACGCCTACGGTACATGGTGGGACTTAGGAAGATCATACCTTTGCAGGATCATCGACATGCTTCACATGGGATATGTAGATGAAGTGCTTTTCGGCTATGAGACAGTTGAGCGTCTGCCGGAAATCGTAGAAGGTTGGGTTGCCACGTATAAATCACGTACTAAGTAATCAGCAACTCTTCAACACTCAGGGTAATCGATCCTGTCCTTACCGCTGGAAATTCCTCCAACGCGCCTGAAATTTACTCCTCGGACTGAGGCTTCCTGCCCGCTAGATCCCGATCCATCAGAAAAATTCCATCGCGGCTTTCGATAATCAGTTCCATATCGCTGACGATATTGCGGACGATGGCCTCCTCTTCCACTTGCTCGTTGACAAACCACTGCATAAAGGTGTGCGTGGCGTGGTCGCGCGCGGCGAGGGCCTCATCTACTACCTCATAGATTCTCTCGCTCAGAGCACGTTCGCCTGCTAGGGCGAATTTGAAGGCGTCCAACGGCGAGTCCCAATCCCCCTGTGGCGCGGCGAGGGCCTGCAAGCGCACGCGGCCATCGCGGTCATTGATGAAGGCGTAAATCCTGTCCGCGTGCATCAGCTCCTCTTGGTACTGGATCTTCATCCAGTGGGCAAAACCATTGAGTTCTAGGTCCTCGAAATAGGCCGCCAGCGACAGGTACGTATAGGCCGAGGAAAACTCCGAGTTGAGCTGATTGTTGAGAGCTTGTTGTATTTTTTCGCTAAGCATTGTCTGTTCCTTTCTCAGCGGTTTTCGGCCGCTTGTTTGAGCGCCCGACTGCGTTCGTAGAATTCGGCCAAATCCATTTCCTTGAGGAACACGAGGCCCCGCGTGGCGCGGATCAGGGGACTGGGGTGCTCGTGGAACCACCTGTGGCCGAGGCAGGTCTTGATCTTCTGGTACTGATCGACCTGCACCTGCTGCGCCAGTTCGGAGAAGGGTCCATCGTGCTCGTAGCTGGGGAATGAGGCGTCGCGCTGGGAGATAAAGGTGTTCATAAAGGCGCTGTGCATGACCGAAAACATATTGAGCGACACCGGCACGAAGATATTGGCCTCGCTGGGATCAAAGCGGTACCACACATTGCGATAGCCCCAAACCTTGATCTCGGAGCGGCCACTTTGCCGCTCGTAGCGGCGGAGTGCCTCGGTGATCACCTGTAGCACCTTGTAGTGGGTGTCCGGCCCGCTGGCCTCTGGGTCTAGGGCCACGCCGACCACGTCGGGAGCTACTTGGTCGAGGAGCGCGAGGACGGGCGGCACATCGTCTTCGAGCGTCGGCTCTTGAGTGAAGATGTCGCCGGTGTAAAAGCCGAGACTCAGGTGTTTGACACTGGCGCAATCCCAACCAAAATACCCCCACAGACACTCGGCCTCCCACTCGCGGCATTTGCTCTTGAGCATCTGTACCTCCGGCGCGTCCTTCTGGCCCGGATAGCGGCTGGTGAAGTAGGTCTCCAACTCCGTCAACCGAACCTCAATGTCTTCGAGGTTCTCAACGTCGTACAGCTCGACGAGGTTCCGCAAAAAGCGCCGTGCTGCCCCTTGGTCGCACAACAGCGGGTCCGCAGCAGCGACCCCGTCGAGGTACTGCCAAACATCGCGGTTGCGGCCGTTTTCGTAACTGGGGTCAAAGTAGCCCTGTTTCCACAGCACAGCGCACTCGGCGCTGGGCAAAAAGCGCCGCAGCCGTTGCAAGTGGGCCTCGATAAAGCGATTGGTCACCGCAGTAAAGCCGCCGGTAAAGCAGGCGAAATAATGCACGTTGGTGGCGTCGCGCACGTGGCGGACGATATAGGACAGGTAGCCCAGCATTAGGTCGTCGTGGTGCGGCTCCGTGTGCAGGAAGCGCGTCCCGGAAAGGGTCTGGGAGCCCCGCTCGATTTTGCTTATCAGTTGGTCGTGTACCATCTGCGTCAACGCGGCAATCCCCTCTGGGCGCTGCTGCAACAGCACGGCACCAAAATCATCTCGGGCAAAGTCGCCCTCGGTCAACTCGACGATCCTTTTGCCCAAGCCGCAGGCTAAGTCAATGACGACTTTTTCCACCATCTCGTCGTCCATGGCTGCCCGCTGCTCCACAAGCACGAGCCGCCTAGCCCTGAGCGCCTTGGCCGCTCCTTGGGTAATGTAGAACCGCGCCATGGGTAGGCGGTGCAACGCCGTGGCCGGATAGCGCACGTCTGGCGCTTGCTCGACCGCGGCGGCGACAATACCGGCCTTGGTCTCGCCAGCGGCGATGATCAGGGCACAGCAGTCGAGATTATCAACAATCGTGCCCAAGCCAATGGTGATGACCAGCCGCTTGCGCGCCACCTCAATGCCGCCCAAGTCGCCAGCGGCCGCGGCCTGCGTTTCGTAGTTGATCCCCGTCAGCCTCGTCGTCGAAAAGTGGTCCGAGCCGCGCACGTTAAAGCCGATGTGCCCGTCCGGGCCAATGCCCCCCAAGAAAAAGCCAATGCCTCCGAGGGAGCGGATTTGCTCCTCATACTCTTGGCACCACTGGTCGATCCTTTGCAGCGCGTCCTGCTGCACTCGCTCGAGCGAGGTGCGGGCGGTCCGATAGCGCAGCGAGAGATCCACAGTGCCGTCTGGCCACACCTCGCTCAAGGTCTGGCCGGCTTGCAAGCCGATCTCGGCGCAATTGATCCGCAGAGCCTTGGCTGGGTCTAACCCAAAACCATCGATGTAGAAGCGGTTTACATACGCGTAGAAACTGTTGTCCTGCCGGGGATCAATCGGGTAGAACTCGTCGATTTGCACAAAGTGCAGGCTGTGCAGATCCGGCTTGCTCCCTAAGTCAATGCCAGCCTCTTCGAGTTCGGCGCGGACATCCGCCTCGTCCCAATGCCGCAGCAGCCGCTCGACCCAGCGGATAAAGTGCTCGGGCGTCTTGCCCGTCGGCAGCGAGACCACGCCGCCGGGATGGTCCTGGACCCATTCGACAAAGCGCATCGCCGCCAGCTTCCCCAGCGCCGGGAAGTGCTCAACTACAACGGTCTTAATGTGCTCGGTCGGAGAATATTGTGCCGCAAAGGGCGAATTTTCTACGGCCCTGCGCTCGACCTTGGTCAGCTCTCCAGTATCGACCATCGCTTAGCTCCTCTCGTGGATCGCAGTCAGGTGCGAGGCCGCTGCTTGATCGAGTAGGAATGTACAGTCGGGATGGTTTTGCAACAGGCTAGCCGGGCAATCCGGCGCGCAAGGCCCCTCCACGGCCCGTGCCACAGCCGCAGCCTTATGAGCACTAGTAGCCAACAGCGCGATGCTCCGCCCGTCGAGAATGGTCGCCAAACCCACCGTCAGAGCTAGCTGGGGCACGTCCGAGGGATCGGCAAAGTAGCGGCTATTGGCCGCGACGGTCTCTGGATGGGGCGCTACCACCCGCGAGCGGCTCTCAGGATCGCTGCCGGGTTCGTTAAAGGCGATATGGCCGTTGCCGCCGATGCCCAAAAGCCACAGGTCAACCCCACCCAAGGCGCGGATCTTGGCCTCAAAGGCCAAGCACTCTTGCTCGGGGTCTGACGCCGTGCCGTCGAAGAGAAACGTGTTATAGGGACGGACATCGACGTGATCGAACAAGCACCGCTGCATAAAGAAGCGATAGCTCTGCTCGTGGTCGCCAGCTAGGCCGAGGTACTCGTCTAGGTTGAAGGTACGCGCTTGGGCAAAGCTAAGCCCCTCTTCGCGGTGCATCCGCACCAACTCGCTGTACGTCGGCACGGGCGTCGAACCAGTCGCCAAGCCCAGCACGGCATTGGGACGGCGGCGCAGCCACGCGGCGCATATACCAGCGGCCGCAGCAGCCACCGCCGTCTCGTCGGCGAGGACGCGCACCTCAATCCCACTCATGGCGTACCTGACCTGTGAAGAGTGAATAAGCGTAGCGTATAAAATAAGTTAGAAAGCGGGGGGAATGCGGTAAAGAACGCCAAGGTTGCGGGCAGTGGTCGGGCGCGATTAGGCAGTAGGCTGCTGTAAGCGGTAACCTTTAGTCGTGTAGGTTTTTCAGTATTGTTTCCACGCTGTCTTTTGGATTATTCACGTCAAATGGAAAACAGGACAAAGACAATTCCTCATCAAACTTGTACCGCAACTTTTTCTGAAACTGCTTTGTCTTAGGATAGACAAGCGCGACCTGCTTGCAGCCATACTTTTTTCCGTAAGCGAATAACTGGTACATATCGGCTTGGCTGATGCCGTGTTTTAGGTCGTCGCTGTCTTCGTTAATTCGCTTCCATTTCGTATCCAAGATGAATTTTGTCTTGTCGCCAGACATCAGACAAATATCCGGTTTCATTGCAAATACCTTACGATCTTGATCATCCCTAACCAAATGTTTTTGCGGCCCCTGTTCATACACGGAAAATTGATGCTCATATCGCCGAAAACACGCCGCAACAAAATCCTCAAACACTTCCCACATCGGAAACAATAGTGTCTGGTTGACGTGTTTGCCGGCAAACGTGGTCAGACCGTGATCGAACAGAAATAGTCCGACCCACTGCATCACCGCATCGTAATGCTGAGTCGAGCGATCCATCCGATACCGATGCTGATCCCAGTCGCTTTCGAGATTCGCCGATTGCGGAATATCGGAAAAGAAGATACGCAACTGATGGAGCAACTGTTGGTTTCTCGGCTGCCGTGCGAGACCGATCAATTTGTGAATGGTGCTGTGAATTAAGCGATTGGCCGGGCGGTTGGCACTAAACTCGTCATAGCCGACGTAGAAACGCGCACGGTTGGCTGAATTTTCACGAATATGCTGTGGAAACAGGATCCGCCCACGCAGGCAAGGCAGGTTGTCTTCCACTGGATGATAGTGACGGGCGAGGCCGCGTTGTGTTAGCAAAACGAGATTGTTCAGAAACAGGTGGAAAAACACTTCCAGCATATTGAAGCGCCGCACAGCATTGATGTGACTCTCATTGAATTGTGCCAACGATTTGAGCCCGCGCCATGATCGCAGCATGTCAAAAAAAACCCGTTTGGTTTCGGTTTTTTCCGTGTCTTTATCTTTGGCAAAATCTACCTTCGGCAGAATTTCGAGCACAGTTCCCTTGTGCGTTTCAATAATACCTACATAGTTTTGAGCGTACAGACAGTTGTTTTTCAACGACAAAACAGGGCGATAATTGCCTTGCTCATCCATTTGATTAGCGAGAGCAAACTTCTCTAGGTCTGTCTGTTCGTCCTCTCTAAGTCCCTTCAGTTCTTCATGTTCTTTGACGACGAGCATTGTCAGGTGTCCTATTCAGTTTCGTCGGTTCCGCTTTGTCCTCTTTCGTAGATCGCCTTGTAACTTTCGGGGACTTTCCATTCATCACTACCATAAGGCAGCAATTCATAGATTTTTCTCTGTTCATCGATCGGGTCCGTGTTTTTGAACAGACCATTATCAAAGGAAATTTTGCGAATGAACCCATTGCGATTCAACACCAGATCGATTTTCTCCCAGTCATCGTAAAAGTATTCCTGCAACAGTGGGATGATTTTGTTTTTGCAGGTCGCCGCGAGAGATTTCAAGCTATCAACATCCATAAAATAGGTGTGCCCAATCTGGTGCTCCCGGTCAAGCAGGAAATGGATACGCTCGTTCATTACAGCAAGTAATTCTTGGCAGTTCACGCCTTCCACATCCGTACTGATTTTGCCATGCTTTGGATCCGGCATCATCTCGATAAACTCAAATCGCCGCCGCAATGCGGTATCCAACTGGGCGATGGACCGATCAGCGGTATTCATAGTGCCAATGATGTAGAGGTTGTCTGATACGCCAAACTCCTTTTCGGAATAAGGCAGTTTAACAGTTGTTTCGTCATCTCCTCCAATCCGCTTGGATGGTTCAATCAGTGTGATCAACTCGCCGAAAATCTTGGCGATATTGCCGCGATTGATTTCGTCGATAATCAGGACGTAATTCTGATCTCTATCTTCGTGAGCCTGATCAGCTATTTCCCTGAAAACACCCTTGTGTAGTTTATATTCAACCTTTTTGCTTTCATCGCCAGCCAGAACAGGTCTAATACCCTCAATAAAATCTTCGTAGGTAAAGTTCTGGTGAAATGTCACCATTTCAATCTGACCATCTCCTTTCAATCGATCAAATCGCTGCTTTACCTTTTCACGGCTTTCCCCTTCAATCTCATCCAAAGACTTGCCGTCGATAATCGTCACGGCATAATTGACCGTATTCCATGTTTTACCCGTACCCGGTGGGCCATAAAGGATTTGGTTCAAGGAACATTTTATGACGTTCACTTCCTTTTTCTCGTTGTCCGGTTTAGGATCCTCTGTCAAACTTTTAATCAAGTCAAACGAAGGTTTATAGCCCCCTGTTTCTTCAAAGGCCAAATACGTGAGGTTAGATGCCTTGAGTTTTCTAAAAGCATATTGTTCCGTACTACGAGATAAATCATGTTCCGATTTGTTTATCCACAAGACATGAATTGCACTCTCTTCGTTTAATCCGGCGGGCTCGGCATAGTCATTTTTCTGAACAACACCAATCGCTCGGCCTTTTTGTATTCCTGTTCTGACCAGAACAATATCCCCTATGGCAGGTGTGATTAGATCAGGATAATCAAGTCCACCGGTATAAACATAGTTATTTTTTTTAAAGTTAAGATTTTCATCTGCGCTGGAATCCCAATAATCTTTTCCGTCGCTATATACATTAGTGCTTATATGAAAAAAATTATTGCTCACTTTTATGCGTCCACTTCCTTGCATCCATAAGAACAAATTGATTTCATAGGGCTGACACTCTGGAAATACTTCCTTGATCTCTTTGAGAAGAGATTGATACTTCTCATAGCCACCATCTTCGATCTCTTTTTCTATTTTTGGCCACGTTGGCAAACCCAAGGCTTCTGACAAACGAAAAGTCGTCTTATCTGCGGTCAGAAAGTATTCGGGATTTATTAAGAATAGGGTTTGAGTCAATCTCGCAACTCTAACTCCATTTATTTTTAGGGCCTCCTCAAAATCATCTGGATCTATCTCTGGGTCGTTCTTTACTGCCTGCCTAAACAAACGCCAAAGCGAATCGGACTCAAAATTTTCTCTATTGTAAAAATTGTTATAACGGGGATCGGGAGTAGGAAAAATATAGTAGTCATCTATACCCATATCTGGAAGCAGGCTTTCAATTCCAAATACATAGCTAACACTATCGTACACTGGCCTTAGCTGATTACGGGTACTTTTTGAAGCTAAAAAATAAAAAAACGAAAAGGGATCAATACCCTCATCGCCATATTCAAGCAGGGAAATATCTCCAGTCCATTCCACCTGACGCGCTTTTTCAATCAGATATGCTTCGCCTCCCTCCTCAATTTTTCTTCCCAACTCCCGAAACCACGGCACCCAACTGTATATCTCTTTCATTTGACAATCTCCACTTGTTTGGTGGATTCCTTAATTACGCGAGACCCTAAGTACACGACAGTAGGGCCTCAACTGGGATCGCAGGCGGGCCAGAGGCCCGCGTTCCCAGGAAAACATCAGAAAACGCACATTCAGCTTAGGTGTCGTGTAGTAAGCGCGAGACCAAACTCGAATTTACGACGGAACTCGCCAGTGTGGAGTACCAGATTCACAATTCTGTTCGCTCATAACCCAACCCTTTTGCAGTCAGTAAAAGACCCCTATCTACCACAGCACCACAAAAAGCAAAAAGCTGGCCACCGCCAAATAGACCCCAATCCACACCCCCGGCCGCAAATACCACTTAGGGCCGTTCTCACCGACCGGGAAAGGATACTCTGGCCGGATAGGTGCTTCTATCAGAGTCTTCTGCAACCAGGTGCCTTCCAGCGCCGCGAGCCGCCGGGCCATGAGCGGACGCAGTGCAGCCGGGTCTTCGTGGCGGACGTAAATCAGCCCGCGCAATTCTTCGTCGCGCATCGGACCGCGCCGCCAGTCGATCACCTTTGAGGCGACGAGCATACTCAGCGCGGGCAGCACCAAGTTCCACAGGTAGGTCCACCAAGTATTCTGGTACCACACCGGCAGCGGCCACTCGTTAAAATCGGCCAAAATCGCCGACATCCCATAGCCTAAGCCCACCAGCAAGCCGACGATCCCGGTCTCGCGGTGTACTCGCGTAAAGACCCCCATCAAAATGACCGTCATCAGCGGCACGGCAATGGCCCCGGCCAGCCGCAGATAGAACATCAGCATCCCCTTCTCGCCTAAAAAGGGCACATAGATAAAACCCAGCGCCAGAATAACCGGCACCGAGATCCGCCCCACCTTAGTGTAGTGAGCGTCCGTAGCGTCCTTGACGATAAAACGCGCGTACACGTCGCGGACAAAGAGCGAGGAAATGCCAATGCCAATGGAGTCAAAAGTCGAGTACCCAGCCGCCACCAGCCCGGCGACCACCAACCCGACCAACCCGGCGGGCAGGTACGCTTCGATCATCAGCGGATAGGCCTGATCGACGATTTCCAAGCCGGGAAACTGCGCCCGCGCCATCGGCCCCAAGCTGACGTTGAAAAATAGGCAGATCGCCGTGGCGATGCTGGCCACCAGCGCGGCCATTTTGAAGTCCCACTCCGAGCGCGCACCTAAGAAGCGGATGGCCTCGTACTGGTTGATGACCGCGTACGTAGTCAACACCACCAAAAAGCCAAATATCACGATGAAGGGAGGCACACCGGGCGGCGAATAGCCTCCCACGTGCAGCAACGTATCCGCCAACCCTTCTTCCACCGCCTCCAGCCGCGCCGTCACCCCATCCCAGCCACCCAAACCCGAATAGACAAATCCCCACAGCACAAAAGAGGCCACGATCATCGTCGCGCTTTGTAGCGCGTCGGTCAGCACCCCGGCCCGCAAACCGCCGCGCACGATGTAGAGCACCGAGCTAAGTGCCACGCCCACTACCACCAACCAGCAAGTCGTCTCCTCGATTCCGGCGATGATATTGAGCACCAGAAACATGGAAAAGAAGATGTTGCCCAGCACGTTGGTCCGCGATTGGACGTTGATCAAGACGGCTAGCAGGCGGGCCGCTGGCCCAAAGCGGAACTCCAGCCACTCGGCGTTGGTAAAAACCCCCGAGCGGTACATCGGCACGATGACGAAAAAGCTGAGCACGGTCCAGCCCACGGCAATGCCCAACCACCACTGCGCCAACTGCGACAACCCGAGGTTGTACGATCCGCCGACAATGCCGACGTAATCGCCGCTATCAACGGCCGTGCCAAACGCCGACAGCCCGATCACCCACCAAGGCATGGACTTGGCCGCGAGGTACCAGTCGAAACTCTCGCCCTTGTTGCGGAAGGCAATCAGGCTATAGGCGACGATGCCGCCGTTGAGGACCAAGACGACGGCCCAGTCTAATGTGGTCATCTAAATTATGGGGCCGGCAGGTGGTATCCGTCCTTGCCGACTGTTATCTTGGCCAAAATGCCGGGGTTTTCCGGCGGCGCGCCCCCGCCGTAGGTGACGTAGAGCGTCTTGCTCTCCTCGCCGCGGCCAAACGCCACATTGGTCGGGACCACGGGCGTGGGGATATAGCCCAATTCCTCGCCACTGGGCGAATACACCACAATGCCCGGGCGCGTCACATCCCGCACCGCCACGTACAGATTCCCCTCCGCATCGACGACTAGGCCGTCCGGCCCGTCTTCGGGATAGTAATCGACCATCACTTCGCGGAATGTGGCCGTGCCGTCGGGATGCAGGTCGTACGCCAACAGCGCCATCCGGCCCTTGAGCGCGGGCATGTCTAGCAATTGGAATATCCCCGTATTGCCGTTGTCGTTGCTCACCACGTAGAGCGACTGCTGGTCCGGGGACACGCAGACGCCGTTAGGCTTGCCGGCGTCGGTGATGATCCGCTCAATGGTGCCGTCCGGGTCAATCCGGTACACCGCCATCACCGGCTGGTCGATCGGCTCGTGCCCCAGATAGCGCGGATCGCTGAAGTAGATGCGGCCCTTTTCGTCGATAGAAATGTCGTTGGGGGCGTTAAAGGGACGGCCCTCGTACAACCCGGCGATAATCTCGGTCTTACCGGTCGAAAGGTCGGTGCGCGTCACGCGCTGCCCCCCGAAATCCGCGCCCTCCGCGGCAATCAGCCGACCCATAGCATCGAACTTGAGGCCGTTGGACATGCCGCTGGGCGAGCGGAAGATCGCAGTCTGGCCGGTCTTGGGATCATAGCGCCAGATGTGACCGGCCTGCATCCCCGATTCCATGGAAAAGGTAATGTCGCTAAAGTAAACCGAGCCATCGAAGGCCACGGCCGGCCCCTCGGAAAAGAACGCGCCGTCGAAGAGCACTTTGAGCTTGGCACCCGGGGGTATAATCGACGGATCGCCCGTCGGCTCTTGGGCGAAGACCGTGCTGGCGACCAAGGCCAGCGCGATTGTGGCGAGACGTTGCATCATGGTATCTCTCCTTGGATTATGTGAACGTAGGGGGCGGTTTGCAAACCGCCCCCTACACCTACCGATTCGGCGTAGATGCGTAACATCAGTTGGTCAACAAAACACCTCATCGTACAGCCGCCGGACGCCTTGGCAATGCCCCTCCAAGACCACCTCCAGCGGCTCGTCAAGTTCCATCAGTTCCGTTAGAATTTGGCGGGCCTCTTCCTCTTCGGGCACCGCGTACACCGGCTGGGCCTCCTGAATTTGCAGCAAGTTCTCTAACTGCCGCAAAAAGCGGTAGGCCTCCTTTAGGGTCTGGGCGTCCGCTGGCGCAAGCAATTCGGCCCGGCGCAGGCGCTCTATCGCCGTCAGAGTATTGTGAGAGCGGACCTCGGGGTGGGTATGACCGTTGAGTAGCTGCAGGCACTGGACGATGAACTCGATGTCGCGGATACCGCCAGGCTGTAGCTTGATATTGTTTTCGCCGGCCCTACTCGCTATTTCGGCTTCGATGCGTTGCTTGACGCGGGCAATCTCTTGGCGCGGGTCGTCCTTGAAGTGGCCCGGAAAGACAAAAGGGACCAGCATCTGGCGAAAGCGCTGCCACACTTGGGTTGAACCAGCGGCGCGGCGAGCCTTAATCAGCATCTGGCGCTCCCACAACTCGCCCCGTTCCTCGTAATAACTCAAGTAACTGGCCAAGGGTCGCACCAAGGCTCCATCAATTCCGTCGGGCCGCAGCCGCATGTCAACGCGATAAAAAAATCCCTCCCCGGTCATCGCGGTCAACAACTGAATGAGCCGCTCGCCCAAGCGCCGAAAAAACTGGCCGTTATCTACTGAATAGCCGCCGCGCGGAGCGCGCGTTTCGCCTTCTTCGTCGTAGATGAACAACAAATCGACATCCGAGCTGTAGTTGAGCTCTTGGCCGCCGTACTTGCCCAAGCCCACCACGCAAAACTTGGCCGGCCGGCCGCACTCGTCCAGCGGCCGGCCCCAGCGCGGCAGCAACTCTTCCCAAGCCCACTTTAGGGCCTGATCTACAATCCCGTCGGCCAAGTCGGCCAATTCGCGGCCGACCTGCCGCACGTCTTTCACGCCCAGCACTTGGGCTGTGCCCAACCGCAGCAACTCGCGCCGCTGGAATCGGTACAAGTCCGCGAGGGGATCGTCACTATCCGTCTCTTGGATTAGGGTGCGGCGCAGGGCCGAGAGGGCCAATGGCTGGCTCAGGTAGGTCGTCTCAACCAGCAGCCAATAGAGGTGCGCCGGGTCGCGCATCAGTGCATCGGTCAAAAAGCCGCTGTAGCTCAAAATCTGCGCCAATTGCTGCCCCAAGATGGGAGTGTCGTTGGTCCGGTGATGTAGCACCGTTATTCCGCCCGCTCTCTGCAAAAACCGCTCCAACCGCCGCAGCGCTTGGTCGGGCTGGACGGACTGGCTCACCGCTGCTAGCAGCGACACTGGGGGATCTAGGGCATAGGCTGGCCCCGCCAGATCGACCAATAGGTCCAGCCGCCGCAACGCTTGATAGGGCTGGTCAAAGCCCAATTGCGCTAGGGTATGGCACGCCGGCCCGGTCGCTTCTTCAAAGGTCCGATGGGCTAGACGCAGACTCTCTTGGAACGCAGGCATCCAGAGCCTCCTTTAATGCTCACGCGCTCGGCGGCCACGGGTCCAAGCAAGCTCCGGTCGGCCGCGGCCCAGTCGGCCGCCACCTGAACGCATCATACGACTGGTATTCCAAGTCCA
>MKWU01005795.1_pt1 | contig 13088 bp, 8 predicted proteins | sample 809101 | NCBI WGS metagenome assembly MKWU01 (sample SAMN05860141, study PRJNA318959) | sponge metagenome | host: Aplysina aerophoba | place: Slovenia: Piran, Adriatic Sea, Gulf of Piran | collected 2013-05-07 | reverse complement strand
GGGAATTGCTCCCTCGCCCGGGTCTATTCCTCGCCAGCGCCGAGCGACGCGATGCCGGCGTCGGCGCGTCAGCTCGTCAGTCTGTCGGCGAGCCGTGGCGCTCGGGTTGGTCCCAGATCGACTCCTCGAGCCGATCCCAGAGCGCCCAGATGTCGGGAGGTGCGCCGGCCGCGAACGAGTATTGGACGCCGCCCAGGAGTGAATGGTAGAGGAAGGGGGCGCCCGAGCGGGATTCCACGAACTGGATCCAGGTCACCCCGTGCTCCTGCCACACGTTGCCGAGCATCAGCGGCAGGCCGCGCGGAACGCGGAACGTGTAGCGCGTCTCGGCCACGCGGAAGCGGCGGCCCTCCTCGAGTTCCTGTCCCCGGACGGCGCGCGGAATGCCGTCCGGCCCTTCCTCGAGCGTCGTCGCCCTCGCAGCGTATGTGACGCCCGGCCGTTCCGGCCGTGGCCGCAGCTCAAGGCGGTAGGTGGCGCCGCGCGCGAGGCCGAAGAGACGGTGGCGCGTCATGACGCCGCCGCTCCCCGGGACGTCGATCCACTCGCCCCACGCTGCGTGCCCCGGCCCGCGCATCCGGTACTGCCAGCTCGAGGCGCCCGGTCTCAAACCGGTCCAGTCCAGCAGGATGCCGCCGGCGTGGCCCGACGCCAGAGCGCGCAGCACGGGCGGCCCGGTGCGCGGCGCGTCCGGGGCCCCCAGCCAGGCGGACTCGATCATCCAGGAGACGAGGGCGTCGGGCACGCCTGTATGGGGGTCGACGTCGGCCGTCCATTCCTCCGCGGTCTGGAGATCGAGAGCCGTCGCGAGGTGGCCGTCCCCGCGATTCAGGAGCAGCCCCCAGGCGAGCCCGGTCGCCCGTGGCGAGTGCACGGCGCCGCCGGTCTGCAGGAGAAGCCCCGTAGGAACGTCGAAGATGAGGGGATCCCGCCCGTGCCAGTGGAAGAGGTAGGAGCCGCCCTCGATCCAGTGCGCTCCGTCGGAGATGTCGGTGGGCGGCAGGCAGTCGGGGAGTCCGAGCGAGTCGAGGTCGTTGCGCGCAGCGCTGCGCACAGGCGGCGGGACGCAGCCCGCGAGCGAGTTTCCGCCCACGGAGAGGTGCGTGAGGCTCTCTAGGCGGCCGAGCTTCGAGGGGATCGCCCCCGTGAGCGAGTTGCCGGAGAGCCGCAGCTCCTCGAGCGCCGTGAGCTCGCCCAGCAGCCCCGAGACTGTGCCCGTGAGCCCCCGGCTGGCGAGGGCGATCGCCCTCACGCGCGGAGGCGTCCCCCGGGCGGTGACGCCCTCCCACTCGGAGAGGGGAGTCTCGATCCGCCAGTTGAGGCGGCCGCTCCCCGCGAGCGTCTCGCCGATCCGGAGCAGCAGCAGGCGATCGCGATCGAGCTCCGGGTGATGGGGGTACGTCGCGAGGGTGAGGTCGCCGTAGCGGTACCACCCGCCGGTGCTGTGGCCGTCGTCGAGCGCCAGCGGCACCACGCCCAGAGGGAGCGTGTGCAGCGTGCGGGGCGCCTCGCAGCGGTCGGGGCAGGCGAAGACCACGGCGGGCTCGCCCCGCACGCGCCAGAGGCGCAGTTCGGCGCCGGCAACCGTGAGATCGCTGTAGCGGTAGCGCCCGTCGGGGTACCCGCCCTGCTCGAGCGGGAACGGGATCGTTCCCAGCGTGCGCCAGTCGCCGCCGCGGGCGCGGGCGCTCACCCAGATGTCCCCTTCGTCCGTCACCCGCTGCCAGACGCGGAGCTCGACCACCACCTCGAGCGGGCCGGGGGTGGCGGCCGCAGTGCCGCCCGGTGCCGCCGCCAGGGCGGCGGCGAGGGTCGCGGCGGCGAGGAGGGCCCGCGCGAGGCCCGCGCCGGCCCGGCGGCGAGGGGTCTCTAGGACGGCGCGCACGACGACCCCTCCGGCAGCCGGAACGCGATCACGCCGACGCCGGCCCCGTCCACCACGATGTCCCGGCGGTAGTGCAGCCGGTCGCCCCCGGGAACGTCGCAGCCGGTGCTCCAGAGGTCCACGGCCAGATTGTATGCGCCGTCCCGGCTCTCGAGCTCGAAGGCACCGGCGGCGGTCGTCCGCGTCGAGTCCTCCCACCGCCGCTCGCCGCCCACCGCCCCGATCCACGCGCCGGCCGCTGGATGGCCGTCCGCGTCGAGCAGGACTCCCCGGACGGGGTGCAGCTCGTACGGCGCGGCCTCGGCGCGGTAGGCGGCGAGGGCCTCGTGGAAGTCCGCCACCGCGAGGCCGAAGGCGGCCTCGACGAGGAGGTCGCCGTCCGGCGTCAGGAGGAGCGCCGCCGGCCGGAAGTGCCGGGAAGCCGTGCACAGACTCCCGATCGACGACGCTACGGGCTTCTGAACTTCCCGCACCAGATCGCGCGCGACGGGGCGCGCCGCCCCAGTCGAGTCACCGCGTCAAGGCAACTCGGGCTGGTAGGAGATCGAGTCCAGCAGCTGGTCGAAGAGGTTCCAGGCGTCCGGCGGCGCGTCGCGCCGGACGCTGGTCTCGACGACAATGTCCCCGAGCGTGTCGTAGGTGAGAGAGGAGCCGGATCCGGGCTCCACCCACCGGATCCGGGTCGATCCCGAGGCGGTCTCCCACACCGCGTCGAGCGCGAGCGGGAGGCCGGGCGGGACCCGGAACGCGTAGGGGGTCTCGCCCGCGCGAAAGAGGCGCCCCTCTTCGAGCGGTTGTCCCGCGATCGCGCGCGCGATGCCGTCCCGACCCTCCTCGAGCGGGGTGACCTCAACCGTGGGGTAGCGAAGGCCCGGGTGCCCGGGATGGGGCCGCACCTCGAAGCGGTACGCCGCGCCGAGCTCCAGGCCGGTCAGGCGGTAGCGCGTCGTGCTCGCATCGCCCGGGACCCCCCTCCACTCTCGCCAGAATGTCTCCCCCGGCCTCAGCACCCGGTACTCCCAGGCGACGGCCACCACCGGCGCGGGCGTCCACTCGAGCACCACCTGGCCGGCCGAGCCCGAGGCTAGGGCGGTGAGCGCGGGGGGAACCGTGCGGGGGGTGTCCTGCGCGCCCAGCCACGCCGACTCGATCACCCGGCGAAGGAGCGGGTCCGGCCCCTCCTGGCCGTCCCCGACGGGCGGCCCTTCGCCGGCCGTCCTCGTATCGAGTCCTGCCGCCCGGCGCCCGTCCTCGTGCTCCAGGAGCAGCACCCGCGAGAAACCCGCGAGCGAGGGGACGCGGACGGTGCCCCGGAGCGCCAGGGGCAACCCGTCCGGCACGTCGAAGATGAGGGGGGCTTCCCCGGGCAGCTGGACGAGGTAGGAGCCGCCCCCGAGCCGCTGCCGGCCGGAGGAGACCTCGATGGGCGGAAGGCAGTCGTGGAGGCCGAGCGCGTCGAGATCGTGGCGCGCGGCGCTGCGCAGGGGCGGCGGGACGCAGCCCGTGAGCGGGTTCCCACCCATCGAGAGGGACGTGAGGCCCTCCAGGAGGCCGAGCTTCGAGGGGATCGCCCCCGTCAGCGAGTTGCCGGAGAGCCGCAGCTCCTTAAGCGCGCTGAGTTCGCCCACGAGCCCCGAGATCGTGCCCGTGAGCCCCCGCTCGGCGAGGTCGATCGTCGTCACGCGCGGGGGCGTCCCCCGGGCGGTTACGCCCTCCCACTCGGAGAGGGGAGTCTCGATCCGCCAGTTGAGGCGTTCGCTCCCCGCGAGCGTCTCGCCGATCCGGAGCAGGAGCAGGCGATCGCGATCGAGCTCCGGGTGATCGGGGTACGCAGCGACGGTGATATCGCCGTAGCGGTACCATCCGTCGGGGCTGTGGCCGCCGTCGAGCGCGAGCGGCACCGCGCCCAGGGGGAGCGTGTGCACCGGCCGGGGCGCCTCGCAGGGGCCGGGGCAGGCGAAGACCAGGGCCGGCTCGCCCCGCACGCGCCAGAGGCGCAGCCCGGCGCCGGCGAGGGTGGCATCGCCGTAGCGGTAGCGCCCGTCGGGATACCCGCCCTGCTCGAGCGGGAAGGGGATCGTCCCCAGTGTGCGCCAGTCGCCGCCCCGTGCGCGGGCACTCACCCAGATGTCGCCTTCGACCGTGACCCGCTGCCAGACGCGGAGTTCGACGACCACCTCGAGCGGGACGGGGCTGGCGGCCGCCGTCGCGCCCGGTGCCGCCGCCAGGGCGGCGGCGAGCGCCGCGGCGGCGAGCAGGGCGCGCGGCAGGAGGCCGCCTCTCCGGCGGTGAGGGGCCTCTAGGTCGGCGCGCACGACGGTCCCTCCGGTAGCCGGATCTCGATGCCCGTGACATCGGAGCCGTCCACCACGACGCCTGCGTGGTAGTGCGTTCGGTCGCTCCCGGAGGCATCACAGCTGCTGATCCAGAGGTCGACGGCCAGGTAGTATTCTCCATCCCGGATTTCGAGGTCGAAGGCGCCGTCCGCCGTCGTGCGCGTGATGTCCTCCCACCGGGCCTCGTACGCGCTCGTCGCGATCCACGTATCCGCCGCCGGATGGCCGTCCCGGTCGAGCACGACCCCCCGGACATGGTGCAGCGCGTACGGCGGGGCGACCTCGGTCCGGTGGGCGGCGAAGGCCCCGTAGAAGTCCTCGACCGCGAGGCCGAACGCGGCCTCGAACGCCTCCCGCCAGCCCGCCGAGCCGGGGAGCCCGCGCGCGCCCCCCCCCCCCCCCCCCCCCCCCGCCGGGCGGGGCAGCCTGCGGTAGTAGTCGAGGGGGGCGGGCTCGCCGGCATGCCCGGCGAGCCACTCGCCCGCGAGGGCGGAGAGGCTCGCCTTTCTCCAGTGGTGGTCGCCCGGCGTCTCGAGGTCGGGGAGCGTCAGCGTCGTCCGCCGGACGTGCCAGAGATCGTTCTCGCGGGCGGAGGCGGCATCGGCCGCTCCGGCGGCGATCTCGTAGGCTCGATTCAGGTAGCCCTCCAGCGCGAGCAGCAGCCAGGGCGGCCCTCGCCTGTCGTGCCCCTCCGGCACCTCAGGCAGCGAGTCCCACGGGGCGAGCCGGTCGCGGACGGCGTGGAAGAGGTGCTGCCGGAGGAGCAGCAGCGCGGAGTCGTAGCAGGGAAGCGTGGAGACCAGGACCGCGCCGCTCTTCCGGGTGCAGAAATCCTCGGGGACGTGCTCGGCGAAGAGCCGCCGGTGAACCTCGGCGAGCGACTCCCGCTCGCCTACGTAGAGGGTCAGGTCCAGGGTTCCCGCGGCGGCGAAGCGCTCGCCGAAGAAGGCCTTCAGCCGTGCGAAGCGAGCGCGGACGGGGTCCGCCGCCCCGGGCGCGATCTCGCCGACCAGCACGAGCACGGGATCGGCGCTGTCGTCCACGACGTGCGGGAGCGCGGGGGCGACGTCGGCGCGATACGCGGCGAACGCTTCGTAGAAGTCGGGGCTCGCGATCCCGAAGGCGGTCTCGAAGGCCTCGTGCCAGCTCGGCTTCTCCGACAGCCCGCGGAAGAAGTCGATCACCGCCTCCTCGCTGGAGCGGTCGACCAGCCAGTCGACGGCGACGAACCCCAGGCGGTAGCCGATCTCGCCGAACGTGTAGAACGCGGACCATTCCTCCACCTCCTCGAGGGCCGGCAGGTGGTGCCGGGCGAGTCGGGCGACGTCGTTCTCGACGTGCCGGTCGAGGTGATCGGCGACCGTCGTCTCGCCGGAGGTGACACCCAGGAACAGGTCCCCGGTCCAGGACGCCGACCCCTCGATCATCCAGCCCGGGACGGCCCCCGATCGGTGGGCGCTGAGATCCCGCTGGAGTATGTGGAAGTACTCGTGCAGGTAGGTGCCGAGGGCGGTGCATTCGAGCAGGGAGAAGATGACGCCGCCCCCGGCGTTCGCGCAGAGTCCCTCGGGCGGCCCGCCGCGGATCTCGATATAGGTGGGAGTGATCGACTCGATGTCGCCGACGTAGCTTGCGAACGGCGCCTCGACGGCCCAGCGCTCGGCGAAGACGGCCCGCGTCTCATGCACCCAGCCGCGGATCCGTGTCTGCAGCTCCCCGGGTACGTCGCCCACGAAGGTGACCGGGGGAACCGAGCGCCCGGACTGCCACCAGCGCGCCGCATCCGTGAGCTCCACCCACAGCGCGTCCCCGTGGTCGAGCGCGTCGAGGGTGTTCACATTGCTGGCGGTGCCCGGGCGGTACCGCTCGTACGCCTGCTGCTCCACGTTCCACCGCCAGGCGCCGGCCAGGAGGTTCCCGAAGCGCGCGAGCGCCTCTGCAGCCGCGACCCCGTCGCGACCGGCCCAGCCGACCAGGTTCCGCCCCGCGTCGAGCGAGAGCAGCACGCTCTCCTCCCGGGCGGGGCGCGTCCACTCCACCGGTGCGTCCCCCCCGAGCTCGAGCCAGAGCCCCATGCCGGTGGTGAGCACGCGCAGGCCTTCCCTGGGGACGACGTTGGGCATCCTCCAGCGGTAGCGCTGCTCCGCCGCATCCCACCCGCCGACCCGCACCAGGGCCGGGACGGCGTTCAGGAGCTCGGTGGCCGGCGCCTCTGGGCCGAGCCAAGCAACCATGTTCCAGCCGGGGTGAAGCGTGGTCGTGATTGTCCCCGGCTCCGCCTCGCCCGGTGGGGCGGGGGCGGTCGTTGCCGGTGGCTCCGGGGCCGCCCCGGCCGGCTCCGTCACCGTGAGTCCAATCGGGGTCGCCAGGCCGGATTGCCAGGTCAGGATCTCGGCCGCCGCTAGGCCGTCCAGGGTGAAGCGGAGCTCGGAGCCGGTGGCGGCTCCGCATTCGCCGGGGTCGATCTGCGCGGTCCAGACGTAGTCGGCACCATGCGCGCCGACGCTCGCGGTCTTGCACTCCCCGCCGTCGACAAAGACGACGACCTCGGTCGAGGGCGACTCTGCAGGCCCCCAGATGGTGGTCGGTACTTGCTGCTGCGCGTGGAGCGAGGGCGCCGGGACGAGGGCGGCGGCGAGCAGGAGGGTCGCAAGGGCGAGCGCCCCCCGGGAGCGTGACCGGCTCCTGCTCGGGCGCATGTGCCCTCCCCGGGCCCCCGGGCACGGGGCCACGCGAGTGTGCGTCCCGCATCATGCGCGATCGCGGCGGGCCCCGCGTCGCCGGCCGTCCGCGGGTCACCGGCGGCAGGGGCGCACGGCCGCCATAATCTCGGGGCACGGTGAACGGTTCGGTGGGCTACGGAGACCGCCGCGCAGCTGTGGTCGCCATCGCCGATGACTCTCGTGCAGCCGGAAGGGCTCGCATGCCACAGGGGGTGCCGTCGTGAAGTTCGTCATCATCGCGGGGCTGATACCGCTGCTCGCGATCGGAAGCGCGCTCAGCGCCTACGCCGCGAGCCGGACGATCGAGACCGAGGCCACCATCGATGTGCGGGTCTGGCAGAGCCGCAGCAGCGACTCGCTCTACCTCAGCACGCGCCCGGAGGGGGGCGAGTGGACGACCCACCCCGAGCGCCTGCTGCTCACCGACGAGGGCGGCTCCGATCACTTCCGGCTCAGCACTCCGGCGACGCTCTCCCTCCCCGTCGTGGTCGAGGTGGAGCAGCCCGAGGTCGTCCTCCCCGCATCGACGGCGGAGCCTCTCCAGAGCGAACCCCCGCCCTCGGGGCGCGCGAGCTGCTGCACGGTGCGGGGGATGACGGACCAGCCGGCGGCGCGTCGGGACATCCTGACGAAGATGCGCGGCGTGATCGCCTTCGCCGGGGAGGAGTTCGGGCTCACGCACCGGGGCCCCATCACTCTCCACATCTCGCACACGCTGAGCGGCCTCTTCGTGCGCTACGAGCAGGCCTTCGGGGAGGAGCTCGACGAGCTCCCGAGCACGTGCTCGTTCCAGCGCGGCGCGCACATCTTCCTGGGTCCGGACTGCCGCGCCGACGAGCGCGTAATCGCCCGCGAGTGGATCGCCCGCGCGACGGATGCCCTCCACGTGCGCCCGCAGTGGGCCGCCACCGCCACCGTCGAGTACTACCTGGAGTACTACCTGGCGGGCGCCTCGCCGACGCTCCGGGACGATCCCTTCCGGCGGGCCATCTTCTTCGAGGACGCCCGGGACTTCCGCCTCGGCCGGGCCAGCGATGAGATGTCGGGGGCGGCGATGCTCTACGCGATCCGCAGCTACGGCTCGCTCGAGGACTGGCTCGCGTTCTACGACCACGTGCGGGACGGCCGGGAGGAGCACGCGGCCTTCGAGGCGGCCTTCGGCGTCCCCCTCGCCCGTCTCTACGCCGACTTCGAGGAGTGGGCCGCGCAGCAGAAGACCATCCTCACCACGACGGCGTACGGATCGTGCCTGGAGGCGGCGAGCCACATCAGGCCCCGGACGTCCAGTGAGGGGGGAGGATTCCCCGACTTCCGCGTGCCGCTGGAGTGGGACGAGGACGCAGACGGATACGTTTGCGAGGGGTACGCGGCGTTCCAGGCGGAGACCCTGGCCTGCGTCGTGATCGGGGAAGACGGCAGCGAGTAGGGTCCGGTCGAGGAGGCAGCGCAACGACATACCCGGCCGCACGGGGCACGCCGGGCCGGCGCCTGCCCCGGGGCCGCACCGGCAGCGTCGTGACGCGTCGGCGTCCGGCCGCTGCGCGGGATCCGTCGGAGACTCGACCGGGGAGGACGCCGCGGGACGGGTGCGATGGCGATCGCCCGCACCGACGAGGCGGCAACGGGCGTGCAGGGCGGCTGCCGTTGGCCTACGGCGAGGCCGGGCCGTCGCTGGCCGCGAGCAGCGGTGTGTCGGCGGGGAGGCCGGCCGCGAAGAGCGCGCGAAAGTCTCGGTTGACGAACTCGGGCGCGCCGAGGACGTAGGGAACGAAGGCGCCGTCCTCTGTGGCGTAGAGGGCGGTGATGTGCCGGCGCTCGGCGCACGCGGCCAGCTCCCGGACGGTTCCGCCCTCGTAGTTGACGAGGCTGAAGCCGGCCGCCACGGCGCCTCGGAGGCATGGCGACGGTGCCGTCTGGGCGATCCGCACGCGGTAGGTGCGGGTTCGGCTCCGATCGGGCGAGGTCACGGTCACCGTGATATCCGCGCCGTCCGCGATCGGCACCTGGTGGCCGGTCGTGAAGCGGTCCGAGTCGGACGGTGCGATGGCGACCAGGGCGCGCGGCTGCGCGCGATGGGGATCGACCGTCGACTCCTCGATTCCCGTGTCTGCCACGCCGGCGTAGTCGCGGCGGGTGGGCGTGAACTCACCGATGTCGACGCCCGACAGCGTGAGCGACAGGAGGCGGGCGTCGGTGGCGTCGGGCATGTTGTAGCTGTAGATGTGGCCGTCGCTCCCGTCGGCGACGTACATGACGCCCCCGTCGGACCAGATGCCGCGTGGGCTGTTGTTCCGGGCCTGCGAGAGCTCGGTGAAGTCCCGCTCCCGGTCGCGCACGAGGACCGACCTGCGGCCGTCCTCACGCGGGGCCGGCAGCAGATAGGCGAACATGCTCTTGGCGCGGTCATCGGAGACCCAGAGCGTGACGCCGTCGGACCAGATGCCGTGCCCGCTCGTGTTCGCCGGATCGAGTACGTACTCGGCGAGGAGACCGCCGCTCTCGAGGTCGTAGACGACCACGAAGTCGCGCTCGCCGTCGACGACCCACATCCTCCCACCGTCGGACCAGAGGCCGTGGGCCACCTCCATCTTCGCGTCGAACAGGATGTCGCGGTGCTCGGCGCGTTCCCCGGTCCCCAGGTCGTAGGCGAAGAGCCGACGCTTGTCATCGTCGGAGACCCAGGCCGTCGAGCCGTCGCTCGCGATGCCGTTCGGCGCGCGGTTCGCCTGGTCCAGCTCCAGCTCGGCGTGCCCGGCTCGCCCGCCGCCCGGCAGATCGTAGGCGTAGACCGCGCCGAACTCGCCCGGCTCGGACTCGGTGATCCAGAGGATCGTGCCATCGGACCAGAGACCCGTCGGGCGGTTGTTGTGGATGTCGAGGGCGCCGAGATCGTGCTCGACGCTCCAGTCGTAGTCGACGGAGCTCGGAGGCGAGGAGCGGCCGACCGACGGGGATAGGTCGCTGACGACCAGGATGTCCACATGCGCGCGCGCGGTTCCGCCCGCCGGGTCGGTCGCGGTCACCGTCGCCCCGTAGGAGCTACCCGCGACGAGCCGCGGGCTGGCACGCGCAGCGACGCGGATCTGGCCCGTGTGCTCGTCGATGTGGAACAGCGCCGCGTCCCGCGAGGACAGGCTGTAGGTCAAGGGGTCTCGATCCGGGTCGGCCGCTGCCACCGGCGGGCCGGCGCGGGTCCGGGCGGTCGACCCGGCGGTCACGTGGCGGATGGTCGAGCGGGCCAGGAATGCGGGAGCAGCGTTCGGCGGGGGCTCGCTGCTGTCGAGGACCGCGACTGCCACTCGGCGGGTGCCGACGAGGCCGCCGTCGTCCTCGGCGTGCACGGTCACGGCGTAGATGTTGTCGCGGTTGGCGTCGGCCCGGCTCTCGAAGTCGGGCGGAGCGGTGAAGCGGAGCGCGCCGCTCGTGATGGTGAAGTGTCTGCGGTCGCTCCCGGAGAGCGACCAGCGGGCGGCTCCGCCTTCGGGGTCGTCGTACGAATAGGTGCCGACGAAGGTACCGGAGTTCTTCTCGATGCTGGCCCGGACCGGACCGAGGACGTCTGGGGGTTCATTCTCGTTGGCGACGGTGACCGTCACCGGCAGCAGGCCCGTCGAGTCCCCGCTGGAGGCGTAGACGCCGAGCTGGTAGACGTTGTCGCGGTCGCTGTCGACGGGATCCTCGTGGTCCGGTGGCACGAGGAACGTGATGGCACCCGTTTCGCTGATGGAGAAGAGATCGGCGTCCTCGCCCACCAGCGACCATCTGATGGTGGAGGGTGTGTCGACGTCGTAGCTGGCGACCGGCGTCGCCGCATTCTCGGTGTAACCGAGCGTCCCCACGCCCAGGATCCGCACCGGATCATCCGCGTCGGCGACGATGACGCGCATGACGGCCGCGGGAAGCGAGGGGGCGTCCACCCTGTCGTGGAAGATCATCGCCCACGAGTCGGTCGAGTCGGCGTCCTCCGTGGTGGTGACGAGGGCGAACTGCGGCTCGTCCCAATTCGCCCTCGTGAACGTCATGCTGGTGGGCTCGACCGCAATCGCCCCGACCGGCCACGTGGAGAGGTTGATGGTGACCTCACGCTCGGGCTGGGAGGAAAGCCGGACGAAATACCATCCGGACCCGCGCTCGACGATCCGCAGCGATCCGGCGCTCAGGGTCGGACCCGCGGGCGGGGGCGGACCGGGGCGGACGGTGGAGAGGTTCTCCACGCTGGCGGCGGAGAAGGACGGGACCGGGTTCCGGTCGGCATCGATGAGCAGGGCGGCCAGATCGCGGCCGAAGAGTCGGTTGTAGGCAACGGTCACGCGCTGGCCGGCCGCGATGCGGCCGTCGGTGAGCGAGACGATGAGCCTCTGCCCCGAGGGTGATGCCTCGAAACGGCCATGTTCGTGGCCGTCGACCGTCACGCGCAGGGCGATCCGGAAGAGCTGTGTCACGGGGATGCCGGAGAGCTCGCTGGCCAGTCGCGCGATGGGATTGGCGGCGACGTCCTCGCTGAACGTGATGATGATGGCCGTTCCGCTGGTACCGACTCGGGCATCGACGAAGACGGGGCCCTCGGCATCACTCTCCTGGGCGCGCGCCTGCTGCGCGGCGAGCGCGAACACGCCGAGCATGAGCAACACGCCGGTGAGGACGCGTAGTCGTTGCCCGGCGGTCAGGCTCAACGGGACCTCAGCGAACGCGCACGAAGACGATGTCGTCGCGGTCGACGAGCAGGTAGCTCGAGACGAACGCCGGCGCGCCGGGAGCGTAGACGCGGTAGCTCTGTGTCGACACGTGGAAATAGCTGATGGACTCCACGGTGCGCGGGATGGTCGCCGCCGCCTGCTCGATGGGCGTCGCCGAGGCACCCGTCCAGCGCATCACTCCGAACCCCGGGCCCGTCGGCAGCTCACCCACGAAGGTTCCGAAGGTCGCGTCCGGGACCGGCGAGAGATCGAGGCGCTGCGTACCGGGTCCCCACGCCTGCGTCTGAGCGGCGGGTGTCCCCTCGTCCACCTCGCCGGAGAGGAGCAGGAACGTGACCGGCGCGCCCTCTTCCCCGCAGCCCGCCTTGGTTGAGGAGGCGGCCACGGTGAGGACGTAGAAGCCGAGTCCGCCCGCGAGCGGCGTCACCTCGTCCGTTCCGCAGGTGACGTCCGAGATGGTCGCGCGCACCTTCAGCGGGGTGGCGCCGCCCTCACCCGGCGAGATGAAGCCGTAGAAGATCGAGGCGTCCGCCTCCTGCGCGTGAGCGCGGGAGGCGGACGCCCCGGATGAGGCCACGAGGGCCAGGCCGGCGACGATGGCGATCGCTGCAACGAGTGTCGAGCGCATCGCCACGCCGCCGACCGCTATGCCGCGTCTAGCGCGACCGGCCGGTCACCAGGCGACCGCCCGCGAGCAGCGCCACGGCGAGAACGCCGAGGCCGAGCGCGAGCGACGTGCCCGAGGACGAGGTCGCGGCGAAGCCGGCGTTGCCGGTGTCGGGCGGCTCGACGGTCATGCCGTCGTCGCCCATGTCACCGTCGTCGCCCATGTCACCGTCGTCGCCCATGTCGCCGTCGTCGCCCATGTCACCGTCGTCGCCCATGTCGCCGTCGTCCATGGGCGCCACGGTCAGCGTGAGCTCCGTCACGCCGCCGCTCCACGCCACCGTCTCGTCGGCGGCGGCGCCGTCGACCGTGAAGGTGATCGCGGAGCCGACGGACGCGCTGCACTCATCGGGGTCGATCTGGATGCTCCAGCCGAACCCGGACTCGTAGGCGTCCGTTGCAGCGACCGTGGCCGTCTCACACTCCGCACCGTCAACCGAGGCCGTGATCACGGAGTCCCCGGACGCCGCCGGTCCGTAGATGATCTCCGGCGCTCCCTGCGCGTGGGCTGCCGGCGTGGAGGCGATACCAGCGCTGAGCAGAAGCGCAGCGAGAGCGATCACGCCTCCCAGCCGGACCAAGCCCTTGCTGAGAATCATTCATCTCTCCTCTTGCCCGACGCCGGAGCCACACGCCCCGGCGTCATGAGGGCTGTGGGGGCCCCTGGAGCACGCGGTTCTGCGTACTCCAGGGGCCCGGACTAGCCTGCTTCAGCAGCTCGTGCCGCTACTCGCAGGTCGCGAAGGCCGGCGTCGGCCCGCTGGTCGGGAGCACACCGCTC
>MKWU01005794.1_pt1 | contig 13091 bp, 9 predicted proteins | sample 809101 | NCBI WGS metagenome assembly MKWU01 (sample SAMN05860141, study PRJNA318959) | sponge metagenome | host: Aplysina aerophoba | place: Slovenia: Piran, Adriatic Sea, Gulf of Piran | collected 2013-05-07 | reverse complement strand
TAGCCGCTGTATGCGCCCGGGTGCCCAATGCAGTTGTTTGTCTCATTACGGCACTCAATTTTTACGAGATCGGCACCCAGCTTTCGCCCCGGGTCTGGATTGCCATTCACCACAAGGCAAGACCTCCCCGGCTACCGCAGATTCGGACTCGCCTAGTCCGCTTCAGCGGTTCAGCTTGGACGTACGGAGTGCGCGAAGCCGTGTTCAATGGGGTTCCAGCGCGCATCACTTCGCCGGCCCGCACGATCGTCGATTGTTTCCGATTCGAACGCCTGATCGGACGAGAAGCCGCTCTTGAGGCATTGCACGAAGGTCTCCGGGAACGCAAGGTAACGGTCGATGCTCTGATGCGAACGCTTGAGGAACTCCCTTCACGCCGGTTGAGCACAGCCCTGGAGTTTGGGGTCCTATGATCAGGAATTTTGCGGCATCGGTCCGAGACCGCCTGTACAACAAGTATCCTTGCAAACACCCCGTTCGATTTGTACTGGCCCCCGGAGGCCCGTGGGGGGCTGTTATGGAGCACGAGGATGGGGATCATGCGTAAAGACATAAAGCATGAAGATGGCGTAATCCCCCAGCAGGAGAAAACCGGAAATGCCGGTGCGCTGTCGAGGCTAAACCCCTACCCGGCCTACAAGGACTCCGGTGTCGAGTGACTGGGAGAGATTCCGACGCATTGGGAGGTTTCTGCCACAAAGAGAGTGTGTCGCATCACCGACGATCGCGCCTTCGGAGCGGAGCTCAAGAATCACCTCTTCGACCAATATCTCCGCAGCTACTGCAAAGCCGAGGAACTCATCACACCTTGACCAAGTGCAGCCGCAGTGATCCGATAGCAGGGTTGGATTAGACATTCACGCCGCCTCACCATTCATGGAAGGCGGCACTTGACCAAGCTCCCTAAAAGACCCTTTGTAACGCCTACACCCCACCCCCTACCGCAGGTCTATCAGGAAAAGAACAATGCAACCAACGCCAATCACCCCAAGCGTGCAGCAAGTCCCGCTCCTGACGGCGAGCCAGATAGCCCAATTCAAGCGCGACGGCTTCCTCGTGCTCCCCGCCGTACTCGACCCCGAACTCTGCCGCCAAGCCAGAGACGCAATGTGGGCCGAAATAGCAACCCACCTGCCCCGCATGAAGCGCGACGATCCCTCCACTTGGGAACCGCTCACCGAGGAAGAAAGCGCCCAGCTAAACGCGCAGCGGCCCGAGATCGGCGGCGACCCCTATTTCGCCGGCAACGGCCACCGCTTCTACGTCCGCAACGGTGCCGAACAATTCATGCTCGACTTGGCTCCCCGAGCCTTGTGGCAAGTCGCCGAGCAATTGCTTGGTGAGGGCACGGTAGTGTGGCCCGCTGGAGAGGACGACGCTGGCATCACGACGGGTCCGTGCTTCATGTGCGACGACGCGGTGGGAGGGCTAGCCACTCACTTGGGCAAAGAGATCGAGCGATGGCCAGAGAATGGATCCTTCACCACCGAGGCAGCACTGCGCCTGCCCAAGACCGGCCCGGTGTGGCTCAACGGCCAAGGAACGCGCGGCTTGTATTGCACCCTGCCCAACAGCCCGTCTCCCGGCCCGGAATATCGAGGTGCCCACTCCGATGGTGCTTGCTATGGCCGCTGGCGGCTGCAAATGTCAGCTTACATCGACGACCTGCCGCCTAACTCTGGCGGCTTCACAGTATGGCCGGGCAGCCACAGCCGGATCTGGCGCGATCAGTGGGAGGCTTTCCTCGAAGGCGAAAAGCACACGGACAAACACTTGGCGGAACGCAAAGCCGGCGGCTACAACGATCCCGTCATCCAACGCATCAAGGTCGATACCCAACCCTTCGATTGCCACGGCCCCGCCGGCACCGTGGTTTTATGGCACACCAAAATTTTGCACATGGCCGGGCAAAATTCATCCACTGACGTCATCCGCCAAGCAACCATCTACGGTTTCCTCAAAACGCCAGCATCCCTCCCCGACCCACTCGTAGTGGACAACACCAACGGCGACATCTGGCGGGATTGGTCCGACGAAGTCCGCGCCATCGATGGGTAGCGACCACCCTCAAGAACCCAGCGGTTCGACGGCGACCACGGCACCGGAACTCGATGAGGCGAGGGCGGCGTCGGAAACCGCCTGCACCCAGTAGCCGCTCTCCGCGTCACAGACCGGTTTTTCACCCCGCTCCGCAGCGGCGGCGAAATCCTCAATCATCGGCAGATCGAACAGCTTCTCCTGCAGCGGCTCCACCTCAATCCTCTCAGTTTTATCGGGCAACTCCAGAATCAGGTGATCCGCCGTCAACTCCAGCGGGTCGATCAGTATCCTGCCGCCATCGCCGTCGATCTGGGCAAAGTCGCGACGCGGTGGCGAGGTCAGGATCGTCGAGTGCATGCCGATCCCGCCACCCTCAAAGCGCACGATCAGGGCGTCGGTGTCATCGACGGGCCAGTCGTGGTCAACCGCGTCAACCACAGCACTCACCGACTGCGGCCGGCCGCCGAAATTCAACAGCACTTCGATGCGATGAGACGCCATTTCCATCAGGGCACCGCCGATGCCCGGTTCGATCCGCCAATCCCCCGCTTCCGGATCCCAGCGCCCACTGTAATGGGTGCGCGCGAAAACGACCCGGCCAATGCGGCCCGCAGCAATCAACCGCTTGGCTGCGACCACTTGCGGACAGGTGCGCCGGCGGTAGGCGACCGCCAGGGTCACGCCGTGAGCTTGGCACGCAGCGATCATTTCGCGACACTCGGCGGCGTTTCTCGCCATCGGCTTCTCGCACAGTACGTGCTTTCCGTGCTCCGCCGCCAAGCAGGTGTACTCGCAATGGGTATCGGTCGGCGTAGCCACGATGACAGCCTCCACCCGGTCGTCGCGCACCAACTCCGCGGCCGAGCCGTACGCGCGCGGACCACCGAATCGCGCTGAGAATGCCTTAGCTGCCTCAAGGTCGCGACGGCAGACGGCAACGAGGTCGGTCCGTTCCGAAGTTAGCAGGCTCGGCCCGAACGAATTCTCGGCTATGGAGCCACAGCCAATGATGCCAAATTTCACGGTGAAGTCCTTTCCCGGCGAGGCGGAAGCCCGTCTCCCCGTCTTATGGTTCAGCGCCCAACTTCCTCGCCCACCTGCGCCGTGGCGGTCAGCTCTTCCCACTTCGTCTCCCCAAAGCCGACGTTGTACTCCATGTTGAAGAGCAACCGGTCTTCGGCGAAGCGGAAAGTCAGCAGGGGGCGGAAGGGCGTCTCGTAGAAGCAGAGCCTCGCGTTGTAGGTGTCGTCCGCGCTCCATGCGCCACTGGCGGCGATCGGTTGAGAATGGTCGCTGGTGAATGAGGTGCTGCCCTCCACCCAAGCTCCGTGGCCGATGCGGATCGGATGCTCGCCGCCAGACGAGTCCTCAACGGTCACCAGCGTTTCCTCCTCGCCGAAAGCAAAGGTGACCGCCCGCAGGTTGCGCTCGTTGGGTGCAAACAGAAACCTCCGCCCCGAATATTTGTCGGCCAGCGCGGAGGCGGACAACCCTTCTTGCGGCGCGAGGGACAGACCCCTCAACCGCTCGGCCAGCGGGCCGTTATCGGCCGGCGGCAGGGCTTCATGCTCCATCGCCGGCAGCAGGTGATCCCAGACCAGATCGAGCACCTGCTGCATGTCGCTCACGCCAGCGGTGATGGCCACCATTGCGTCCTGGTCGGGCATGACGATGCAGTACTGGCCGAAAGCACCGTCGCCCCGGTAGGCATTGTACCGGCAGCGCCAAAACTGGTAGCCGTACCCCTGGTCCCAGTCGCTGTCGGGGTCGCTGCCATTGGCGGTCTGCAGGGCGGTGGCCTCCGCCACCCACCACTCTGGGAGCAGCCGCTGGCCATCCCACATCCCTCGCTGTAGCAGCAACTGGCCGAAGCGGGAGATATCCTCAGTGCGAATTTTCAGTCCCCAGCCGCCGACGTTGTAGCCCTCGTCATCGCTCTGCCAAGTGGCACCTTCGATCCCCAAAGGCGCGAAGAGTCGCGGTGTCAGGTAGTCGATCAGGGTCCCGCCCGTCAGCCGCTGAACCATCAAGCCGGCCATGTAGGTGGCTCCCGTGTTATAGACGAAATGGGTCCCAGGCTTGAGGCCCACCGGCACGGCGAGAAAGGACTCAGCCCAGGTGTCCCGCTCGGTTGACCAGAAGGCGTCGGCCTGCTCCTTCAGGTGGCCGGTGTTCATGCGCAGCAGATCCCGCACGCGCATCGCCGCAAGATTTTCGTCCGGCTCGGCAGGAGCTTCCTCGGGAAAGTGGTCGAGGACCAGGTCGTCGAGGCTCATCAGCCCTTCCTCGACTGCCAAACCCACCGCTGTGGAGGTGAAGCTCTTGCTCAGCGAGTAGAGGCGATGGGGGCTGTCGGGGTTGTAGGGGTACCACCAGCCCTCGGCCACCACTTTCCCTCCGCGCAGCAGCATAAAGCTGTGCAGGGCATCAATCGAATCCTCGGCCGCATCGACGAAGCCGAGAATGGCCCGACTGGAGATGCCCTGAGCTTCGGGAGTGCTGCGCTCAAGGGCGGCGGCTGGCTGGTTGGCGTAGAGCATCAGCATAAACAGCAGGAGAACGGCGCGAAACATGAGCGAAATCCTAGAAAGAGTTGGCGGTCTATAGAGAATGGATAGGGAGTAAAAATAGACATTTGAACCTTGGTCAACCCCGATGGGCTTGATAGTCGTCTCCACAGTTGTGCTGCGATAGGTTGCCAGAGAGCGGACGGAATTTGACCTCAACCGTAGGCCCCTTTCTCGTGGCGGCCGAGCAAGCGTTGCAAACGAGGCGAGGCACCCTCCATCACGTGCGGCGGCATGCGGTAGTCGATAAAGGGGTAGAAGCGCTGGGCGATAAAGCGCTTGCTGTACGTGACGCCGGCCATGAAGCGAGTGCGATCCGAGGCATTGGGAGCACCCCGGTGCCAGATCTGGTTGTTGAACATATAAGCGTCGCCAGCCCGGGCGAACAAGGAAATCGGTCCAGTCCCGCAAAATGTGGGCTTGTCTTGCTCGGCGGGCCCGCGGCCAGCGCGGTGGCTGCCAGGCACGACCTGCGTCGGGCCGTATTCAATACTTTCTACATCGCTGACCGGCGTGAAGATCTGTAGCACAAAGCAGGGCATGGTAATGCTCGGATCGTGCTGTTCCACCTCATCGGGCAGGGGAAAGTGGATCAAGTCGTCGAGGTGCCAGCCGCCGGGGCCGTCGGGCACCTTGCTGGAATCGGGTTCGGTGTACAGGGCGTTTTGCGACATGAGGTGGCAGTTGTCGCCCAAGATAGCTTCGGCCAAGCTGGCAAACGGCTCGCGAACTACCAAGTCGCGGAATACCTCGCTATATTCGAACATGCGCATGAGGCTGATGCCGCGGATGTGGTCGCCTGCTTCGTCGTTGAGGATGCGAGGATCGGCGACTTTGCGCGCCATGGCCTCGCGCAGAGCCTCGACCTCGTCGGCTGCGAGGACGGGGCCCAAGTGACAGTAGCCGTCGCGGTTGAACTGCTCGATGATGCGCTGGGTTTCTTCCGGCGAGTATGGCTGGCCTGCTGCAATGGGACTGGACATGGGACATTAGCTGGGCAAAAGGGTGGACAGGTCGGCTGCAAAATAGGGCACGGCCTTGCCAACGCCAAATCAACACAAGGCTAGGCCGTCGAGTTTTACGTCAGGTGCCGCTACCAAGGAGGCTCTTATGAAAGGACGAGTCGCATGGCTATGGCTAGCCGTCATTTCCCTAAAGTGGAATGTCGCCGGGGTCTCGGGACAAGAAATCGACGTGCATCTATCTAAAATCGACTCGGGGGTGGCTTGGGTTAGTTCGTACTGGGGTTACAACGCCCCCAAGCTAGTGTACGATGGCGAGAGCTATTACACGGTCGCTTTGTGGGGACCGGAGCAGGCCACGGCACAGGGGGCGCTCTACCAATTGCGCGACGGGCAGTGGCACCGGGGCTACGAGTGGGACGGCTTGAACTACCAGCCGGGCATGGTATTGCTCGACGAGCAACGGCGGCTGCTCCTGATCTATCCAAAGATCAACGAAAAACCAGTCATTCTACGGGCCACAGCGCCGGGGCAGATCGACCAGTTTGAACAACTCGAAGTGCCGGACGCCATTGGCAAGGCCGGGTACATGGGCGCTGGCATGTACGACGAGCGCCTAGTCATCGGCTATATCGGCGATCCAGCGACCTATACCTTCAAGACGGCCACGCTCGATTTGCGCACCGGCACTTGGGATGGCCCCTACGCCCTCGCGCCGACGCAAAGAACACAGGTGCCGTGGACGACTTGGCTCTACCCGGTCATCCAGCCAGATGAGACGGGTTATCACTTGCTAGTGAGCAATCAGCCCGACCCCCGGGCGCTCTACAACCGCATCCTCTACATGCACTTGCCCTACGGCGATCCCGGTCAAATCGCGCCCGAGGTCGTGGTCGAGATCGCGCCCGAAGGCGATTTCATAGCTTTCGGCGAGGCCATGTGGCGCGACTCAGATGGCTACATCTACGTCACCGGACAGTACCAATCCCCCGGCCAAGCCAATCAACTATTCGTCTTTGTCCGCGACCCGCATACGGGCGCGTGGACCCGCCAAGCGCTGAGCAATGCGCAGGTGGCTGCGGCCTATCAAAGACCCGGTGGAAGCCGTGCCGTGTGGGTAGCCAGCACGTACGGGTCTGACTTGCGGCTCTATAAATCGGACGATCGCGGAAATAGCTGGCAGGAGGAGCCGCTGGTCGATTTGGCCAGCTACGGCCTAGTCTCCAGTTTCTTCCTCCACGGCATTTCCCCGGCCAGCGGCAGCCTGATGCCGAGCTTGCCCACTGCGGTATTCAGCGCCGGGCCTCACCCCAACTACGAGTTGTGGTTCGTCCAGTTCGACATTGCCGAGTTGGACATGGCTACCGCGGTGGAGGAAGTAGAGTCGCCGGACGCGACCGGTGCGCCGATTTTGGTCGCCAACGCGCCCAATCCCTTCAACAATTCGACCCAGATACGCTTTTGGCTGCCCGCGGCGGGGCCGGTCGATCTAGCGGTGTACAACCTCCAAGGCCAGCGCATCGGACAGATAAGCAAGGGCCACCGGGAGGCCGGCTGGCATACCATTACTTGGGCAGCCAGCGATCTAGCGACCGGAGTGTACTTGTATCGCTTGCAGGCCGGCGGAACTGAGCTCACGCGCAAGTTGGCCGTGATCCGTTAGCGCGATTAGACCGCTCCTGCGGACTATTGCGCTACCTATCCACCCGACGGAGAATAAGTCCATGAAAAATCGGGCTGCATGGCATTGGCTACTCCCCGCCGCCCTGACGGCCTTGGGGTCGCTAGCGGCCCCTGCCCTCGGCCGCACGGCCCCAGATCCCACGGGACCCGTGCCCGCCGTCCTGCAGCAGCCCGAAGTGGCCGACCTCAAGCCGCTGTTTTGTTGGGCCACTCCAGTGCCCGATGAATACGCCAACAACAAGTCGGGGTACACCGCTTGCGTGGCAGGGCCCGACGGCAAGGTGTACCTAGGCACGGCCAACTACTACGATTACGGCGACTGGCTGGCCTATGACCCCCGCGACCGCAGCATCGAGCGAGTAGTCAATCTGAGCCAGACCATCGCCGAAAACCTGTACGACATCAATACCCAAGGTAAGACCCACACGCAACTGGCCATCGGCCCCGACGGCCGCATATACGGCGGCACCAAGCAAGGGCACGAACTATTTGCCACCAGACCCGAAATCGGCGAACAGGCCGGCGGTTATCCCGGCGGTCATTTAATCGCCTATGATCCGCGCACGGGCTTGGCCCAGGACCTTGGCATCCTGCGCGCCCAAGACGGTCTGATGAACGGCATTGTCGATCACGAGCGCCGCCGCATCTACTTCAAAACCGAACCGCGCATGCACTTTCTTATCTACGAGTTGGACACGCACCAAGTGATCGACAAAGGGCGGGTGGGCACCTGGAGCCGCTATATCGACATGGACGACCGGGGCGATGTGTGGATACCCAATCGCGGCAGGATGACCCGCTACGACGTGGAAAGAGACGAACTCGTCGAGTACAAAGTGCGCGTCCCCGCAGGCGCGCCGCCCTATGAAAAACCGTACGCCTGTGTAATTGGCGGCGGCGGCAGCAAGCTCGGAGCCGATTTCAACCGCCGCGGCATGAAACTCTACGGAGGAGACCTCAGGCAAATTCAGGAATTTGACCTAGCCAGCGCCGCCAGCGGAGTCGTGCCCATGCGCTATGTCTGCAATTCAGTCCCCGAGCCTTTTGCAGAAAGCAGCGATATCCACACCATGATACAGGACGCCAAGGGCCGGATCTACTGGACCGCGGATGTAGGCCAAAACCCGAAGCAGACCCTGATTATGCGCTACGATCCGCACCGGGGCCAAGGCGAATGCCTCGGTTATGTCGTCGATGCGGAGTTTGCCCAACACCGGGATTTGCACAATGGCCTCGGTTCCATCCAAGGCTCGGCAATAGGGCCAGATGGAACCCTGTACATCATGGCGACCCATCCGTATTACATCCTCGAATTTCCCCGGCTGACCGCGGATTGAGAACCCATGTATCGGATAAAATTCACAAGCTGCGCCATGTTCGCTTTTTCCCCGCTGCTCGCCGGCGCTGAACCCGCGCTGGACCTGGAGCGGGAAAGCGCTCGGATGGTCCCTCTGTTCGAGGCCCTGCCCGTCAATGAGTGCATGGTGACCGCAATGGTCCACCGGCAGCGCGACGGCCTGATCATTGGGGCCACCTGTGGCAAAAAGGAAATCTGCCTGTTCAGCTTTGACCCCAGCAGCACGGCCGTAAAAAAACTCGACTGCTTCGAGGCCCTGTGGTGGGACGAGCCGCGCTTGGCACTCGGACCCGAAGGAGACATTTATCTGGGTGCCCGCCGAGCGTACGACAAGCAGTTCTTCTTCGAGCGCCCGCGGCAGCGCCCCCATACCTCTGGCACGTTCAGGCGTCGCGACTCAGTACCACCGCCCCACCTAATGGATCCAACAGCCTCAGGTATGCCCATCCGGCACTACTCGCCCGCTGGCCACTTGCTCGCAGAGATTGCCCTGCCCGAATTTCCCGAGCCGGACGGAGTAGGAGCTCTGGCTGTCGACGCCACCGGACAAATGCTCTGCGGCCTTACTGCGCCCGGAGGGCGGCTTTTCACCGTGGCACTGTCGTCGGACCAGAGCCGTCTGCCTTCCGAATGGGAGACACAAAAGGACTACGGCGAGGTGGTTCCCCTGCCCCAACACCACCACACCCGCCCAATCAGCAGAGTCCTGCTGGCCGCAGACAACGGCAAAATCTACCTCAGCGGCACCAGCACTGGGGCTGGCGACGACATGGGTCACATCCTCGAACTAGATCCCCGCACAGGCGTCCTCAAGCCCCTCGATGCCAGATTGCCAGCCATAGTGGGGCGACGGCGCTTCGCCGCCATCGACGCCGCGGTAAAACTGGACGACGGCAGTTTTATCGCCGGCACAACAGACGGCTATCTGTTCCGCTTTGACCCCAAATCCGCATTGGTAGAGGGTTTTGGCAAGCCCCTGCGGCAGCACCGCATCCCAGGGCTGGCCCGGGGAGCGGATGGCCTGATTTACGGCGGCGGCGGCGAAGAGGGAGGGCTGCCGCGCTTGTTCGCCTTTGACCCGGTCCAACGCCGAATGCACCTGGGCACTTGGCCGGGCGGCATGCAGCCGGAAGGAGGGCACCAGACCTTCGGCGCTATCGGCGCGGTCGTCAGTACAGCCGACGGCACCCTTATATGCGGCGAGCGCGAGCGACGCGGTTACCTGCTGTTGTACTACCCAAAAGACAGACCGATGTCCTCCGCTGCGGAGACCAAAGCGCGCTACACCGCTGCCACCGCCACCTCGTCCAAGTGGAAAAGTACCCTTGCGGGCGAGGCGCTCGCCAACTGCACCCGCGATCGTTTCAGCGATTTTTCCGCCGCCTCTGGAACCCTTGGCCTAGCACCCACCTATCTGATCGCCGATGCCATGGCCCGCAGTTCGAAAATCAGCGAACCCCTGACGGACGAAATCGAGGTGAAAAAGGTCTTCGAGCTGCCATCGGCAGTCGAAAAAGCCGAAATCCTCTTTTTCGGCGGAGGTGGTAGCGAGCAAACACCCATGCACATCGCGGTCAACGGGCACGAGATCCGCCATGTGCAGGACAAAGAGAAAATGCTCACGGGCGGCTGGGACCGGGAAACCATTCCCGGTCACTATCTGCAGCAGGGCAGCAATGAACTGATCTTTTCAGGAGCGGGTTTTCTGCTCATCGATGCAGATAGGCCCGGCAAAAACAGTTTCAAGCGCCTTTCCGCAGAGAGCAGCGAGTGGAAGAGCGACATACTCGGGCCCGAGAACAATCTCTCAGGCGAGTACGTCGTCCGCATCCGGGTCCACGGCTATCCGCCCGAGGGAACCCTGACTTCCCCGATAATCGACATGGCCGCAGAATATGCCCTGCCCCCCAAGATAGAGGTGAGCGACCTGCGTCTGTCCGCCGATCTGGCACTACAGCCGCAGACCGCTGTCCGGTTCGCAGTGCGCACTGGTTCAACAGCCTGGTACGCGCCGGATAAATGGAGTCCCTGGCGGGCAGCCGACTCGGCCAGTACCTTGCCCAGCCAGCGCTTTGTGCAGTGGAGGGCGACCCTTTCCAGCCGGGACGCCCGCATCACGCCCTTAGTAAAAAAAGTGACCATTGAGGCTTCCGGCCAAGTTCGCGGGGTAAATCACCCGGACATCGAGGTAATCGAGGCACCGGACAATGCCATTGCGGTCTCTTCGTACGATTTCGACTACGCCGACCCACACCGCCCCCGCATGCGCCACCTGCGGGAAAAATACCGGCTGGAGGAAATAGTCGCCCCCGGCAAAACGGAGATGGAGAAATTTGCCCTTTTGCGCCAGTGGGTCCGCCGGCAGTGGGAGGGATGGAACGAAAACGAGTACAACTACTGCCCACAGTGGGACGCGCTGGAGATTCTCGAACTGGCTCCGCAGAACCTGGCGCTGGGGATGTGTACCCACTATGCGGCTGTCTTTGCCCAGTGCGCCGCGGCCCTAGGGTACCACACCCGTCCCCTCATCGTCGACCACCACTGCCTGACCGAGATCTGGTCGGACCAGTACGGCAAGTGGATTCTCCAGGATCCGGGGCTCTTGCCAGGACACCAAGTAGCTTTCCAGTACGAAAGGGCCGGTGTGCCCATCAATGCGCTCGAAATGCATCGCAGCGCCGCAGTCAACAAGGCCGCAGATATCGCTATCATTCCCCCACCACCCATTCCCATAGACCAGATGCGGCGGATGTTTGTCGATCTGTACCTGCGCTTCGGCATACCGCTGCGCAACGACCACCTGTACCGCTCCGAACCCCAAGAACTGGAACAGGGCATGGATCAGTACCACTGGGACGGCCATCTGTGGTGGACCGACAGTCTCGACCCGAGGTACCCGGAATACTCGCTCCAGACCACCCGGCCGGAGGATTTCTACTGGTCCTTGAACAAAACGAGGATCGACCTAGAGGACGCCGAGACGACCGCGGCCCTGTCTGTGCAATTGTCCGGCCCCATTCCCAATCTCGCCCGCTTTGAGGTCAGCTTGGACGAGGGCGCATGGCAGGAGAGCGACCCATCTTTCGCGTGGAAACTGCGCCCGGGTAGAAACGCGCTGCGGGCAAGAGCGGTCAATACCATGGGCCTCCAAGGCCCTGTTAATCGGGTAGTACTCGAGTATCGCGGCAATTAGCGCGTGGCCCGCATCCCGAACCGATATATATCAGCAAAGGCGAGGCTTCTGCACGAATTGCCCTGGCGACTCCGGGGACGGTCGTCTACTACACATTCTCCTTGCGCCTCGATTAAATGTTATTACACTAGTAGCAACAACAGGAGGTGCTTCATGGTCGAACTCAAAGTCCGCAAACTCGGCAACTCGCTCGGCGTCGTCCTGCCGAAGGAGGTCGTCAACCGGCTGCGCATCAAAGACGGGGATCCTCTATTCCTGATCGAAGGGCCGGACGGCAGCTACCAGATGACGCCCTACGATCCCACCTTTGCCAAGAAGCTGGCAAAGGCCGAAGACATCATCGACCGCTATCGCAACACGCTCCACGTTCTGGCCCAGTGACGGAACCGGTTTGGATTGACGCACGCGACGCGCTGATGCTGCACGACCGACTGCTCGCGCTGCACGGCGGCTTGTCTTAAACACAGTCTATTGCGCCGCCTATCCACCCGCTGTATCTTGCCCCACCATGAATTTACGCCTCAGCATCGTCGCCCAGAGCTTTATTCCCCTCTGCAAAGCGCATCTCCTCGCATGAACAAAGTAGAAATCCCGCCGCCCGAAGGCGTCTTCGCCCAGTCTTGGTCGCTGCAGAAACTCTTCGGTATGCTCGCCGTCTTCGGCCCGGCGGCCATCGTCGCCTCGGTCGCCATCGGTGCCGGCGAGACCATCGTCGTGGTGCGGGCCGGTGCTTGGGCCGGTTACGGCTTGTTGTGGATGGTCTTGCTCAGTTGCTTAGTCAAGGGCGTCTTCTTCACCTACCTGATCGGCCGCTATACAGCCGTCAGCGGCGAGCTGATCGGCCACCGCCTCGTGCGCCTGCCCGGGCCGCGCGGATGGCTGCTGTTGACCATCTTGCTCTTTGAAATGATCGGCGCGCCCCTAGCTTGGGTGCCCGTCTCCAAACCCTGCGGCGACCTCTTTCACTTCTTGCTGCGCGACATGCTGCCCGCTGGCGAGGAAGAAGTCTTCTGGGAAAACGCCATAACCTCGGCCTTTATTGCCTTGGCGCTGCTCTTTGGCATCCGCCTGTCCTTTGAACGCCTCGAAAAGCAACAGCTCCTCATCTGCGGGATCCTAGTCACAGGCACCATCGCCGGGACCCTCATTGTGCGTCCAGACTTTATCGCGGCGCTTGTGGGGACCTTCCGCTTTGGCGACCTGCCGCCCTTCCCGGAGTGGGCACCAGCGGACACCGTCGCGCATCCGCTGCTGACATTGGGCACCACCTTTGGCTACGTCGGCGGCTC
>MKWU01005793.1_pt1 | contig 13095 bp, 6 predicted proteins | sample 809101 | NCBI WGS metagenome assembly MKWU01 (sample SAMN05860141, study PRJNA318959) | sponge metagenome | host: Aplysina aerophoba | place: Slovenia: Piran, Adriatic Sea, Gulf of Piran | collected 2013-05-07 | reverse complement strand
AAATCCACGCTTTGCCAACATCCCATTCGGCGATGAGGGGGGCGCAGTCGGCCGTCAGCCTTTCGAGCCATTTTCCGTCGGTAGCCCGACCGGACGTTTCCTCGATTTCAACCAACGCGCGCTTGAGCCGTTCCAATGCTACGGTCTCGTTGTTGTCCCTCATGCGACTTGTTCCTTGTGTCATGTTGCATCCCTGTGATGCGGGTGGTTTTCGCGGCCCCGTACATCACATTGAGCGGAAAGACCTTTTTGGACCGTGCTTTCGATTTATCGTCGACTGCGCTAAGTACAACATGGGAGGTTGCCTCGTCGCACGCATTCCACCGTCAATCCTGGGAGAAACGAAGCCCACGATGCTTCGGCTCCCGTCCGCTGGTGTCGCGGCCACTTGCCGACTAGGTTGGAAGCTGTGCGTTCCACTACGCCCTGATCCGTGGCGAGATACTACCTAACCGTCACAAACGAGCAAGACGACTTCAATTTCCCGACCGTCGATCATATGGCGAGCCGTCAGATCCCGTTCCAGTTTTCGAGGATCTGGAATGTCTCGGACATCATCGACAATGACGAAGAAGATCGTCTCGCTTGCAGGATGTCTAACGTAGGTTTGAATGTCGACATGGATCTCATCGACCTTTTTCTTCCAATTCCCCTTTCGCCCAATCCACTTGAGCTCCAGAAGGAACGGAACGTTTACGCTGCACAAGTCAGCGAACTTGTGGGTTCCGGCTTTCGACGGAATAGCTTCTTCCTTGCCGATGTCGAATATCGTAGGACGAAGCATCACATAGAGTAGGTCTCGTACATCGTCTTCGCAGGAAATCGTCCAAGGATCCAGTCCCTTCTCTCGGTTATTGAATGATCTGATTGTGGCGGTCAGCGAGTGAATTGCCCGTTTTACTTCGAAGAGCGCCGCTTCCCTTCCTTCCAGCTGGATGACGGTCTGTCGTTCGGTTCTGAAGCAGACCAAAGCTTCAAGGTGACGACCCAAGAAGGCGGCGAAACAGTGGTATGGGGGCTTAATCTCCTTCCCATCCTTCCGAAAGCCTGAGTAGGTGTCCGCGTCTCGAGCGATATCCTCGTCAATCGCAGACACCTCCGCGGCCCATGTGGGTTCCGCCCTCAGGAACACTTCGTAGGCCCAACTCCGACGAGCGAATTCGCTGCGCTCCTCCGGTGTAAAGTCGATTCGCACGTGCCTAAAATCACCGACTTCCTTGATCCAGTGGTCGGTGTAAACGGCGCACTCTCGCTCAAGAGTGTAGAGGTCCTGCCTCACGTGATCCGGTATATGCGTAAACGTACGACCGAACGCGACGGTGGGATGGCGCTCGTCGCCCTCCCAATCATGGAAGTCGTCTCCGTTCGATTCACAACCTGTGTCAGGCATCTGCTTTCGTCCGAAGGTCACCAATACTTGAGCTAGTCATGCCGCAAGCAAATTACATGCCACGACTCGTTCTCGTCCGCTATGTAAGGCGGCGTAAGTTGTCCAGCCGTTGCGAAGTTGAATCAGTAATCGCATTCTCCGTGGATCGGTTCTTGGGGTGCCCCTCACCTCGCGATCGGCGGTACCATTCTCAGCACAAGCATTGTGGCTACATGGTCCGAGACTCAGGGGCAGCGCCGCGCCTGTTCGGCGGCGATGGTGGTGATGAGGGCCTGTTCGAGGGCGGTGCTTCTGGGCTCGGGGATCACCCAACACGATACTTGCCTACCGCCGACGGTTGGGGGTAAAGCCCGAGGGTTCGCCGGGTTCCAGGATCGGCACGCTTCGCGGTGTTCCTGATTCCGCAATTCGTTTGTGATCGCCGCATTCGCGTCTGCCGCTCTGCGCGCAAGCTCGCCGCATGGGGCATCAGTGACGGGAAGCGCAGCCAGTCTCGCAGCTTCGCGCTCGCGGGCAATCCGTGCGGCGGCTTCCTCCGGTGTTTCCTCAAGCCAAGCGCAGCCTGCCAGGACGGCCAGTGCGGCAATCAGCGATGTGCGTATGTATTTCATCTCCACGAAATCCGGAGCGGATCGTAGCACACAGATCGCTACGTTTTTCTCAGACTCGGATTGCAATTACCCACTCCACGCAAAGTCGGTCAGGTTGTTAACCGGCATTGAGTATTGACCCACCGCAGTGGTGCTTTTGGCGGCGACGCATCATCGCATCGCTCTTCCCGACGGGGGTTGAAATCCGCACTGACGACCCCAATTCACCATTTTGGCGAGGGAGTCCCTATGCCCTCACTTTTCCATAAAGAACAGCGCATAAGGAGCGTGTAATGTCGGAGAGCAGATCGCACAAGACTACGGCGAATCGATTGGCTGCGCAGCACGGCGCCGACTACAACCAGGGCCCCGGAGCGGACATCAAGGCGGATCACATCACTATCGAAGTCGAAACCCCTGAGACGGTCGCCGACGCCGGGCGGCAGCTTAGAGGTCATAGCGGACCGGTTTATGTCGCGGGCACCAACATGGAAGCCGTAAAGCGCGCACTTGATCGCTACGGTGACTCGACCATCGGCGTGATGGACAACCAGGGCAACATCGTCAAGCGTTCCACCCGCTAGCATGCGACGCTGGACGGCGGAGGTCGAGAGCATGTCAACACCGTCGCCGCGGCCGCGTGGAAGTGACTTGTTCGGGCAGTGACGATGGACGGGATCGGTCCAACGGTGGCAACTGCCGCCATCTCGCAGAACACACTCCTGAAGCGCCTATTCGACAGCGTCCGTCGCCACCGGCGGCCGGTGGGCGGCAAAGATGGCAGCGACAGATGAATGCCGGAGCCAACGTGTGCGTCGAGTTACCGGCGGACACCCGAGCAGCACATCGCGGCGAGATGTCGGGGAACAGTACCGCAGGACGCATTCAAAGACGTGCGGATCGTCGGGAGCGGATTGTGGGACGGCCATGCGAAGGATAGGCCAGGACGACTTCGCACGCCGGTTCTCGGTGCGGGGTGCAAACCTGATGTGGTTGCTCGGTGCTGGCACTTCCAACGCGGCGGGGTTACCGACGGCGCACGACTTGGTGGTGGAATTCAAGCGGATGCTCTACGTGAGCCAGAGCGGCCAGAGCGTCAGGCCGGGCGACCTGGCGGAGCCCGCGATCCGCAGTCGGATCGAAGCGCATGTGGAGACGCTTGGGCTGCCGGAAAGTGGAGATCCCGACGAATACGCGGCGTTCTTTGAGGCGGCATTCCCGGACGGGGCGGATCGGGCGAAGTTCATCGACGGACAGCTTGGCGGGGCGAAGCCATCGTACGGGCACATGGCGCTCGCATCTCTGATGTCGGCGGGCCTCTGCCGACTTGTGTGGACCACCAACTTCGACACGCTCGTCGCGGACGCTTGCGCGACAACCTTCGGGACGACGGGCAGCTTGACAACTGCAACGCTCGACGCGCCCGAACTCGCCAGGCACGCGATATCGGGCGAGAGGTGGCCGTTGGAAGTCAAGCTGCACGGGGACTTCAGGTCGCACCGGCTGAAGAATACCGGGGACGAATTACGCAGGCAGGATAAAGAACTCCGTCGCATGCTGGTTGATTGCGCGGAGCGATTTGGTCTCGTGGTGGCAGGCTACAGTGGCCGGGACGGCTCCGTCATGAGCGCGCTGGACGAGGGGTTGGCGAAGGCGAACCCGTTCCCGGCGGGCTTGTTTTGGTTGCAGCGGGACGGGGGCAGGCTGGTAGCTCGCGTGGAGAAACTGTTGAACCGCGCAATCGAGGCAGGCGTGGACGCGGCGCTTGTGGAAATCGAGAACTTCGACGAGGCGATGCGCGGACTCGTGAACCTGTGCGATGAAGTCGATAAGGAGGCCCTCAGCGCATTGACACTGAAGCGCCGGCATTGGAGCCCGGCGCCGCGATCGCCTGGCCGTGGGACGTGGCCGGTGGTGCGGCTAAACGCTTTGCCGGTGCTAGACGCGCCGACACATTGCCGGCGGGTGGACTGCGAAATTGGCGGAACGGCGCAGGTTCGAGAAGCGGCGAAAGACACGTCCGTGATCGCCGTCCGTTCGCGGATCGGCGTGCTGGCCTTCGGATCGGACGCGGAAGTGCGCCGGGCATTCGATCCCTACGGCGTGAAGGAATTCGACCTGCACCCACTGGACGCCAGGTCGCGGATGGAACGCGGCCTTCTGCACGATGCCATGCGCGCCGCATTGATTCGAGGCGGGGGCCTCGCTGCCGTGCCGGACAACCGCTGGGCGCTGGTGCCGGCCCGCCCGCGCGATGCTTGCTGGAACCCATTGCGGAAGCTGGTCAAGACGCTGGGCGGCGAACTTGGCGCCGACGACGAAATCCGGTGGCACGAGGGAATCAGTAGCAGGCTGGAATGGTCGGGCGAGGGACTTTGGCTTGTGTTCAATCCCCGCACGGTGTTTGAGGGCGTAGTGGACGAGAATAAGGCCGTGGCCGCCGACTTCGCGCGAGAACGGACCGTACGCCGCTACAACAGGGAGTTGAACGATCTGTTGAGTTTCTGGTCACGCTATCTGGGAGAAGCGCTGGAGGACCTGAGGGCCCTCGGCATCGAGGACGGCGTGGACGCCAAGTTCCGTGTTGGGAGCACGACAGCGTTCTCGAGGCGGGCGTTCACGTGAACCTCAATCTCGCCAACCACAACTGGCTTCCGGAGCCGATCGTGACATTCAGCCCGGAGGGTACGTCTAATCAGGCGCGTCATCCCCTTGAGGGACTACGCGACAATGGCCCATATTCGGCGGGGCTCGTGCCTGGCCCCATCCGCATCGCGACGATTTCGCCGGGACGCGAGAGCGAAGCGTTGTACGGGTTTATGAAGAGGCTGCGCCGGAAGTGGCAGCCAATAGAAAGACGAGACTACTTGCCGGAATGGCCCGGGTTCAAGGAAATCTTCGGACTTGAGATGCAGGCAGCCGGTTCGCCCTGTCACATCAAGCTGGAGGATCAAGTCGACGCCGACATCCAAATGTCGCGCACGCCACACTTGGTGCTCGCCGAGCACATGGTGAGGGCGATCCAGACCCTTTCGGGACATCGGGCAAAGTTTGATCTGGTGTTCATATACGTTCCGAAAAGGTGGCAACCGGGCTTCGCGGGTGGCGCGGACGAGGACTTCGACCTGCACGACCATATTAAGGCGTTCACGGCGGGCTTGGGGATTCCGGTCCAGCTCGTTCGCGAAGACGGGGCGATCAGCTACGAATGCCAGGCGAGCGTCATGTGGCGCATCGGCTTGGCGATCTACGCGAAGGCGGGAGGTGTTCCGTGGAAGCTGGCGGAAGCGGATCCGGAAACGGCGTACATTGGTATCTCGTACTCTATTCGTGGTGCGGAGTCGGACCTGCCGCGTTTCGTCACGTGCTGCAGCCAAGTGTTCGATTCCGACGGGGCGGGATTGGAATTCGTGGCCTACGACGCGCGGGAAGTCGACGTGCACCGGGATAATCCCTTCCTCTCCCAAAACGACATGTTCCGGGTGATGAACCGGTCAATGGATCTGTATCGCCGGCGGCACGCCGGTCGTTCGCCGAGGCGGGTAATGGTACACAAGAACACAGAGTTCAAGAGAGGAGAGAGAGACGGCTGCATGGAGGCGTTGCGCGTCTGCGACGCGGTTGACCTGGTGCAGGTGGTCGAGCATGTGGACTGGCGGGGCGTGCGTATCGACGGAGAGGGAAAGACCAAGGGTCGTCCTGCGGCGTTTCCGGTCCCGCGGGGAACGATTCTGCCGGTTGGCGCCCGCGACGCACTGCTCTGGAACCACGGTGACGCCAGGGGGGTCACGGAGCGGTCGTACTTCCAAGGCAGCAGGAGCACTCCGCGGCCGCTGCGCCTGGTTCGGCATGCGGGCCACGGGTCTTGGAACGACACTGCGCAAGCCATTCTCGGGCTTTCAAAGATGAACTGGAACAACGACGCGTTGTACGACCAATTGCCGGTCACCATGAGTTACGCGAAGGTCTTGTCCAGAGCCGTGAAGCGTATCCCGCAGTTGCGCCGCTCTCCGTACCAGTTTCGCTTCTTCATGTGAGCGCATCTCCGATTTCCCAGATTCGGTTGAGGGGGAACGAGGCATTGCGCCGAGCTACGAACGCCTCTGCTCGGATGCCCCCCCTTCCCCGCAATGGGCGTCGTGAAACGGCCTCAAAGACACTGATCAAAGCGACACCACGCGAGCCGTCGCGTCGACGCTCGGCGGAGGTTTACTCGTGGATCTCGCTCGCTCGGTTCTATCGACCGTCGTATTCGAAATTCTGCGGGTCAGTTCTCGGCGTCAGACGGTATTGGAGTGACCAGGGCGGCCGAAAGCGGAACACGCGAATGGAGCTCTCCTAGTTCCAGTGTCACTTTCAACCACGTCCTGAATTTCTTCTTCCCTGTAACCGGATAACTTGTCGTGACTCATTGCAATTAACATGAAAATGTCCTGTTTTGGGGTGCTGGTCACACATCCCGTCACCTTCCGAGTCGGGGCTGGGGCTGGCCTGCGCAACATTGCGGGCCTTCCTGAAAAAAGCTGGCAAGGTCGCGCGACCTCGCGCTCTTGAGGTGTTCTAACGACGCCTCGCGCGAATGCCGTCGGTAGAACCTGTGGAGCGTCGTTAACACACTCTGGCGATCTTCGCGATAAGTATCGACGCCCGCCAGGGCCAACCCAGTTCGCCTAGCTTCGGTGCGCAGCACGATGGACCGGCCCGGAGGGGTCGCGCACATCCCTCGAAGCGCAAGTGGAAGGTGACTCTGGAGGCTGTTAGCGAGTGGACATGAAGCGGGAAAACATCGACCACGGCGATAAGGGGGGCGCGCCAAGCGATGATTACCGTGGCGGCGCGCCGGCGCGCAATCAACTAGTCCCACCATGTCGCCGTGAGACACAGCCTAGACATTGAGCCACAGATCGATCACCTCGCCCACATGCTCAGCGAGACTCGACGGACGAGAACAAGTATGGTTTCGAGATATGGAAAAACTACGTCAAGTTCTTAAGCAGAGCGACACGGTACTGTTTATAGGGTCGGGCATATCGACATGGTCGGGCCTTCCCTCCTGGGCTGAAGCAGTTGAAAAGTTGGCACAGTTCTTGGCGGCTTCTGGTGTCAACCCTGACCTGGTGAGGGCCGAAGCAGTAAAAGGGGATCTGATTCAGGCGGCGAGCTATGGACTGGATCAGTTGACGAAACAACAGTTGGGCGAATTCATTTGGGGTCTATGTCTTGGCGGGGGCGCAAGGCCAGAGGAGATTCACCGGAAAATTGTCAGCCTGGGACCACGGTATTTCATCACGACCAACTACGACGACTTGATCGAAAAGAGCCTTCGCAAGTGGCATGAGAGCAGACCCTTTCGAACCGTAACGAACAGGCAACTCACGGAGACCGCCGCCATCGCCCAAACGCATGCAAGGGACTACGTGTTCAAGCCGCATGGAGACGCCGGCGATGTGGACAGCATCATAATGTCGCGGTACCAGTATCGGGCGCTACTACCTCAGGGAGACCTCCATGCCGCGCTAAAGGCGCTAGAGATCCTACTGGTGAGCAGGCCCGTGGTCTACTTGGGTTTCGGGCTTCGCGATCCTGACTTCATGTACGTACGTGACACTCTACTGAACACGTTCCAGGGCGGAACTCGCGATCACTATGCAGTCATGGCGGACGTATCGGAAGGTGAGCGCGACTACTGGAGGCGACAATACGGGATCCACATTGTCGGGTACGCCACCAAGCCCGGTTTGGACGGTCAAAGGGACCATACGAATCTCTTGGCACTGCTCGATGATCTCGTCGAGAAAGCGGGCGATGTGTCCAGCGATGACTTCGATCCAAGTGGATCGGATTTCGTACTTGCGCTTGCGCGCCATGCTGGACGTCTGATGGGTGGTGATGCGCACAGCAACGAGCTTCAGCTTCGGGTGCATGCGGAGCGTGCGATCCCAGGAAGCACAGGACGACGCGATTGGCTGGACAGGTTTGACCATTCCCCTGTGGAGCGATTCTTGGATAGTGGGCCGGCGCGAACCTTGCTGATAGGTATGCCGGGGGCCGGCAAGAGCTATGCGGTCCGTCGTTCGGCGTCAAGACTGGCTATGGAACTCAACAAGTCCTGTCTGGCAGAGTCATTCCAGTCCGAGTCGGTAGTCGTGCCCATTTTGGCTGATCTGAAGATGTATCGGGGCAATCTCACGGAACTGGTGAACCAAGCACTCCCCGCGGGTCTGCCATACGAGATGTTGTCGAAGCACTTCAAGGTGAAAATCTTTCTCGACTCGTTTAACGAGATGCCGCAGCAATATCTGGAGAGCGGGACTGCTGAGTCGGACTTGGCGAAGTTCGAGGCTGGGCTCGGAAAGGCATCTATTGTGATCGCGTCTCGTACCGTGGACGGGCTGCAGGGATTGGGACTTTCCACATACACACTGGATCACGTGGACGAAAAGGACGTAGTGTCGGAGCTGAAGCGCGTCAAATTCGAAATTGCAGGAACATTTTCTCACGAGGTGATGGCGCTGCTGCAGCGACCATTCTACCTTGAGTATGTCACCAGCGGGGCGATACAGTTGCCCGAAGAGGCGCATCCCAGGGATTTTTACCGGGCGCTTCTCCAAAACGTCGACAAGGCGTTCGGCGCACGTTTCGGCACCGAGCTTGAAATCGAAACGGCGCTGGCCCGGGTCGCCTACGACGCGATTGACCGGGGAGAGGAGGCGTTCGCACTTGAGGAGTTTCTACGCAGTTTTGGGCCGGACGGCGGAGGCAGCACAGCTGGCATCAACGGCATCGAGGTAGCAAACTGGCTTGTTTCGTGTTCGATGTTCGTCCCCTATTCGGGAGGGCGCGTCGCCTTCGTGCATCAGTCCGTCACGGAGTTTCTCGCGGCTTCAGAACTTGCGAGGAGATATGAGTCCAATCCGCGTGTACTGAAGGAGAAGCTCACCAACAGAAGATGGGACCAAGCGCTGTTTCTCTGCCTTAGCCTCCTCCCGACCAGCGTCGGCGAGGCGTTCCTGGATGACGTTATCGAAGCGGACTTCGCTCTTGGGCTGAGAGCGGCCAAGTATCTGGAGGTAGGACGCGATGAGGTGGTGGCAAGGCTTCTTGCTGAGATTCCGAGGCGAATACACAAATTGGATTCGTTTGAAAGGAAGATCGAATCCGCCGTGGAGTTCAGCTTACCCATTGGCGACGTTCATGAGGACCATTTGCGTGCGTTGATTGCGCTCGGTGACTCGATGGGGGCTGTGGGCGTCTCCCGGCTAGTAGAATTGAAGGGCGAGGAAGTGAAGGATGAGCTGATCCAGTTGCTGGTGGATCGTTGCGACGACTTCAACCTCTGCGTCAATGGTGTGGCCCCCGCCCTGAAGTCGTTCGCACTGGACACGGATGTTCAGAGAATCGTCGCATGGGCGGACTCGATAGAAGCAGGACTTGGGCCGCGTGCGCGGGCTGAGGACACCCACGGGTTCATACTTGGCGCTGCCAAGTTCCTTTCGCAGATTGACCTCGCGGTCGTGCGGCGGGGTCTCTTGGGAGAAAAACCAGGGGCGGAAATCTCGGATTTTCGGTCGCGGCTCCTGTGCAATGTTTTGCAGGACCGGCGCTCGACGGCCGCGCTAGATCTCGCAGGCGATTTGGTCCTTCGCGGGATTCCAGAGGCGGCGGTATCGTTGTATTTCATCGCGGCGTTCTCCGAGCCTAGGAATGAGCTCTGTTGGGTGTCGTTTTCTTCCGACCATGTGCGGGGGCTCATATCTATGTTGGACGCGGAGGACAACTGGGCCTTGCGGGCTCTTAAACACCTTTGCACTGCACGCCCCGACCTCGCCGAAATCGTTGAACGCGAAGCCAAGGGCATGTCTGGCATTAACAAGGCTGCATTGATGCACTGTATTTCGCCGGAAGAACACGAACCGGTGTTTCAGGCGCTAGAGGCGCTAGTTGGAATGAGCGCCGAAGAACTTAAGCGTCAGCCGGTGAAGATGCTTGAGCAAATAGAATACGACTGGTCCGGGCGGGAGGGTCTCTTCGTGAACCTATTGAGGTTGCGAGATGTGCGTTTGGCAAGAGCAATACTTGGGGATTCGGCGCCACCTATGCTTTCAAGTCTGGGGAATCTGGACATTGGACCGATTGACTGGTGGCTTGATTGGATGATGGACGAGTTGGCTGAGGACGGCGACGCATGGTTCTTGAATCAGCTGGGTGGGCTGTTCGGATATCACTTAAGTGCCGAGGTGCAGGGGGATTTCGTTGCGGAGTTCAACAAGCAGAGTTCGAAGTTCCGGCGTATTTTGCTCCACTTCGTCGTTCCTACACTTCCAGACGTTAGCACGGACGCGTTCAGTGAAGATGCAATCTCGTCGCTGTTGGCGGATCTGGATCGCGAATCGGGCGCAGCGGGCTTCGAATCGCAAGTCTTGGGTAATACGGCTACCGAGAAGTTCGTCACTGAACGCTTGTTGCCACTGCTGGCAGGGGCGAAGGAGCCGCGTCTAAGCAAGCTCCAATGGGTGTTGAGACAGGCAGGGTCGCGCCACAATCGCCGATATTACGTCACTCAACAACGTCATACCAACCCTCCTTCATCCGCTTAAAGAGCTTTGGGTACAGTGCGTCGATCTTGAGAAGGCGGATCCGCCGGAGCCCCGAAAAGCGCGATGGCGTGATAGGCCGTGTCATCTTGATCGATGTTCCTTCCGATCACGATCACCGTCTGGACGTGGTCAGACTCCAAAGCGGCTGCCGCCGCACTCTCCATGAATTCCCGCCGCAAGTTGGCGTTTCCGTTCTTGAACATCACGTAGCCAAGCGCGTAGCTGGAAGCTCTGGACGGTATGCAGATCACGGTGTTCTTGTGCCCCCGCCTCCTCCAATTCCTGTGAACTCGCTTCTCCAGCTTCGCCAGCATTTTAGTGATGTTTCTCTGGTCGTCGGGCGAGAACATGTTGAGGGCCACACCGATCTCCGTCCACCGGGCAACGCCGCGCTGCTCAAGTTGAGAGAAGATTGACGCGAAGAGCGGTGAAATCGCCGGTCGAGGCTTGTCCAGTGTCACCCCAGCATCAAGGGAGTTGTAATAGATATCCAACGGGGCCGACAGCCCAGTAAACGCGAATTCAACGCCGGGTTCCACATCGCCGATGTCCAAGAGCGTCGTGATATACAGTCCGAGCAGGTCAAGCTCGTCGGCAAGGTAGCCGACGGACGCTTCGATCACCTCGCGTTTCATAAAATAGTGAAGGATTTGAACCGGATGCTCCAGAAGGTCGAAGATCGTCTCGAAGTCGGCTAGATTCATCGTCGGACATGGCGTGAAATCTGCCGGTAGCCAACCAGTGTCCTCCAACTGCTTTAGGCTCGACTGGATCGACCCGAAATCCTCTAGGCAAACCGAAACCCGGACGACCGTGCGCACCCTTCCTAGGTCATCGCCAATGTCGTCACGAAGGGGGTCCGCCTCGTTCGGTTGGGAACTGAGAAACTCTAAGCGCTTCTTGAGCCGCAACGACTGCAGGTTGGGGTCGATCAACAGCTCCTGGATGTGCCTGCGCAACCGGCCAGGCGCACCCCGCAAAGCTGGCGGGGTGACCTTTCCAGACTTGCATTCGATCACTAGGGCAAACGAGTCAATGAACGCAATCAGGTCCGTTTCGTAGGTTGCTCCATCCTCGACCCACCTGAAGTTCTTCTTGACGTTGGAGTCTGGGAAACGTCTCTCGACGATTTCGGCAACCTTAGACTCGAGATACTCTGCACGCCGCTCGCTTACGGCGGCCACAAACGGAGACAGGACAGTTTCCATGCAGGGGAACACGAAACTGAAAAAACTCATCGGCAAGGCACAGAAGTACCTGCCGTCGCCCAATTCTACGAGGGGTTTCTCCCACACCGGATTAGACAGATGAAGATGCTCGGTCTCGTACGCGCTTAACCCACCCCAAGCCAGTGCGTACTCGTCCAGGATGGCGCTCACTCTTACTTCATCAAGGCCAAGCAACTCCGCAAGATCGGAGGCGAGAAACGTAAACACGTCGAGCAGTCTGAGGTCGTAGTGCGCGACAAGCATCGCTCCAACGTCCTTCAGAGGCCTATCCTTTACGTTTAGGCGCTCAATGAATTGCTCCGCCTTCTCCTTTTCGAGACCGATCAGCTCATGATAGTTCTCGACCAGCAAACGTCGGTCTTTACCGGATGACCCGAACAACTCCGCTAACTTTTTGGTATGCGCCGTCTGCCTGGACTCGACTTCGGTTACCATCGCCTCAAAGAGATTGACGACGTCCGATGCGGAAAACCCACGGGCCTCCAGCAGTTGCGCATCGAACGGACTGTAGAGCTCGCGTGCGATTTGCTTGACTTGGGAGTGATAGCCCCAATTCCGGACGGCCTGGGTGGCACCACGCATCAGCCATTGCGCAAGTGCGACGGTCTTTTCGTCGTCTGGCAGATCCACGCCGGCGGGGTCGAACTGACGGAAATTGTGGGCGTCGCACAGCATCTTCACCTGATCCCAGGTTCGCGTCAGCACATCCGGCCCACACGGTTCGCCGGATAGTTGGTCGGGCTCGATCGTAAGCGCCAGCGCCTGCAGCATCTCGACGTGGAACGGAAGCATCTCGCTGTCGCTGTCGAGTTCCGTGATGCCGGAGGTCTCGTCGACTGCAACCCTGAGGCCGTAGTACGACATATGCGAGAGCACGAGGAGAGGAGAGTGCCGCCGAAGTATCGCTCTAAGCTCGGACAGCGCTTCCTGGTATTTATTCTCGCTATTCTTGGCGATCTCTTTGATCACCAACCGTCGCTTCTCGTCGCTCAGCCCCTCGAACGGATTGCGGAACATGTGAAAGGTGGGAGCCAAGATTTGTCCCCTCCCTCGGTTCCTCGACTTTTCCCGTCGGCGCTTCTTTCGGACGGCCTTCTGCGCGAGCTTCCGCTTTCTCCGTGTCCTGTTGTTTTTGCCCATATCTACAATAGATTTACTTGCGTTGTCGAAGCGTGGGTCGACAGCATGCCTTGTTTGCACGGCTTTGCAACTGAAAGAAGATTGTACGTTCGAGACCGCCTCTGTGTTGCCGGACTACAAGTGGCGGGTCGGCGGACGCGCAGCCATAG
>MKWU01005791.1_pt1 | contig 13099 bp, 10 predicted proteins | sample 809101 | NCBI WGS metagenome assembly MKWU01 (sample SAMN05860141, study PRJNA318959) | sponge metagenome | host: Aplysina aerophoba | place: Slovenia: Piran, Adriatic Sea, Gulf of Piran | collected 2013-05-07 | reverse complement strand
TGATGAGGCCTTCTACTCTGAGTTCGGACACGGCTTACCGATCAGTGCGGATGGAGCCACGGCGCTTCATCGCTCGATGGGCTACGACCACACAGACCGCGTCGACGTGGCGCTGCACCCCGACGACCCGGAAGGCATGTTTGTTATCGACCTGCTTTACGAGTGGGACATCCCGTTCATTGCTTTTCGCAGCAGCGTGCCTGGGCAGTCGACCGGGCCACACATCCATATTGGGCCGCGGAGCGAGCACATTCCGCCCAAAGAGGAATAGGGCGGCCCAGCGCCAGGCACGAAATGTCGGCTCGTAGCTGTTTCAGATAGTGAGGTAGTGCACACAAGTGCAATATGGGGACACTACCATGGTGCATAGCCAACGACGAGGCACAGCTATGGCTATACTTTATTCTGAACGTCTGTACACTGTTATCCGGCAATCAGAGGAATACTCTTGACGACTACTCCCCAGGATCTCGCGAGGGGTGCGTTACTCGCCCTGTTGACGATTCTCTTCCTTCCCGATGGACTCGGAGCAGCTAACGAGGAAGAAACGTCGGCGAAGTCGGATCGAGCCAAGGCCTACTACCACTACGCTTTGGCTCACCTGAACATGGAGCGTGCCGGCCAGTATGGCCGCCGTGAATACTGGGACAAGGCCCTTGAGGAATACAAGGCAGCCATTGCTGCCGATCCGGACTCGGAGTTTCTGCGCATCGAGCTGATTCGCTTTTATGGACGCACGGACCGGCTCGACAAAGCTGTTGCCGAAGCCGAGTCGGCTCTTGCGAAGAATCCTGACAGCATCGAAGTGCGCCGTACGTTAGGACGCTTTCTCGCCGCCTATGCGACTAATGGCCGCCGCGCCGGAGTCGATCGGGACTTGTTGGACCGTGCCGTCAATCAGCACGAGAAGATTCTCGAGATTGAGCCAAACGATACGGACTCCCTACTGAAGCTCTCCGGGTTCTATCAAGCCTTGGAGCAGCCGGACAAAGCCGAGGGGGTCTTGAAGAGGTTGCTGGAGATCGACCCCGGTTCCACCGAAGGCTTGGCGAATTTGGCGCGATTGTACCTTTCTCAAGGCAAGACGGAAGAGGCCGTCGAGGCGCTCGAGAAAGTCCGTGACTCCGGCGAGGCGAGTCCTCAGGACTTGGCGACTCTGGCCGACCTGTACGAGCGGATGGGCCGCAATAGCGAGGCCGCCGACCTCTACGAACGCGTCAGGGAAATGGGCGCGAGCAACGCTGCCTTGAGTGCCTCGCTTGCCCGCAATTGGGCTTTGTCCGGAGAGTACGAAAAGGCCCTGAACGAATACAAGGCGCTGAGTCGCGAAGAACCCAACAACCCCGAATACCAGCTTCGCCTTTCACAGCTCTATCGTCAGAAGCGGCGCTTCAAGGATGCTTGGAAGCATCTTGATCAGGCCGCCGAACTGGCCCCAGACTCGATGGAGGTGAAATACAACACCGTTCTGCTGTATGAGGCCGAAGGCAAAACGCCCAGAGCGATCGAGGAGCTCGTAACGCTGTTGGAGCAAACCCGTAAGGATGGCTACACACAGCGCGAGAGGAGGAACCGCGGACTTTTTCTCGAGCAACTCGGCATGTTGTACCGGGATGAAGGGAACGTCCAACGCGCCGTTGACACGTTTCGGGAGCTGGGACAAGTCGACCCGGTCTCCAAGCCTCGAGTGATCTCTTACTTGGTGGATACCTATCGATTTCACCGGGACTATGAGAGCGCTATGCGAGTCGCTGACGAAGGCTCCGAGGAGTTTCCTGAGAACCGGTCGCTGATCATGCAGCGCTCAGGTCTTCTTGCTGAGACTGGCGACTGGCGGGAGGGTAGCCGGTTGCTGAAGGAGATCCTCAGGAGTGAACCGGACAATCGCCGCGCCCTGCTCGCGCTTGCGCACGTGTACGAAAAGGGCAAGCGCTACGACGATGCGGTCGCGACAGTCGAGAAGGCCGCCGACTTGGCTGAGACCGATGAGCAAAGGCTTTCGACGCTGTTCACCTTCGGCGCGGTCCTTGAGCGCGCCAAGCGCTATGACGAAGCGGAGAAGAAATTCCGCGAGCTTCTCGAGAAGGACCCCGACAACTCTTCGGCGCTCAACTACCTCGGTTACATGTTGGCCGATATCAACAAGAAGCTCGACGAGGCCCACGACATGATTCAGCGTGCGCTGGACCTCGATCCGGAAAACGGCGCCTATCTCGACTCACTGGGCTGGGTGTACTATCGCCAAAAAAAGTTCGGCTTGGCCGAGCGTTACTTGGTGCGTTCTCTCGAGAAAGTCAAACGGGACCCGATCGTTCACTCTCACTTGGGCGACGTTTATTTCGAGCAGGGCAAGGTCGAGCAAGCACGGAAGCACTGGGAACTGTCGATCGAAGAATGGAATAGTGGTCCCGCGGCAGACCGCGATCCCAAAGAGATCGCCAAGCTGGAGGGCAAACTCTCGAAAATCGGCGTCAAGCTTTCCTCACGCGCACAGGACAAAGATCAATAGAACGGACTCGGCCCTGGCGTCCGCTACGCGACCGGTGCGGTGACTCTTCGCGCCTCCGGTTTCCCCAACGCGGGTAAGTGTGATCCACTATGAGCATGCGAATTCAGGCTTGTCTTCTTGCGCTTATTCTTCTGTTGGCCTGCTCGCCTGCCGGACAGGTGAAATTCACCGAGGGAGATGGCGAGATCGGAGTCCACATCGACGGAAAGCCGTTTACGACGCTCTACTACGGTGACGGAGCTCCGAAGCCCTATCTACACCCACTCCGTGCTGCCAGCGGCACCATCGTCACACGGCACTATCCGATGGAGGACATCGAGGGAGAGCGGCAGGACCACCCGCACCACCGCGGGCTGTGGTTTAGCCACGGCGAAGTGAACGGAGCCGATTTCTGGGCGAACGAACCAGACCGTGATTTTCCCCGCAAGGGGACGATGTCACCCGGCGAAGTGCGCACCGAAGGTGACAGCATCGTCGGCAGCTTTGTCTGGAAGGACCACAACGGCAAGTCGATCGTTCGAGAGGATCGCAGGATTCGCTTTCATGCCGGTGGTCCGAATCGTGTAATTGACTTCGATCTTCGGCTGACGGCGCTGGGCGGCGAAGTGCATTTCGGTGACACCAAGGAAGGCACCTTCGCCATACGCGTCGCTACACCGCTCGAAGAGCAGCATGCGCGTGCTACCGGTGTTACGCGTACGGGTGTTCTCACCGCCGCCAACGGCAAATCCGGCGAGAAGGCCGTGTGGGGGAAGCGCTCACCGTGGATGGACTACAGCGGCGAGATCGACGGTGAGAAACTCGGCATCGCGATCTTCGACCACCCGTCGAACCCAAAGCATCCTACGTACTGGCACGTGCGCAGCTACGGGCTTTTCGCAGCGAACATTTTTGGCGAGCACCATTTCTACGCGGATGATTCGAAGGACGGCAGCATCACTCTGCAGTCGGGCGAGTCGCTACGGTTTCAGTACCGCGTTGTGATCCATCCGGGTGACGTGAAGTCGGCCGACGTGGCAGGGTTGTACGCGAAATATAAGAGCGAGCCGAGTTCGAGTCAGATAAAATAGCCCGGCCCTGCGAGCTTTACTCATACCGCAGGACTTCGGCGGGAGCGATGCGAATGGCCGATCCTGATGGGTAGATCGTCGTCAGATAGCTCATCAGCAATGCAGCAACCCCTACCAGAACCGCATCAATCAGACGCGGTGCGAAGGGGACATAGCTCAGACCGTAGATTTCCGCTTCGAGCGGGATGAGCTTATAGGCGTTGCAAATCCAGGCGGCGACATGTCCGAGCACGAGTCCGGCGGCAGTGCCGGTGGCGCCGATAACGATCCCCTGCAGGATAAATATTTTTCGGACTTGTGTCCGTGAGGCGCCAAGCGATTTGAGGATCGCGATGTCCTTTCGCTTTTCCATGACCATCATCACGAGCGACGTGAGAATGTTGAGTCCGGCGACAAGCATGATGAGCCCGATGGTGATGGCGGTGACAAGCTTCTCGACTTCCAGAGCCCGGAAGATGTGGGCGTTTTGTTCCTTCCAGTTGGTTGCGCTGAAATCGCTGCCGGCGACGGCTTCGAGCCGTCCTCCTACGGCTTCAACCTGGTCCAAGTCGTCGATCTTGAACTCGACGGCATTGATGACATCGGGCTGATTGAGCGCCTGCTGGGTGTACTTGAGTGTTGTGAGCGCCCAGGCTTTGTCGTAGAGGTAGAAGCCGGACTCCATGATGCCGGCGACGCGGAAGCGCTTCTCGCTGGGTATCGGGCCCCACGGGGTCATCTCGCCTTGGGGGTTCATCACCGTCACGAAGTGGTTCATGCCGACCCCGACGTGCTCGGCGAGATCGCTGCCCAGGATGATGCCGGGAAAGTCGTCCGCCCGTACGAGGTCATCGACGGAGCCCTCTTTGAGGTCGGCGAGCATACCGGCGACATCGAGTTCGCGATCAGGTTCGATACCCTTCAGATTGGCGAAGCCGCTACGCAGTAGGCCGACGATCATCACTTCGCCATAAAGGGCGGGTGCGGTCGCGGCAACGTTGGTGATGTCGTCGAATTCCTTGATGAACTCGCGCCAGTTGGTGATGCCCTGGCGGGATTTTTCGAGGAGCTGGACGTGGGCCGTCGCCCCGAGCAGGTAGCGGCGGAGATCCTGCTCGACGCCGTTGTTGATCGCCATTGCGATCACCAGCGCAGCGACGCCGGTGGCAACGCCAACGACAGAGAGAGCGGTGACGAGCGAGATGAAACGCTCGCGGCGCTTGGCCCGCAGGTAGCGGCGGGCAACGAACATCTCGAGCGACATGGGAGTCAGCCTGCGTACTGCTCTTCGTTGTTGGTCGTTTCGTCCATGCCGCGCAGGCGCTCGGCGACGCCGATTTCCCCCTCAGGCCGCAGCAACGGGAAGAGCACGACGTCGCGGATCGAATGCGAGTCCGTGAGGAGCATGGTGAGGCGGTCGATGCCGATACCCTCGCCAGCGGTCGGCGGCATGCCGTAGCAGAGGGCGCGGATGTAGTCCTCGTCCATTTCGTGGGCTTCGTGCTCGCCCTGTGCCCGCTGATCGACTTGCTGTTCGAAGCGCCGGCGCTGTTCCTGAGGGTCGTTCAGCTCGGAATAGGCGTTGGCGACCTCCATGCCTCCGGCATAAATCTCGAAGCGCTCGACCCAATTCGGGTCGTCGGGCTTTTTTTTCGAAAGAGGTGAGGCTTCGACAGGGTAGTCGTAGATGAGTGTTGGCTGGATGAGGTTTTCCTCGCAGGCATGCTCGAACAATGCCTGGATGCAGTCGCCCGGTGAAGCGTTCGGCGGAAGCGGCAGTGTGGAATCGATCGTGCCGTTATAGATGTGGACCAAAGCTGTGACGCGGCCGGGGTCATTCAGATCGTCAGGAGTAGGGCGTGTGTTGTCGCTCGGCCAGAACTCGACGATGGCCTCCTTCATCGAAAGGCGTTGCAGCTTGCTGAAGTCGATCTTCCGGCCTTTGAATTCGACCTCGGGGCTGCCGTTATTGGCGGCTTCGGCGGCGGACCGAAGCAGCACTGCGCTCAGGTCCATCAGGTCTTTGTAGTCGCTGTAGGCCTGATAGAACTCGAGCATCGTGAACTCTGGGTTGTGGCGTATCGAGAGGCCCTCGTTGCGGAAGTTCTTGTTGATCTCGAAGACGCGGTCGAGGCCGCCGACGATGAGCCGCTTGAGGTACAGCTCGGGCGCGATGCGAAGATAGAGGTCAACGTCGAGAGCGTTGTGATGCGTCTGGAAAGGCCGCGCCAGGGCGCCGCCGTAAATGGGCTGCATCATAGGCGTCTCAACTTCGAGATAGCCGCGCTCGACGAGCGCCTGTCGTAACGCCTGGATGATCTTTTCTCGCTTGACGAACACCTCACGGACGAGATCGTTCGTGACGAGATCGAGGTAGCGCTGGCGGTAGCGAATCTCGACGTCTCTCAGTCCGTGCCATTTTTCCGGCATGGGGAGCAACGCCTTCGCCAGGAAAGAGAGGCGATGCGCACGAACGGTCAACTCGCCGGTACGGGTGCGGAACAAGGGGCCCTCGACGCCGATGACATCGCCGGCGTCGAGTTTCTTGTAGAGCTCGAATGCCGCGTTGCCAACCTCGTCCTTGCGGACGTAGACCTGCAGCCGTTCGCCCTGCTGCTGGAGGTGGCAGAACCCCGCCTTACCCTGTCGCCGCACTGTCATCAGGCGGCCGCAGACGCGCACTTGGACAGCTCTTGCCTCGAGGTCCTCGCCGTTCAACGGTCCGTAGTTCGTGCGGATTTCGCCCGCCGTATGCGTATAGTCGAACTTGCGAGGGTAGGTCGCAAAACCCAGCGCTTCGATCTCACGGATCTTCTGATAGCGCCGCTCAAAAAGGCGATCTTCGAGGGACAAACAAGGACTCCGAGCGTAAGCCGGAAGGCGGACAGGATGGAAGATTCATTATAGCCAGGGGCGGGCACCTCGATTTCCGTTCAGGCGGCGTCCTGGTGCGCCGCCGATGCCGCCCTCCTGTGCCCATCGTTCAATGATCGTCGTCGCTTGTGCCATCGCGAATCCTCACTGCCGAGTTGAGGGGTGGATCAATTCGCCAGTTTGAAGAACGCCGGATACTGGTGAAAGTTTCGGACAAGACCGGAATTCCACAGTTCAGTTCGATTGTGCACGATGGTGGCCAAAGCTGATGTACTAGGAGAACGTGCTTTCCGCATCACCTCGGATTCGATTCCAAGTGACGGCGGCGTTCGACCCGTGACTCGAAGAATTGTACTTCTCGCTATGGCTTTTGCCCTGACGGCCGCGGCGAGCGGTCCCGACGAGGACGATTGGAAGAAGGGAATCCGGCACTTCTCTGCAGAGGACTTCCGCGCGGCTCAGGATGCATTCCAACGAGCCGTCGAGCAAAACCCTGAGAACTCGACCTACTCCCTTTGGCTGGCCCTGGCCATGGGACGGCGCGCCGAGAGGATGACCGGATTTCGCAAGCTTGCAGCAGCGCCTCTCGTGCGCCGGATGCGCCGGGTATTGGAACGCTCCATCGAGTTGGACGAATCCAACCTGGACGCGCATGACGCGCTCCAGGCATTTCACCTTCAAGCACCTTCGATTGTCGGAGGCAAAAAGGCCGAAGCCAAGGAGATCGCGAGCCGGATTCAGGCTATCAATGCAGCGCGCGGAGCAGAAGCTTTCGGAACCTACTACGAGGCTGTGGGCGAGTTCGACAGGGCCGACGTGCAGTTCGGCGAGGCGAGGAAACTCAATCCAGAGGGAATGAGGCCACTGCTGAAATACGCCGGCTTCCTGGCCAGGCGCGGGAGACATGCGGAGAGTGACGACTTGTTCGACCTGGCGTTCGCTCGCGACTCGGAGGACCCCAAAGTCTGGCGGGCAGCCGCTATGGCATGGGTCCTCGCGAAGCGAAAATCCAGATACCCGGAAGCGCGTGAACTCATTGAACGTTATCTTCAAGCCCCGGACCGAGAGCCCAACCCGGACCCGAAGTCCGAGGTTAGGGACTTGCTCAAGAAACTCTGACTGCCAAGCTGCTTTTGGCATGAGGAGCTGTGGAGTCGCTACGATTCACCCCGAGCTTCTGTTCCGGCACAGCTTTTGCAGTGATCAATCGTCGCGCGACTCTACAGACGCGCCGGGATTGACTTCGAGCGCAACCCTGGGAACCTCGAACATCGCGCTCTGATCAAATCTGATAGCTGCAGTTACTGTAAACACCGGTGAAGAGACTCCTGAACCCACTTGCCTCCGGGGTGGAGGAGCACTGATCTTGGCCTTGGGAGCATAGCAGTGGGACCAGCAAGCAGTAGAATCAAATACTGTGTATCCACATCGCTCCCAGGAGCGTCCTATGACTGTGGATCCTGAGGTTTGTTGAACGCCATGAATCAATCCCCCGCGCCACCGGATGAGAGTTCCGGCGAATTCGCTTTTACCAAGCAGGCCAAAAAACCAAGCGCGAAGTCGATTCTCAAGCAGCCTGTGATGATCGCGGCCATTCTGTTGTTCATCGGCGTAGTCGTCTTGGTGCTGTATCTGGAAACCGGCGGCATCATCAGCAGCCTTCCTGAAATCGAAGTGACCTATACGCTGCTGCCGAATGAGGGCAAGACCGACGGCGTTCCGATCGCCATCAAGCTGAACGAGATCGCTGTTTTCGTGATCAACGATCCACTGGAAGGTGGAGGCGGAGCAGCTCGCGCCCGGAGTATCGTGGACAGTCTTCAGGAATCAATCACGATCCTGAAGGAAGAGCCTGGCAAGATCATTACTCTGGACGAAGACGACAAGTTTCCCGCCATCGTACAGCAGGCCAAGGACGGCACCCAGCGCCGGCTCCTGATCAAGCTGACGCAGGAAGACCTGACTCTGGCCGGAGAAACCAATCCGAAGCGTCTGGCGAGGGTCTGGGCCGAGCGTCTGACGGATGCCGTGAAACTGATCGCGTTCGGCGAGGCTCCCGAATACAGCACCGGAACCGAATTCGGCGATGCCATCAACGCCCTCTATGCGGCGGCGCGGGCAACGGGCGGCTCGGTGTCGGAGGGCTCGCTCGAAGAGGCCTTCGGGATCCTGAGCGACAGTCAAAAACTCGTGCTGGAGACCGTACCCGCCCTGCAGGCGGTTGCGGAATCCGAACCGTCCGACGGCGCAGTCGAGTCCGGAATGAGGTTCAAGTAGGAACGTTCTATATTGCACAAACAGGGGAACTTTCTATATTGCGACGACATTACGCGGCGCTATACTGAGGGGCAGTTCGTAAAGACCGGTATGGAGGCGGTGTGATGAGAATCTGGAGAAGTTCCCTGATGCTCGCAGTCGCATTGGCCCTTCCGCTCTCACTTGGCGCCGAACCCAAGACCGACCCAAAGGGCAAGCGCGATCCCAAGAACAAAAAAGAAGACGTCGAAGCGATCGGTGACCGCGAGGTTGGCGGGGGGATGAACTTCTATTCCCTTGAACGGGAGATCGGCCTCGGTAAGCGTCTCGCGCAGGATATCGAACGCCATGCCAAGATCGTTGACGACCCGGTGGTCTCCGAATATGTCAATCGAGTGGGACAAAACCTGGTCCGCAACTCCGACGCCAAGGTTCCGTTCACGATCAAACTGATCGATAGTCAGGAAGTCAACGCCTTCGCGCTGCCGGGCGGCTTCTTCTATGTGAACGCGGGGTTGTTCCTACGGGCCGAGAGCGAGGCCGAGCTAGCCGGAGTGATGGCGCATGAGATCGCCCACGTTGCCGCGCGCCACGGCACGAAACAGGCCACCAAGGGCCAAGTGATGCAATTGGCCACGATTCCGCTGATCTTCATGGGCGGCTGGACCGGCTATGGCATCTATCAGGCCGCGGGCTTCGCCATCCCGATCACCTTCCTGCGGTTCAGCCGGCAAGCCGAGACGGAAGCGGATTTCCTCGGTCTGCAATACCTCTACAAGTCCGGCTACGACCCGACGGCTTTTGTCGACTTCTTCGAGAAGATGAAGGCCGACGAGAAGCGCAAGCCGGGCACGATGTCGAAGCTCTTCCGGAGCCATCCGCCCCATGGCAAGCGCATCGTCAAGGTTCAGAAGACCATCGACAGCTTGCTGCCCAACAAACCTGAGTACGTCGTGAGTACGTCGGAGTTTCTCGATATCAAACGCCAGTTGTCGGCGTCCGTCACTCGCGGCGCGCGCAAGAAGGCCGAGGAAGACCCCGACCGGCCTACCTTGCGCCGCGCGCCCTCGGGAGATCCGACGATCCCGGCTGATGACGAAGGTCTGGGGACGGAAGAGGAAGAGGACCGCCCGACCCTGAAGCGCCGCTGAACGTCTAGCCTGCTTTTCTCACCACCCGACGGTCGAAGCACGCGATACGACCGCCATGACTTCGTTGCTCTTGCTTGCCGTGCTCGACGTACTGTCAAGTACGCCTGCGCGCGCCAAGCAGCGCGCGCCTCGTCCTGACGGTCCTCTCACGCACTTCACCTCGCCGCGTGGTGAGAAAGGCAGGCTAGATAGCGACGTTGTTCTGGGTATGACCTTCCAGAAAAGCGATTACGTTCTCGACCACGCCAACATTGAGCAGCTCCACGCCTTCTAAGGTCATATCGGCGCAGTGGGGTGTGAGAATCACCTGTTCGCAGGCAAACAGCGGGTGATCGGGCGGAGGCGGTTCCTGTTCAAAGACATCGACTGCGGCTCCTCCCAGGTGGCCCGCATTCAACGCCTCCACCAGTACGGGAGTATCGACGATGGCTCCGCGCGCTCCGTTGACCAGTAGCGCGCCTTCCTTCATCAAGTCGAGTTCACGCTTGCCGATCATGCCGCGTGTCTTGTCCGACACGGCGACGTGCAAGCTGACGACGTCGGAGGTCTTGAGCAGCTCGTCGAGCTCGACATAGCGCAAGCCCAGCTTCTCGGCGCGTTCCGGAGAAGGGTTGAATGTCCAGGCGATAACGTTCATGCCGACAGCCCGTGCCAATCGCGCCATGGTGGCGCCGATGTTTCCTGTTCCGATGATTCCCAGGGTCTTGCCTTGGAGCATGACGTTGTTCATGCGGGGCCATTGCCCAGCTTTCATCTGCTCGGTCAAGAAGGCCGTGCGTTTGGCCAACCCGAACATCATGCCGAAAATATGCTCGGCGACGACGGGCGCAGTGCGGCCGGGCAGGTTGCAGACCGCGATACCGTGATCCCGTGCCGCGTTAAGGTCGATCATATCGGTCCCGATCGAGCACAGCGAGATGATCTTGAGGTCCGGCAGCCGGTGGAACTCCTCTTCACCCCACTTCACTGCGCCGCGGGTGTTCATGATGACCTCCGCCCCCTTGGCCCGCTTTACTTTTTCATGAGACGACGCCGGGCGGTCGGTGTAGATGGTGACATCGCCGTATGGCTTGAGTTTGTCCAATTCCGGCGATCCTTGAATCTGAACAGGGTCATCACCCGGAACAACAATCTTGACTCGGCCTTCGAACGCCATGTTTCCGTCTCCTCCTACGTGTGCCCGCCTTCATTAGCCTACTGGAAGTGAAACGAAGTTCGCACGAGGCCGCCGATTTCCGAACACTTCCCGCCCGGGACTCAGACTACCAGCACGCAACGTACCGCGGCGTCGAAGAAGTCCGAACCTCGATGGAAAGAGTTGGGGATGGGGAGCGCGACCGTCTCGAGGCTCTGTGTGGCACTTGGCTGGTGGGAACGCCCGTGCAGTGATTCAGGAGACCCTCAGGTGCAGACGATAATTTCAGATCAGAACATCCGCCTCATACGATTTTTTACATTCCTGGCCAGATCTTCGATGCGCTCCGCCTTCCGCAGGGTACGGATATCGATAATATGTTCTTTATTCTTATCGAGTTCTTCCTCAAGCAGCTTGGCTAGCGTGAGAATCTCGGCCACGTCCTTGAGCGACTTCTCATGATCCTCTTTGAGGATGGCATTCCGTTGTTGCTGGCGGGTCTTCAGCCCAGGACCCTGCGGAACAGGGGCCAGTGAGGTCAGAGGAGACAGAAGAATAAGAACGAGCACCCAATAAGCCATTGACGGCTCCTTTTTCTAGATCATACGCCGAGCGCGCCTGACTGCGGAAGGCAACCGCAGTCGGCAGCGGATCAACACCGCGGGCTGAGGGTCGGCCCGTGGTGTCGTGCTATGCTGAACATGATCCTACCGAGACGGGCCTGTGGCGCAGTTGGGAGCGCGCTTCCATGGCATGGAAGAGGTCGAGGGTTCGAATCCCTCCAGGTCCACCAACGATTGCATTGTTTTTTCGTGATAGGCGTCTTGATCAACCTGAGTTCAGGATCGGGTAGATCGGTGACGGGTGTTCTTCCCATAAAGGCACGCCCAGGAGAAGGATCATCAAGGGTGTAAGGGTCTTCATTTGATTGATTTCACATTGGCGGACCGGCAGACCTTGCGAGGTTCTTTTGAGTGGCGCATCGTCGACGACCCTGTCATCCCACACGTCCCGGGTCACCGCGGTTGACAGCAAGCAGACGACACTCTGCACGACACCTGCCGGAACCGCGACAAACCTCAGCCGAAGCTTCTCCCAAGTCAGGAAGAGTTCAACGAGTCCTGCGGGCAACTCGACAGCCAGTCTTTGTGATCGCCGGAATTTCACAAATATAGGGAATGCGGTTTACGATGCTCCCGCGCGGTATATTCGAAGCATCTCAGTGGCACTTGGCCCGCAGAAAGTTCTTCCGCGCAAGGTCCTCGATCAGCTTCTGTAGAGCGAAAAGACTCTCTTGGGGCCATAACCGGAACTGCATTCCTTGAGGGCGCGCGACGACGCACGTATGGGCGGTTCTCTCCGGTTTGTGGGGGGCTCAAGGATCGAGCATCTAGACGTTCGGGTTGCTGGAGGTTAGCCGTAGTTGGCGAATCACCAAGTTGCTCAGGCGAGACGGGTCATCCAATCAGAGCTACAACACGAGCACAGATTGGCCGAGCAGTCGTATTCGACCCTTTCCACCAACTAACCGGGACGATCGAACCGGGAGCGGCGCTAAGCTGGAGTGCTGGCCACAGCGGAACATAGACGGAGAACGGCAGGTACCGCGATCTCCCAGTGTACGTTGGTGTTTTCCGTGTTTCTGTTCCTGCTTCCCTGCGGAGTGTTTGCCTCTCAGTCGGAGCCTGAACGGATCAAAGGACGGGAGGAGCCAGCGGTTCTCGCACTGGAAGGACTCTCGGGGGATCGCCAAAACCTGGAACAATATCGGGGCCGAATCGTCATCCTGAACTTTTGGGCTACCTGGTGCGTGCCATGCCGGGAAGAAATACCGATCTTGGTCCGGGTGCGCAAGGCTTATCAATCGAGAGGTGTGGAGATCATCGGCGCGTCGGCGGACGATGCGAGCACGAGGGATCAAGTCGAACCGTTCATTGAAGAGCATGACATCAATTTCCCGATCTGGCTCGGCGCCACGATCAAGGATATGGAGCGGCTTGGGCTGGGCACTACCTTGCCCGCGACTGCTCTGATCGACCGTGACGGACGCGTAGCAATGAGGATCCTGGGGCTTATCGAGGAACACGAGCTGATCGAACGCATTGACTGGCTGCTTGGGGATAGA
>MKWU01005790.1_pt1 | contig 13103 bp, 7 predicted proteins | sample 809101 | NCBI WGS metagenome assembly MKWU01 (sample SAMN05860141, study PRJNA318959) | sponge metagenome | host: Aplysina aerophoba | place: Slovenia: Piran, Adriatic Sea, Gulf of Piran | collected 2013-05-07 | reverse complement strand
CTCGCGCGCGACCTCGCCCGTGACGCCGAAGAGCAGCGGCGCCGCCAACTGTTCGGACATCTGCAAGATTCCGCTACTGGCCCCTCGATCAGCGGCGAAAACGCTTGACATCAATCACGGAAGGCTCAATCGAGAGCCCGCATCGACGATCCCGTCACCACTCAGCAGCCCGTAGCTCGCACGACCTTCTCGGCTGAAGGCAAGTAGCTTCATACTCTTCCATTAGAACCGCTAGGGCGCGACCCGGCGGCGAACCGTCCTGCCAATCGCGGGCGGCACATCTACCAGGGCAGCATGGAGGATCCGTTGGGAGTCGCAACCTGACAGTGAGCGAGGCGGCGCACAAGATCGGCGTGTCGCGCGTCACGCTATCTCGCGTACTCAATCGGCGGGCAAGTATCTTGGTATCGCTGGCCCTGAAACTGGAAGCGGTGGGATGGGGCACGGCCGATGCTTGGCTGAGGCGACAATCCCGGTACGGCTTGGCGCTCGAACCGAACCGCCTCGGGCAATGGCCCGGCGGGGCGACCTACCTGGAGGAGGCCAAGGTCGCGGTCGAGGCCGCCTGACGGCATTCCAGACTCTGCTTCCGAGCAAGCCGGGCGATTCCAGACGCCCAGTCCATCAGGCTCTCCCTGCTTGAGTTGGCCCGAGTCAGCAATTTCAACGCGTGACGGATGGTGACTGGGACGGTGGCGACCAAGATCCTCGCCTGACCGGGAGCCCTCGGCTCCAAGAGCCCCTGGGCTCGCGACAGTTCGCCTTGACACCCAGCGCGTGGCTTGTCAATCTCAATGCCTGCAAAGCGTGGTTCCGATCGCGTGGTCCACGAACCGGAGCGTCGCGTCAGGGCAACGCTTCCAAGCCGCGACTGGCACCTGCCTTCCGATTGCGGACCCAGCTTTTTCTCCACACCCAGGAATCCCCCAAAATGACCGCTCGACAGAAGCATCCCGCGCACCGTTCCGGACGCGCTCGAAACCTTACGCCTCGAGGATCCTTGGCGCGGAGAGCCGCGTTCGCCGCGGCCGCGGCGTCACTGGGGCTTGCCCTCGCACATGGCTGCGCGAGCGAACAGCCGGCAGTGGGCCGACCGAACATTCTCTTGATCGTCTCGGAGGACAACGGGCCGGAACTGGGGTCGTACGGCGATTTCTTTGCCCGAACTCCCATCCTAGACACGCTCGCGCGGGACGGCGTGCGGTTCCAGAACGCATACGTCCCGCAAGCCGGTTGCAGCCAATCTCGCGCAGCGTTCCTGACTGGGCTTCACCCTCACCAAAACGGCCAGATCGGCCTGGCGACGTGGCGGTTCGGGCTGTATCGCGATGACACGCCCAATCTGGTCCGGAGCCTGAAGGCAGCAGGTTACAGGACAGGGATCATTGGAAAGCTCCACATCAATCCAGCCGAGGCCTTCCCGTTCGACTTTGCCGAAATCCCTAACTCCAACTTCCAGAGAAAGGAGATGGCCGCCTACTCCGAGGCAGCCAACACCTTCATCGGACAGTCCGACGAGCCTTTCTTCCTCTCGGTGAACTATCCAGACGCCCACCGTCCGTTCCTGCGACAGGTGGACGGTATTCCTGAGGATCCGCAGTCTCCGGACGATGTCGAGCCCTTGCCTTACATGGGACTCGACTCTCCCACGCTGCGCCGGGATTCAGCGGACTATCACAACTCGATGACCCGGCTCGACAGCCTCATCGGCGACCTGCTTGCAACACTGCAAAACTCCGGGAAATCTCGCCAAACAATCGTCGTATATCTGGGTGATCACGGGGCGGACCTGTTGCGAGGGAAGCGAACCTGCTACGAAGGCGGCGTCCGCGTCCCGCTGATCGTCCGGTGGCCGGGACGGCAAGAGGCGGGCCAGGTGAGAGAAGAGCTCGTCTCGACCATCGATCTCGTGCCCACACTGCTTGAGGCAGCTAGCGCCGAGCCGATCCCCGGGCTGGCTGGTCGGTCGCTGGCACCGCTGGTCGCCGGGGAGTCACCTGGCTGGAGAGACCTCCTGTTCACCGAGTACCATCTGCACTCGAACCATAACTACTTCCCCCAGCGGGCGGTTCGCAACAGCCGCTACAAGCTGATCTGGAATCTGCTGCCGAACGAACGGAATCCGGGCTATGACTTCACTGTCGAGAAATTCATCGGCGAGGAGGAAATGGCGGAGGCCTTGCGACAAGCCAGTGAAGAGGTGCGCCGCGCATACGAACTGATGGCGAGCCCACCGGAGTTCGAACTGTATGACCTGGAGCAGGATCCGTTCGAATTTCGGAATCTGGCTGCAGAGCCTGGTCACGAGGAGTCTCTGAGAGAGTTGAGAGGCAAACTGCTGCAGTGGCGGCAGGAGACGGCGGATCCGTTCCTGGACCCCTTGAACGTGACACGGCTTAAAGACGAAATCGAAGCGACCCGCAAGAACGGCCAGTACGAACGGCCCGACGGATGGAACTACCGCGAGTACCTTGCGCCGGCAGTCCCGCCGTGGGGAGGATGAGGTGCAGCCCCAGGATCTGGACGGCGACGCGGAGCACGCCCAGACCTAGCTAGAACGTCAGGCGGAGACTGAACTGGAACTGCCTCGGATCGAATGCCGATGCGAAGGAGAAGGGTTCGGTCACCGGACCGCGCCGGCCGACAAGTTTCTCGGGCAGATCTTCGATGGAGACATTCCCGACCACGCCGTTCACACCCCTGAAGTTCGTACGATTCAAGACGTTGAATGCCTCGCCAATGAATTGGAAGCTTACCCCTTCACGCAGAGTGAACGACCGTGCCAGGCGCATGTCGAATCCAAAGTAGCTCGGGCCCGTACCGACATTGCGCCCGAGGCCCCACGGGCGATGGGTGTCGGTGTGACGGTCACCGATTGTGTCGACACCCGCGTTGAGGTTGAAAGGGGCTCCGGACCGAGCAATCACGATCCCGGAAACGGTGAGGTCAGCCAGCAGGTTGCGTCCGAAATTCCTCCCGTTTGAGGCCTTCCACGGAGACTGCGCCACCGCGTGCGCAACAAACCGATGCCCGCGGTGATAGTCCGAGAGGGCGAGTTCATTGCGAGCGTCCCATTGAAGATGTGGCTCGAATGCCGAGTTGTAGTCGGTGTTCTCGTCGATCGACTTGCTCCAGGTGTGGTGCGCGGACAAGGTGAAGCCCCGTGAAAACCTCCTCTTGAGCTGCACGATCATGGCGTGATAGTACGATCTGGCCCAGCTACCGTAGACGTTGTCCTGGAGCATGAGAGGGTTCCGAAAGCCCACGATCGGCCTGCCCGCTTCATTGGTCCCAGCCTGGAAGACGTTCACGTCAAGGGGTCGAATGATGTGGAGGCCACGGTTGTAGTTGTAGCCGACTGACAACGCGTAGCCAGCGATTTGTCGCTGGACTTCGAGACTTCCCTGCTGGGAATATGCGTTCACCGCGTCCTCGGCGAGCCGGAATCCGACGCGGAGCGGATAGCCCGGACCGGCATCGATGCCGTGGATCAGCAGGTCCTCCGTGCGAATCTCTCGCTGGCCGATGATCCCCCTCGCCCGCAAGGTTTGATAGATCTCCGCGGAGGTCACGGGCTGGTCTGTCAAAGTGCTGCGAATTCCCGACAGCCCGGTCAGCGGTACGAATACCTGGAAGATCTGCTGCTTTTCGCCGAGCAGGTCGTTGATATATGAAATCTGGCCCTCGATTCGGGCATAGAAGAGCCCGTAGCCGCCACGCAAAACCGTCTTCGGACCAGGACTCCAGGCAAACCCGGCTCGCGGTGCCAGATTGTTGTTGTCGCGCGGAAACCGAGTCTTGTACTCGAGTTCGTGACGCACCCCCAAGGTCAGCAAGAGCTTGGGGCTGATCCGGATCGCGTCCTCGAAATAGTAGTTCGTGCGATTCGTCCAGCCCAGCCAGTACGGATTGCCAAATCCCTGCTGGTATACGGTCGGAAGCCCCAGGGCGTACGCCTGCAAGGCCGAAATCGGCGTGTCTACAGCACTCGCTAGCGGACCCAGACCCGCACCTGCGAGAGCGCCCTTGATCAGCCGAGATGTTCCGCTTCCGGCAGCGTCGTCAATGATGTTGGCAAGAGGCACCGCCTCGCCGAAGATAAATCGACCGCTGAGGAAAGTCTCGGACCGCACCCAGTTGCGGACCGGGTTGATATCCGCCCCGAACTTCAGCGTCTGCCGTCCAGTGACACGAATAAAGTTCTGACGCACTTGGTAGACACGCTCGACACCGCGGACAGGAAGGAAGAAGTCCCTGCCGAAGTTGCCGAATCCAGCGATATCAATCGACGGGCCGTTGGGGTCGTAGGGTGTTGAACCGGAATCGTGATAGGAGAAGCCCAGCCGCGTCTCGCTGACCCACCTAGGGCTGATGACGAACGTGTCACCGAACGCAAGGGAGGATTCGTCGAGACTCCGGAAAGAGCCGCGGTTGCGCGCGCTCAACTCGCCGAAAGACGTGTTGTCGCTTTCCAGTCCAGTCCAGTTCCCGCGAAGAAACACGTTGTGACCATCGCGCAGGGTGTGGTCCAACCGCGTCAGGACCTGCTGCCGTTCTTCCGAGAAAGGGAAGACGCCGCTGTTTTCCTCGAAGAGAGGAACGACGCCAGGATAGTTGGCCGGTACCAGCGCCGCGGCAAGCTGACCCACGAGTGGTCGTAGCGGGGGCGGCCCGGCAGCGCCTAGGACATTGACTAGATCTTGCTGGGACTCCGTCAAGGAAGTCAGGAATGACCGGTCAGAAAGCAGCGGAATGATCTGGGACTCATGTCGGTCCAGCCGTTCGTAGGTGACCGAGTAGAACGTCTGGTTCCGTTCGATCGGACCCCCAATCGAAGCTCCGCTCTGCGCTCTGGTGTACGCGCCCTTGCCCGGATCGAAATAGTTCCTGGCCTGGAAACGGCGATTGCGCACGAGGCCAAATAGGGATCCGTGAACCTCGTTCGTGCCGCTCCTCGTCACGATGTTGATCGCGCCGCCAGGAGCCCCGCCCTGCTCGGTTGAGAACGAGTTTCTGTTGACCTGAAACTCGTACACGGCCTCCTGACTGATCCGGGATCGCACGCCTCCCACGATCGAGACGTTGTCCAGGCCGTCGATCATGAACGTATTGCCGCGTCCGTTCGTGCCGCCGATGCCAAGTCCGGAGCTACCCGTTGTGGGAATGCGGCGATCCGTCGCGTTGGCGACATAGGCCGTGTTCACCACTCCTGGCGTCAGCAGTCCGAGGGAGAGGTAGTCCCTGCGATTGATGGGAAGATTCTGGATGCGCACCGAGTCGATGTGGTCCGCCTGCTGCACCCGATGGGGCTCTATTGCCGACCGCGCCGATTCCCCGGACACGACGACGCTTTCCTCGGCCGCAGCCACGGCAAGCCGGGGAGAGACCGTGGCCGTCTCCCCGACTCCGACCTCAAGTCCCTCGACTGTGAGGGCAGCGAAATCCGATGCCTGGAAGGTCAGAGAGTACTTCCCGGGATCGACGTATCGGAACGCGAATTCGCCGGTTTCGCCTGTCTCAGATTCCCTTTGAATGGCGCGGTTTTCGTCGACAGCAGTGACGATGACTCCCGGAATGACTGCCCCTGTCTCGTCATAGACGACACCCCCAATACTCCCCGTGTCGGTCTGCCCGCTGAGCGCCGCGCAACAGGCGATCCCGGCAGCCAGAAGGAATACAATCCGGCCCGCCTCCGAAGAATGGAAATGAAGGCTAAAAGACACGGCCGTTCCCCTTCCGCCGCTGCTCGGATTGTACCAGCGAGCTGCGAGCACACTCCTGGCGTCATTGAAGAGCCCTCTCGCGACCCTCCCATGCCTATAGTGAAGGACCGAGTGGCCGGTCAGGAATATCTCGCTGTGCACAATGAGGATCCCAAGCCCTTCATATGGCGCAAGACCGCCGACCAGATCTTGGAATCCGTCAAGCATAGCTGTGAACTCATTTCCGAGACGGGAAGCTAGTCGCCCTTGGAATCAACCCCTGCATTGAAGTCTTGAGACGACTTGGACTCCATGTGGAGTCGCGTCGCCTGCAACCCTCCCGGTTGGCACCGGCCAACGCGTCAGAACTGGAAACGGACGCCAAGCTTCATGGCAATCGGATCGAGCGCGGCGATTACCCGCTCCTCGTCCCCGGTTCGGAGGGAGAAGTTCGTGACTGCGTTCGAGTTGAAGACGTTGTAGAGGTCAATCATCACGGTGAGCCTGTTCTTGCTCTCGGTGCCGAAGGCGAACTCCTTGTCCAGGCGGATGTCGGCTATTGTCACGTTCTCGGAGCGGTTCTTGGCCAAGTCGGTAAGAAAGATCGGCTGGTTTGTTCCTGTACCCGGGATGTCCACCCTCTGGATCAGAGCGTATGGCCAGCCACTCTGATGACGCACATTTGCTGACAGGCCGACATCGTGTGGCAGCGTGTAGCGAGCGAGCAGGCGGCCGCCCCAGTTGGTCGTCTCCTGCCGGGCATCCACATCGAGGCTGTGATTCTGCCAGATCCGCCCATGCCCCCCCGAGCCGACGACCAGCGGGTCGGCAAATAGCGGGTTGCGCGATTCGCCGGCAGCGGAGCGGAACTCGTCACGCCACTGGTAGTCGAAGCTGGCCTGCAGCAGGAAGCCACCGGTGAAGCGCCGGTTCGTCGCCAGCTGGACCGTGTCGTAGCTGGACTCCATGCCGGGAAAGGTGGCAATCCGGTTGTCGACGAGTCCTGCGACGTCGTCCGGTACCCGCTGGACGTTCAGTGGTATGCCGGTGAGCGTGTTGAGCGGACAATCCCAGTCGGGGTCGTCCGAGCACGCGATGCCGCGTCCGGAGAACAACGCGGTCTGCTGCGGACTGTTCCAGATGCCGCTGTCGCCGTTCAAATCCTTGCGCACGTAAGAAACGCGGATGGAGGTGTCCGCGACCAGTTCGTGCTCCAGCGAGACGTTGATTTCGTCGACATACTCCATTGACAGCGCGGGGTCAACCGGCGTTCCTTCAGAGCCGAGTTCCATGCCCGTGCCGCCCTGCTCGTCCAGCTTGGCACCCAACTCGCCCGGTCCGTCGTAGATCCCGTTGGCGTTCGGATCGAGAAAGGTGTACCGGACCCATGCCGTGCTCGCCGGATTGGCGTTCGAGTGAGAGTCGGCCAGATTGAGGTAGTAGCGGCCGAAGTGCCCCTTGACCACGGTGCCCTGCCCCGGAGCGAATGCCACGCCCAATCGTGGTGCCCAGGTGTTCCAGACGACATTCGTCCGGCCCGAGACGGTGCCGCTGGGGAAGAAGTCGACGAGGAAGGGGCTGGATTCTGCGTCAAGAAAGTAGGTGCGCTGCTGCTCGAAGCGCACACCCAGGTTCAGCGACAGCCAGCTTACCGGCCGCCACGTGTCCTGGAAGAATGCCGCATGATGCCGGTTGCGATCATCGGACGCGATTTCCCCCTCGGACGGCATGCTGAAGAGCATGATCCGGTCCACGTTGAAGGGGCGTGCGTTCGCGCTGTCGTCCAGGTAGCGGATGTGCCCGGAATTGGCGTTCGAGCCGAAGCGGCTGCTGTCGATCAAGAACTCGTAGCCGAACTTGAAATCGTGACTGCCGCCGAATTCCGGCACGTAGTGGTTCATGCTCACGGTGACCTGCGGTTTCCAGCGGACGAACGTGAATGGCGGCGAGCCATTGGCGCCAGGGAACCAGCCGGCGCCGCTCAGTCGACCGGTCGCCGTGTCCAGGCGAGGCGGCAGCTGCTCTGGATCGACCTGAGGCACCATGGGCCAGCCGAACCCAAAATGCTTGACCGCAGCGGTCATGAACGTGCGGTAATTCCAGACTCTCTGCCACTCCATCTTGTGCGCCCAGCTCCAGCTCGCCTGCGCCAGGACCGAGTCGGGACCGACATCCGTAGACAGGCCGCGCTTCGGTTTCTCCTTCAACCCCCACTGCGTGTAGCCGATCAACCGGTCCCGATCGGTCAGACGCACCGTCACCTTGCCACCGAAGCCATCGAAATCGCCCAGGTCGGTGGCCACGGATCGGTCTACCCCGGACACCGCCTTGTTAATGCGAAAGTGGTTGTAGAACGCGTAGAACCAGGCGCGGTCGCGCACGATCGGCCCACCAATATCGGCGTGGGTCTCGAAGAACAGCAGGTTCGGGTTGCCGGTGTAGCCGCGATCCTCCAAGGCGGCGTCGGCGTTGTCACCCACGAAACTCTCGTGCTCGTAGTCGCCGTGGACCATGCCGTGGAAATCGTTACCGCCGCTCTTCATGGTCATGATGACGAGCGAGCCGGGAGCAGTCATCTCCACATCAGCGCCGGCCGCCGTGGTCGTGAACTCCTCGATGGAGTAGTAGTCGAAGTAGAACCCGGTGCCTCCGCTGCCCTCGGTGGTGTCCACTCCGTCGGCGAGAATCCGATTCTGGTTCCGCACGCCGAAGCTCTCGTAGCCGGTCTGCTGGCTCTTGTGCGAACCCCCAACGTCGAAGCCGCGCATGCGGACCCCTGCCGTCTGCGCGAGTACGGACCACACATCGGTGGCTGACGGCACTTGCTGCAGTTCCGCCACGCCGAAGTCATTGACCAGCGCCGTGGTCTTGATGTCGACCACGGGAGCGGCACCTGAGACCGTGATCGTCTCTTCCACGGCAGCCAACTCGAGGACCGCGTCAATCCGGATCACCCGGTTCCCTTCCACAATGACGCCCTCACGAACAACCGTCCGAAATCCCGGAGACTCGAACGTGAGGTCATAGGATCCCCGACTGAGGGCCCGGAACCGGTACGACCCGTCGACAAGAGTGGCTGCAGCCAGCGGGGCGATGAGCGCTTCCCCGCCAACCCTGACCGTGGCCCCGGGCACGGGGAAACCCTGAACGTCGACGACGTCGCCCTCAATCGCGCCTGACGTTTGGGCAGCTACCGGAGCGGCCGCTGCCAACAGCAGGGCGGCGCACCAGAGGCAGATCCGGATCCTCGTGTCCTGCAAAGGATTCCTCTTCCGTCCAATGGATCTCTCGTCAATCATCGGCATTCATGGTGAAATCGAAACGTTCGCTCAACAATGCTTTCGTGGGCGCGAGTCATCCAGGGCGCCGCCGCGAAAGCGGCGCACCTCCGACCTCGACATAAGAATTCATAAACGTGCTGGAGACGCTGGCTCGACCTGGGCAAGAAGACCGGACCAGCCGGGACCACCGCCGCGGCGAACGTGCAACTGTCAATCTAGCTGCCCACCACCTCTTGTGCAGCGTACCGTATACGCTCCGGATGCTGCCAAGAACCAGGCTCCGCCTCGATTGCCCTGCGATTAAAGGGTTTGCTCGGCGGCACAGGCCAGGGGTTTCGTGGATGGAGATCCCGGCAGGACTGGGTGCGGCCTCTCCGCGGCGGTCGCCACCGTTGCAAAGCTGCGTGCGCCGGGGTGGTGTTGCCAAAATGCACACAATGTCCGATGGTTCGACATATGGGCGTCAGTTTCGACTGGAGCACGGAGAAGAATCAACAACGCATTGAGCAACGATGGATCTCATTCGAGAGCGTCGTCTCCGCCATAGAGGAAGGCGGCTTGGTTGACGTGCTCGGGCACCCAAATCAGGATCGCCACCCCGGGCAGAGGATCTACGTCGTGAAGGTGGGCGAGCATGTTTGCGTGGTTCCTTTCGTGGTGCAGGCTGACGGCACACGGTTTCTGAAGACGATCATTCCCAGCCGGAAGGCAACGAGAGCGTACCCAAGGAGGCAGCCATCGTGAACGACAGATTGAGCGCAGAAGAACGTGACATTCTGGACCAATATGAGCGAGGCGACTTGCGCTCCGCTCCCGACATTGACCGCGAAGTTGAGGTGGCCCGCCTAGCGGCTCGCAACACGTTCAACAAGACCAAGAGAGTGAATCTGCGGGTAACTGAGCGCGACTTCAGTCTCGCTCACGCGCGGGCCAGGGAAGAAGGGATTCCTTATCAGACGCTGCTGGCCAGCGTTATCCACAAATACCTGTCTGGCCGGCTGACCGAGAAGAAGTAGCCTGCCACTACGGCGTCCACGACACCATAATGTCCGGCGGGCCGAGCCAGAACGTCGCGGTACTGTCAACTCCGCGCCGGTGAATGGCAATGGATCGATTGCTCGTCGGCCCGTCATTCCTCCTGCGTCTCAATCACTGTCAACAGGTGCTTCGCCCGAGATCTTGCGACGTATCGATTCACATTCGCCCTAGCGCTGTTGCCGTTCCGCGGGGGTTTTTCGACGACCACGACGGCGTCCGCTTCCAACCCCTTGAAACGCTTCCAGGAAGTGATCAGCACGCCTCTCCCCTGATTCCACTCGCCGAGTTCCTGGGTCAGTGGAACAGTGCCGAAACGGACCGGTAACTCCATGCCCTTGACCGAGGGAACAAGGACCGCGACCTGGGACCTCGCAAGCCCGCCCCTATCGGGCTGACAGAGTTGCTGGACGCGCCGTTCCGCATTGCGGAATGCATCCTTGATTGTCCGGGCGCGAACGACGGCGGGCTCGTCCCCTAGCGGCGCGCCGTCCAGGACCTTGTTCTCATAACCCGCAAGCGAGGCGCAGTGTGCGGCGATGCGTACGGTGTTCCTGCAGTTGACGGGCAGCTCGTACGGCGGGCCAAGTTCCTCCGGCAGCGCCGGATCGTCAACATAGAGGTTCTGCTTCGGGTCGTAGAAGACGTAGTAGCAGGCGTCTTTACCCGGACTCCGGAAGACCGCCTCAAGGCTCGTCCACCACAGCTCGTGAAAGTCTTGGCCCTCGTCGACGACTATCGTGTCGAACTTGTGTTCGGGGCCGAGCAGGTCGCATGCCTCGATCAGCGCCTCCGGGGCCTTGACGTCCCAGAAGTCCTGGTCATTCTGGTCTCCGCGCTCCCATAGGGGAACTGTGGCCTCACGGCAGAGCCGGTTGGCGAGGCTGTGGTAATTCAAGACAACGAGATCGTTGGCAAACGACTCCGGCACGACGGACTTGAGCCAGTTCTGCAGCGGCTGGTTGTAGCACAGCAGCAATGTCCGGCGCCCCTCCCGGGCCTCCCTCTGAGCCTTGGCCAGAGCCAGCATCGTCTTCCCGGATCCAGCCACTCCGCGGATCGCCGCCTTGGGCTGGTTGGCGAGGTGGTCGAGGAGTAGGTGTTGCTGTTCGGTCAGCCGGCGAAGGCGCTCTTCCTGGTCCTCGATCTTTCGCCAGACTACGGGAACAAGTTCGTACCTGGGAAACAACGCCTCGCGAACCGACTCCACCTCCCGGTCATCGAGCGCTCGGTGGTGAGCCCTCCGAAAGCTCTCGAAGACCCGTCCGACGGAGGCATCACCGGCCCGTAACCTCCCGGCATCAAGCACGAGCTCGGGCTGGATACTCGGTGGCAGGGTGCCGGAGACGCGGCAGTCCGGAAAAGCCACCGCCGCGCCGTAGGTGAACGGCAGGTCAGCGCCATACCGCCTGAAGCGGCGCTTCACGAGATCGACGATGTCGTGCATGCACTGCGTTGCCTGGGCGAATGGATCCTTGTTCAGGAGCCTCGTTTCTCCCCGCACCTCACGGACCCATTGCTGCCCGTCGAAGATCAGCGAGCCACCCTTGACCTCGACAAACAGCACGCCCCTCTTGCGGTCGAGCAGCACGAAGTCGCACTCGCCCTCGTGGATGGTGCCTCGTCGGCCCCGGGCGAGCCAGTTGAAGCTGTGAAAGACCTCGACGCGATGGGGCAACTGCTCCACTAGAACTCGGGCCACCGCCCGTTCGCCGGGGTTCTTGATCTCGTCAGGGTTGAGTGTGGGAAACAGCCTGCCCATGAGTCGCTCCGACGGAACCCGTGTCGCCAGATAAGGATAGCCAAGTCAATCCTTGATAGAAGGACAGGATCGGGACGGAACGGTGGCTGGCCTTAGGCCGACGGGGGATGGGATGACTCCAGGTCCTCGAAGGGAGCCGCGCCGTACCGGCCTTACAGATAACCCAATTCTAACTTGTCACCCCAGCGCGTCTTGAAGTCGGTCAGCGGATAGATCTGCCGCCCTTTCGGCGCATTTCTGCGTGAAACAGAGTTGGTCCCGCCGCAAGCTGGACGACCTCATCAGGGGGGTGTCGTGGGGGCGCCAGATTGTCGGACGCCTCAAAACGGATGGCGTTGCCGACACAAAGGGCTTGAGGAAAGGGTGCGGCTACACTTGCGCCGGGCGCAACCTGAGACTGCACAAGAAATTCGTACTTTGGCTAGGCGTCAATCAAGAGGCGTGGCGCGATCAGGGCATCACGCCTCTATGGATCGAGAGTACGTTCTCCGCTGTCGAGGGCGGGGTCGGGAAGGTTAAGAAGCTCTTCGATGACGTACACGAGAGGGGCCCTTGGCTCCACATTCCGATTCGCCTCACAGCCAGGGTCGACCGAGACCGTGTGATCGACAATGCGGTTCGACAGGTGCACAGCATCGCCAAGCGGCTCCTGGAAGCATTTCCCGGTGAGTAGTGTTTAGGCCTCAGTCAGCGCCTTCTCTTGGCATCTTGGCGTGAGCTAGGAAAAGTGCCATGGTGACTGGCCCCCACTGATTGGTCCGGTCGCAGTGTTTTGTGTGCTGCCGGTTTGGAGCTTGAGTTGGCAGGCCGATGGAGCGGAGCCGGACGGCCAGAGTCGGCCTTGCCGCAGCACTTCGGTCCAGTGCCTGGAGCTCCAGCTCCGGGCAAGGCTAGCTGTCGACGCGCTTCCAAACGGGCCGGAGACCCGTAAGTGCGGCCCGGTGACCGCTACCCTAGCCCATGCCAGCCCTCTCGAATCTGGGCGGCATAGTTTGGTCGCCTTGTGGCCGATCGGGTTGTCCTCAGGGATCCCCTGACTGCGTTTCGAGCAGCTGCCGCGCAGTGTCGAGAAGCCGGTCCTTCCAGGCGATCCGATCGAGCCAGTCCGCCGGAATTCCGGACAGGCCGTAGATGGAACCGGCGAGCTGACCCGTTACCGCCGCGACCGTATCGGCGTCGTCGGCCAGGTTAGCCGCTAGACCCAACTTACCCCGTCCAGTAACTAGACTGGCACTTGCGGACCCACAGGGAGTATAGCCCCTAACTTCTTTGCCTTCAAGGGCTTTGCGCGATCGCGAAGGCCGCGAGCGAGTCTCTGGCAGC
>MKWU01005789.1_pt1 | contig 13106 bp, 12 predicted proteins | sample 809101 | NCBI WGS metagenome assembly MKWU01 (sample SAMN05860141, study PRJNA318959) | sponge metagenome | host: Aplysina aerophoba | place: Slovenia: Piran, Adriatic Sea, Gulf of Piran | collected 2013-05-07 | reverse complement strand
GGCAGCCCTCGGAAAACCGACGCGGCGTGTCTGCGGAAAAAGGTAAGTTTTCCGTGTCAGGTACCGTACTTCATATAAGTACAAAGGTACTTTTTCGAACTTAATTACACATAAGTCAAACAAGTGAAGGCATGCAGTTAATCCTAGTTGGAATCACACCATAGCTGATGCTGACTTCTGTAGTCCCCAAAACTGCTGCTGAATTGCTTTGGACTGCGATGGAAAGACGTTGCAGGAGGTACTGTCTGCTGTGAGGTTTTCCTGTAGACTGGTGAATGTGCTGCTCAAGCTCCGACATATAAACTGCGTTTACACAAGCACTTTTAAGCACACTTCTAAGTGCGCTTATACTTGAGAGCGCTTAAGTGTACATGTGTAACAATCTAAGCACGTTCAGGAGCGAGCTTACATAACCTGGTCTATAGGAGGTTTGGAAGCGGATTTAATCGGTCTAGGCTGAGCACGCTCGTAGTGTAAATAGTTAAGCAAGCTTAGATTCTGCGGATGGCATCTTCGAAAGGACAAACGTGGACCCACAAAGAAATATTGGCCCTTATTTGTATCTGGTCAGACAGCGCTGTTCAGTCGCGGCTGGATGGTGCTTCGAGGACGGCTGACATCTGGGGCGATGTCGCTGGACGACTTCAAGCTGCCGGCTTCGACAGAATGTCGAAGCAGTTTAAGGACAAGATGAAAAATTTGAAGCAGTACTACAAAGATTTGAAAGATGGCCATAATAGGAATGGACACAATCGTTCCAATTGGCCTTACTACGACCTAATGGATGATGTTCTTGGGGACAGGCCATCCACTAGACCTAGGAACGTAATAGACACAATGCACTCCACACCACCTTCCATGTCCTCCTCAGTACCAGACTCACCATCTCAAGACGACAGTGTAACTGGTGAACATGCGAGCCCTGACCTTTTCGAGAGCACACTCTCCCAACCAACCACACCCCAGTCCCTTGACACTGACACTTCGACGGGCTTCTCTGCTATGGCGCTCCGTCGACGGCGTTTCGGCGAAAGCGCTCTGACACCAGTGTTTTATCGAAAGCACTTCTAATGTCAGCTTTGTTGATGACAGAGAGTTGGGCAACAGAAGTAAGTCTTTAATGTAGTGCCTCAGGGACAAACAACATTCTTGGTACACAGTACATAGTGAAAAATTAGCAGTAGCAATTTCGTCATGGCGCACGTTCAACGCCGTTTTTTTGCGAGGCGTCTACGCAAGAGCTGGAAGTGGAAGTAAAAACGGCGATTATATATTGATGTCAAAGAAGAAATGCCAGTAGTGGACCAGAGGGAGGAAGCAACACTAACTTCGTCTGGGGCAGACTAGACCAGCCACCTCTTAACCAGCCTCTAGAAGCAAGTGACCTCGTCTCAATGCTTTGGAAAAGGCACTGAGTGGGGTGACTGAAAGGTTTTTAGAACATCAAGAGGAAGCCGAAGCTTGAGTAATGCAAGCAATTGATGACAGGCAGAAGAGGGAGATGGAATTGCTGGAGAAGGTGCGCAAGGATGATAGGGACCATGAACTCAGACTGGTGCAAATTTTAGGCCAAATGATGTTTGCCCAGCTGTCACTCCCGCCATCGCTGTATTATCCGCCGCCTGTAGTACCTCAACCACTGCCAGATGCACACACAAGCACTTACAATTCAATCAATAACTAGAACACCTATCCTACAACTACTTATTAACTGACTACTTACGAGTTACAATAGCATGCTGTTACATATACATAACAGCAGTTGCATGTAGCCTTCTTAGGAGTTGATATAATTACAGAGAGCAGTTCTTATGCTCTCTGTATTTGAGTTGGTCAATGTGTTTTGAGTAGGGTCCGAAGCATTTACACCTGATGCAATGTCTTCCATCCACGTCTCATCAAATTGCTCCTTGTGTACTTCACAGATTGTGAAGTACACAGCATGCCAAGATGATGGTTGGGACATCTTCTGTAGTTGCATCATTTCTTTTCAGGAGGCAACGCCAGCGACCCTTAATACGTCCAAAGGCATTCTCCACCACCATTCTTGTTCTGCTCAATCTATAGTTAAAATTCTTTGTTACAACTGATAAATTACCATGCAGTACATAAGGCTTTTTCAAATAACTCTGAGTTAGTAAATACACGAGCATTGTGTACCCTCCCTGGCCATCCAACATCAATGTTCCAAAAACGATACTCATGGTCTACTACAGCTTGTAGGATGATCAAGTGGAACCCTCGTCGACAACCCATTATGTGATGCTCTCTCGCACCCTGGATCTTTCGCAGGCACAGGGCATGGAAGTGAGCAGCGCGCAAACAAAAAATAAGTAGCAGAACGTAGATAACAATTCGGTGATAGTCCAGTTTCCTCCAAGAGCGACGAAAACGCGATCAAAATGCATATAATACTTCCTCAAAATGTTTCGTGTAAATGCACCTGGATATAAGTGCGTTTAATCTAATCGTACTTAGGAGTGCGCTCAAATGGTTGTGTAAACGCGGCTAAAGTCCAGTATTCCAATATTGCTTGACCAAGCACACGGAATGTCTCTACAGCAAAGAGCACAAAGTGACGGCTAGACTTTAGGGCTGTGAACTTGGTGCACTTCCAATGCTCCACATGCGAAAGCATGCGGCATTAAAAGCGACCTCTCCGTGAACAATGATGTCATCCAGACAGGGTGCAATCAGTAAACCTTTCTTTGCAGCACGGACTGGGTGCTGAAAGTCCATCTTGCCTAGTCTCGTGTAGCCAGACCGCTTGCGCCTGGTGAAAGCCATCTGGATATACGTACGAGACTAGCTATGTCTTGCCAAGGAGGCAGAAAGAAACGCAGCATATGACACTGATATAAACATTTCTTCAGTTGTAGTGCATTGTGTAACGGTATAAAGTGAGATTCGTCTGTTAAAAGTCAAACAATTGCATGAATCACCACAATTATTACGATCACTGCATTTCACGATCACAGCATTGGATAGTAGCTACAGTACTAAACTTCTTACCTATAAAGCATGGTGTGCTGCATAGAGTGGATCTAAATAAATAGTAGAATGATGCATACAATAATGTGTCATCTTTGCACTATGGGATACATTTGAAGAGACATATTGTCTACTGTCAGACATTCACAAGTCCAAAGAAAGTCCACAAGGTGATGAACATCAAAGACGTTTTCTTGGAGAGTTAGAGTAAACATTTGCACTAGATTGGACAATGATTGGACACATAAATAAGAGCCCTGTTTGAAGCAATGCATTATAAACAAACAATGCGTTATACACTTCCAAATAAGGCACAGTCATTGCTCTTGATCTAACAATCCAAGCTGCGACAAACAGAGTTATACGGTTGTGTGAACACTAAAATGCAAGCAAAATGGCTGCCAATGCTACGTGGCATGAAAGAAAGTACAGTTATCTACTTATTTAGCCTTCATATGGAAGATTTCAATGCAAGGTACAAGGCACAGGTGGATATAGTCAGCTCCAGCTCACCTGACGCCTTGCATGCATACACTCCTGGTGCTATCTAAGGGCTGCTACTCTCTCCAATGATGCCTTGATCTAGCATCTTTTCCAGTTGCTTCTGTGCTTCCTCTCAGTAGTGGGCTGAAATTTGTCTAGGTAGCACCCTGACTGGATTTCCTGCGCTAGGAATAAAGTGACAGGTGACCTTTGTTGCACCTGGCTTTGTTTGGAACAGGTCCTGATAATGTTCCAGAATGGCCGAGAAATCTGATCCAGCACATCCACACTGGACGTCTTCCAAAACAGGGACTGCACAATCATCCACTGTATCAACGGGTCTCCACCAATGGAGTGATCAAACAAGACCCCACTATGATGTTGTCACAAGCTTCAGATGCCTTGCACTGTTTACACACTCAAAATCCTTGATTCCTGTCATCTGCTCCTGCACCAGTGACACCGAGGAGCCTGAGTCCAGCATCACCTCTGCTTTAACAACTCCCCCACACAGAGGCTTTCTTTGACTTGGTGGTTGCCACTGTGACTACCCGTGGTGGCAACTCACTGCAGAGGCTGAGGGTCCCTGCTGCCCCTGACAGGTGCCCCTTGGCCGCTTCCGTACTGACACTCCCTGGCCATGCGCCCTTGCTGGTTGCATATAAGGCAACGACGACCACTTTGGCAGTGGTAGGGACCAAGCAACCTTAAAAGCACTATGCAACTGTGGTGTGTGAACGTGTTGGCCCTGTGAACATGTGTATTGTATGTTGTAACCTTATGATTTTGTGTAGGGTTGATCTGCGTTATACACTGTTAGTCGCAGTAAACATGTTATGTGCTAGTGCCTGACCATAAACTTGTCATGACTGGTTTTATTCCTTTCTGTATATAAGGCTGATCTTTGTACGGTAAATGCTAAGAAAAGCTATTGTTTGAGTCATACGAACAGTTGCTGTACTCCGGAGTTTGCATATGATAAACTGTCATGCAACACCAACAGCACATGCACATAACTTACCACTAGCACAGACAACAACCACACAATGTAAGTTGCCTGAGTGCCATTGCAATATTACACCAGTGGCTGAATGAAAAAGCATCACAGAGCAAGTTGCAGGCGGTGACAACCGCCACCCATACATCCTTAGTCATGAAGGAGCACTTTTTTAAGACAGTGAATCTTCAGCAAGCAATTGTTGCTTCACGGTGTCCGTGGAGTGCCTGCCAGATACTACTGAAGGCTATACCGCTTGACATTGACAAAAATGGCAATTGCATCCATGTACGTAACTTGCTAAGGCAGCTAGCTACATTACTATAAACAAACAGCTAATTAATATTACTACATAAAAAAGATCTGCTACAGTGCTCCCATGGCGGCATTTCCCTGATGGCGTTTGGTGACGACTATAATGATTACTATAAATTTCACAACACAGCCAACCAGGTCATGCTTACACAGCCTGAATCTAGGTATGCCTTCAGTTTCTGTGCAATGGGCTGCATCTGTATGTCAATGGTCATATAGACGATTGGGTATTCTTGTAAGTACATACTATACTCCAATGTAGTCAAAATGTGCATTAGAGAGGACCTTTGCAATGATGCGTAGCCCACATGTCTAGCTAGTAGCTAAATTACTAATAATTGTACACATGTAACACAGCAGACTAGTAACAATGATGTGCAGAGTTCCTGTCAGTATATACAGCAGGGCACATTGTTGCTGGTTAGGTCTCAGTGCTTTCATTGTTAACATAAAAGTGAGATCATCAGGAAGGTACATACCACCATAGCAAGCACCCTGAAAGTTTGACTTTAGCCAGACCATAGCACAACTTCCAGAACCTCACTAAAAGCTGGCCAATTTGCACACATTTCCTGACTTAGGAAGTCTGCCAATGCACCTTGAGTCAACAAAGGTGGGTGGGTTACATTTTGTATAATTAGGTTTATCGCATGATGACCTCATACGTCAAAGCCCCACCTAATGCAGTGCTTTTCTGTACTGCAGCACTAGGTCTGCAGTAACCTGTTAAGTCCCCTAACATTATCACCTCAGTGTGTCAACTAACACCAACTTGTTGCAACTTGACTTGTTAGATCAAAGGCAGCAACTGTGCGTTAGTATTGATAACGCACAGTTGCCTTATTTGGAAGCATATCACGCATTGGTTGTTTTATAACACACTGCTTCAAATGGGACTCTTCTTTATGTGTCCAATCATCGTCCAACCTAATGCAAACGTTAATTCTAACACTCCAAGAAAACATCTTTGATGTTCATCACTTTGTGGACTTTCCTGTGAATGTCTGACTGTAGACAATATGTCTGTTGAAATGTATCCCATAGTGCAAGCATGAAAGATATTCATGCATGCATCATTCTACTATTAATCTTGATGCACTCCATGCAGCACATCACTGCTTTATAGTAAGACGTTTCCAGCTACTGTAGCTACTGTAGAATGTCCAGGTGATTGTAATAATTTGGCAATTCATACAACTGTTGGAATTTTATTAGTCAAATCTCACTTTATACCATTATACAGTGCACTAAAACTGAAGAAATGTTTTTATCAGTGTTAGAAAAAGCAATTTTTCAAAATTCTTTCTTCTTGTGCTGCCTTTCTTTCTGCCTCCTAGGTAAGATATAGCTCGTGTGTCCAGACGGCTTTCGCCAGGTGCAAGTGGTCTGGCTACGCGAGACTAGGCAAGATGGACTTTCAGCGCCTAGAAAAGATCATTGTTCACAGAGAAGTCACTTTTCATGCCATATGTTTTCGCATTTCGCGTGTTCTTTCCAAAGAGAATAGCGCTCACTGATATCCATAGAAACGTCGGTCTCGTTAGTTCGGTAATGATTTGACAGAGGAGTTCAAACTGCAACAAGCTGGTTATCACATGGCCTCTCGAGCGCTTAGCTAGTTTATCGCCCTTGGACGCTTCGCTTTGTGTGATAAATTACCCAGTGCCCTCATACCCATGTGATAACTAGTACGTATGAAATAGCACAGAGGTCATGTAAATTAATTACGCAGCAGAGAGGGTCTGCAGATACTGACAGGGATTTTTGATTCGCAAAGTGCCAGTTCCTCTCCCTTCCCCATTCCTCAAAAACACACACACGCTCGTGTACCTGTACAGGTATTCTTTGGAACAAATCCTCAATACAAATCTTTAAACTCGTATCATCATCAAAATGAAATCGCTCCATACAAGGAGGGTGTTGAGCATTGAATGGGTGACATAATTGCAAGTGGAGCTACAAGTGCCCATAGTATGAATCAAACAAACAACTGGGTGCTACACTGCAGAACCAAACTGGCTACAGTATCTGTTTTTGTGCACTGAATCAAATCAGGGTATTGATGAGGATAATTACAATGGAAACCTTAAACAATCAGGAATGCCAGCACACATGCACAGCATGTATCTTCCATAAGGCATTACAGTCCTGGAGCGTATTTGTCATCACAATATAAGGATTGTCATGTTCACATATGTTCATACACACAGATATTTGCGACAAACTGAATCATCATGTTCAGTCCTTTTAACTAACAGATACTTCAATTCAAAATGAAACATCATTAAAAGTGTATACACTGATTGTACACAATTAGCAAACACTTGGTCATCCACACGTACTAGCAGTAACAGCCCACTTCGAAATACTTTAATACAAACCTCTACATACCAACCAACTTAACTATTCCCTCAAGACATCGACTACCCTCATGCCATACCATATACAGTATTTCATGATTATCTATTGCAATCAGCTTACTTTCAGTTTGAGGTATGGCTGAGTCACTTCATCATGTAATGATGCAGTTTACAAGATAGGGAAATATATTGCTGCTGTGTCTTACCTCATTATGACTCTGTAAACAGGATCATATGGTCCTCCGCTGTCCAGACTCATAGACATCAACAATGGATCGCCACAGGAAGTTTTACCGATGTAGTTCTGATGCTCCTGTACGGGACACATGCAGAGTGTTGGTGCACATACTATGTATTGCTAGATGATACACAATGACCGCAAACCTTGTCCTTGAAGTATCGTGCAAACTGGAATGGTGTCACATCAGTGGATACAGAAATATGCTCTGTAGCAATATCTTGGGCTGACCAGTGACCAAACTGATCACAAGCAGTCTCATAGCCCTCTCCTTCACACCAAAATCCCTTATCGTTGGGTGAAAGCACCACCATGGGCAAAAGGTGAAGCATATTTGGCAAGTGAACTGACTCCCTGGCTTTCGCCAGAACCTGCAAGGACACATAATGCATACGTATCACATGAATTCATAACGTGCTCACTACATGTCTGCACTGACTTCCTAGTTTAACCACACCTCTACCATAAGGATGGTGGTAATTCATAAACATACGATTGGGTGCTTGCATGCTGGTAAAATTACTGGGATACTAAATCTAAAGTTCCATTGCATAACACTCACTGACAAAGTTAAAATGAACAAGCATTTCAAGCACAAAAAACTCATGGGGTGTCTACGCTCCTAAACTCGAAATAATTATTTGCAGGCCAATGGTTATGTACAGCCTCTGACCTGTGATAACTATTAAGCCATTAGGCATATATTACAAACCAAGACAGCTATGCACCAGATATCATTTACAATTGCAGTGAGTCTGCACTGCTATTTACGTGGGAAAGTGTGCTGAGCACCTCTGTTAGCAACTTTCGTTCATTGGGTACACGGCAAAATAGTAACAAAGACAGACTATTTTGAACCAGTTGAACCACAGCCTCTGGCTCAGAAATTTCATTATCAGAGCTGTTCTTGTTCCAATTTCTTATAGAAACCATTTTGTGTAGGATTTGCAGTGGCTTAGTATTACGAGGAAATCTTCTTAAATACTTCCTATTTGGTTATTGAATGTGCAAGTGAAGACTAAGTTATTATGAAAGCTTAATAAATACAAGGAACCTTGAGTGCCACTATTTTGTGACATATATGCGGATACATCAAGTAGAAATGTTAGTTAGGTAAATGTGCTTGTGGGAAAATAATTTTGGATGATTTTGGACAGCACATACATGGAATAAATCTATGATGAAGTTTGAAACTGATAATTATTAAATGTCAATTAATCAATTATCAAAGTTTGCTACAATGAATCACGTGTAAATGAATATAGAACTGATGCAACTGGAAAATATGGATAGCAACTGAAAAAAAGTATCAAAGGGAACACCACATTAGCTTCTGCGTACCCTTAGTTACTTACTTTGCTGGATGGGGGACTCCATACAGCATCCAAACACTAACACATACTGCATATATAATTAGTGCACATTATGCAATGCAGTATTTGTCATGATACATGGGGAGCCAAGCATCTTTCCCCAATGAATGTCATGGATTCTTGATATTATAAAGAGCTCCCGTTGACAGTGGACGTCGTTGTCTGCTACATAAGATGTGACAACTGTACCTGGCCAATTAAGAGTTGTAAGAACTACTACCAGTGGCACAGAGCAAATAAGGATTTCATGCTAACAGTTGAGGAGCTTACTGAGTTTAACAGGCAGGAAAGAGGGTGCATACATGGAAGATGGCCAGGACTGAAGTACCCCACTTGCTGCAACCAACTTGTTGAGTCAACTACTACTGTATACAAGCACTAAATAGCCATTTAGGATAATTGTACGCTAGATAGCTAACAATTCAATGCAACCTATGAAAAGCATTTTTAGCCAACTTTACAAAGCAAATCTCAGCTACATTGATACCATGGATTTGACATTAGCTAGCTATAGCTGTGCTATAGGTAGGACTACGCAGACCTTGCACAGTCCGTAGGTCGGTTACACAGACCAAACAATGCAAATCCTAAATGAACCATAGCTATTGCTGTTTTAGTTGCAAACCTTTCCATCGGAATTCACAAGACCAAACAGTGCAATCCATGATTGGAACAGTCCTATGTCATATCAAACACTATGTTGCACTAGCCTGAACACTGAAACAGAAATTCAGATGTTTTAACCACCTATCGCTGCCTTCATCAGTGAAGCCATTCGCTGATGAAGGCAGCTGTAGGTTGCCAAAACGTCTGAATTTATGTTACAGTGTTCTGGCTAGTTCAACAGATTGATGAATATGAGCCTACCTAGTCCTAAGTCCTGAACAAAGTGCTTTACTGGTTGGGTCATGAGACACTATAACACTATTACCACTGAATAGAAGCAACAGGCCACAGCTGCGACTTGTAGGTAGCCATTTTGACAGACAATGACAAACAGGCACATATACTAAAAGCAGAATTGCAATCCTGAAGCGTTACAGAAATGGATCAATAGTCTACCTAGTCCTAAGTTCTAAGTCCTAAACAAGGTGCTTTACTGGTTTGGGTCACAAGACGCTATGACACTATTAGCATTGAACTGTAGCAACAGACCACGGCTGTGTATCATAGGTAGCCATTTTGATAGATGACAACAAATAAGCAAATACAATAAGGTCTAATTGCAATCTTGAAGCATTACTGACATATAAATGTACATATGACGCTACACAGACAAGCTGCCACGTACCGCTAAGGGGTATGGGCAGCAATATGGAGCATAACCTGAGTACGATCACATTTTTAGACCCTAGCTGGTTGGCTTTCCAAATCACACCTCAGAACCCCCATCCTATACCACAACACTTGCACACAGCACTGACCTCCATCACATGTACTGTACAGCACTACCACACAGTGTCGTGAGTGTGGACACACACACACACACAAACACACAAACACACACACATACACAGTATACATACCACCACCACACAGTACAAGTACAAGTTGTAAAGAACACCAATGTGTTTGTGCACATTAGGCCGTAAATGGGCCAGTTGGCATAGAAAAACACCACCAGTGCAAGTTACAGGTGATGACCACCACGAGTGCAAGTGAAGTATTTGCACTAGCTGACGACAGTAAAAACACAACCAGCACAAATTGCAAGTGATGACCACCATGATTGCAAGTTATGTATTTGCACTATTGATGACTGGAAAAACACCACCAGTGCAAGTTGCAGGTGGTGACTACCACAAGTGCAAGTGAAGTACTTACGCTAGTTGATGACAGAGAACGAACTACCAGCACAAGTTGCACGTGATGACCACCATGAGTGTAAGTTATGTATTAGCACTAGTTGACGACTGGAAAAAACACAACCAACGCAAGTTGCAGAAGGTCAACACCATCTTGGGCGAGGGTAGGAGCAGGATGCAGCAACCAATTGCAGGTAGCACAAGGGCACGTTCTGGTGTTCTGGAGTTCTGTGTCTCAAAAGCAAGGACCAAGCACTTTCACCATTGCAGTCACAGTTGGTGTGCAGACTAGAACAGTAATGTAACAGACAATATACAGTCACAAATACAGAGATATAGAGGATGCACCAACGTTAAATGTACTCATTGCACTATGATCACACTCGAAAAGAAGTTGCAGGCTAGGACCACCAGCCACTTCTGTTTCGCTGTATAAACTTCACAACCATTGTACTGTCTCCCAATACGACCGCTTTGGCAGCTGCAGCCCTTGTAGCCTTCGCAATGTCTACGAGTGCTATAGACGTGCCAAAACTGGCCAATACCTTGCTGGAAGTTAGCGGAGACGATCAACAGGCCCTTCTAGAGGTTATCGCTGACAACATCATCTCACCTGACGATGGCAGAAACTCCAACAGTGACAAGAAAGTCAAAACAGTCAAAACAAAAATAACTGCATGATGGGGTACCTGCTATGGCACATGATCACAAACAGGCACACCACCATTACACTCCTGTTGGCCATACGAATTTGCCCAGATCATGCTTTAGATTATTCAAACGCAGCTACAGAAGAATAAAAGTGGAAAACCTGCTTGCAATAGCCCAAGTCATCAACACATCAGCAAACTATAATTTTCTCAGCTAGTAGTGTGTGAAGATGAAAGCACCATTGCTCCCACATATGACTGCACAGACAGATTTCTTTCACCGCGGATGAAGAGGATAAGTGGCATAAAGTAGCTACACCACTTCTGTGTGTCATCTTCGCCTCCAGGGCTTGTCTTTGCTAAGCAATGGACTGACTTGCCAGAAATCACATTCAAGCTGAGCCATGGACACCGGCTGTAGATGAGTTGCCAGCAGTTGTACCACTACGTGCTAAGCAATGAACGGCAGTGGCATTTGTATGATTCAATATGCCAGTTTTGCTCGGACAATGACAAGGACATCGTTTGCCCACTCCCTTCTATCTTAAAACCTTGAGCCATCACTGGAACCAGATGACCCAGCTTCTCCACCACCTAAGCGGTGCAAGCGGACATGTGGGATATGCAATCAGGAAAGTCATCATGACCGTTGACCATGTCCTGAAACTTAGTTCTACAGACTTACTTCACATCAATTCAAAGACGGATACTTTTCAGTCATCTTTGTATACACACACGCATGCACACACACACACTCGCAAGCACCCACACACATTGAAGTAAACCAAGCACAATCAGATTCCCTTGATTGCTTACTGATCGCCACATCACTGCATAGATTCTTCTCCATTGTCAATCACAGCTTTTATACTGGAGTACGTCATGTCTCTGTCTGCACTAACGGGAGTCTGTGCTAAAGTTATACCTGGGTCAGGAGCCCACTTCAGTGTGCCAACTATACTGACTTGGCCATCCACAAGAATCCGATGTAGCACAATTGTTAGTGTCGCAAAGATCTGCAAGTGAAAACTAAACTCGGCTTGATCTGGAGTAAGATTAGTCTGGACTAAATTAGGATTGGGTGCCATGTAGAAAGGGTCTCGGTGATCTTGTCTCTTTGGTGCTCATCGTAATCTAGCTATCATCAGTGAACAGCGGCCATATAAAGCATTCCAGAGCAAACACAAGGCGTCTGATGTCGTATGACTGTGTCTATTGTGTCATATGACTTTGGCGATGAGTTGTGCACATTTTTTCTACTGGCCAAACTAAATCGACAGGACCGACCCAGATCAAAACTACCTCTAATCAATGTACATTCAAGAAGAATGCATCAAATCTGGATTGGATCTGGATTGACAGCCCAGTGTGAATGCATCTTAGATTTCAATGTATCACTCTGAAGTCGTGGCGCATGTCTCTACACCCTGAAGACGTACATGGCATGCAGAATGTGCACGACAATAAATCCCATCAGTTTGACTAGGGTTAGGCGTGCCATCCTGGAAGCCGACCCTGCTGACTTGAGGAAGTGGCAGCAGGAGGACCCTAGCCTGGAGACGGTCCGGCAGTTGACCACAGATCAGGCAGGGGGACCACAGTATCATGTACTGGGAGGGACTGCTTCATTGGCTGTGGAGGCCAGAAGGGACAAGCCCTGGGCATGTCAGGATTGTGAGCAGTTGGTGTGTTGTGCTGAGGCTTGCTCATGACATCCCACTTGCAGGGCATCTCGGCATCAAGAAGACCAGGGAGCGTGTCCTTCAGCGCTATTACTGGCCAGGAATCTCTGACGTAGCCACCTATTGCCGCACCTCTGAAGTGTGCCAGCGCAGCCAATCCCAGTGTCCTACCAAGGCGAAGATTATGACCATGCCCCTCATCAGCAAAACCT
>MKWU01005787.1_pt1 | contig 13112 bp, 11 predicted proteins | sample 809101 | NCBI WGS metagenome assembly MKWU01 (sample SAMN05860141, study PRJNA318959) | sponge metagenome | host: Aplysina aerophoba | place: Slovenia: Piran, Adriatic Sea, Gulf of Piran | collected 2013-05-07 | reverse complement strand
AGGACCGGCTGCTGTTCGATCACCAGCGGCGGCTCGCCGAGATGCTGGGGTTCGACGACGACGGGGAGCGGCTCGGGGTGGAGCGCCTGATGAAGCGCTACTACCGCGAGGTGATGGAGCTTTCACGCCTGAACGAGATGCTGCTGGAGCACTTCGAGGAGGTGATCCTCCATGTGCGCCGCCGCGACCGCATCAAGCCGCTGAACCGGCGTTTCCAGGCCGTGAACGGCTACCTGGAGGTCACCCGCGAGGACGCCTTCCGCCGCTATCCGTTCGCCCTCCTGGAGGTGTTCCTCCTGCTGCAGCAGCATCCCGAACTGGAAGGGGTGCGTGCTTCCACGATCAGGCTCATACGCGCGAACCGGCACCGGATCGACGACCGGTTCCGGGCCGATCTGCGCGCCCGCAGCCTCTTTCTGGAGATTCTGCGCCAGCCCCGAGGCATCAACCACGAGCTGAGACGGATGCACCGGTACGGAATCCTGGGCGCCTATCTTCCGGTCTTCGACCAGGTGGCGGGCCAGATGCAGTACGACCTGTTCCACGTCTACACCGTCGACGAGCACAGCCTGTTCGTGGTGCGCAATCTCAGAATGTTCGCCGACCCCGCCCGCTACCATGAGTTTCCCCACTGCGCCGACATCTTCGCGCGCCTGCCCAAGCCGGAGCTCATCTACGTAGCGGGTCTCTTCCACGACGTCGCCAAGGGCCGCAACGGCGACCATTCCGAGCTGGGCTCGGACCTGGTCCGGGAGTTCTGCGCCCTGCACGGATTCAGCGAGTACGACACGAACCTCGTCGCATGGCTGGTCCGGCACCACCTGCTGATGTCGATCACCGCCCAGCGCCGCGACATCAGCGACCCCGCGGTGGTGTCCGAGTTCGCCCGCACCGCCGGCGATCACGTCCACCTCGACTACCTCTACCTTCTCACCATCGCGGACATCCGTGGCACCAATCCGGGGCTGTGGAACGACTGGAAGGACGCCCTGCTGCACGACCTGTACCGATCGACGGTTCGCGCGCTGATGCGCGGGCTCGAGAATCCCATCGAGCGCGCCGAACTGGTGCGCGAGACACGCGACGACGCGGCCCGTCTCGTGGCGGACTCCGGCGTCGATGCCGAGGCGGCCGCACGACTGTGGGACAACTTCGGCGACGACTACTTCCTGCGCCACTCCGCGGACGAGATTCGCTGGCACACGTCGAACATTTTCGGCGCTGCCGCCACCGACATTCCGCTGGTCCTGGTCCGCGACGGACGTGGAGGAATCGAGATCTTCGTCTATGCGCCGGACCGCGAGTTCCTGTTCGCGGCCAGCGCCTCGATCCTGGGGCGACTGGGTCTCACGGTGCTCGATTCGAGAATCATCACCGGGAACCACGGCATGACGCTCGATTCGTACGTCGTCGAGGACATCGCGGTCCCGTCGGCGGCGGGCGGGCGCCACGAGGAGATCCGGGCCGCCTTGCAGCTCGGTCTGCGCAGGCCCGCCGGCGTGCCGAGGAGCGTGCACCGGCTCGCCAGACGCCAGCTCAAGCACTTCACGATTCCGGTGGAAGTGAACTTCACGCAGGACGCATCGAACCGGCACACGGTCATGGAGGTCATCGCCGCCGATCGGCCCGGGCTGCTCGCGTGCATCGGCTGGGCGCTCGCCGACGCCCGGGTTCGCATCCGCAACGCGAAGATCGCGACGTTCGGCGAACGCGCGGAGGACGTGTTCTACGTCACCGACGAGCACAATCGGCCGCTGGCCGACGACCGTATTCCCGGCGTGTACCGCAGCGTCCGGTCGGCGCTCGAAGCGTGACGTGGGTTGGGGGGCGACGGCCGCTGAGACGCCGGTGACTTGACGGCGGCTCGGCCGCCGGAGACCTGACGCTGGCTCAGCCGCCTGTGACCGGCGGAAAGAACGCGACCTCGTCGCCGTCGCGGACCGATGCCCCGGGTTCGGTGTACTCCAGATTCACGGCCACGAGCACGTCGCGGGGGATCGGCCGGCCCCCGGTCGCGAGATGCCACGCCTCCACGGCGGTCCGCGCCCGGAAGGCGTCGACCTCGACCTCGCGGCAGCCCATCGATTCACGCAGGCTGGCAAAGAACTTCACCGTAATCGTCATCCGCGGTCCGCCGTCGAAAGGTTCCCGGCTGGTATTATCGCCATCCGGCCGAGACGGGCACCACCATCCGACGAGCACCCATGGACACGAGCCTCAGACCGATACCGGCGGCGGATCGACGTCCCGGCGCATCCCGCGATCGATGAGCGATGCCCTGACCCACTTCGACGCGCAGGGCCACGCCCGGATGGTGGATGTCGCATCGAAGCCCGCCACCCACCGCGTTGCGGTGGCGCGGGGCAGCGTCCGCATGCAGGCGGACACGCTGCGGCTCATCGTCTCCGGGGGCCATCGCAAGGGCGACGTCATCGGCGTGGCGCGGCTTGCGGGGATCATGGCGGCGAAGCGCACCTCCGATCTCGTCCCCCTGTGCCACCCGATCGTCCTGACCCGCGTGGAGGTCGAGCTGTGGCCCGACGAGTCGCGCACCAGCGTGGAATGCCGCGCTCGGGTCGAGACGATCGGTCCGACCGGGGTCGAGATGGAGGCGCTCGCCGCGACCCAGGTGGCCCTGCTCACGGTCTACGACATGTGCAAGGCGGTGGACCGGACGATGACCATCGAATCGGTGCGTCTCGTCGAGAAGCGAGGCGGCAGGTCCGGCGACTGGTTCCGACCCGGCTCCTGAGTCCGACGCGGCCCGGCGCCGATCGACGGGTTCCCGATCGGAAGGCGTCCATTGCGGTTCCGGTGATAGACTGCTGGCGCGGATATCTCACCGATTCGCGAAGCGAGGGCGCGGATCTGGCTGTTTTCGCAAGGCGAACGCGAGTCAGGGCGCGCAGGCGTACTTGCCAGTACGTCGAGCACCCTGGCCGCGTTCAACGCGGCGAAAATAGTCAGATCCGCGTCCGCAGCCGTGAATCGGTGGGATATGCGCGCCTGCCCCTGTACAGGAGCGCCTTCCATGCCGGCCGCGTCCGCTTCCATCGAGCAGCGCGTTTCCACGCTCGAAGCCCACCTGGAACAGGAAAATCCGCTGCTCCTCGATGCCGTGAAGAGCTTTCGCGAGCTCGACAAGGTGGCGTACCGGCTCGGGGTCCTCGGGCCCGACGGGTCGTTCACCACGCAGGTGCCCGGGGGGCCGGTGGGCGCGGGGCTCGGGCCCGAGGAGTCGTTCCCCACGGCGGTGCCGTGGTGGCCGATGGTCGCGGTGCTCGGGACCTTCTCGTCTGGGAAGTCGTCGTTCATCAACCACTTCCTGCAGGCCCGGCTCCAGTCGACCGGGAACCAGGCCGTCGACGACCGGTTCACCGTCATCTGCTTCGGAGCCGACGAAACGCCGCGGACCCTGCCCGGCATCGCGCTCGACGCCGACCCGCGCTTCCCGTTCTACCAGGTCAGCCGGGACATCGAGAGCGTGGCCACCGGCGAAGGGAGCCGAATCGACGCCTACCTCCAGCTTCGTACCTGCAGGAGCGAAGCGCTGCGCGGAAGGATATTCATCGACTCGCCGGGGTTCGATGCCGATGCGCAGCGCACCGCGACGCTGCGCATCACCGACCACATCATCGGTCTGTCCGACCTGGTGCTGGTGTTCTTCGACGCCCGGCATCCCGAGCCCGGCGCGATGCAGGACACGCTGCGTCACCTGGTGGGAAACACCATTCACCGGCCCGACTCGAACAAGTTCCTCTTCATCCTCAACCAGATCGACAACGCGGCGCGCGAGGACAACCCCGAGGACGTCTTCGCGGCCTGGCAGCGCACGCTTGCCCAGGCCGGCCTCACCGCGGGCCGGTTCTACTGCATCTACAACCCGGATGCCGCCATGCCGATCGAAGATCCGCAACTGCGCCGCCGCTTCGAGGCCAAGCGGGCGGCGGACGTCACCGAGATCTACGAGCGCATCCACCAGGTGGAGGTCGAGCGCGCCTACCGAATCGTCGGCGTGCTGGAGAAGACGGCGAAGGCGATCGAGCAGCGGGTGGTGCCGGCGGTGGCATCGGCGAAGGCGTCGTGGAAGCGCGGGGTCCTCTGGCTCGACGGCGCGATCTTCGGCACGCTGGTCCTCCTGCTCGCGGCGTGGACCATCTCTGCGGGGTACTGGACCGGCTTCCGGTTCTCCGCTCCGTGGTTCGACTCCATCGCCTCGACGCCGTGGCTGGCGGTGCCGGCGGCGATCGTGGTGGTGGCGGGCGCCGGCTACCTGCACTACCTCATGCGTCGCCTCTCGGCGCGGTTCATCGCCCGGCGCATCGCCCGCGACCCGGAGCTCGGCGACGTGCGGGCGTGGGTCGAGCGCGTGTTCGCCCACAACACGAGGGCATGGCGCTCCGTCGTCACCGCGACTCCGGCCGGCTGGGGACGCAGCGCACGCCGGCGAATCGCCGGCGTGGCCGCGGACGCGGACCGGCTCGTGCAGCGCCTCAACGACCGCTTCACCGACCCCTCGGGCGGGGTGAAGGCGGTCGACGGACCGGAAGAGGACTCCGTCACCCCGGCGGGGGCGAAGCCGGCAACCGAGGGCGACGTGGCCGACCCGTTGCCGGTGGCCGTCTCATCCTCCGGGACCGGCGATGAACGAGGGACGCAGGCTTGATCGCCATGCGGAGTCGTATACTGTTCGGCAGCGAAATGCAGCACGGGCAGGACCGACGATGAACTTCGAGCGCGCACGATTCAACATGGTCGAGCAGCAGATCCGCCCGTGGGAGGTGCTCGATCGGGCCGTTCTCGACCTGATGGAGCGCGCCCCTCGCGACGCGTTCGTGCCCGAAGGGTACCGGCGCCTCGCCTATGCCGACATCGCGGTGCCCATCGGTCACGGGGAGGTAATGCTGCCTCCGCGGGTCGAGGGCCGGCTCCTGCAGGCACTGGACATCGGGCCTGACGATCGCGTGCTCGAGGTCGGCACCGGCAGCGGGTTCCTCACCTTTCTGCTCGCCCAGCGAGCCGCCCACGTGACCAGCGTCGAGATCAGGCCCGCGCTCGCCGATCGGGCCCGTGCCAACCTCGCGGCCCACCACGTGGGGAATGCCACGGTCGAGGTCGGCGACGGCCGCCGGGGCCTGGAGCGCGGGGCGCCGTACGACGCGATCGCGGTCGGCGGCTCCGTGCCGGCGCCGGAGCCGGCGTTCGAGGCGCAGCTCGCGATTGGCGGACGGCTCTTCGTCGTGGTCGGCTCGGCCCCGGCGATGGAAGCGAGGCTCGTGCGCCGCACCGGGCAGAACGAATGGGTGCGGGAGAGCATGTTCGAGACGATGCTGCCGCCGCTCGCGGGGTCGGAAGCGCCGCGCCGGTTCGTGCTGTGAAGGCCCGCGCCCCGCGTCTGGCGCGGGCCTTGGGTGTGGGCGCGGTTCTGGCAGTGGCGTCCGCGGCCGCGCCGGCGGAGGATCTGCTGGAGGTCTTCGAGCTCGCGCTCACGAGCGACCCCGAGTTCCTCGCCACCGGTGCGGACCACCGCGCCGCCCAGGAGGCTCTGCCTCAGGCGCGGGCGGAGCTCCAGCCGAGAGTCCGCGTGACGTTCGACACGAGGTGGAACGACCGGCACCGAAGCGGCGACTACCGGTCGGATAGCCTCGTCCTCAACCTCGAACACCCGGTCTACCGTCGCGACCGTCGCATCGCGGTCGAACAGGCCGACAGCCGCATCGCGAGGGCCGATGCGCTCTATGCCGCGGCCCGCCAGGACCTCGTGGTGCGAGTGGCCGAGCGGTACTTCGGGGTGCTGGAGGCGCAAGACGAGCTCGGGTTCGCGCAGGCGACGCTCGAAGCGTTCGAGCAGCAGCTCGCGCAGAGCCGGCAGCGATTCGAGGTCGGGCTGATCGCGATCACCGATGTCGAGGAGGCCAAGGCGGGGTTCGATCTCGCGCGCGCCCAGCTCCTTGCCGCCCAGAACGCGCTCGACATCGCCCGGGAGGCGTTGCGCGAGACGACCGGCGCGTACCAGGAGCGGCTCCCCCCGCCGCGCGCGACGCACCCCCGCGTGCCCCCGGCCCCGCGCCTCGCGCCGCGGCGCGAGCCGCACCTCGTGATGCCCGAGCCCGCGGACATCGACCAGTGGACGACAATCGCGCTGGAGCGGAACCTGCGCCTTCTGGCCGCGAAGTCCGAATCGGAAACGGCACGCCGGGAGATCGAGCGCATCCAGGCCGGCCACTCGCCCACCCTCGATGCCGTGGGCTCGTTCGGGCTGAACGACAGCGAATCGGGGGGCCCTCTTCGTGAGACCAGGCGTGCCGACGTCGGCGTGCGCCTGAGCCTTCCCCTCTATTCCGGCGGCTCGATCCTGTCGCGCACGCGTGAGAGTCGGCACCGCTACCAGCGCAGCCTCGACCTGCTCGAACGCGAGCGGCGCCGCGCGCAACGCGAGACGCGCGACGCCTATCTCGGGGTCGACTCCGGCATCTCCCGGGTGCAGGCGCTGGAGCAGGCGGTGCGGTCGAGCCTGGCCGCGGCGGAGGCGATCGAGGCGGGGTTTCAGGTCGGCACCCGTACGTCGGTCGACGTGCTGGATGCCCAGCGCGAGCTGTTCCGCGCCCGCCGCGACCTCTCGGAGGCGCGGTACCGCTACGTTCTCGACGTGCTCCGGCTCAAGCGCGCCGCCGGCATCCTCTCGGAGGAAGATCTGCAGATCGTCTCGATCTGGCTGGGCTGAACGGGCGGCACGAGTTCCCGCTACGCGATTCGTGCCCCGTTCTCGACCGGAAACGTCGGCTCCAGCAGCACGACGCCGCTGGTTTCGGACACCGCTCCGAGAATCAGCACTTCCGACTTCACCCCCGCGATCCGCTTCGGCGGGAAGTTCGCCACCGCCACGATCTGCTTTCCGACGAGCGTCTCCGGCGCGTAGTTCCGGGTGAGCTGGGCGGAGCTCGTCTTGCGTCCATGCGGCCCGAAATCGATCTCGAGCACGAATGCCGGGACGCGTGCCTTCGAGTTGACCCTGGCTTCGACGATCGTGCCCGTGATCATTCGGACCCTGAGGAACTCCTCGAAGGAGATTTCCTCGCCCGGGCGGGACTCCGCGCTCATTCGGTCGTCCCCCGCTCGCTGTCGCCGCGGTCCGCCCTGCCCTGCGCGGCGACGGACTCCATGGCTCGGGAAATCTCTTCCGGGTCGCCCAGGTACTCACAGGACACGGGGCTCAGGTCGTCGTCGAGGCGGTACATGAGCGGGACCCCGGTGGGAATGTTCAAGCCGACAATCTCGTCGTCGGACGTGCCGTCGAGATACTTGACCAGGGCGCGCAGGGAGTTTCCGTGCCCCGCGATCAGCACCCTTCTCCCGGCCTCCAGCTCGGGCGCGAGCCGTTCGTGCCAGAACGGCAGGAACCTGTCGACCGTGTCGCGCAGACACTCCGTCAACGGGAGCTCGTCGGTGGCGAGTGTGGCGTAGCGGGGGTCGCGATGCGGGTCCCGGTCGTCACCGGGCTCCACGGCGGGCGGCGGAGTCGTGTAGCTGCGCCGCCACGTGAGCACCTGCGCATCCCCGAACCTCGCGGCCGTCTGCGCCTTGTCGAGGCCCTGGAGAGCACCGTAGTGCCGTTCGTTGAGACGCCAGCTCCGGTGCACCGGGATCCACATCAGGTCCATCTCGTCGAGGACGAGCCACAGGGTGCGTATCGCCCGCTTCAGCAGCGACGTGTACGCGACGTCGAACGAGCGGCCCGACTCGGCGAGCAGACGGCCCGCGCGGCGCGCCTCCTCCACGCCGCGCGCGGTGAGATCGACGTCGGTCCATCCCGTGAACCGGTTCTCCTGGTTCCAGGTACTCTCTCCGTGCCTCAGCAGCACCAGATCGATCATTTCGTCGTCTCGGTCATGTCGTCGTCTCCCAGCAACGCCCGCTTCGCCCGCTCCCAGGCCCGTGGCGAATACGCGGGAAGCTGGCTCTCGCGCAGGTCGAAGCCGAAGGCGCGCTTGCTCAGCACCACGATCGGCGGCGCCTGGATCCGCTTGAAGCAGTTCACGCGCACCTGCCGTTCGATCCACTCCAGGTCCTCGACGAAGGCCCGGGGTTCCGGGAAGTACGCCCGGAACCGCTCCTCGTCTTCCCACCCCATGCGTTCGAGCAGCTCGCCCGTCCGGTACCACTCCAGGAAGTCGAGGGGATGCCGCCGGTACTCGATGATCTGACGCAGGAGCGCATCGTGGTATCCGTACTTGATCGGATCTCCGAGCCCCCGGGTGACGTCCTGGGCATCGGAGAGTTCCGCGCTCGGCACCGTATCACCGTCGACGAGGTTGCTGGGAACGACCTCGCGCCCGAACACCGCTTCGTTCAGGTGCCGCGCGAGGGCGAAGACCTGGGTCTTGTAGAGGTCCGCGATCGGCGCCACCGCGCCGTTCACGTCTCCGTACAGGGTCGCGTAGCCGAGCGCCACTTCGGTCTTGTTGCCGTTGTTGGTGAAGACGAGGCCGAGCTTTGCCGCGATGCCTGCGAGCATGTCGGACCCCCGGATGCGGGCCTGGAGGTTCTCGTCCACGAGCCGGGTGTAGGCGCCGCCCTCGCGTGGGAACTCCACCTCGCGGATGCGGGTAGACAGTGTCCGGTAGAGGTCCTCGATGGGGCAGCTCAGATAGTCGACGGCGAGCGCGTCGCACAGCGCGCGGGCATTCTCGCGGGTGACGCCGGCGTTGAAGCGGGTGGGCATGTTGACCGCGAAGACGCGCTCGGGTCCGAACGCGATGCGCAGCATGCAGGCCACGACGCTCGAGTCGATGCCGCCGCTCACGCCGATGAGGTAGCGGTTGTCGTGTCCGCGCACGTGGTCGAGGTGCCGGAGCCCGGTCACGATCGCGTCGTGGATCGCCTCGATCTCCGTCTGGATGAAGTCGGCGTCGGTTCGATCTCCCGCGCTTGCGGCCGCGCCCCGGCCGGCCGGCGCCGGGTCCGCGCGGCCGGACGCGGCCACGGCTCGTCCGTCGAGCACCAGGAGCGTCTCGCTCCAGGGCGGCGCCCGGCCTGCGATGGAGCCGTCGGTGCGGTATCCGCACGTATCGCCGTCGAACACGAGGATGTTCTTGCCGTTGTTCTGCGCTCCCACCTTGTTCACGTAGAAGAACGGCACCGGCGAGCGGGTCATCGCCTCGCGCACCACGCGGTTTCGCTTGTCGTTCTTCTGCCACGTCCACGGCGACGCGGACAGGTTGACGACGAGGTCGGCCCCGGCGCCATGCCAGGTGCGCAGGGTGTCGAGCGGCTCGTGGCGATCGCGATAGTCCTGGTGCCAGATGTCTTCGCAGAGCTGCACCCCGAGCCGCACGACGCCGCCGCCGGTCGGGATGTCGTAGGGGACCATCCAGTCGCGGATGCGGGAACCGGTCTCCGCGGCGATCTTGCGCAGGGAGTAGAAGTGCCGGTCGTCGTCGAAGAAGCGGTAGTTCGGGTGAAGCGTCTTCGGGTGCACGCCGTGGGGCAGCGGGGCGGGCAGGCCCGGCCGCTCCAGGAAGCGCCCGTCGTGGCAAACCCACGCCGCGTTGATCTTCCGGACCCGACCGTCCTCGCCGATGGCTTCGCGATCGATCGCGACGTTGCCGAACACGACCGCAATCCCGTGGCTCGCGTCGCGGATCTCGGTGCTCCAGCTCTCGTAGTCCTCGACGAGCGCGTCGATCTCCCACGCGTCGCCCAGGATGTACCCCGGGATGCTCATCTCCGGGAACGCGACGATTGCCGCCCCCGCCGCCCGCGCCCGCTCGATGAATCGCAGCATGGACCGGACGTTGAGGTCCGGCCTCCCCGCGCGCACTTCCATCTGCGCGAGCGCGACGGTCGGAAGGTCGACGGGCACGACCGGATTCGCTATCGGTGCCGTGGGCGACGGATTCGGCGGGTCCCGGTCCCGGTTCCGTGCTGACGGCTCGGGGCCGGGGCGTTGCACTCCGGTCTCGGCGTACGGTGCCCGGGTTGGACCGGGAGACGCTGCGGGCGGGAACCGATCTCCGTTCGTTCAACTCCTCGACCGTCGCGCGGGCGCCGCCGCGCCGCCGCCGGCACTGGCGCCGGCTGCCGTGAGAGGCCGGTCGATGCGGGATACACTGCCGGGACCGGACGCAACGCTTGCGGGACCGAAATGAGCGAGGTCACGGGGAGGTCGAGGGCGGCGTCGATTCTGCTGACGGCAGCGGCGTTCGTGGTGGTCGTGGCCGGGATGCGGGCGGCGGAGTCGATCGTCGTGCCGTTCCTGCTGTCGGTGTTCATCGCCATCATCAGCGCGCCGTCCCTGTTCTGGCTGGAGCGAAAGGGGCTGCCCAGATGGCTCGCCATGCTCATCGTCGTCGGCGTCATTATAGCGGCGGGCACGGGGGTGACGGCGCTCGTCGGCTCGTCGATCCGGGAATTCACCCGGGACATCCCGGAGTACAGGGCGCGGATCAACGCCGAGGTCCTGCCTGTCCTGGAGTGGCTCGGCGCGAAGGGCATGAGCGTCCCGACGAGCGACTACATGAGCTACTTCGAGCCCGGGGCGGCGGTGCAGCTCGTGGCGGATCTGCTCAACGGGTTCGGCAAGGTGCTCGGCAACGCGTTCCTGATCCTCCTCACCGTGGTGTTCATCCTGTTCGAGACCGCGAGCTTCCCGCGCAAGTTCCGGGCCGTGGCCGACGATCCCGACCATGCGCTGGACCGGTTCACGGACTTCCGGGAGAAGGTGAAAAGCTACCTCGTGATCAAGACGGTCGCGAGCCTGGGGACGGGGGTCGTGATCGGGTTGTGGCTGGCGGTGCTCGGGGTCGACTACCCGATGCTCTGGGGGTTGCTCGCATTCCTTCTCAACTACGTCCCCAACATCGGCTCCATCATCGCCGCGGTGCCGGCGGTGCTGTTCGCGGCGGTGCAGCTCGGACCGGGCGCGGCGCTGTGGGCGGCTGCAGGCTATCTCGTGGTGAACGTGGTCGTCGGCAGTATCGTCGAGCCCCGCTTCATGGGGCGCGGCCTCGGGCTGTCGGCGCTGGTGGTGTTCCTGTCGCTCGTGTTCTGGGGATGGGTGCTCGGCCCGGTCGGCATGTTCCTCTCGGTGCCACTCACGATGATGATCAAGATCGCGCTCGACTCGCGTCCCGACACGCACTGGATCGCGGTGCTGCTCGGTCCGGAGGGGGCGGCGGCGGAGGAGCTGGCGGCGAGGGGGTCGGAGGCGGACGCCGGGACTGGGGCTTGATGTTCGAGAAGCACCGGCGTGCATCGAATCGAGCGAGTGGTGCGACTGGGTAGCGGCTTCTACGAATTACGCGTACCAAGCCCAGACTGACGCTACACCCGGCCGTTTTGAAGTGGGCGATTCGTCGACTCATCCACCCATCGAGATGCGCTCCGGTACGGTGCATCGCGATGCGCACCGGTGAGTGCCGACGCATGCGGCTTTGCGAACGGCTGTACTTCACAAATGACCGCATCGCGTGGACGGCGGCGCTTTCCGGCAGTTCGGCCATGCCGAATGCGGCAATCACGAACCCACGGGCACGGGGCATCGTAGGCGGCGAGTCCCGAGGCAGGAGACCCGAGGTGCGATGGCGGATCACAGCTCTCGGTGGTGACATTGGCCACACGAGTGCCTGTGAGACAATTCACATACTGTCGCACCGACCCCTGTCACCCGACGTCGATCACGCAAGAATCTGCGATCCGGTGGGCAACGCGCGGAGCGGGGCTCATCCTGCCATGGAGTTCCCGCCACGAAATCGATCAGGAAGATCCCATCATGTCAAGTAATCTTTGTGACGATTTTCGCTCAATTGCTAGAGAGCGCTGGAAAGTCACGAAGATAACTTGCCCGGAGGCCTGAGGCGGGTATGGTCGTGTCGATGGCATATGCGGATGAGAGGAAAGGACATGGCTTCATACACCGTGTATCTGAGAGAACGGCGCCCCGGAAAGGACAGAAGGAACGCGTGCGAGGCATTATCTCTGCTGCGCAGCGTCGGCGTCCATTATGTCGAGAGGGGACCGAACGCCGTGAATCAGGTGGCCAGTCGCACCGGACGGTCCGTTCACGCTCTCCGTCTCCCTCAAATATTTCATGGCGAAAAGCACGTTGGGGGTGTCGGCCCATTGAAGAAATACCTTGCCGCCCAAGGGCCGAGCGAGAGAAAAGCTGTTGAGGATTTCCACCGCAGAGAGCGTGTGAAAGTCCTCGAAGTGGGGATTGAGATTGAAGAATTCTGTGCAGAGGCGGCCGAGAGAAAGCGTGATCATGCACTTCAATGCGCGGAGCAAGCCGAAGTGGACCGCGTTGCATCGCTACGCCGACGAGATGAGATGAAAGCGAAACTCCGAACAGAAAAGCTTGACTTGGCCGGGTAGTACCGGGCGCTACGACTTGCCGCACGCGGCGAGGTACAAGGTCGCCATGTACTCCGTTATCGCGTCGTGGATGAGGAGCGTCGGCTCGACGGCATGGAACGGAAGGCTTGCCTGCAACTTCATGGCTCGCACGCTTTTCTGCTGATACTTGACTTGCGCAGCGCGGACGCGGGCGTTGGCGTGGTTCGGCAATGGCGGGAGAGCGCTCGCCGCCTCCTTCACACGCTGCAAGACGGCTTGGTACAGGGATAAATCGCTCTCGATTCGTGCGAATAGAGAGTCTCTCCGGGCTGCATTCGCCACGTCGTCCGCAGTGAGCGCGGCGTCGAGTTCCCTCTCGGATTCGAGTACTCGCGTTCCGGCATTCATGAGGCTCGCTAGGGCCTCGTAGAAGCTATCGCACCGATCGGCGCTGGCGGGGCCGGGCAGGGCGAGCGCGGCAGCGAGTGTAATCGCTCGTAAGCGGCCGAGGCCTCGCGGTGGCGAGAGATCGGCCTTAGCCCAACTTCGACGGTTTGGGGGTCGCACGTCCGTTAAATCAAGGAGTTGGCGATTTTTTCGTCACTATTCGTGGTCGGCAATTTCGCTCCAGATCGTCTTCGGCGACATGATGTTCTCGTCGACGCCGAGTAATCGATAGAGTTGGCGGTGCTCCGATTCCGCCGTGGAGGCCTTGCGGATGCGCAACGTCGCACCGGAATCGGTCGGAAGCACGATCGTGACGATGGCGTGAGTCGCCA
>MKWU01005786.1_pt1 | contig 13114 bp, 7 predicted proteins | sample 809101 | NCBI WGS metagenome assembly MKWU01 (sample SAMN05860141, study PRJNA318959) | sponge metagenome | host: Aplysina aerophoba | place: Slovenia: Piran, Adriatic Sea, Gulf of Piran | collected 2013-05-07 | reverse complement strand
GGGCATTGAGCCGCCGCGATGCCTTGTACGCTGCGGCGACTGTGGCTTGGCCATCGGCAAAGGTATAAAGCGGCGCAGTGCACGTGTCGAGCAGCGCGCCGTCTTCTCGCTGGGCCGCGTTGAGCATGAGTTGCAACCCGTCGGGGTCGAGGGTTGCCCCGGCGGCCGCGCGAAGCGACTCAAAGTGCTCGGCCTCAACTTGGGCTAAGCGCTCCCTGAACAACTGCTCCTCGATGAGGGGTCGGTAGCGCTCATAGGGTGTGTCGCGGTCTTCGGTGAAGCGGACGATGTGCCAACTGAGGCCAGCGCGCAAAGGAGCGGATATTTCTCCCAAGGGCAGCGTGTTGAAGACCTCGGCCGGAATGTGCAGACTGGGCGCGGCCTCGCGACCAATAAAGCCCAGTTCGCCGCCCTGTTCAGCCGAGCGCTTGTCGAGCGAGTGGGCGCGGGCCACCTCGGCAAAGGGCTGGCCGGCGTCGAGGGCAGCCACGGCCGCTTCGATTTCAGCGCGGGTGTGGACCAAGATTGCGTTGAGCTTGCGCTTGCGGTGGTAGCCTTCTTCGGCAAAGACGCGCCGCACGTCTTCTTCGGGCACTTGCACCTGAGCGGTTATGTTGCGCGCCCGATAGAGGGCGATGACCCGCGCATCCACGGCCTCGTCCACGGCGTGTTTTACCGATTGCAGCGTATCCAGTCCGTGGACGAGGGCCTCTTTGAGGATTAGTTGGCGGTCGATGAGCGATTGCACGTATTGCCGCCGCGCCGCGTCGCCGCCTTCGGGGTTGCGCAAGCCTACGGGCAGCTTTTCGACAAAGGACCGCAGGCTCTCTCCTGAGATGGGCACTTCATCGACTCGCGCTACGGGCGCGTTCGTTTCCTGCGAGCAAGCCGCGAGGGCGATAGTGATAGCGAGTATGTATAGAGGACGCATAGATATTTTTTCCTTCTAATATACAGGTGTTCGATTGCCGACCATGCCGGTGAATCCATCCACTACCAGCCACAGGCCGGCGGCGACGAACTGGCCGAGCACGACTCCGACGAAAAAGGGACGGGTGAGGAGATACGTGCGGGGACCGCCGTATTTGAGGACGGTAATCTTGATGAGCCAAGCTAAGAAGATCGAAAACCAGATGCTATTCATTACCCAGCCAGTGCTGACGGCAAAGCCGAGCGGATGAAAGGGCCACCATACGAAGAAGTGGCGGGCGGTCATCAAGCCGCCCATGATCAGGGCACCAAAACCCGTCCACAGCCACCCGACGAGGCTTGGCCCCGTGGGATTGGCGAGTTTTTTCGCGGCAAAGTCCGAGGGGTATCTGGCAAAGCCCGTGAAGTACTGAGGATGCAGATTGATCGCGCCGTCGCGGTACGCGAGGTAGAGCATGAACCAGCAGGAGACCACGAGGCTGATGAGCATGGCCGCGACAATGGCCCAAAAGAGCCGCCGCCGGGTGCCGCTAATCGCGCTGCCCAAGCGCAGGCTATTGGCGAGGGGCGCGGTCATAAAGACCAGCAGGTCCCCCGCCCAGACCAAAGAGTAGCCCGTGGCGACCATGCCCTGCGCGCCGAGCGCCGGGACCCCAACGCCGGAGACGACAAAGCCGGCCGGGACCATTTCCGGGGTTACGGTGGGCATGCCCGCTTCGGCGATGACGCGCGCTAGGCCGATGAATATGACCAGCGACGAGAACAGGAAGAAGGGCACAATCCAAGCCGGGATCCCGCTCTTCCACAGCCAGAAGCCCATCGCGCTGGCACCGCCGACGAAGAGCCAAAACGCGGCCCGATAGGAGAGGATCTCCGCAGAGTCGTCGATCCGGTCGTCGCCCCACAGGGCCTTGCGCAGGACGTTTTTGAGGTGGGGCCGCGCCGTCCACAGTCCGTAGAACACCAAGACGATGAGCGCACCCATCATCTGATGCCCCATGATCGCACCCACCGGCCCAGACCCGGTCCAAGGCCCCAACTCCTCAGGGCTGAAGATGCCGATGTAGCGGAAGATGCTTTCTTGTATGACGTGGAGTAAGTAGAAAAACCACAGGCTGAAGGCGATATTGGAGTTGATGAAGTACGCAAAGCCGAACATCAGGAAGTTGATGCGGATGTTGAGCGAGGCCGTGCGGCTGAACAGTTCGACGCTGGTCTGGAGGGCGAGGGAGGGGACGAAGTTGAAGTAGTGGTGCAGGGCGTTAGTGCTGTTGAACAAGAAGGGCAACAGCAAGCCGCACCACATGATGGGATTGCGAAAAAAGGGTTTGAGGCTTTTTTGCTTGCCCTCGTCGTCTTGGATCATGGCGAGAGGGACTTGGGCCAGCGGAAAAACGAGGCGCTCGTTGTCAACCCACTGGCGGCGCAAGATGCTTATGGCCGCGATAATGGTTGCGTAAAACGCCGCGTAGAATGCAAACCAGCGCCCGAGCGGCTTGAGCCAGACGTCATAGGGAATGGCCGAGCCTTTGGTGCCCTCGTAAAATGCCTTTACCGCGGCCGGATCGTACACCACCATCCAATCGGAGAGAAATGGGTGGACTACGTCGGTCCATTGGTTTTCAGGAGTGGCGTAGTAGAAGGTGCCGGTGATCATGGGCAGTAGCATGCCCACCACGCCGCGCGTGGGAATGGCCGTGGCAACGGCCATCATGGCGAAGATGACGACCAACTCGCCGCGCCGAAAACCCCAGCGTCCCAAGGCGACTTGGAAGGTTAGGAGCAGGACGAATAGTAAAAAGAAGGCCGCCGGCGTGGCCGAGCTTAGCCCGAGGCGCGAGCCTTGGATGACCATGCTGCCATAGGGAATGCCGATGGCAATGACCAAGCTCAGCGCGGCGCCGACGAGGATGCTCCGGCCCGTAATGGCGGCCGACGTATTGTCAGGGGAGGGGATTTCAGCCATGTTTTTTAATGATTAATGAACGCGACAAACAAAGCAAAAACGGCAAGCAGAGCAAAAGACCGGGCCATTGCCTTACTAGTTGGTTTGTCGTTGATCGTGCTCTTTGAGGCGGGCTTGTGGCTGGCGGGTGTCGGCCCAGACGACGCTCTTTTTGCAGCCAGCGACTCGTCCTACCGCATCAATCCGCAGGCTGCGCGGCGCTTTTTCCCGCGCCAGTACGTGCGCTTGGCCCCTGGGCAGGATCGCTTTGCCCACGACAAAGACGCGCGCGCATTTCGCGTGTTCGCGCTGGGAGCTTCAACCCTGCTCGGCTTCCCCAACCCCGCCTATACTTCGTTTCCCAACTTCTTGCAACAGATGCTCGCCGATGCGTATCCAGCGCGCGAGATCGAGGTAGTAAACTGCGGCGTCACGGCTATCAATTCCTTCGTCGTGCGCGAATTTGTCGAGGAGGTGGTCGAGCACGAGCCGGATCTGGTTTTGATCTACGCTGGCCACAACGAGTTCGTGGGGCCGTACGGGGCCGCGACTCCGTTTGTGCGCCTGAGCGGCAACTGGTACTTCATCCAGTTGCAGATGTTCTTGCAGCGGACCAAGACCTACTACTTGCTCGACAGTTTGCTGCACTACGTCGCGGCTGCGCTACGCCCCGCCGCACCCGTCGAGTCCTTTGGCGTCCACTTGGTGCAGCGCGAGATCTACTTGGAGGATGAGGCGCACCGGCAAACCGAGGCCCATTACCAGCGCAATATGGCTGAGATAGTCGAAGTGCTGCGCGAGCGCGAGGTGCCGGTCGCGCTCTGTACGCTGGTTTCCAATTTGGCTGGATTCTATCCTCTACGCTCGCAGGGGTCGGTCCGACCGGACGCTGCGCTGGAAGATTATCCACAGCACGCGGCTTTGCACTTTGACGCGGGCTTGGCGCACCAGGCGGCTGGGGATTCAGCGCAGGCGCTAGCCGCGTTTGTTCGCGCCCGCGATTTAGACGGCATTCACCTGCGGGCCTGCTCTCCTTTCAACCGCGCCATTCGCGCCTTGGCCGCTGAATCTGGGGCGATTTTGATCGACGTGGAGCAGGCGTTTGCCACCCATGCTCCGGCCGGTTTGGTCGGCGACGAGCTAATCACCGAGTATTTGCACCCCACGGTCTGGGGCCATTACCTGATCGCGCAGACCATAATGACGAGCCTATTTGCGCGGGAGGATGTGGTGGGTTTGGCGGAGGGGCGGGCGGATGCCTTGGACGATTTTGACGGCTATTGCCGCCGCTTGGGCTACGGAGTCCGCGAGCGCGTCTTAGCGCGCAACGACCTAATCCTGCTGCTGAAGAACATGCCGTACGCCGAGCGGCCGCCGATCTTAGAGCAGCGACTCGCGCACTTAGTTGGCGAGCAGCTAGCCGACTTGCCCAAGCTGAGTTACGCGCAGATTGCGGATTTTGCTCGCCGCCGTGGCGTGATCTTCTTGGCGGCCATCATCGCCGACCTCGACAATCCACAGCCGTTGACGGACGCGCTGGACGAGTTGGTTGGGCCGTTGGGGTTAGCTCCCTAGTCGAGCAGGGCTTCTCCGTAGGCAAATAGAAGTGGCGTTCCGCCGGTGTGGATGAAGACGATGTTGGCGCTGTCGCGGAAACGCCCTTGGCGCACCTGATCGATTAGACAGGCCAATCCCTTGCCCGAATAGGTGGGATCGACGAAGATGCCCTCGCTTTGGGCGAGGAGGCGGATGCTGTCGAGCGTGGCGCGGTCCAAATGGCCGAACCCCGGGCCGACGTACTCATCGGTTACGTCGATGCGTTCTGGGTCGGGCGCGCATTCGAGGCCGAGGTGGGCCGCGGCTTCCGCAGCGGATTGCGCGATGCGCTCAGACACTCCTTCGCGCTGGCCCATCTTGCTCTGGGGCGTGCCGAGGAAGCGGGCCGAGCGCCCCAAAAGGGAGAATCCGGCCACTAGTCCGGCCAAGCTGTTCCCCCCTGACCCGATTACCACGTCGTCGGCTTGGATGCCTGCGGCGCGCACTTGGGTTTCGATTTCCAACGCACATTGGATATAGGCAACGCGCGACAACAGGCCGGACAGCCCGCTGAAAGGTTTGTACCCCTCTTCTTTGAGCCGCTCCACTTCCTCGGCTATGGTTGCGCCGACGCCCTCGGGCGGAGCAAAGCGGATGCGCGCGCCGCATAGCTGGTCTAAAAGGTGGTTGCCTTGGACTGGCGACTTGCGCCCCATGATGGAATCATCCTCGCGCAGGACGACGACGCCCTTGAGGCCGAGTTGGGCGCAGGCCGCGGCGAATTGGCGGCAGTGATTGGACTGGACGACCGCGCTCAGCACGACCGCATCGCACCCTTGGGCCGTGGCCTCAGCGAGGGTAAATTCAAGGTAGCGGGACTTGTTGCCACCAAAGGCGAGGCCGGTCAGATCGTCGCGTTTGATCCATATCTGCGGCCCTCCGAGCGCGGCCGACAGCCGCGGACAGTGCTGTAAGGGCGTTGGCAAATGCGTCAGGTGGTGGCGGGGCAGCGCATCGATGGCGCGTTGGATTGTTTGGGGGTCCATGGCGGTTGTTCCTTTGGGTACGTTGTACATCTGTGTAGGGGCACCGTCTGTGTAGGGGCGACTCTTAGAGTCGCCCCTACATGCCATTTATTTCCACAAATGGCGGTGCGCGCCAATCCATTCAAGGTGGGCGCGGCGGATGAGTCCGTAGTTGTAGAAGGCGTAGCCATTGATGCCCGCTTGGCTCAGCGCGGTCAGGTGTGCTCCGAGCGCGTCGCGGTCGGCGAATGATCCGGGGGAGACGATGGCGCTCAGACCGGTATCGGCCGGGAATTCGCCGCGCAGGGAGCGGACGCTAGCGGCTAGGGCGTCCGGCTCGCCACCTACGCCGGCGTTGACCATGTACACGTTGCGGAGGACGCGATCCGAGTCAAGCCCGTTGACGGTCCGGTCGCGGCCCCCGAAGAACGAGGCACGTGCGCCGGCTTGGTTGGCGATGGCAATGGCTTCTTCCACCAGCGAAGTTGCCGCTTCGACGCGGGCGTCGAAAAAGGTCTGCAAGCGGCCGGAAAAGGCGGTGGCGAGGTGTTCGGCGCTGGGGGGCTGCATGTCTTCCGGGGCAGGCTCAGCGGCGAGTTCGCGGGCGAGGTATTCGGCGACATCTGCGCGGAAGCTCTCTCCGTCCAAGCCGAGGGCACCGGCTCGCTGCAAGCAGTGCTGACAGTAGCACAATCCCATCAGCAGTTCGCAAAAGGGCGTGATCTTTACGCCGACCTTGGGATTGCGGAACCCGTAGCTGAAGTGCAGGTAGCCCAGCGATTCGAGGTGGAATCCGTCGGGCTGGAACTGCGCGGCGATATCGCGGCAGAGTGCGCGCGCGTAGTCGCGCACCAAGGGGCTGGCCGGGCATAGCTGGGCGAAGTTGATATGGCCAAAGGGATCGTGTTTGGCCGCGTCTGGATAGCGCTGGGGTAGGTAGTGGTTGTAGTTGAAGACTAGCCAACTCGTCAGATCGAGGCCGCGCTCCCTGATTTTGTCTGAGATCCGGCGCATGTAATCCGGGCCATCGACGACGTTGCTGATCAGGGGCGCGATTAGGCTCTCGTCGTAAAAGGCGGCGGACGGCTGGAAATAGAGCGCGCCTTCTTCTCCCCAGTAGAGGGGCCGTCGGGGATTGTGCGGCAAAAAGTACGTCGATACGTGGTAGCTCTGGGCCAAGCTGACGCTGTTGAGGCCGGCCGTGTGGGCGATGGTGTCTAGGGCCGAGTCAATGCCTTCGTCGGTCAAGTCCCAGGGGTAGGTGTATATGGTCGCTCGCATGGTCATAGCTTACTCATTAATCCTTCTCAATTGAGCTTCAGCTTGTCGGACACCTCGGCGAGCAGTTCGTTGATCTTTTCCACTGCCTCTGGGTCGGGTTTGGTTTCTCCACCGAACTCGATGCGGATGTTGAACTTGAGGGGAGTTCCGACAGCAGCCTTAGTGAGTTCTGGGATCTGCTCGGCCAAATCTTGGATGCCGTTGGCTTCAAGGACATCTTCGGCCATGAGAAGTCCCCGTGGCTTGGGCTCAGAGGGTTCCTCGCGTGCTGTGGAGGGAACCTCGAAGATCACCTGTTGGGCACTGGCCAAGTCGCACGGCCACGCGGCGCTCTCACTGCTCAGCTCGATCCAGCGCGCACGGATACCGTCTTCTATCGCCGTTTGCACCGTGGACCACGGCAAATTGACGCCCCGCTTGGTCGAGAGCGCAGTGGCAATGGCGAGGGCGTTGGCCTTGCTGTCTTTCCAAGCATCGGGGATTGACTTGGCCATCAACTCGTCCACGTCAATCCGCTCGGGTGGCGGCCTTAATGTCGCGGCGGCGCTGAGTACTCCAGCAGGAACTGGCTCCTTCAGGATTGAGGCCGGTCCGCTGGTCAACCACACCAGTCCCTGCTCGACGGCTTGTGAGATCGCGGCCTCGACGTCCTCTGGTTCGCATTTCGGGATGCTGAGCATCTCTTCGTAGCCCTCTCTGGGCACGCTCACGGTGTGGCTGCCGGAGAAATAGTCGTACACGTCTTGGACGCTGATCTCCTCAGCCGACCAAAGCCCCGGGAGTTTTTGATATGCGAGCAGATCGGGCACGAGATCGCTTAGGGTGGCCACTTCGGGCAGCAGCACTTCCAGACCTGAATCCTTGAGGGCCGGCTCGTCGATGGCCGTGCGCCAGAATGTCCTAGCGGTGCGGTCTGGGCGCACGACTTGCGCTACCCAGATTCCTTGCTGAACTCCTTGCACGACGGTATCCAAAATCTCCTTCTGGCGCAGCATCTTGGGCAGCTTAGGGTACTGCGCGAAGGCACCGACCAGATCCTTGACCCGGCGAGAATCCTCTCCTTCGCGCCACAAGTCGTAGGGGCCGCCCGGCATCATTGCCTCCGAGCTAATGGCGGTTTCTTGGATGCGCGCTCGCGGATCGGCCTTGATGGTGGTGAACAAGGGTGCGTCAGTCACTACGACTTTGAAGGCGTGGATGTCGTTGCTTTCGTTGACAGTGACGACCAAAGAGTACGCCTGCTTGATAGCCCCAGGGATGTGCTTTCTCGCCGCCTCTGTTTCGTTGATGAGCATTTGCTCGCGGATTGGGTCAATAGACTGATCCTTGAGCTGCTCGCGGACTTCCACCCAACCGAGATATTCCCGTGCCCGCCTGCGCGCTGCTTCGAGACCTTCCCGGGAAGGAACGGCGAGGACGATGGCGTTGCGATGGACTCGGGGGCGGTCCGGCGCAGTCGTCTCGTTGATGAACCGCTTGGCTTCAGCGCTTGGTTTGCCAGACTCCGAGGCCGCTTTCGGGCTAAGGACTGCGTAGTGGAACTCGCCGTCGTCCGCGATGTCGCGCGGTCTTTCCGGCAGGTTGTGGACCTTTGCGCCGGCTGCGGACGCACCTGATGTGAGTGCCTTCAGGCTCCCGATGGCATCGATGATTTGCGATTCTACGAGAGGGGACGGTACGCGGGTGGTACAGGCATCGTGGTGCATCTGCCGTAGGTTGGGGCGATTGCCTAGCCGCCACGCCTTCGGCAACCCCTCGTCTTCTGATCCAATAGAGACTTCCTCATCGTCGAGGAACCAGGACAGTTCCGTCCAGCGACGCAGGGCCTTTTCCAGTTCTATTTTGTCCGGCTTGGCCGCTCCGATCAGTACCATCAGTTCCTGAGTCAGCGCCCTGTGGCCAATGGGCTGAGAACTGAGAAATACTGCAACAACCGCCTGCTCCATCTCCCGGTGGCTCAAGCCGGTCGTCTCGGACTGAATGGTGCGCGCCTTGGCTAGCTCGCCTTCGAGAATCGGCCGCCATTCTTGGTGCTTGCCGGTATCTGTGTCAACGCTGGCAAAGGAAGCAAGTTCACTTGCGGCTTCGGCCAAGTCGTTCTTGTCCGGCTCGTTCAAAAACACATTCGGCCCGACCAGCGGGCTCGTGTCCCACTTCTCGGCATCGCGCAAGGCAATGGCGAATGTCCGCAGGATGCCACGGGTGCGCTGGAAGCCGTCGAGTTGGGTCCAGCGGGTGTAGAAGATGTCGGAGAGGTCTGGGTGAAAGGGGTAGCTGCTCAGATAGCGATCCTCTGCGCTTCCCCGCTCTTTCTGGGTTTGTTCGTCGAGCGCGGCGATGCTGCTTACTACCGAAGTGACGTGTGGACGGAAAGCGCCTGGGTCGCTAATCGACTCAGGTTTGAAAAAGCGCCGTCGCAGCACCTCTGCCACATCCTCCTTGCTCACCGGACTGGCGTCTTCTTCCATCTGGCGGCCAAAGACTTCGGATACATCTCGCAGCAGTTCGTTGCCAAAGGCGTCATGCTTCCTTGGATCGGAGGCGAGCAGCGAGGCGACCATGGCGCAGCGGTCCACTTTTACGACTGCTTGCGTAAGGTACTGGAAAAAGTTGATCAAGCGCCCGCGTGAATCTCGGGCGGCTTCGACCTGAGCGCGGATATACATCAACACTTCGTCGAGCAGCACCAGCGTTGAGAGATTGTCTTGTTGCGGTTTCGACAGCAGCTCTACCACGAGCGGTTCTGCCGGGGGGGTGTCGCGCTCGGCGTCTTTGCCGTCGGCGTGGATGAGTTTGAGGCCGTCTGCTCCCGCCAGTTGAAAGGCGAGGATGCTCCACGGATGTTTGAGCATCCTGACCGTGCCGTCGGGGCTTGGCGTTTCGACGCCCTTCTCTAAGTCGATCTTGTCGAAGCACAGCGCCGCGACTCGTGCCTTGGGTGCCTTGGAGCCGATGGATGCCTCGAACTCCTTCACTGCTGGCAGGTCGGGCAGGGTGGCTGGATCGTGGACTAGGTGCCTGAGCGTGATGAGCGTATGGGTTTTGCCGCCGCCGTAGTTGACCGAGAGCTTCCGGTACGCTTTGTCGCTTTTGCCGGCCAAGCGCAGGGCCACGTCTTTGACCAATTCCCGCAGATTGTAGGTGGGATAGGTGAGAGCGAAGAACTCGGCGGGATGCTCGTACACTGGCCGCTGGCCCTTCTGCATGACCACGTCGTATAGGTCAGCGGCGAATACGGCTAGCGACAGTTCGCCGGTCTTTAGGTCGTCGCGCAGTTGTACGACTTCGTGCCAGGGTTTATAGGAAGGCTTTGTTGTCATATCAAACCTCGTTCAGGTATTTTGTATCGCGGCTTCGAGACGCTGGGCAAGGGCGTCAAAGCCCTCGGGACATTCGTATTTCCCGCTGAGAATCTCGGATAGCTTATAGCCCTGGCCAATGCCGTGCAGGAAGCGGAAGGTTGCTTCTGGCGCAGTTCAGCCATTCTCTTATCTCTCGGGCGGGAACCAATTGCTCAGAATAGCTTTGAGTTCTAGGAACCCTGTATCCGTACATCGACGCAGGGAGACCCTTTCTGCAATCTGCTGATATAAGGATGCACTGCGAGGTTTTCGTGCTTCTCGTAAGGCTGCTTCGAAAGCCTCTTTGGGCCGAGCCGGCTTGACCTCCCCCTCTTCTAACCAGCCTTGTTCGGTCAACCAAGGTCGAAGTCTAGGTTTGCGGTTTTTCCATCCTACTACCTCGTCGATGTGCGGAGAGTCGCTCCAAATCCATATCTCTAACTCTGGCGATAGCACGATTGCTCTGGCTCGTTCGCCCCACGTCGAACTAACAAATTTTGCATTGAGATTTTTTTGCAACTCTTGGGGCGCAGTCGCCTCTTTTCCACTTCCTTCATAATCGAATATGAGTAAACCATAACGATACTGTTCCGAGAGATTATCTAGAAAATCAACGCCGCGCAGTGCGCAGGCAGGGTCGTGCTCTGGCTCAACGAAAATATCCGTATTTGCTTCAACCGGTCGAATGCCTAGCGCTTTCGGCCTTGAGAGCATACCCCACAGCGCGAATTCCAAGTCTTTGTCGGCGGCGAGAATGACCAGATCCTTCATCCCAAAACCCCCGAGGCGAGGAGCGTGCCGAGATTGGCTTCTCCACGCCACTGCTGCAGTTTGGGATGCTCGGAACCGAGTACGATGTCCGTCGATCCTGTGCTATCCTTGGCAAAGCACAACAATTCTCCCATTCCGGCAGCGTTCAATACTACCGGCGAATGAGTCGCCAGCAGGACCTGGCCATCATACACCGAGGAAAGGGAATCATATACGGCAGCAACGGCGCTTGGATGAATCCCATTCTCCGGCTCTTCAATTAGATAGATCCCCTGGAGCTCGTCGAGATACGCCGGCAAGGTCAGTGCCGTCAGTCGAAGCGTGCCATCGGATACAAGCCAGGAAGGGACTTGCAGCCCGCTCTCGTACTCGTAAACCATGTAGCAATGTCTGTCCTCTGGGCGTTCAACAGTAGCGATGTCAACGAGATCGGGGAGTGCCGTCCGCAGGTGAGCAATCCAGTCGCGGTACCGCTCCCCTTCTTCTTGGCGCAGACGACTGACAACCCAGGGCAGATTCGATCCATCGGGTAGAAAACCTGAAACTCTGGTCGGCGGACTGGGTTGTCTGATCGCGAGACTGTTAAGAACAAACTGCTGGACGCCGGTGCCCAAATATCCTCGAAACCAAGTAGCCACAGGAAAGAACTTTGTGTTGGCTGGAATATTACCGAGGGCACAGCTTTTGGAACCAAGTGAGAACCAAGGGGTTAATTCCCTTTTCTCATCAGAAACGATCTCGGTGAGATAGACGTCATCCTCCCCCGACATCTTTTCGACTACAACCATTATTTTGGGTCCGCGACCAGGAGTCAGCAGTGAATTTGACGCGCTAGCAGGCATCGGGAATGACGAGCGCTGTGCCGAATCTACTTCATTGGTCTTCTTCAGTAGAAACTTCTCCGCCTTGAACTCAAACTGGCGCTCTGTTTCGTCGAAACCGAGAGCCACTTCGTAGCGCGCGGTGTCCAGCTCCGGTCTCGCCGTGCGCCTGCGTAGCTCATCGGGTATACTGGCCTCGATGGCCAATTCCAACGTATCACCTTGACGCTGAAAGAGAAGTTCTTGCGGGTTGTTGGTTCGGAGCGATAGTGCCTCGTCCAACCCCTCGGATACTAGGTTCCGCAGAAGGCCGACGACATCGAGAAAGGTCGATTTGCCAGACGCATTCGGTCCGACGAGGACGTGAAACGGCCCGAGGGGTCTCGACACGTAGCGCAAGCATCGATAATTCAGGGCTTCTATTAATGCGATCATCATATCCCTAAACTTTTTGAATTGGGTTTTGATTCTTGCTCTGGCCGCTGACGTTCGCGCTCACGATCACGGTGAAATGGCCTATGCGCGGCGTCTTATCGGCACAGTTAATGTAATCATAACGCGCTATAACGCTTCTCCTAATTGAAGCTGACTGGGTGCCTGAACGCCGCCACGAGCGGCTACGTGGTTGCTTAGGGCTTCGAGGATGGAGCGTTCGTCGGAGCCGGGGTCGGCTAGTTCGATGAGGGCTTGGAGGATTTGATTGAATAGGGCGTTGCGTTGGAGGCCTCGGGTGTCGAGGTAGTCGTCCACTTTGACTTGGTCGCCGGCGCGCCAGAGGTGCATGAGTTTGTGGACTTGGTCGATGAGGGGGACGGGGCGTCCGCCTGGGGCTTCGAGGCCGAGGTTGCGGCCCTGCCGACGGTTATAGGGTTTGAGCTTGACTTTGGCACCGCCGCTTGTCGCTTCTGCGTCCTCGGGTGGGTCGTCCTCTTCGGGGTCGTCGCTGGTGCCTCCTTTGCCCGTTTGGGCGAGGAGGTCGTGCTGGTTGACGAGGGCGGAGTCGGAGAGGTTGCACGATAGGGCGTAGAGGATGCAGCCGCCGACGGGGGCTTCTGCCATGCCGAAGTCGTGGCGGTGGAGCAGGTAGTAGGTGGTGACGTCGTCGAGGCCGGTCGCGGCTTCTTGGTCGCCGTCTTGGGTTAGCACGCGGCCGACGACGAAATCGACGACCATGCGCCGCACTTCGCGCAGGAACTCCGAGACGGACATCAGTTGGTTGGGGTCGTTGGCCTTTTTGACTACGGGGTGCTTGCTGAAGGCTTCGAGGGCCGGGCCGGTTGCGGCCCACACGAAGTCCGGGCCGCGGATGCCGGCGTCCCAGAAGTCGCGGAGTTGCTGGGTGATGTTGTCGCGCATTTCGTTGAGGACGGTGGTGTCCCAGCCGGGGCGAGCGGGGGGGCGCTTTTTACAGACGATCCAGACGGAGGATGACAAAGCGGCGGAGGCAATCGCTCGGTTGCGGTT
>MKWU01005783.1_pt1 | contig 13125 bp, 7 predicted proteins | sample 809101 | NCBI WGS metagenome assembly MKWU01 (sample SAMN05860141, study PRJNA318959) | sponge metagenome | host: Aplysina aerophoba | place: Slovenia: Piran, Adriatic Sea, Gulf of Piran | collected 2013-05-07 | reverse complement strand
TGTGTGTGTGTGTAGTTGTAGGTTAAAATAATTTCAACCTCCAATCATAAAACAGTGCACAGACAACACAACATCCACAGACACCTGTTCAGTGAGACAGTAATTCTTCAACCGGACGTCCTCAATGAGCATCCTCTTTTGCCAGCTGCAGTCGCATGGGTAAACGTGTATGTTACGGGCAAAGACCTCCTCAGCTCCCTTGTAGCGGGTGACATTGTGCGGCCTTGCATAGGTTGGGTTGTAAGAACAGTAGGGGAAGAGGAAGCGAAGGAAATACTCATCCAGAAACGGCACTTTGTAGATCTGCTCCCGATGGTCGTACGGCTCAAAGAAGTATTTCTGCAGATACAGATGGTGCCCCATTGAGCAGTCAGACAGTTCATGCATGAGGGCTCACTTACTCTGTGCACATCGTCATAGGCATCCAGCGGGGAGGATGGCACTTGCACCAAGCTGCCAGTCTCATTGTAACGTGCAAATGTTCCATTGAAACATGTGCTCAAATATACCTGGAGTGACAGAGAAGACCAGTTCTACCTCCACCCCACAACACATCAAAACACGCACCACATGCCTCCTTGCATGGCCCATGTCTTCACAGGTTCCCTCTCACAAACAACAATCAGGGGAGGGTTGGGGCTAGCAAGAGACCACACACTAAGCCCCTCCCCTATGGTGCTACTGCAGTTCCTGACACATACAGTAGGTACAGCAGTGGCAATTGATCGTGATGAGCATGAATCAATAATAACTGACTGCAGAGAGTTCGGCCACGTAGGCCTTTGTCATACAAAACTGTGGACCAATTGTACAAGTTGACAAGTTGTGCTTAGTTGACGACGGCCCACGTGGCTGGTGGTGTGTACATTGTGAGTGTGTCCTCAGCGGTGGCTCACCTGTCCTTGAGTGTGTTCAAGAGGGAGCCTGTAGTGATACACCCTAGATGAAGCATCAGCGTCTTCTTCTTTATCTACACATGTGCATGTGGAAAGTGGAGGGAAATGTACTTACATAAAAAATGCCATGTGGATGCCATGTCTCTCAACCAGGAACACTTGTACCATGTACAACCACTTGGATACGGATGGAGCAGCAGTCATGAACGCACTTAATAAGTCTTGCAACACCAACCTACCAACAATCACCCACACCCATGAAGCTTAATTTTATTCCCAAGTTGTACGTCAATCTCGCTATGACCAGAACTGACAGCATCAAATGATAGACGTAACAAAACTGCCAATACTGATGGCCCTGGGGTGCTAAATATGACGTAACGAGAAATAATACACACGTATGCACATGCACACACCACACCACACCTCACACATGTACGTATGTACACACGCACACACACCCCACACCCCATGCACACACACACCACAACACATGCACACATGTATGTACACATGTACACACACACCACACCACATGCACACATGTATGTACACATGTACACACACCACACAACATACGTACACACACACCACACCACATGCACACATGTATGTACACATGTACAAACACACCACACCATATACATATGCACACACCACCACACCACACGCATTCATGCACACATGCACACACAGAGAAACAGACTGGGATTGAGGGGTCATTCTGCAGTCTAAGAGAAACTGGAAGAAGGAACCGAATGACTGACTAACAAGATCTCCCACGTCATCCACTCAACCCTATATCATCACTGAACCCAACAGTAACTCCATGCCAGGAACAACACTTTCCCCTTTTGTTTCAGCCAACTTTAACTGTCTATTCACTTCCTAAACCTCATTGCAGCGCTCAGATCACCTCATATTGCCAGCTTTGTTGTATGCAAACACATGTACACTTATGAATATGGTTATTGCTGAGCGGCGAGTGGCAGCGAGCGAAGCGAGGGTAATGATCGCATCCCATTCGATATTTTGCTATATATATATATATATATATATATGTCCGCACCTTACGCAAGCAGGTGCTACAGTTGCGCAAGTTTGATGGCTGCACCTTGCGCAGAATGGTATATAGCTCTGCAGTCGCACAGCACGCTCTTCAGTGGTTTCCTCTGCTCTGTGGCGTTTTTTTCCTCAGGCGGTTCGCAGCCAGTCAATCTGCTTCCGCTGTAGCAGGCGCGCTCCCCTCCCTACTCTGCTGTCCGTTGGTGCAATGCACAGTGACCAGCCGTTCAGCGTCTGCATCGTCCGCAGATTCACACTCAGAGCTCACAATCTCTACAAATGCTGGATAACACTCTGCTGGTGCACGAAATAGCTGGCTAAGGACAATTTGCCCTTACCATTGTTAGCAAGAAAGTGGGACAAATAGACAAAGCGACGGCAAGACAAGCGGCAGTGAGACAATCTTGACACATTACGCCTTTTCTGCATAGATAACTCATTTGCACACAAGGCATGTCTTATGCACTAAGCGTATGCCTAGTTAATATAGTATTAGTAATGGTGACACATTAGAGCAAACAGAGGGAAAGGGAGAGGCAGAGGGAGAGGGAGAGGGAGAGGGGAGTGAGAGTGAGAGGGAGAGTGAGAGTGAGAGGGAGAGGGTGAGGGAGAGGGAGAGGAAGAGTGAGAGGGAGAGGGAGAGAGAGTGAGTGAGAGAGAGCTCTCGAGGCTTCCTCAACCTGGAGAGCTCTCGGGACCTCTACATACATACGTACGTATGTCTACTAGCTGTGTACGTACATTGACGATGACTGACTGCTGAAGTGAGGCAGTTGTTGAGTGGACACATATGTAGTGAAAAAGAACAAGCAGCTAGACATTTCACCCTTGCTGGCGGTGAGTCACAAACTCATGGCGATAAGGGATGTCAGTCAGGCGAGGTGTGTGTCATAGCTGCTAGTCGGCCCGCTAGACCCAAGTTGTCGTTGCGACTTATCGCAGCTTCCCTTTCTACAAATGGGAAGTTGGGTGTAGCGGGCCAGACGACATACCTGCATGCCTGTTGTGTTACAACTACATCCTGGTAACTGTTGGAATGCAGTCTTGTTTCTCTTTCGCTCTTTATTTTGTTTACACAGCTGTTCTGATAAAGGACCTCCTCAGTTGCATACGTATATGCGTACAAACAAACAAAACCTCCAACCAAGTCACTCAGCTAGGCACTGATAGCTGTGGAAAGGCATCTTGATTCTCCTCTCCCTGCCAAGCCACTCAGCAAGAATACTGTTCTTGTATTGTACACTTGACAAAGTCCCCGGGTCGAAACTTCCTGCATTGTACTTCAACTTACGTATGTATGCAACGTGTTCAGAAACACCTTGCTATAAGCTCCAGAGCACGGCGAAACACCCACTTACAAATCAACTCTGCCACTACATCAGGCACTAAAGGAGACCTCCTTTCTATGGTTCATGCCTACACCAACAGTGAACAGAGAACCCCGCAAACCATAGTGCGTAACCAGATTCACATTAGGACTCGCTAGATGCGCCCAGACCCAGGCCCACAAGCTCAGGACAGTCGCTGAGCTACGTACGTACATACAGGGTGACGATGCTAGACTTTCAGAGACAGTCACCGAGCTACGTATGAGGTGACAATGGAAGACTTCTAGGGTGCCTCCCTGTCTTCAATCTCCCACGGACGGGAAACAAACCATGGGACACATTCATGTACAGGATACCTTGCATGCCACAAAGATTCCTTGAGCATGTAGGGATGTGGTAGTCAGAGCAGCAACATGCTTCATCCCACTCTCACCCACCCATCCAATTAAACCATTAAGCTTTGACACGGAGTAACTGTCACTGTACCGCACGTTTGCATGGGCCATGGGCCATGGGTACTCAAACATCTTCTCCGGGCCCCAAATAGCACAGACACAGCACTAAACCATTTTACTCTACCCCAACAATGCATGCAGTTGCCTCTACAAACATATACATATGATGGTAACACAAGTCTAGTTTGAGCGGCCCACAGGTGGCCACACCTTGAACATGTTTCATGCACTCCACCTGTTCCAGTATAGAGTCCACGTGAGGCGTATGAAGGGCTTCCCCCACTCACCCAACTGGACAGGGACAGCCCACCTGAGGCTCTGAGGGTTCTCTAACAGCTCGTGCTTATGGAAGTTAAGGGGCCGATACCGAACACCACAAAATATGGGGATGCATAATTGCGTTTGTGATATCTGGTGACTGTATGTGCTTAGTATAAAACCCACTGGTGGGACAAACCACAATGTTGATAACGATGAATAGCCCACCATGACTCTCTAGTTTTCACTTGCCCTTGTGCACAGGGTTGGGAATAGTGCAGATGAAAAGGAACTATCTCCGCACAATAACAAAGATGCCACATCCACCACCCCCGCCCACACACACACTCACACAACACGTCTATGTGTTTGTGTATGGCTATGTGGCCCCCATTCAGGGGGTGAGCCAGCAGAAGGCAACAAGACCAGTGGTCCCGTTGGTAGCTGCATGGCCCCCACACACGCGCACACGCACACACAGGGAATTACGTTAAAAACCATGAAGAGGTTACCAAACTGCTGAAGAATGTACACAGCCGCTTGTGGAACCACATTTAAAGTGGCAGTCTTCCTCTCTCTGGCTTATTATTTAGCGCACGTAGTTAGGTGCTCAAGATGGCTGCGACTCTCTAAACTCCCCCCACGCGCACAACGTACACTCTCACCCACCAAACAGTAACTGTCAACAACTGTTACGTACCTGTTTCACGGGTTTCACGATATCTCCCCTGTTCCTGGTATCTGAAATGTGTGAAAGTAGCAGCTGTCACTATTAGACAGAGGCAGGCGACCAGAATACCCGGCAGGGGTCGTCGGCGGAGTAGCATCACGCGCGAAAGGCTTCGTTTCACAACCCAGCGGCTGGCACGCGTGAGCTTGACCAGTAGAGGTGCTGCACAACGGTGATACATGGCCACTGAACTGTAGCTACCCGCCTCCACCGGACACTGCGCCGTCGGTGTCGGTCCGGTACAACAGAAGAACCAAAATCAACGGCTGGATGGATAGAGTGCGCCACTGAGGTCAGCTATGCCCGGTCCGTGTCATGTAGGACGTCAGAAGAGTTCGCCGAAAACTGATCAACTTCCACCGCCAACTCTCCTCCCCTTCCAGCGATATTCCGGATATATCTTGGTGATTGCGCAACCATAGGAACGTATTGCGAAGTGGTCGCATATATCCGATACTTTTTGGGCAAAAATGGCGTCATTTTCGCGAGCATTTTTAGGCAAAAGGTTCGTCTGTTGCGCACTCAGTATATAGTATATATAATACGGTAGGTCGGTCCATAGCCTCTATATACGACCTCGGCGGCATATTTACCTCGGGTCGTATATATGGGCTATGGACCTCCCTACCGTACTATATATATAACATACCATCAAACACATTTTGTTCACCATAAATTTTATCCCGTACCCACACGTACACGTACACGTGCGATGAAAATAATATAAGTGACCCGTTGTAATGCGATGCGCGCGCCCCCCGCCACGACCCTACTGTTAGTGTTGGCCTGGCTATTCATTTTCTATAGCTCAACTTTCAGTGCAATACTATAAAGATTACAATTCGGGAGTTTCTACTCTCGGCAGTTTCTACTCTTGAATGAACGCATTCAAGATTGCGTAATTGCCATGACATCACATCCGGCGGCTGGCACGGCTTGCCGGCTTACCTGTGTCACATCCCACTTTCTAGCCCCTTGTATAGATTCAAACTCAGAATGGAAGGTACGGGGCAGCCAGTGTACAGTCAACTTCCATGCCAGTAATGCAAGCATGACAACGCCTGGTCAAGAAAGGCAGAGACTTCAATGCCTGCCTCTTAAGTGTGTGATTGAGGAGTTGATTGCTGCAAAGACAAGGTTGAAGTTGAAAAAAGTGCAACCATGAAGTGTTTTGAAGTCTTTCACCAGGACAGAATTAGACATGTAAGAATGCAAGCTACTACATGTGCTTAGTTTGGCTGTCTGAAGAACTCAGGGAGCATGCGTACATGCAAGCAATGCAGTGCACAACACATAAGATTATAGACATTCTACCATCCACTGCACACATGCCTGCATGCCTGTCACTAGGCTGTTTTCATAGGCAGACTTCGTTTTGCAGTGGGAGTTGGGATGACCAGTATTACGTAATTCGATTCTTCTTAGCAATGCAGCAACCGTATGTATTTTCTTCCCTTTTCAGGTAAAGACTGCGAGGACCCAAAGTTTTGCTGCGGAATCTGAGTCAAAGAACTAAGAGAACAGTGTTTTATCTTTAATTCCATGCTAGTAGTGATTCTGCACGATTTTTTGTATGCATTGTATTGACTTATGTTTGAGCACTTCAGCGTGTTAATGCGAGAAGGGCACTTACTGTCAAATGAGATCGCCTGCAAAGTTTACTTTTTTCATCATCACATGCTTCATCGTATCAATTGATATTTGATTGCTGTTCAGCTGGGGATTGGATATTGGATATTGTGAGGTGAGGAGTACAGATAGCGTCTCGCTAGCTAGCTTTTACAGGAGAACTGCAGGCACACGGATGCAAACAAATAAGGTGCCCGGGTCCCATGCAGGAGCTAGATGTGATCATGTGTTTGTCCTATAATTACAGACCAATGCTGCTCAATATTGTTTTATACAATCATCGATCATTGTTAATTAATTACATTACATCCTAATTATATGTATGACTGTACTTGACAATACGATCAATTAAAATGGAAGATTTCTGAGCGGTTAGGTAGCACATCGAACTATATTCCCTCAGAATACTCCAGCCGATTGCAATGGGACAGGTGCAGGAGTCAAAATATCAGATGCTTCGACCCCTGATGTGGACCCTTGGATTGGGGTCGAAACGTCTGTTTGGACTCCTATATATAGAGGTGGCTGCCTTACACAGTGACCATCTTAGACAGGTTCCACTGTACGATCATCCTTTACTTTTGGCATCATGTTGCTGACCAGTTCTAAATCCCAATGGATACATAATACTTATATATTGTGGTATTATTTATACTCATCATGTACTCTCAAAAGCAATAGCTAGTGACTTGAAAGAGGTGGTATTTGCAAGAGGGATGCCACAGACGATCTGACTCCTCTCACAATAGCAATGCACCAGTCACTCAGGCAATTCCATATAGGGTTTGTATGTTCGTCACACTGTATTATAATATATAATAAAATCTGATAACACCACATGCATGCATGCCACTCCAGTGCACACGACACACCATTGGTGTGTTTCGGCCAATTTCAGGCCTCATCAGGCATGCTGGGAGTAGAGTGATGCCACCAATGTACTGATTACAAGTGTATACAGTAATGTGTCATGTAACCACATGCTGTACATCACTGGGTCTTTGATTAACCTAAAAATCAAGTTAAAAACTCACGGGACTGTCAACTTGTCACTACTTGGTGAAGTATTACTCTATTTAGCAATTTCAGGAACACACAACAACTTCTCAGTGCATAAGTACACTCTGAACAGACATACACACGGCAGAAACAAGCGCGCGCGCGCCACAAGAAGCCAGTCAGATGCTATTCATACAAGCAAACACTCAGTCCGTTTCAGCATCTACAATGTACGCTATACAGTCCAACGCAAATAGTTGCATGCCATCGGCCTTTAGATCGCTCAGGCTCGCCCCCACGATGCTGTAAGCATCTGCCTAGTAATTATAGATAGTAGAGAACGTTCCATTCCAAAACGGCCCTATTGCAAACTTTCCATTTCCCGCATAAACAGCCGTGACCTATTGCACGTGATGCCAGTCAGCCGGTAGCTGATTACGTCAACCGCTGTCACTCAAAGGCACCAAGCAAAGGTGAAATGAAGTGCTTCTCAGCGATCGTGTTCCTCGGTGCCGTGGCGGCCTACGCCACCGCCTACCCGTTGCACGCGTCCTGCAAATTAACCTGGTAAGACAATGAAACGTGATAGTCCTTCATCGCGTGAGTATGGACCACTCTGCTTTCGCTACGGTCTCCAACTGCAGGAACTTCACAGTCAACTGTTCTTTCGTTAACCTCAAACTGGTAGATCAGATGAAGAGATGGTCGGGGGGGGACTGTGGCTCTGGCGAGAAGTGCATGTACAAAGTGAATGCGTGTGTGCAGTGGGCGTTTCTTTAACCATAGATACTCCAATGACGTCCACCATAGTGGAGTAGAAACGCCATCTGGTCCCACGAAGGGTACAACAGAAGGAAAGAACAAGTAATTGCATGTAGTTGGAATGAAATGTAAAGGTCAAAATGACTATGTTGGATTGCCACTGTGCTAGAAGCCTTTTTCTGAGATTGCCACTCCTCAGCAGCAGCAGCAGCACTGTCAGCCCAGTGCTCCTGCTGAGAAGTGGTACTCTTCGAAAAGGCCTTCCAGCACAGTGGCAATCCAACATAGTGATTTGTACACAGGACTGTTACGCTTTGAGGGCGATTGGAGAAGACAGGTATTACAGGTATCTATGCTTTTACAGAGAATTGAATCCAAGATTTATGGTTTAATGTTTGGACTCCTCCAGATGAAACTAATACCAATTTAAGAACATGCTGAAGACCAAAATGGTACTTTACTCTGCATACAAATCACTATGTTGGATTGCCACTGTGCTGGAAGGCCTTTTCGAAGAGTACCACTCCTCAGCAGGAGCACTGGGCTGACAGTGCTGCTGCTGCTGCTGCTGAGGAGTGGCTATCTCAGAAAAAGGCTTCTAGCACAGTGGCAATCCAACATAGTCATTTTGACCTTTACATTTCATTCCAACTACATGCAATTACTTGTTTTTCCTTCTGTTGTGCCATTCGTGGGACCAGATGGCGTTTCTATGCCACTATGGTGGACGTCATCTGCACCACAGGGGTCGGCCTAGCCTGAGCGCTTATTTATTTGTTACTAAGAACATGCTGTCCATACTATGCAATTCATTTTGAGTCTGCCTCGTGTTTGTATGTTCCGTTGCCATATGTTACCTTTGCCAGTTCTTTCATGAACTCGGTGTTATCAGCTTAAGATAAGCTGGGTGACTGCCCACCCTCCTCTCTCTCTCTCCATCCCTGTTCTGCACAGTTGAACAGTGCTACTGCTAGCCAGGTCATGGGGACACACACAACTCCAAAGAAGCACTACGTTGACGATCTCACCTTCTCTTTCACCAACTCACCCTCTGGTTGCTCGGTGAAGGTAGGGAGCCCAATGGCTAAATCACATGCTCCACGCCCTAAGTGTCATACGCAAAGGTGCAGGAATGCTGATTGGTTTTTATTCAAGGGTTTTACTTATTCTCCGACCACGCCTGTGTTGCTGCATAAAGTGGATGTATGGTACATGTAGCTGATCCCTTCAGTTATGGGGAGATGTAAAGTTGGTAGATTGATGCGGCTTACATTACATGACAGTGGGATCTGTGTGTCACATTAATGAAAGTGATTTTGATGATCTACCCTCGTGTTCACAGTGGAAGCAGTGTAGGTGTAATGCGGTGCTGAGACAGTGGAGCCATTCTTGGTGGTGTGTGTGCCACTGTGTTACTAATGTGATGACTTATTTTTTTAAGGATTGTTGCAAGAAGATACTAAGACAGGACAATGTGAAATGGACGAGAAAGATGTTATTTTAGGTATACGTACTGTAATATGGGCATGCCTTCAGCAGTTAGCATGCTGGTCTGCACGAATTTGGTTCCTCAATTGGTAAACAGAGCTTCAGATTTCTCTTCTGTCCTCATATCTGAAGTTGCTGCTATCTTTTTTGACTCATGCTATAGTCAAACTGATTTTAATTTGCATTCGGAGGCGAGTTAGGTCTAAATCAATTCGCACCAAACTGATTTCAGTGTGAAGGTGACTGATTTCAGTGTGAAAATGTGTTCCTATTTTTAAACTGCTCTGAAATTGGCTTGGCATGTCGATCGGTCGGTCAGTGTACCATGCAGCCATTCCGTTTTCAGCTTTCGCGCATGTCTGTGTCGATATCCTTATTGTTAGGTGAACATTCTTATTGTTAGGTGGTTCCAGCAACCGACCACACATACGCAATTGTCACTACGTACATACATTTGCATACACTGGGGCACAAGAGAAGGAATGGGCTTTAGCTCATACTGAATGCCCACAAGCTAGTCCATCACTGTGTGAATGCATGCATCTACAGAACAGGTGTGCCTTCCACCTTATTGAGCTCACTCGTGTGAGCCTGTCATTTCCTGTGATGCTGTTTCATGTAACTATTTCCTGTCACATGATACTGCTGTCCTTTAATGTGACGCTGTCATGTCAAGCAACACTGTCTCGTCACATGACACTGTCTCGTCACATGACACTGTCCCGTCACAAGACACTGTCTCGTCACATGACACTGTCCCGTCACAAGACACTGTCCTTTCACATGACACTGTCTCGTCACATGACACTTCTCTTCCTTGTTCAGGGATTCTCCACGTCGGAGACATGGTATGCCTACTTGGACTATGGAACCAACTACTGTAATCTGCGTAACCTTGCCGACGGTGCCGGGCTGACTGTGAGCCAGTATGGCTTCAAGGAGGAGACGAGCGACTCCGTCTGCACCCAGTACTCCTCTCACAACTGTGCTAAGTACTGAGAGCAGTTATGCAATAATGGGGTGTGGTTATGCAATGCTAAGGAGTCTTAATTGTATATAATTATATAGCTATACCTACACACAAGTATTGTAAGAAATAACAGCTGGTGCTAGTGCACGTAGATTTGTTTCATTTGAGCTGTAAATTTTTGTGATAATTGTGCCACCCCCAATTAATTTTTGCCAACATATATAATATTATATACATAGTATGTTACTGGAGCAAGTGCTTGGTGGGGTATATAGTAATTTTCGTGTTAACACATGCACATTATTATATTATGTGTTTCGCATAAATCTAGCTATATATATATAATATATAGCTCAAGCCTTTTTCAAGGTGCAAGGTTCAGCTCTGTATACATTCACAGGCCTCAAGACACTCATACATACAATATTAATTATATATATATATACAGTGTAAAGCAACCATTCGATGTGCTCCTGCAGATACAACATGTTTGATGTGTGCACTTGTCATATAAAAAGACTATTGGCACATGTGTCAACATGTGTGCACCACTGCCATCAGCCCCTTGTGACATCACACACACAAAAAGGGAGTCGCTTGTGAATTGTAATACGAACTAATTGGAGATTCACTCTGTCCACATTCCCTTGTGGTCGTGGTGGTGGTGGAAGAGCTTCATGTGGAACAAGCGGTTCACCTCGTAGCCACATCGCAGCACTCTGATGAGGACAGGCAGGGAAGAGAGGGTGACACGCAGAACATTCAGATCATGCCAAGCCTGTAGGCTGGCAGTTGCAGGGAGGTGCGTTGGGTGCATTCACACCTCCTTCAATTGAACAGCAAGCCTTCAAAACTAGCTAGCCATGGTCTAATTGTGTACAGTGCAGCATACACCTGCTGTCACATACAGCTAACCCTAACCCTAACTATACAGCTCTAAACCATTCTAATGAGCAAGGTGGTTTGAACTGCTTTGTTGAGATAAGTTTAAGGATAGTGCAAAAACAATTCGTCATTGAATAAAACAATCAAGAACAATTCAATGCTTAATAAACAATTGAGAAGTTCTGGACAACTGGTCGAACAGCTATAAAAGTAGCAGTGTCATCAGTAAGCTACACATTTGCGCTCATTAGGGTGGTGGTGCTCTACTCCACGCCCTCATTGTTGCTGCTCGTTTGTGTGCCTCATCTGTCGCTAAACGAGTGTTTTTACAGCTTTTATATCATTTTCATTTGTCGGCCCGAACTGGGTCTTCTCCAGACGCTCCTCATCACCTTGTACTTCTGTAGGAACTTGTGTATCCATGTGTGCATGCGTTGTCTCTTATATGTACCTGCTGTGCAGCTCTTGTCGCTGGTGAGAGACAGAAACAACAAATCCTTGTCTAAGCCAACCTTTCACACGTGCACCTAATTGTAGACCACACAATCATTTTTGGTTTCACTGTCATCATTTCTCTAGAAAGGTTTAAAACGAAACGGATGAAACGAATCGTCCGTAGAGTGATCCAACCTTTTCATAAAACTGAAACGAAACAAAACGAAACGATAGCGTTATATTGTCACTTACCGTTGCTACAAAGGATGTTTTGTGCAAACAAATAATATGATGCATTACAACAGCTGTATGTACGTACATCAGAGACTACATGCCAATACATAGTGTGATGAATGCATTCATTGTACACATTCATTCCATCCGCGTCGGCAATACGTGGGTATCATCCACAACTAACTACGTTGAGTGCTTGTCACGTGATCAAGTGTGTCCTGACCTATTATCCACAACTACGTTGAGTGCTTGTCACGTGATCAAGTGTGTCCTGACCTAACAATGCTCCCCAACGTAAGTCAAAATAACTCACTGTTACAAAAGCACCCCCCCTCCTCCTTTTCGAGCACCAGACCGCTGTCATGTATGTATGTTCCACATGAGCTAGGCAGAGGATTTCTCCTGAAGCTTCAACTGAAGGAGGAGAGTACCCACCTGTCCACAAGGTCAGAGTCCTCCCCTCCCCACTTTGCCCCGTACTCGAGGTTCATGTTGCCCACAGCCGACCAGTCTGACTTGTACAAGCCAAACAGACCGAACCCCCACACCTCCCACTGACCGAGACCTGAGAGGAGAGGGTGACATGGTGTGTGGGTATGGGAGTTTAGAGAGGAGTGGTGAGTCTTCATCAGCTGACACCAAACCTCCTCTTTTTATTCCGCAGCACTCACTGGTCCACTGGGAGGAAAGCACTGCTGTTTGAGGGGAGGCCCCCTCTTTTAGTTTGAGAAGAGTGGGGGCGTAACCAGACCTTTTTTGGATGGTGTGCTAGAGAGTGGGAACAGCAGCAGTGACATCACATGACATCACATGACACAATAAAGGCCTGAGTAGCTAGGAAAATTCACTTGCAAGGATTCATGGAAACATGAACACTCACACGGCATCACATGACATCACATGACATCACATGACATCAAATGACACTCAGATTCAGTACAGTCGTTGACACTGATGGCAATGCTTGTGTGGGCTGGACCTTGCTCCCCCC
>MKWU01005782.1_pt1 | contig 13126 bp, 9 predicted proteins | sample 809101 | NCBI WGS metagenome assembly MKWU01 (sample SAMN05860141, study PRJNA318959) | sponge metagenome | host: Aplysina aerophoba | place: Slovenia: Piran, Adriatic Sea, Gulf of Piran | collected 2013-05-07 | reverse complement strand
ATGCGACGGACATCGCCCCCGCGAGCGGGGTGTCCCGGGACACGGTGTCCGGGGTCGGTGCGAGGGTGGCGGACGGCGGCGACGGAGGGGTTGCGAAGACCATGCCTCATTGTAACCCCTTGTTTTTCAAGGGCTTGAGAGCTCTCCAGCGCGCCCGGAGGCCCGCCCGGAGCGGTTTTCCGCCCCGCGGGCGGCGCGACGCCCGCAGCGGGCCGGCCAGACGGCTTGGCGAGGGTTCCCGGCGGTGGCCGGGGCCACGGGCAGATCGTCGCCGGAAGGGTTGTCAAGTACTTTCTTCGCGCGCATCCGCGAGGGTCGTGCAGCTCTCGCAGCACGGCAGGCGCGACGCCCGTTCCGTGAGGACGCCCCGACCTCACCTTCACCAGCCTCGGCGAACGGGTCGCCAACCTGGCCGAGCGCGTCGCCAATCGAAGGCGCTCTGCTGCGGCCCGCGCCCCTGGCCAACACCACCGCCAGCGCCCGGCACGGCCGGATCCGGAACCCACGACATGAGCGGAAGCCGAGCAGCGAGACCGGCTGCTGCCCTCAGTCGCGCGACGGGGAGGCGAGGTAGCCCTCGCGGGCGCGGATGACGTGCCGGCGGTCGGGGGTGCGCACCTCGATCCGCCGCCAGGTGCCGTCGAGCTCCGCGTTCGACGGGCGGTAGCCGATGAAGTAGCGGTCGCGGAGGTCGTTCCGCACGTAGTCGAGGGCCGGCTCGACGTCCTCGATGCGCTCGACCGGGAAGGATCGGCCGCCGCTGAGGCGGGTCAGGCGATCGAGGAGGGCGCGCACGCGCTCGATGCGCCGGCCCCGCCCGAGCGTGACGACGTAGACGGTCGCCTGGCTGGCCCGGATCCGGTCCTGGACGCCCCGCAGGCTCGACAGGCTGTGCTGGTCGTCGCCGTCCGTGAACAGCACCACCACTTGGTGCGCCAGGTCCTCCCCGTGCAGCGTCAGCGCCCGCGCGACGGCGTCGAGCATCGCCGTGCCGCCGGTGGGCGCGGGCAGCGCGTCGATGGCGGCCAGGAGGGCGTCCGGACTCCGCTCGCGCCGGCCGAGGACAAACACCTGGTCGTTGAAGGCGATGACGCTCAGGCTGCCGCGTCCGGCCAGGGCACGGACGAATCGGCCCGCGGCGCCCTTCAGCCGGTCCGCCACCGGCGCCATGCTGGAGCTGAAGTCGATGGCGAACACCAGGTCGAGAGGCACGTCGACGGTCTCGAAGAACTGGATGTCCTGCGGGACGCCGTCCTCGAGGATGGCGAAGTCGTCGCGGGTGAGCCCGTCGACGAAACGGCCGCGACGGTCGCGCACGACGATGGGGACGATGACGAGGTTGGTCTCGGCGCTGAAGAACATCTGCGGCCGGGCGCGGGTGCGGATGCTGCGCACCAGGCGCCCTTCCCCGTCGCGGCGCGCGACGGCCCGGACCACCCGCGGCCGCACGCGCGGTCCCGCGTCCCAGACGCACGCGAAGTCGGGGGCCGGCGCCACGCAGGCGGGTGCCCCGTCGACGAAGAAGGCGACCTCCTCGACGTCGGCGGCGCCGGTCACCTCGGCGCGCAGCCGCACGCTGTCGACCAGGAACCCGTCGGGGCCGGGCTCGACGATGGCGAGGGCGGGCTCGGCCTCCTGCGCGGGCGCGGCCTCCTGCGCCGTCGCGGGGCCTACCAGGGCGGCGAGCAGCGCGGCGGCGGGCAGCACGGCGGGCAGGAGGCGGGGGCTGGGCATCGCGGTCAGCGCCAGGCCGGCTCCTCGGGCGCGCGCAGCGGCAGTCCGCGGCCGACCTGCATCGCCACGTAGTCCTCGACCTGCGGACGGGAGAGGCCGTGCGCGTAGCGGGTCAGCGCCTCCCCCACGTCGCCGGTCGAGGCCGCCTCGACGCCGTCCAGCAGATCGGCCACCGCGAACGGCAGCAGGTCGCGCACGATCCGGGCGGGGAGCCCCAGGTGGTCGACCGCCTCCGCCAGCACGAGCTGGAGGTCCACGTAGGTCGCCGCCAGGCGCTCCGGACCCGCCCGCGCCACATCGACGCCGTGCGGCCGCGCCAGGCGCACGCAGAGGCAGCCGTCGCGGGGCATGCCGGGCGCTCCCCAACCGGCGGGAATCCCGTCGCCGGCGTCCCTCTCCAGACCCAGCCAGAACAGCTCGCCCAGGGTGAAGCCGCGCTCCACGGCCTGCGGTCGGCGCGCAAGCGCCCAGCGGAGCTCGTTCCGGCGCGGGCCGAAGAGGCCGGCGGCGTCGGCCAGCTCGTCCAGCCCGGCCGGGTCGGCCGCGAGGCCGCGGACCCGCTCCCGGCCGCGGCGGAGGGCGGCGGCGATGCGGGCCGGCCCCGCCGCGGAGGCGGCCCGCGCATCGAAGAGCGTCACCGCCAGCGACAGGAAGCGCCGGTCGTCGGTCGTGAGCGCGCTCGCCGCGAGCGCTCCGCCGGATGCGCCGAGGCCCGTCGCGGCCAGCGCCATGCGGGAGAACGCGAGGTCGAGCGAGAGGAGCGAACCGTAGATGCGCCACCCCGCGCCGAACGCGTCCTCCTCCGTGATCTGCACCACCGCGGCGGTGCCGAACGGGTACGGCGCCTCCGATCCGCCCCAGGGCGGAAGCCAGGCGGCGCGGCCCCGCAGCGCCTCCTCCTCGATGTGGGCGCCGAAGTCGTGGCGCGCCGCGACGTCGTGGCCCAGCAGGTCGGTGCCGTAAGCGTTCGCCAGGTGCACGACGTAGGCGAGCGTCCGGAGCAGATCGGCCAGCAGCACGTCGACGACGCGCCGCAGCTCGCGCGCCGGACGCCGCAGCCGGTCCGCACGCCGGCGCTCGACGGCCTCGCGCAGGTCGTCGACGATGCCGCCGACCTCGTTGGCGTAGGAGCTGACGCGGACGGTCACGCCCGGCAGGCCGACGTAGGGGTTGCGGACGATGTCGGTCGAGCGCTCCAGGGTTTCGAGGGCGGCAGCCCAGGCTTCCGCGGCGCCGGCGCCCGCGGCGAGCTGGTCCGCAATCCCGGCCACGGCGAGGGTGGGGTCGAGACGGTTGCTGGCGAGCTGCGGGGGGGGCCCGCCGGGCCTGCCGCGGCGCCGGCGCCCGGGGCGAGCTGGTCCGCAATCCCGGCCACGGCGAGGATGGTGTCGAGACGGTTGCTGCCGAGCTGCGCGCGCGTCCGCCGCAGCCGCTCCAGCGCCGCACCGGCCGGGTCGTAGCGGTAGCGGAGGCCTTCCCATTCGAGGAGCGGGCCGGGCGCGACGCCGGGGCCGGCCCCGGCCAGGGCCGCGAGCAGGGCGTCGTCCATCGCCGTCGCCCCGAGGGCGGGCTCGCCCGGGATGCCCAGTTCGGGCAGGAGGCGGCCGGCCAGCCAGCCGGCCAGGGCGCCGCCGAAGCCGCCGCCCCGCACCGGCCGCACCGCCTCGGCCAGCGCCCGCAGCACACGCTCCGCGGCGTCCGGCGCCAGCGTCCCGGCGAGGCCGGCGCGCTCGACGAGCGCCAGCGCCCCCTGGAAGAGCGACAGCGCGCGCCGGCGCTCCAGGCCGTCGCCGATGCGCTCCACCCGCAGCGCGGCGTGCGCGAGCGCCGCGTAGACGCCGGGGTCGGCGACGCCCATCCGCTCGACCGCGAGCATCAGCATCGGGTAGCGCGCGAACGCCCGCACCGCCACGAAGACGGACGCCGTCTCGTCCGCGGCGTGGCCGGAGAAGACGCGCTGCGCGAACGCGACGGCCTGCAGGCGGGCGCGACCCGCCCCCGCCGGCCCGGCCACCCCCGCTGCGATCAGGTAGGCGGCGTCGATGCGCGGCCGGGGATCGATGCGGTCCACCCGCACGTCGCGTTCCTCGGGCACGCCTTCGCCGGAGAAGACCTGCGTCCAGAAGTCGAGGGACGCCGGGGCAAGCGGGGCGCCCGAATCATCCACGGCGACGGCGCGCAGCGCGTCGGCGGGGTCGACGGGCAACGGGGGATCCCATCCGAACAGCACCGGCCGCCGGGCCCCGCTCGCCGCCTGGGCATCCCTGTATGCGAGCACCCGCGCGGCGAGGCCTCCGCTGCGCGTGTTGCGATGCGTACCGTAGGTGAGGCTCTTTTCGCGGTTGACCTCGGCCGCGGGGCCGGCGAACCAGGGGGCGGGGGCCGGCAGCCCGCGGAACACCTGCCGCAGCGACCGCAGGCCATCCCGCCGGGCGCGGGCGTCCGAGCGCCAGGTGCCGAGCACGAACCGCTGCCGGGCCGCCGGCAGACGGGCCACGACGTCGTAGGCGTAGGCCACGTGCGGTCGGCCGAACAGGCGGTCCGCGAAGCGCTCCGGCTCGTCGACGGACGCGCCGACCAGATCCTGCCAGAAGGGAACGGACTCGGCCCCGCCGGGGGTGTCGACTTCCCCGTCGCGGACGCGGAAGGCCCGAGCGTAATCGGCGAACGCTGCGAGGTGCTCGGCGTAGAGACGGGCCTCGAGGCGAGGCGTGCGCCCGAGCCAGGCCAGCGTCGGAGCGTCGAGCGCCGAGAGACCCGCGAAGAGGCGGGCCGGGTCGGAGTCGGTCGCCAGGCGGGCCAGCATCCCGGCCGCGCGCTCGGCCGCCTCCGCCCCAGCCCCTGCGTCGTCCCAGGATTCCCGCGGGTAGAGCACCTCGAGCCAGGCGCGCGGCGTCAGCGGGAGGGCGATGACGAAGTGCGGGAGGTCCCAGGCGATGGCCTGCCCGGCGTTCAGGCGCTGCTCGACGTCCTCCGAACGCCAACTGCGGGCGGCGCCGGCGTCACAGCCGGGCTGCGCCTCGCCCTCGGGATCGGCCGACTCGGCGGCGCCTTCCGCCCCGCCGTCGGCCCGGGCAGGGGCCGGCCGCGCGGGCGCCGCGGGGGTCACCCCCGGTCCGCGCCCGCCCCCGGGGCTCCGCCGACGCGGCGGCCCCTCCCGCCGCGTCGTCGGCCCGGGCGGCGGCCGCTCGCCGGTGCGCTTCCGCCGGGCGCGGCACGACGCGCAGGGCGCGGCCGTCGGGAGCCAGGTACAGGCCGAGCAGGTCGAGGAAGTCCTCCAGCGCCGCCCGGCCCGCGGGGCGTCCGGCCGCGCGCAGGCTCACTTCTCCGGCCTCGCGCTCGACGCCGAGCCAGCGGCTGCGCAGGACCTGCAGCTCGTCCAGGCAGCGGCGGAAGGTCGCGGCGCTGTCGCGGGCGGTGACCGCTTCCGGGCCCTGGAAGAGATGGATGAGGCCGCGCACGAGGCGGGGCCCCTCGAAGGGCAGCCCGCGGCCCACGATCTCCTCCAGCGCGCCGGGCACCTCGAGGTCGAACCAGCCGTCCTGCGCGGCGGCGGCGGGCGGCAGCGCCAGGAGCGCGGCGCACGCCCCGGCGGGCAGCGCGGCGCCGGAGGCAGCCGGGACGCGGCACGACTAGTCTCCGAGGGGGAAGTACGAGAGCGAGACCCCGACGCGCCGGGTGCCGGGGAGGCCGTAGCCGCCGCTTGCCATCAGCCGCAGGCCGGGCGCCAGCGTGCCGCCGACGGCGAGCTCGATGCGGAACATCGGGACCGGCATCCCGTCCGTGCCGCCCGGCCCCCCGAACCGCAGCACGTCCGCGGCGTCCACCGGCCCGGCGGACCCGGCCGGGCGCAGCACGCTGCCGTCGTACCAGCCGGCGCCGGCCCCGGCGTTGACGCCGATCTGGACGCGGTCGCCCGCGAACCGCGCCAGCGGCGTGAACCAGTGGAACGCCAGACCCTGCAGCCGCAAGCCCTCGGTCGCCTCCACCGGGTCGTGGCAGCCGGCCGCCTCCGCGCCGAGGCAGATGAGCGAATCGGTCTCGACCTGCTGCCGAACGAACGAGAGGCCCCACTCCCCGGCGGTGGCGCGACCGCGCGCGAAACCGATGCTGAAGTCGGAGCCCTTCCAGTCGACGATCTCGTCCGCGCCCAGGAAGTAGCGGAATTGGTCGGGGGCCTCCCACGCCGGAGTGTAGGAGAGGTGCACGCCCCAGCCGGTGGCCTGGAAGGCTTCCAGGAACTGGGCCTCCGCGGGGGTCGACGCAACAACGGTCAACAGCGCCACCGAACCGACCCAGCGCTTGAGCATGGTGGCTGTGCATTGTGTCATACGTGGCAACGTTGAACCGTAGTTCGGCAGGGAGGCGCCATGGTACGCACAAGGGCAGTCGCGACGCTCGCGGTGCTGGGGATTGGGGTGGTCGCTGCGGCAGCGGGGGCGGGGCAGGATCAGCCGCCGTTCCGGAGCGGGGTCGACGTCGCCGAAATCGACGTGAGCGTCGTCGACGCGCGCGGGCGACCCGTCACAAATCTCGGTCCCTCGGAGTTCGCGGTCCACATCGACGGCGAGCCGCGGCGCGTGGTCGAGGCGCGGCTGCTGTCGCCGAGCCCGGCGGGGCGCGGCGCGAGCCCGAGCCGTCCGGCGGGCCTCGACGCGCTCTCCACCTCGAACGCCTCGGCCGCCGGCGCCGGGGGCGGGGGCGGGCGCCGGGTCGTGATCGTCGTCGACCGCCGGAGCCTCACGACCGGCGAGGGGCGGCACGCGTTCCGCGCCGCGGCGGACTTCATCGACCGACTGCATCCGCTCGACCGAGTGGCCCTGTACGCCGTCTGGAGCTCCCCCGCGCGCATCAACTTCACGTCCGACCACCGGCGCGTGCGCGACCAGGTCGTCGGCATGGCCGGGGAGGGCGATCCGTGGGACATGCTCGGCACGGTCCTCCTGAACCCCAATCGGGTGCCTCCGATCGGCGTTTCGGAAGCGTTCCGGTGGGTCGAGCATCGGGACGAGCGCCTGATGGACGAGCTTGTAGCAGCGACCGGCCTTTCAAGAGGCCGTCTCGACCGGCGGATGTTCCGGATGGTGCAGGAGGTGCGCTACCGGGCGGTCGTTGCCCGGCGAGAGGTGGAGGAGTTGCTGGCCGCCCTGCGCGCCATCGAGGGGCCGAAGGCGGTGGTGTGGATCTCGGGTGGATTCGTGATGGACATCGAGGGGACCCGGACGCGGCGAATCGAGGAGTTGGCGGCCGAGGCGCGCACGACGCTGTTCACGATGATGGCCGGGGAGGTGACGCAGTTCAATATCGATCGCCGGCCGCGCCGCCGCGGTAGACGGCCGACCCAGACGCAGGATCTCCAGATGCTGGAGCTGGGGCTCTCCCAGGCGGCGCGGCGGACGGGCGGCGAGTTCTTCCGCCTCATCGGCGACCCGCGCAGGATGTTCGAGCGCATCGAGGCGCAGCTCGCCGGGCACTACCTGCTAGGGGTGGAGGTCGACCCCCGCGATCCGGTCGAGGATCGCTGGGCGATCGAGGTGGCGGTCGCGCGGCGCGGCGCCGAGACGCGGCTGCGGCACGGCAACGCGCACGGGCGCGTGCTGCGCGAGGCGCGCGCCGTCGACCCCGACACGCTGAGCGTCGACGAACGCCTGCTGGCGATGCTCCGGTCGCCGGCCGCCGAGCCGCTGCTTCCGCTGCGGGTGTCGACCTACGCCTTTCCGCACGACGGGCAGGCGCGGGTGGCGGTCACGGCCGAGGTGGGGAGCGAACGCGTGGACGGCGCCGACGTCGCGATCGGCTACGCCCTGCTGGACACCTGGGGCACGGTGGTCTCGACCGGCCGGCGGCGGATGGCGGGGACGGCCGCCCAGCGGCGAGGCAACGGAAGCTACGCCTACACCCTGCCGATCACCACGGCGCCGGGCCGCTATGCGCTGCGGGTGGCGGCCATCGACGGCGCCGGGCGCGACGGCAGCGTGGAGCACCCGCTGCGGGCCGGCGTGGCGTTGTCGGATGCGCCGGTCGGGTTGGGGACTCCGGAGGTAGCCGACGCGGAACGGCGGGTCGGCGGTGGGGAGCCCGATGGCGAAGTGGTGGTGTCGAGCGGCCGGCTCGCGGTGACGGTCGACGTCCACGCGGAGTCGTACTGGGTCTTCAACCGGCTCCGCGTGGCGGTCGAGGTCGCCCGCGACGAAGAGGGCCCGGCCCTGGTGCAGGCCGCGGCGCCGCTGCGAGGCCGCGACGAGGCTCCGCAGCGGAGGGCGTCCGCGCGGCTGGCCGTCGGGGAGCTGACGCCCGGGCGCTACGTGGCCCGCGTCCGGGCGCTGCGCGGCGCCGACGAGGTGACGCGGGTCGTCCGCCCGTTCCGCATCGCGGAGTGACGCCCCCGGTCATCGCGACGCGCCGCCATCACCAGGGCTCACGCCGCGTCGCGGTAGCTCGGGTGGGTCCGGTCCGTCGCGACCGTCGGGCTCGGGAACCGGCGGCGCGTCCGCTCGACCAGGTCGACCGGATTCGGGTGGTTCTCGAGTTCGTTCAGCAGCCGCGCGCTCGCGTTCGGCAGCGGTCCGCCGCTTCTCACCAAGATCCCGATGTTCTTGACAGTCGCTCGGATCACCTGCTCGGCGCCGGCGTCGTCCCGGGCCGGCCACGAGGCGAGCATCCCGGCCTGGATCCACCGCTCCCCCGCCACGGTCGAGTGCGTCCACCGCACCAACTGGTCCATCGGCTTGAAAGACCACGGGCTCGGGCTTGAACCCGAATCGTGCGCCATTGTCTACGGCCCAGTCGTTCAGCCGGATGTGGTCGATCGTGCGCATGTTGCTCGTCAGCAGCATCTTGCCGCCTCGAGAGCCTGAGAGTGCCCGGGAGCGGAAGCTCCTGCAGGTGCGGCCGAACAAGGGAAGTCGGTGACAGGCGCTAGAACTGACGCCTTCTGGCTGCGGACATGCTTGCCGACGCGCTGTCCGCGCCACCGAAGGTAATGCTGCCGACGGCGCTCATGCGGTATTCGTCGCGGCCCGGATGGAACAGGGCATAGCGTTCCCCCGAAACCTCCAGCCCGACCGGTCCGAGCCGGCTGAGCAGGAGTCCGACCTGCAGGCGCCGCCCGTACTGCGACTGGCCGTAGGTCCCGAACGGCGTCAGCAGGCCGCCCGCCGGGAGCTGCAGGCCGTAGTCGACGCGCGTATCGAGCGCCCGTTCGTCACGCCGCGCGCGGGGCGCGCGCTGGTGGAACAATTGGTCCTGCCACAACGCGTCGCTAGCCGTTGCCGGCGCGCCCCAGCGTGGCGACAGCGAGAGCGTCAGGCCCGGCTGCCGCGCGCCTTCACCCACGCTCAACGTCACGGCGCCGCCGTGCTCCCGGTAGCCGGCGGCCGCGTGCAGCGCCAGCAGCCGGCCCATGCCTTCGAGGCGGAACACGCCGCGCGCCACCCGCAGTCCACCGGCGATTTCCAGGCCGGCGCCGGTCTGTCCCGAGCCGCCGTCTTGCCGCGCATGGACCTCACCGAACGGTTCGGCCAGCACCCCGCCCGTGGTGCGCACCGGGCGGCTCACGTCGATCCCGACCCGGAGCTGGTGCACGTCCACCTCCAGCCCGTCGATCAACTCGTCGCCGCCGCCGGTCGTCAGCCGCGCCCAGGAAGCGTCGGCGCGCAACTGCAGCTTCACGCCGCCGCCCACCGTCGCCAGCCGCCGCCGCACCTCCACGAGGCCCAGCCGTAGCCCGAGGTCGCTCTCCTCCTGCAACCCATACCGCAACCGCTCGTTCTCCGTCGAGCCGCTGCCGCCTCCGGCCGTGGCCCAGATCGTCGTGCCGCCTTCCGACCAGCGCAGATACGGCTGCACCGACGACAGGTTCGTCGTCAGCCGGCCGGTCGACGAACCCAGGTTCCAGTCGCCGCTGCCGCTGCTGCGCGAAACCGCCACGCCCGCGACCCAGCGTTCGCCGAGCCGTGCGTCGACGCCCACGTAGGCCGTCCGCAGGTCGCCGTCATAGCGCGCCGCCGGCGACCGCTCTCCCGCGAACGCCTGCGAGTCAAGCTGGCCCCACACCGTCCAGCGCTGCCCCTGCACCGCGCCGTCGCCGGCCTGTCCGCTGCCGAGTGCCAGCAGAAAGTCCGTCTGCTCGCCACCGCCCAGCGGCGACAGGCCGCCGCCCGTCGCCCTGAATGGCGCACGGGCAGCAATGCCGGCCGCCGCGGCGGGCGAGGAGATTGCACCGGAGGTGCCGAGCGCCCCCGGCGCCGCGCCCGCGCCCATCCCGGTCCAGCCGCCCGATTGCAGCGACAACCCGGCCGCCAGACCCGTGATCCAGCGCTCCGCCATCGCCTGTCCGGCTGCGGCCGCGCCGCCCGTCCCCCGCGGCACGTGCAGCCCCGCCCGCCCGTCGGCGCCACACCCCCGCCCCCCGGACCCGTGACCCGGCCCTCGGCCATCGCCTGTCCGGCTGCGGCCGCGCCCCCCGTCCCCAGCGGCACGTGCAGCCCCGCCACGGTGACGCGCGACTCCTCCTGGCCTGTCGTCTCGACGCGCCGGCCGAGTGTCGCCCGCGCGCTCGCCAGATGCCCGCGGCCCAGCGCCGCCAGCGTGTCCTCCACGACGCCGCGCGCCCGCCGGTCGGTAGTGGCGACCATGAACGCCTGCGTCGCTGCCAGCCCGCCGGGATCCTGCGCCGTCACCGTCACCGTCGCCGCTCCCGGACGCGACACCGTGAGCGTCAGCGTCGCGCCGGTGAGGCTCAACGCCACGACCTGATCTGAAGCGACGGCCGTGTAGCCGAGTGCATCGCCGTCTCGGTCTTCAAAGAACGGGGCCAGGTCGAGCGACGCCGGCCCGTCTCCAGCCTCCAGTGTCTGGTCGGGGATGACGCCCGTCGGCAGCGGCGGGTCGTTCACCGGCAGCACCGTCACCTCCACCGCCGCTCGGGCCGTCAGCCCCGTCCCGTCGCCCACCACGTAGGCAAAGCGATCGGAGCCGTGATAGTCCGGCTCCGGCGTGTACTCCACCGCGCCGGCGCCGGTCACCCGCGTGGTGCCGTGGGCCGGCGCGGTTGCGTCCACCACCGCCAGCGTGTCTCCGTCGGGGTCGCTGTCGTTGGCGAGCACGACGATGGTCACCGGCGTGTCCTCGGGCGTCTCGGCCGCGTCGTCAACTGCCAGCGGCGCGTCGTCAACCGGCAGCACCGTCACTCTCACGTCCGCCCGGGCCGTCAGCCCCGGCCTGTCGCGCACGGTGTACGTGAAGCGGTCGGACCCGTTGAAGTCGGGCTCCGGCGTGTAAATCACCGTACCCGCGCCGGCCACCCGTGTGGTGCCGTGGGCCGGCGCGGATGCGTCCACCACCGCCAGCGTGTCTCCGTCGGGGTCGCTGTCGTTAGCGAGCACGGCGATGGTTACCGGCCTGTCCTCCCGGGTCTCGACGGCGTCGTCAACCGCCAGCGGCGCCGCATTGACGGGCGTCTCATCGTCGCCGGTCCCGTCGTCGCCCGTCTCGTCGTCGCCCGTCTCGTCGTCGCCCGTCCCGTCGTCACCAGCCCCATCGTCGCCCGTCTCGTCGTCGCCCGTCCCGTCGCCGCCGCCGCCACCACCGTCGCCACCACCACCGGTTGTTGGCTCCGATACGTCTACCCGCGTCACATTGCTCGAGCAGTTGTTCGTCGTGTCGAGTTCCCCGGCAACGACGTCCACGCACGCGCCGTAGTAGTACGTGCCACCTGTCGATGGCGCGGTCAGAAGAATCGTTCTCGCGCTGCCTCCCAAATGGCCAAGCGGCCCGACCGGCGCCGTGCCCTCCTCGGTGTCGGAGGTCGTGATCGTCGTGTCTGTCGAGCGGTAGAACCGCACCGTTGTCGCCGTCGACGACTCAGTGCCCAGGTTCTGCACCGTCACCAATATCCGGAACGTCTCGCCCGGCTCCCGGGTGCTGTCCTCCTGAAGTGGCCCATGCACAACCAGGTCCGGGGCAGTCTGCGCGGCAACCCCGGCCGGCAGCGCCAGCAGCAACGCGGTAGTCAGCAGCGCTCGTCTCGTGCCATCCCTCCGCCACCATCGGACGGCCCCTCGACGGCCCGGCGGTGCGATGGACAATAGTGGGTGGCGTGTTGGGTCCGGGTCCGGGTTCGCCTTGGCCTTCGCAGGCCGGAGCGAAGCAAATCGTGTGACGCGCGGTAGCCGGACGACTTGAGGCTGATGTTGGCAGCAGCGAAATGCTCGACGACATTCGCGCACAACGCGGTCTTGCCCGTTATTGCGGGCTTCGGCCATCGATGTTGCCCCCTGGTGTCAGCCCGGCTGATGCGCGACCGAAACGACCCCGTGCGCGGTGATTCGGTCAGGAACTCCGGCAGAAACGTGGAACCGTAAGCGCTGGCGTCGTATTCGTTTAGCGGGTTCGCCGCGTCGTCTTGGCCATTGATGCAACGCTACCCGCGGGGACCGGTCTCTGGCCGCCGGATGCGCTTCGGCAGGCTGTCGACGTCGAGCATCAGGCCGGTGTCGTCGCGGGAGACATCCAGGATCTCTTCCAGGCGCCGCAGCTCGCCGAGCGCCAGCAACGCCATCGCGACGACGCCGATCGAGACCCCGGCCTCGCCCTTCTCCAGCCGGATCAGCGTGCCCTGCGACACGCCCATGCGCACTGCGAAGTCGGCCACAGGCAGGCGGCGTTTCCGACGGGCGATGCCGATGTCGCGGCCGAGTGCGCGGAGGGCGCGCTGGACGGATACACTGCCATTATTCGTGCGGTAACACCACGACTCCTGGACACGGCCGTGGACTCTGCCCGCTTCTGCAGGCGCGAAGGTGTCTCAGGGGTCCGCCGTCGGCGCGGTCAACTCCCCGGCCAGCTCAGTGAACGCGGCCTCGGCCGTGCCTATCGCACCGTCGTTGGTCGCGAACGCCAGCACCGTGTTCCGCGAGGGCACGAGCGTGAGCAGCGCGTACCACATCGTGTTGCTGCCGTTGTGCCAGATCACCGAGCCGCCGGCCCATTCGCGCTCGTATCTGACCCAGCCGCTGGCGTAGTCGTCGAGAAACGGCGTGTGCAACCGCTCCCAGGCCGTGCGCGGCAGCAAGGGCGGCGACATGGCGGCTTCTCCCTCCAGATGGGCCGCACCGTAGCGCACCAGGTCACCGATCGTCATATGCGCCGTGCCCGCAGGGGCCATCACCGGCGAGTTGTCGGCACGGGTCTTGAACGGGTCCATCCGCATTCGGAACCAGCGCAGCAGGACGACGTGCCCGATCGGCTCCTGGTTCGGGGCAGCGCCTTGCGGCGGACCGAATCCGGCACTGGCGAGGGCGAGCGGCGCGAACACGCGCTCCTGCAGCAGCGCTTCGTAGGGCCTGCCGGCAACCGTCTCGGCGATGTGGCCGGCGATGGTGTAGCCGAC
>MKWU01005781.1_pt1 | contig 13126 bp, 10 predicted proteins | sample 809101 | NCBI WGS metagenome assembly MKWU01 (sample SAMN05860141, study PRJNA318959) | sponge metagenome | host: Aplysina aerophoba | place: Slovenia: Piran, Adriatic Sea, Gulf of Piran | collected 2013-05-07 | reverse complement strand
CGGCTTTTCCATCAGGATGTGCTTGCCCGAGGCAACCGCCAGCTCGAAGTGCTCCGGGTGGAGATAGGGCGGCGTGGCGATGTAGATCGCGTCGATATCGGCGTCCAGAATCGCCTGAGCGCTCTTGTAGGCTTGCGCGCCGGGCGCAGGCAGGCTCTTGCGGGCCGCGGCGATCTGGTCGTCGTAGACGTCGGCGAGAGCCGTCAATTCCGTGCCCGGGTTCTTGAGGAACAGCTTGCTGACTCGCGATCCACGTCGGCCGCAGCCCAACAGTCCGACTTTTGCCTTCGAGTTCGCCGGCGTCCCGTACACCGATTCCGGTTGAATGATCGTCCAACCGGCCGCCGCCACACCCGCATCCTTGACGAACTCTCTGCGTGTGGAAGCCTGCTTCGATTGCTTGTCCATGCCGCCTCTCCAAGCGCCCCGGAATGGCGCGCTTCGCCTCGTGGAACCGAGCGGTTCCCAACGCGTTCCGATTCTAACAGAGAGCCGCGGCGGGGAGCTTGCGGAGGTTCCGGCACGGGTATCTTGGCCGCCGCCCTCCCTCATCCGTACCCGGACGGACTTCAACGAAGCCGCTTGGCGGAGTCGAACCTGCACAGGCGCCAGGTGCCGCGGGTTGGATCGATGCAGGCCTCCTGTATAGTGGGGAGTCGGACGGGGACTTTGCGAAGGGAATCCTCATGCGCGAGAACAGGACGGGTTCTCTGACTCAGCGCCGTGTCAGTAGCTTTCATGCAGAGTCTCGGTTCGCATCCGTCCTTGTTCTGTTCTGTCTTCTGACTCCTGCGGCGTCTCGGTCACTGTTCGGAGAGCCTGCCGATCGAAGGGTCGCTGAATGGGTCCTGCGAACCGGTGGAACGGTCGTTCTGGCCGGTAAAGGAGAACCCGTCAGGTCGGTGAATCAACTACCTGACGGGGAGTTCAAGCTGGAAACCCTGAACCTTGTCGGAACGAACATGAAGCCGCCCGACCTGGCGAGACTCAGCAAGCTCAGGCACCTCGAGGAACTCCATCTCCCTCAGCCCATGTGGATTCGCCATCCGGAACTTGACGACAATCAAAACCCTCAGATGCGCCACCTGGCACCCCTCAGTTCCCTGCGGAGGCTCACTTTCAGCTATTTCTTTCGAGAGTTCAACGGCCGCTTCAAGGACGAGGGCATCGAGCAGATTGCCGCACTGACGAATCTCGAGGAGTTCCGGGTGCGAAGGGCCGCCGTCCGCGGGCATTCACTGGGACCTTTTCGCAACCTGAAATCCCTGGATCTGACCTATTGCCGGCTGGATGACGAGGGCATGCGGAACATCGAGAACATGAAGGCCCTTCAGAAGCTTTGGATCGGCGACACGCGGGTGACCGACGAGGGTCTGGCCTACATTCGGGACCTGCACGATCTCGAGGAGCTGCATCTACAGGGCAATCGGGTCACCGATGCCGGCTTGGTTCATCTCGAAGGCCTTGTCAAGCTCAAGACGCTCAATCTGCGGAGCGCCGGTATCAGCGACCACGGACTGCAACGATTGGCTCGGCTGACGGGACTCGAGGTCCTCAATCTCTACAACACGAAAGTGTCGAACGCCGGCCTGGAACGGCTTGCACGCCTGAAGCGCCTGAGAGAAGTGGACCTGCGCTATTCACGTGTGACCAAAGCGGGCGTGGAAGCCTTGCAAGCCGCCCTGCCGGAGGCGAGACTGATCTTCCTTGACGTCTCGCCTCGAAACCCGGAGGTAAGCGCCGTGCCCTTCCCTGCGGGCGGTAGTGAGGAGGCGATCGCTCGGTGGGTGCGAAGCATGGGCGGGGAGGCGGAGATCGTCAACGGCGTGCTGCGTGAGGTTTCTCTTGCGCGAACGGCGGTTACCGACAGGGTTCTGGAGAGCTTCAAGGGTCTGCCGAATCTACGCCGCCTTTCCTTGGCGGCGACCGAGACCGGCGATCTGGGCGTGCGCTGCCTGGAGCACCTGCCGGGAGTAACCGAGCTGGACCTCACGAGCACCCTCGTCTCGGACGCCGGGCTACAGCGCCTCAAGGGCTTGCGTGGTCTCAGGAACCTTCGTCTCGACCAGACCGTGATCGAAGGACCAGGGCTGGAGCACATCCGGGGGCTCCAGCAACTCGAGGAGCTGAGTGTGGTCGGCGCGCCGCTACGCGACATCGGCCTGCCGCCCCTAGCCGGCCTGAAGTCGCTGACAAGGCTATGGGTTGCTGAAACCGACATCACGGACGAGGGGGCGTCGGCCCTGGCGGACTTGCGGACACTCGCGTTGCTCGACGTGGCCGCGACCGATCTGACGAACAAGGGACTGGTTCACCTGAAGGGGTTGACCGGCCTCAGGTGGCTTTCGCTCAGCTACACGCGGTTCACCGACGAAGGGCTGGTGAACCTGGAAGGTTTGACGGAGTTGAGGCAACTCGCGATGGTCCGAACGCGCCTCAGTGACGCCGGGATGAAGTCGATCGGGAAGTTGACGAAGCTCACCGATCTCGACCTGGATTACACCGAGGTCTCGGATGAGGGACTCTCGCAGATCACAGGACTGCGGGAATTGAGAACGCTCAGTCTCGACAGCACTCTCGTCACCGATGAAAGTGTTCCGCACCTTTCGCAACTGTCCAAACTCGAAAAGCTCAACCTTTACCACACCCTGATCAGCGCCGAGGGTCATCAGAGGCTGAAGACCGCGCTGCCGGAATGCGAGATCGTATGGGACCCGGACTCCTCCCTCCCGAACCGGCGCAGGAGTTGAGCAACCTTCGCCCGGCGCAAAGCCCGCCGGCGAACCTCTCTGCCCGCGCCGCTGCCGGCAAGTTCGTTGCCTTTCTGCTGGCTCTTCTGGTCTTGGTGTTTTGCCAAGTTGACGGTTACGCGGCGGATTTCTCGCAAGACGAAGTGGGCTTGTGGATCGCCGGGACGGGAGGCACGATCGGCCGCAACGCGAACGGCGGCATTACTGAAGTCAACCTCACGTCCACATGGATCACGGATGAGGATCTGGTACGCCTTGCCTCGCTGCGTGACCTGGAAGATCTCGACCTTTCCTACACATGGATCAGCGATCTCGGGCTCGAGCATCTGAAGCCCCTGGAGAACATCACCCGGCTCGATCTTCGGTTTGTCGAATACATCTCTGACGGGGGGATCGCTCACCTGAAGGGCTGGAAACATCTGCGTCATCTGAACATCCGGGGGACACAGGTGACCAGCGCGGTTTTCGAACACTTGGCGGGCCTGACCACCCTTGAATCCCTTGATGTGGGATTCAGCCTAGTGAACGACGAAGGTTTCGAGAGCCTGGCGCCGCTGGAGCGGCTTCAGGCCTTCGCGTTCGGGGGCAACAAGCTGACAGGGAGATCTCTGCCGCTATTGCGGCTCCTGCCGTCGCTTCGTCATCTGGTCGTCAGCGGCAAGCAACGAACCGACTCCGGCTACTGGGGCCTCGAGCTGAACGACTTCAACATTAGCGCTCTCGAAGCCTTGACCGGTCTCCGTAGTCTTGACGTGGCCGACATGAGAGTCTCCGACGAGAGCATGAAGGTCATCCGAAAGCTCGTGAACCTCGAAGCGCTCGACCTCAGCCGGACCCTCGTCTCGAGCGCGGGCATGCGAGAACTGCGACCGCTTCGCTTTCTGCGCGACTTGAAGCTGGCTCAGGTCGAGGGAATCGACGACCGCGCAGCGGCAGTTTTCGTGGAAATGGAGCAACTCGAAACGCTCGACCTTGCGGAAACCCGAATCAGCGACCAGTCCCTGCCGGATCTGGGCCAAATGAAAAGCTTGCGGAAGGTCTTTGTGGGCGGCTCCGGGGTTACCACCGAAGGTGTCGCCGAGTTTCGGCGTCGGCATCCGAACGTGCAGATCGCCTGGTGGGCAGAGGAGTGAGAGCCGGTGGTTCTCGTGCTCGCGTCCGAATCGTGGCTAAACGATCCAGTTCAACTTCTTGCTCGCTGACGGGAACTTGTCGATTCTCGTTTTCATGACCTCGCTGGCGAGCGTCAGATAGAGGTCTCCTACGGTGCCGGTCGTCTTCGTATGCAGGCCCCTCTTCAGGTCGCCGGCCCCGCCGGCGGCGATCACGGCCAAACCGCTGTTCTTGTGAGCATTCGCTTCCGCATGTTCGTGCACGAACATCAGACAGGTGTGGTCCAGTAACGTCCCGTTACCCTCCGGCATGGATTTCAGCTTCGCCAGCAGGTAGGCGAATTCCTCGACGTGCCAGCGATTGATGTCCCTCAACACCCGCTGGCCCTGCGGTGTTTCAACGTCGCCATGCGTGTAACCGTGGTGCCGCCGGGCGGTATGCCCCAGCCACGGGAAGCGGGAGGTCCCTTGGCACTTCGTCAGCATGTACGAAGCCACGCGCGTCTGGTGGGAAGCCAGGGCATGCACCATGAGGTCCGTTTGCAGTTTGGCGATACGCGGCCAGTCTTTGAGGTCTCCGTCCTCGGGGGGACGTTCGACGACTTGGAGGTATTCGGGCGGGAGACTCACGATCGATCTTTCGAGGTCTCGCAGCGAGGTGAGGTATTCGTCCAGACGGTTCCGGTCCTGGCGCCCGAGGTTGTGCTTCAGGCTTTGCGCGTCATCCTGGACTGCGTCCAATACGCTCTTTTTCTGTTGGATCCAGTCTTCGTCTTTCGTCCCGAACAGCCGGTCAAACAGCCGCTGGGGAATCATCTCCGGGGGAAGGGGACGATCACGGTCGGCCCAACTCAGATTCCGCTGAATGCTTTCCCCCAGTGACTCCTGGCAGACGCCGATCTGAAGAGAGCGGAAGCGGGATTCGTTCCCGATCTCGGATGCGATCACCTGATCAATCGAGGGCGCCCCGGCTCCACGCCCGGTAAACGAGGTGCCCGAAACGAGACCGCTCATGGAACGGTGATGGTCGTTCCCGGGTCCGGGCATGCGGGCCGCGGGATTGTCGAGCCCGGTGATGACGTGAATGTCGTTGCGGAACGGCGCCAGCGGAGACAGGCACGCCGTCATCCGGTAATCATGTCCGGCTTCGCGGGGGATCCAGAAACGCTCCAGAATCCCGTTGCCGTTGAACCACAACACGAATCTCGATTCGATGTTGTCGTCCGCTCCGAGGCTCTTGGCGGCGGCATAGGCCGTGCCGTTCGAGGTGAACATCGCTTCGAGAGCAGGCAACCCGATCCGGACCATCGCTCCTGAGAGGCCTACCCCTCTCAGGAACTTGCGGCGAGAAAGTGCGCTGTATGAACTCATGGGCTCGTCCGAACTTCCAGAGAATGGCTCCGACCCGGCTAACGAAATTATACGCTCATCGTCGAGCGGGAGGGTAGCCGGGCTAATTCTCGTCGATCGTCGGCGGGGAGACTTTCGCCGCGGGCTGCTGGAGCAGCCCTTCTTTGGCAGGTAGCTCCGTCGTCGCCAGCTTCATGGCTGGAATCCCGATGCCTTCCCCCAGATCGGAGAGAGTTCCGAGATCCACCGGCCCAACGATGTTGAGCACCGTGAATTCCTGATTGTCTTCGGAGACGACGGTGACCCCGGTCACCTCTTCGTTCTCGACATAGGAGTACACGCTGACGCTCTGTGCTTTGGTGCGGTCCTTGACCTCGATCAAGGGAACCCAGTTCGGCCCCGCAACTTGCTCATGGATCGGGCTCACGTCTTCTTTGCTGTACTGCTTCTTCCCCTTGAACCAGAAGCGGCGCAGGTAGATCCCTTTGAGCTTCCCGACAAGGCTCTTCACCGGCTCGGTAACGCCCTTTTTCAACACCAGCAGCTTGCGGCCTCTTTCGAGTGACTCGCCGTCGAGGTTGATCGTGACCACCTCGTCGGCCCTCTCTTCGAGGTGATCGAGGTCCATCCGAAGCTGCGCGCCCTCCTGAGCAGCCAGCGGAGCGCAGAGCGCGAAGAGCGCCGCCAGCCAGGTCTTTCTCATTGCTCGGCACCCCGATCCCGCATCGCGGGCCTGATTGATCTTGACTCCCGCCAGTTGCAGTGACATCAGCAGTTCCGCCTCGGCCTGGCGGGCCTCGATCAGCGCCTGCTGATCGGAATGCTGCTTCTGCATGAAAATGCCCAAACTCAGCGAGGCGGCCATGGCGCCCGCCGCCACCCAGCGCCAATGCACCCGGCGAGGCGGCGGATCGGCTGGGACTTCTTCCATGAGCCGGCTCGTAAATCCAGCCGGCGGCGTTCGCCTCGCCAGCGCTTTTCTCAACTCAGATTCGACCGGCCCCATAAAGAACCTCCCCCTTCAACTCCGGCGCCTTGTCTCGCAATCGGAGCAGCGCTCTGCGGAGCGTTGTTTTCACCGTGTTCAACGGCATGTCCAAAGCTTCCGCGATTTCCGACAGCTTCATGTCCTCCTGAAACCGCAGGATGATCACCATGCGCATCTTCTTCGGCAACGAGTGAACTTTCTTCCACAAAGTTTCCGCCAGCAGCGGGTCCCAGGGACTCGTTTCCACCCCAGGCTCCACCACCTCTTCGAGAGGCTGATAGCGGCGATGCTTCAGCCGCCGCGTGTAATCGATGCACCTCCTCGTGACCGTCTGTCGAAGCCAGAATGTCAGGTGTAGATCCGACTCGATCCGCTCCAGGTTCCTGTACAGCTCCAGGTAGACATCCTGCGCCACATCCTCGGCCAAAGCCCGGTTCCCAAAAAAGTGGTACGCGAGACTGTAGACCATCGACTTGTGATGATCGATGACCTCCCCAAACGCCTCGGGATCCCGAAGCGCATTATCCACGAGACGTCTCGGCGAAGGTTCCATCCGCCTATGCACCAGAATACGCCCCCGGTAATGGGAAGGGTTCAATTCTTCGACAGAAATGCAGTGTCCGCTCCCACATCGGCTGCAAGACGTTCAACAACTGATGATCGGACTCCAGCAACTCGAGCTCGACATCCGGATTCGTCCGGGCGAACTCCATCGAGACGGCCGGGGCCACCACGTCGTCGTATTTTCCGTGAAAGATCAAAACGGGTTGACGGACCGCCGGGCTGGGTTCGAATTGCTGAGCGTCCTGGTAGAACCGGTAGCCCAGCGGCGACATGCCCTGTTCGCCGTAGTGATAGACCGGCAGCGTTCCCTCTTGTTTCCAAGCGTCGATGCACGATTTGCCCAGTCGGTCGGCCCAACGGCGCACAAAGTCGAAAGCGGGCGCCAGCAGGACGACCCCGCAGCGGAGTTCCGGATGCCGTGAGGCATGCAGCGCGGCCAGGTAGCCTCCCAGACTGGAACCGACGATCAAGCTGGGCCGGATTTCGGCGGCGGCGCGTTCGACGACTTCCCGTTGAGCCGAAAGGGTCGTTTTCTCGAATGTCCCTGTCACCAACTCAGGGATGTGGACATCCGCGCCCATCGACGAGAACCGCTCCAGGAAAAAACGGCCCTTCCGGGAATCCGGGCTGGATGCGAATCCGTGCAGGTAGAGAATGTTCGGCACCACGGGCCGCCCGATTTTTCAGACCGGAGCTATTCCGAACCGTCCCGCTCCGCGTGCAGCACTTTCGCGAGTCGGCGCTGGTGCCGCTCTTCGCCGCTAAAAGCCGCACTGATGAAGGACTGTACGATCTCTCCCGCCAAGGCAATGCCGACGATGCGTGCTCCGAGGCACAACATGTTCATCGCGTCGTGCTCGACTCCCTGATGGGCGGAATAGGTGTCATGGCACAAGCCGGCGCGCGCTCCCCGCACCTTGTTGGCCGCCACCGAGGCCCCGACGCCGCTCCCACAGACAATGATCCCTCGCTCGGCCTCACCGTCAGCGACGGCCCGGGCCACCGCGAGCGCAAAGTCCGGATAGTCATCCAGCGCGTCGTACTCGTGAGCCCCGTGGTCAGTGACCTGATGCCCGCCGGACTCCAGCAGCCTGCCGATCTCCTGCTTCAGATCGAAGCCGGCATGGTCCGCGCCGATCGCAATCTTCGCCAAGAACGATTCTAGCTGAAATGCGGCGTCCTTCGGAGCCTCGTCTGGTTATGCAGGGAATGACCAGGCGGGAGAGCCGGCAGGCCGCGGCTGAGCAGCAGGGTCATGCACCGAGAAGGCAGGTCGATCGGCTCCGAGCGGCATCACAGTTCGGCGGCCCCGTCTCAGCGGTTCGTCCGCCCTCTGACGGACCGCAAGAAACGGGTGGGACAACAGGCATGCGCCGCCCTAATATGAGGCCATGAGAGAGTTTGAGCGCATCGCTAAAGTCATTCGTTTCCTCGACGAGCACCATAGCGAGCAGCCTGACCTGGAGACGCTGGCCGCGCAAGCCGGTCTCAGCCCCTTCCACTTCCACCGGCTCTTCTCGCGTTGGGCCGGCATCACGCCGAAAGACTTCCTGCAGTGCCTGACGCTGTCGCACGCCAAGCGGTTGCTTGATGCGGGTGAGAGTGTTTTGGAGACCGCTCTCGATGCGGGGCTCTCAGGTCCGGGCCGATTACACGACCTCTGCGTCAGCCTCGAAGCCGCCTCGCCAGGGGAGATCAAGGCCTCAGGCGCAGGATGGACGATCGAGGCGGGCTTTGCCGACAGCCCGTTCGGAGTGTGCCTGGTAGGCCGGAGCGCGCGCGGCATATGCCATCTTTCTTTCGTTGACCAGGCCGGCCGCGCCCAGGGAGAAACGGCTATCCACAAGGATTGGCCATTGGCCCGAGTACGCTGGGACGACCCAACCGCCGGCCAACTCGCCGCCCAACTCTTCACACGGCCCGGTCATGGCCTCTCATGCGCCCCACTCCGTGCCTTTGTCCGCGGGAAGGCTTTCCAGGTTCGCGCCTGGCGCGCCCTGCTCCACGTGCCCCCAGGTGCGCTCGTCAGTTACGGCCGGTTGGCGGAGGCCGTGGGCAGGCCCTCAGCCGCTCGCGCCGTCGCTACGGCGGTCGGTCGGAACCCGCTGGCGTATCTCATTCCCTGTCACCGCGTGATCCACGCAACGGGCGCGCTCGGCGACTACCGCTGGGGCGTCGAACGCAAGCGCGCGATCGTCGCATGGAAAACCGCCTCTTCCGCCAATGGCGATCGACTTCCCCCCGCTTCTCGCGGCAGAACCCCCGAACGCTCTTCAGGGCAGCAGTCGTGAGCCTGGGTCGGGCCCCGGAGGAACCGAAGAGATTGCAAGCCCAGAGCTTCAGCTACAGGTAAAACCTGAAAAACCAGTGCATGTTCCGGCGGGGCGATACAAGCCGGGTCCACTCAGCCATGCACCACAGACTTGCTCTCGGGGCTCCTGCGGCGCACTCAAAAGATACATCCTCTCTTCGGCGGCCGTCGCAGACTGCTAGAATCGACCCGTCATGCATCGCCCGCGACCTCTTCCAGCCATCCGACTGTTTCTTCTCGCTGCTGTCGGAATCACGGCCGCCCTGCCCCAGTTCCGCGATCCCACGCTCCGTCCCGACTACTCGGCTCGCGTAACGATCGTCGCGCAACGCGAGGACACCGGTGAAATCGTCCCCGCACGCATCTACCTCTTTCGCAGCGGGCGGCTTTTCCGTCTGAGCCCCGTTGACAGCATGATCGCCTTCAAGCAGGACAATTTCTACCGCAACCGTCCCTGGCGCCGCTCGAACAACCCCGATTCGCTCGAAATCATCGTCCGCGACATGTCCCACGTCATCCTCACGAAGGGCCGTGCCAGCTTTGACGTCCCGCCGTGGAAGGAATACCGCCTGGAAGTCCACCGCGGCCTGTTCTATGAGCCCGCGGTCATCGAGTTCGAAGTCGGCCCCAACGAGGAAAAAACGATCGTCGCCAAAGTCCGGCCGATGGCCCCCCGGCGCCAAGAGCGCTGGGTCAGCGCCGACCAACACGTGCACATCATGCGCGCTCGTGAGGATGACGACCTGCTGGTGCGCTGGATGCAGGCTGAAGACCTGAACGTCCTCAACAACCTCGAGGGCCAGCGGCAGCAGCATTTCGGCGTGCAATACGCCTGGGGCCGCGCAGGCGAGGCGCGCATGCCGGGGCAATCGATCCGGTCCGGCCACGAGACCCGCAGCGATTTCTTCGGGCACGTTCTCGTTCTGGGTGGGAATCGCCTGATCCGGCCGCTGGGCATTGGTGACATGTATGGCAACACCCCCTACGCCTATCCCCATCCCTACATCACTTTCTTCGAAGGACGCCGCGCCGGCGGCCTCGTCGGCTACGCCCACTTCCACGGCAGCCGCCAGCACTCGCAGTTCATCATGAACCTGGCGCTCAACACCCTCGACTTCGTCGAAGTCATGCAGTACGCGCTCATCAAGACACCGGGCTGGTACGAGTTGCTCAACGCCGGTTTCCGCGTCACCGGCACCGCCGGCTGCGATTGGCCCGACCCCACGGACCATTTCATCCCTTGGGAAAGGAACCTCCCCCTGCTGGGACCGGAGCGAACTCTGGTGAAAGCCGAACCGGGCGAATCGGCGTGGGAAACCTGGGCCGATGCCGTCAGGCGGGGCGCCGCGGTCGTCTCCAACGGGCCGCTGCTCGACTTCACGGTGAATGGCCGCGGCATCGGAAGCATCATCGACTGGGACGGAGATTCCGCCACCGTCCGGGGTGAAGCCACCGCCGTCTTCCATCGGCCGCTGGATTCCCTTGAGATCGTCGCCAACGGCAAGGTCGTCGCCTCCCGCAAGGGCGACGGCGTCAAGACCGAGCTTTCTCTACCCTTCGAGTTGGAGTTCACCGAAAGCACCTGGATCGCCGCTCGCACCGAAAGCCCCCGGCTCCGGGAAGACATCCGGATCTGGGCCCACACCAGTCCCGTCTACGTGCTGAAGAATCGTCAGCCCCCCTACGTCAAGGCGGACCGTGACTCCGTTCTCGCCAAGTGGGAAACTGAGATCGAGTTCTACAAGACCGCCGGCCTCGTCTTCGAGCATGAAAGCCAACGTGACGAGTTGATGGACCTCGCCGAAAAGACGCGGAAGATTCTCCAGGCCCCTCAACCCCCCTGGCCGGCGAGCCGCTAACCGGCGCCGGCATGACCCGAAACAGCAGCTCTCTCAGTCTTCTCACCGACCTGTACCAGATCACGATGGCGCAGGGCTACTGGAAGACCGCTAAAGACGAGCATGAAGCGGTCTTCCATCTGTTCTTTCGCAGGAATCCCTTCGGCGGCGCCTTCTCCGTCGCCTGTGGCCTCGCCCCGGCCATTGAATCCCTGCGAGGTTTCGGCTTCGACGAGTCGGACCGCGCCTATCTGTCTACGTTGCGGGGAAACGACGGAGAGCCGCTTTTCGAACCCGCTTTCCTCGACTACCTCGGAGATCTCGAATTCGCTTGCGACCTCGACGCCCTTCCCGAAGGCGTGGTTGCGTTTCCCCAGGAACCGTTGCTGCGCGTACGAGGGCCCCTGCTGCAATGTCAGCTTCTCGAAACGCCGCTGATGACGATCATCAACTTCCAAACCCTTATCGCCACAAAAGCCGCCCGCGTCTGCCTCGCGGCGCAAGGAGAGCCGGTCCTGGAATTCGGTCTCCGGCGGGCCCAGGGCATGGACGGCGGATTGGCGGCGAGCCGCGCGGCCTACGTCGGCGGCTGTGCCGGCACCTCCAACGTGCTGGCGGGCAAGGTCTACGGCATCCCCGTCAAGGGCACCCACGCCCATAGTTGGATCATGTCGTTCGACAGCGAGGAAGAGTCGTTCCAGGCCTATGCCCAAGCCATGCCCAACAACTGCATCTTCCTCGTCGACACGTACGACACGATCGAGGGCGTCCGGCACGCGATCGCCGCCGGCCGCCGATTGAGAGAAGCGGGCCACGAGATGATCGGTATTCGGCTCGACTCCGGTGACCTTGCGGGTCTGAGCATCGAGGCGCGGTATTTGCTTGACGATGCGGGCTTCAACGATGCCGCGATCGTTGGATCAAGCGATCTGGACGAATACAAGATCGGCGAGATCAAGAAGAGAGGCGGACAGATCGCCGTATGGGGCGTCGGCACGCGGCTCGCCACCGCCTACGACGATCCAGCCCTCACCGGCGTCTACAAAATCTCCTCCATCCGCGAGCCGGGCGGGAAATGGAAGCACTGCATCAAGCTGTCCGACGATCCGCACAAGCAATCCACGCCGGGCATCCAACAGGTCCGCCGGTTCTCCAGGAACGGGCGCTTCCAGTCGGATATTGTATACGACGAAGCTGCGCCCCCCGAGGCCCTATGGCAAGCTCACGTGTTCGGCGACCCCGATACAAAGATTGCCCTTCCACCGGACTGCGCTTCGGAGGACCTGCTCCAACCCGTATTCCGTTCCGGCGCACTGAAGATGGAAATGCCCTCCATCCACGACATGCGCGGGCGCTGCCTGCATCAACTCGACTCGCTTGGCCCCGAACTCAAGTGGCCGGCCTCTACCGCCCACTATCCCGTCGGTATTGAGGACGGCCTGTTCAAGCGAAAACAGGAGCTCGCCGCCGCAAAGCGGTAACTCCACACGACGGAACTTTCCACGGCACCCGCTACAATCGGGATGTCGATCTTCGGGAGGCAGCAGACAGAGCATGCAGGAACCGGTTGTCGTTCATGCCTTGCGAACCGCCGTGGGAAAGGCGCCCCGTGGCTCGCTCAATACCACGCGCCCCGACGACATGGCCGCCGCCGTGATCGGTGAGATCGTCGACCGCACTCCGGAGCTGCCCAAGGACGAGATCGAGGACGTCATCCTTGGCTGCGCGATGCCCGAGGCCGAGCAGGGCATGAACATCGCCCGCATCGCTGGCCTGCGCGCCGGACTGCCGGACTCCGTGCCCGGCATGACGATCAACCGCTTCTGCAGTTCCGGCCTGCAGTCGATCGCGCTCGCGGCCGATCGCATCCGCGGCGGAGGGGCGAAAGCCATCATCGCCGGCGGCGCTGAATCCATGAGCCTCATTCCCGGCGCCGGACACAAGCTGGCCCCCAACCCCTGGGTGATGGAACACATGCCGCAGCTCTACATCAACATGGGTCTCACAGCCGAGAAAGTCGTCAGCAAGTACGGTATCCCGCGTGAAGCCCAGGACGAGCTCGCGCTCGGCAGCCATCGCAAGGCTGCGGCCGCCCAACAAGGCGGCAAGTTCGACGAAGAGATCGTACCGCTCGACGTCAAGGTCACCGCGGCCGACAATGGCGGCGTCCACACCCACGAAGCCGTGTTCGCCCGTGACGAAGGAATCCGTTT
>MKWU01005780.1_pt1 | contig 13126 bp, 13 predicted proteins | sample 809101 | NCBI WGS metagenome assembly MKWU01 (sample SAMN05860141, study PRJNA318959) | sponge metagenome | host: Aplysina aerophoba | place: Slovenia: Piran, Adriatic Sea, Gulf of Piran | collected 2013-05-07 | reverse complement strand
CGCCCCCGCAACGCCCCCCTACAAAACCATCCCTCACCGACCGTGTTTACTCTTCCCCCGCATCGTGTCTGGCGAACGGAGGCTACTTCCCCCTTTCTGTCTCCTCCCCCCACCCCCCCCCATTTCCCCTCACGCGCCCCTCCCGTCCCCCTGCATTTCCCCTGCAGTTCCCCCGCAGTTCCCCCGCAGTTCCGCGACTACCCGTCATTATAATAAAGCAAACTGTAGCAAAAGGGCGTGCCCCGCGCCCCGCCGAACCGAAATCCCGCTTCCCCCAGCCACAGCCGCACCGTTCGCTGCAGCGCATATCCGGCATGAGGCATCTCTTCGCTGACCGCCAGCCGCCCGCCCGGCTTGAGTACCCGCCGCAGCTCTTCCAACGCGAAAAGTGGTTGCGGCATCTCGGACAGCGCCGCGATCGCAACCGCAACGTCCACGCTGTCTCTCTCTAACGGCAGGCGATAGGCGCCGCACTGATGAAAGTCAACGCGTGAACCAAAACCCGCGCTTTCGACCCTGGCGCGGGCCGCGTCAACCATCGGCGCCTGAATATCCACCGCATGAACCCGCCCCTCGCCGCCCACCTGCCGCGCCATCTCGACAGTAAACGTGCCCGTGCCGCATCCCAAATCCAGCACAGTCAGGCCGGGTCCAATACCGAACGGGCCCAGGGTCCTGACAGGATCGCGATATCGCATCCGCACCGGATGATCGAGCAGATCCCGCAGCGGCGCCGGATAGGGGCGGGGCCGCACGCGCTGCGCCATGCGCGCGCCAATCTGCGCGCCCACCGCAACGCCTGCGCTTCGTATCAGAAGATTACCCAATCCCATACGTCAAGACCCTGTTAGCTGCCGGTCAGATAAAGTGAACCGCCAACTCGCCGCTGTCAATAGGATACCGATCACGGGCTGCCGCAGGGAAAACGAATCCGCAGTATCCCGCCGGCAAAGACCGCTCCGCTGGCTTCCCGTTGCGCCAGCACCGCCGGCAGCAGATATTCGCGCTTGAAGTTGCCAATCGTGATGAAAAGCTCATCGCCCCGTTTCTTCAGCCGAATCTTATCCAGCTCAATGTGCGGCAATGGCAGTTTGAGAACGAAATCGCTGCCCTGCTCCTCGATCTCCTGCACCTGACCCACAAACATCACCTCGCCCGGATCGCGCTGACCGTACATCTCATCCGCCAGCGACCGCAACGGCCCAAAACCGACCACCTCCTCGCTGCGCCAGCCGCTGTACAGAATCGGCAGAGGATAGAAATCCCGCTCGATTTCAACCAGGTAGCGTGCCTGATTCTTCTGGAGTTCACGCAAATAAGGGTCGTTGCTCGGCGCCGGCAGGGCTGCTTCCCCATCCTGCAAAAGCGTTCCGCCGCCCGCCCCGCCCGCCTCAGCCCCTTGCGGTCGGACACCCGGCAGTATCCGGTTGACCACCACCGCATCCACAGGACATTCGAACAGCGACAAATAGGTTACCGCCCGGGCCGCCTCCTTAATCACCATCTTTTCAGGATTGATCACGACCCGGTAGCTGGTGGTCTGCGCATCGCTCAACACCCGTTGCAGCTCCTTTACATCATCCACCAGTTTGGGCAGACCCGCCAGCGCGTCCTGCTCCGGCATCAGCCGCCCCAACAACCCGCCGGTCAGCCGCATGGCCGTCTCACCCCAACCAAAGAAACGTTCCACATACCACTGAAAAGTCTCCGGCATGGCCAGCAGCCGCATCGTCTCGCCCGTCGGCGCCGCATCAACAACCACCCGGTCAAATTCACGCGTGGCCGCATTTCGATAAATATGTAACAGGCTGAAGATCTCCTCCATGCCCGGTATGATCGCCATCTCTTCGGCAACTGTCTTGCTCATGCCCTGCTTGCGCAAAATCTTGCCCATGTACCCCTGCAACGAGCCCCAGTTCTTCCGCAGTTCGTCCAGGACGTTGATCTCCTGCGCAAACAGATTGTCCGCGATCTCCGTCGGTACGCTTTGCAGCGGCCTGTCCAGGCTGTCCGCCAGGCTGTGAGCGATATCCGTGCTGACCACAAGCGTACTGTACCCCATCTGCGCGCAGCGCAGCGCGGTCGCCGCCGCCGTCGTCGTCTTGCCAACGCCTCCCTTGCCCAGATAGAGTAGAATCCGCACCGCCGCCACCTCTCTTCATCGCACAGAAACGGGGCTTCCCGACCTCCGGCCGCCGCAGAAGTCAGAACCGTCGCGTCAATCGCCCTATTCGCCCGCCTCGTCAGAACCTGCGCGGCGCCTGCCGCCACCCTTGCGCCGCAACTTCGCCCCGAGCACCAGCGCCAGCAGCAGCCCGCCGGCCAGCACATAATACGCAGCCGCGCGGCTCAGACCGAACCAACCCCGGATCCGCCACCAGTACAACGGCAACTGGGCCCAATAGCTCCAGCGCAGATGCCAGCGATGGCCGATCGAAATCACATACCTTCCAATCCTGTTGTGGCGGGTCCACACCACAAGATAAACGCGCCCGCCTACCAGCGTGCGCGTGTCGATAAGAGGGCCGGGATAGTAATGAACATGGGTCAGAACATCCTTTACCGGTTGCAGCAGTTCGCTTGGCGGCGGCGCCACAATCGCGCTGTAGCCGTGAGGCAACTCCAATGGCAACTCTTGCGTGTCCGCGCTGTAAGGCAGGCTCCGCGTCACGATCGCAAAGGTCGGCAGCACCGAACCGCCGCGAGGCAGGACCGGCACAAACAACTGCGCCCGCAGTCGGTCGCCCGCCCTGCAATCCACCCGGTACACATGCGTCTCCCCAAGCTGGGTGAACGCCCCAAAAATGAGCCGTTTCCGGCTGAAATCGGCGAAAGATTCGCCTTCAACCAACTGGCTGCTCGGCCGGCTCCCAAATACAGGTACGCTACCCGCAAGATCGACGCCGGCAACAGGCTTGGCCCCGCCGTTAGCGTCTGCGGCAGTCACAACCCCTCCTGCTAATATACGTATAGGATGCGTGTGTGTTGCAGTCCGATGTCACGGGCAAGAGTCTATCACCCTCGCGCCCGCTCCGTCAACCAATTCCGCCCCCGCGCGTTGGCAGAGAAAGAGCGTTCTCCCCTCCCACTCCTCTCTCTTCCCTACTGTCATATGGGCGGTCGGGCCTTCGGCCCTCCCTTGTGCAGGGGCTGCGCCCCCCCAACCCTCCCCCCCCTCCTCCCTACTATCCCCCTAGCCCTCGCACCTCCCGCGCACTCCCCCTGCAGTGCCGCGCCCCCGCAACGCCCCCCTACAAAACCATCCCTCACCGACCGTGCTTACTCTTCCCCAGCATCGTGTCTGGCGAACAGTGTCTACTCCCCCTCTGCTGTCTCATCCCCCTAACCCCTGCAGTTCCCCCGGCAGTTCCCCTGCAGTTCCCCCGGCAGTTCCCCTGCAGTTCCCCCGCAGTTCCCCCGCAGTTCCCCCGCAGTTCCGCGACAGACTTTCAAGGTCAGAATCTTGGAAATCTGTAGAATTCTATGGTACGCTTTCCCCATGAACGCACGCGTCCTCGCCCAGCTCACCCTCGTCCACGTAGGGGTCTCCATCACCGTCGTCCCGATCACCAGTACGCTCAATCGCGTCATGATCGCCGACCTCAAGATGCCCGTGATGCTGGTCGCCGTCCTGGTCGCACTGCCCTACCTGCTTTCCCCTCTCCAGATCTTCTTGGGCAACTGGTCCGATCGCCATCCCGCCGCCGACTACCATCGTACACCCTGGATTCTTCTCGGCGGCCTTCTCGCCGCGACCGGCAGTTACTTCACCGTCCACGTCGCCTACCTGCTCGATCAAAACTTCGTGCTGGGTCTCTGGGCCGCGGCCTTCGTCTTCTGCCTCTGGGGCGTCGGTATCAATGCTGCCTCGGTCAGCTACCTTTCCCTGGTCACCGACCTCGCCGATGAAGACGGGCGCAGTCGCGCCGTCAGCATCATGTGGACGGCGATGATCCTGTCTACCATTATCACCAGCCTGGGTCTCTCCCGCATGTTGACAACACCCGCGCCCCTCGCAGGCGGTGGCGCCATTGCCGACATTTCGAAAGAGACGCTCATTACCGCCTTCGGTGTCATCTGGTTCGTATCCGTCATATTTGTGCTTGTGGGCAGCTACCGCATCGAACCGCGGGCATCAGCGCGAGCTGCCCAACCAACCCACAGCGCCGATGATCCCATGCAGGCGCTGCGCCTGCTGGCGTTAAACCCCGAGGCCCGCCGCTTTTTTGTCTATCTGATGGTGGTACTGATCAGCATCCACGCGCAGGATGTGTTGCTGGAACCGTTCGGCGCCGAAGCATTGGGCATGTCCGTCGCCGTCACCTCTCGCCTGACATCGATCTGGGGCGCCGGCATCTTTATCACGCTCTTGGCCGGGATCATTTTCGTCAAGCGCTGGGGCAAAAAAACCGGTGCCAACCTTGGCGCGTTTGTTACCGCCATTGCCTTCGCCTCAATTATCGCCACCGGTCTCCTCGGCCAATCAAACCTGTTTTTCGGCGCCGTCTTCCTTCTGGGCCTGGGCGGCGGCCTTATGACCGTCAGCAATCTCAGTTTCATGCTCGACATGACCGTGCCCCAGGCCGCCGGCCTCTACATTGGCGCCTGGAGCGTCGCAAATTTCGCCGGTCAGGCCATCGGCAACATAATCAGCGGCGTCCTGTGGGACCTCTTCTTCTGGCTCACGGGCAATCCGCTGATGGGGTACGCAGCCGTCTTCACACTCGAAATCGCCGGCCTCCTGCTGGCCGTCTGGCTCTTCCGTTCAATCAGTGTCGCAAAATTCCGACGTCAAGCCGAAGTGCGCCTGCCCACCGTTCTCTCACTTGCCACCGAGTAACGCTCTGCTTTTCCTGATTCCAAAACGTGTTTCGAAGCGCTTCTAGCCAGCAAAAGCGTGTTGAACCTACTCCACCAGCGGGCTCCGGCTGTGCAAAGTGCGGTTCGTCTATGCTATACTGGTAACTGGAATTGGACACATGGGCCAATTTTGTCCGCTGCCGACTCCAGCTCTTTCTTCTTTTGGCAACGGCCAAGGTGCCGCAGGACTATCTCCCAGCCCTTGAGGACGGTAGCATGGTCAAAGTACTACTGAGTTACGATATGCGGGAAGGGCACGAAGAAGACTGCCAGCGCTACGTCGTGCAAACCCTCGCGCCCGGGCTGGCGCAACTGGGTCTGCGCATCACCGACGCTTGGTACACGCTCTGGGGAGAGGCCCCCCAAATCCTCGGCGGCGGCGTCCTCGAGGATAGGGAAGACGCCTCCCGTATCTTGCACTCAAATGAGTGGCAGGAATTGATCGCCGGCTTGGAACCGTTCGTCGAGAACTTCAAAGTTCGAGTCGTTGACGCCAACGGCCGCTTCCAATTCTGAGCAACCTGCCGTCAAGCCGCTTCGCTCTATCTATGCCTCTTGCCCACAACGTGCAAAGCTCCCCCGATACAAATCGCCCTGACACGGCTTCTCAACCATCCACAATACTGCCCCACAGCGCCAGACAAGTTGACCGAAAACCCTTGGCGCTGATCGTCTTTCTCGAAAACGTCGGCCATATCAGCGGCGTCAATCTGCCCCGCTGGGCCATGGCCGCCATCGATTGGACAACCGAAGAGTACGCCAAGCTGCTGCTGCGGCTCCTCGGCGCACACCGCCGCTACGACCGTGTCATCATTCTCGAGGATGACGCCGCCACCGCCGCAAACTTGACCGCCGCCCTCGTCGCAGCCAGCGCCACCCATACAGTCGATCAGCTATTGCTCGTCCACGGCCAGGAACGCTGCCTCGTCGGTTACAGGGGACAGGAATATGTCGACGCCGCAGACTTCGACGCCTTGCAGGCTCGTTACCTCGAGGATAGCTCGCTTCTCGACCTGCGCGTGGTCTACGGCCTCAACTGCTACGGCGCCAGCCTGGCCTCCACCTGGCTGGCCCTGGGCGCCCAAGCCGTCAACGGCGCCCAGGCCGTCAACTGGCTGCCGGAACCGAGCCTCAGCCTCTTTCTGCGCAAATGGCTCAACGGCGCCCCCTTCAGCCAAGCCGTCGGCTACAGCGCCCGCCGCGCCCGTGCAATTGGCAGACTCCTGTGGCGCGACCGCGCTGACGGCAGCGAACATCCCAACATCGCCGGCAGCCGCCAGATCGTATACGGCCAGCGCGATGTGACAATCGCCTCGGCCACCGACAAAGGCCGAACTGTTCAACCTGAACCCGCACAAATATCACAACCGCAGAACGTCTCCGCCCCCCGTCCGGCGGCGGCCCAATAGCCCACAGCAAACACGAGGAACCGTCATGCCCCTTCCCAGTCGAACGGAAGCTATCCAACTACTACATGAATGGGTCGAAACCGAGGGCCTGCGCCGCCATATGTTGGCCGTGGAGGCCGCCATGCGCCTCTATGCCCGCCACTACGGCGAGGATGAAGATCTCTGGGGATTGACCGGCCTGCTCCACGATCTGGACTACGACCGCTTTCCCGATATGGATGACAAAGAGAACGGCCATCCCCGCACCGCGCTGCGCCACTTCCGCCAGCACGACTATCCCCCCGAATTCATCCACGCCGTCGAGGCCCACGCTACCTTCCTCGGCGTCCCCCGCGAGTCCAAGCTCGACAAAGCCCTGCTGGCCTGTGACGAGCTCACCGGCCTGATCCTGGCCTGCGCCTACGTGCGCCCCGATCGGGACCTGCGCAGCGTCAGGCTCAAATCGGTCAAGAAAAAGTGGAAGGACAAGCGCTTCACCGCCGCCATCGACCGTGCCGAGAACCTCCACTTCATCGAGGATCTGGGCGAACCCTTCGATGAGCATGTGCAGCGCGTCCTCGACGCCATGAAAGAAGTCGCCGCCCAACTGGGCGTCTCAGGCGAACAAGGCTGACTCCACCTGTAGGCCAGCTGCCCTGCCGTCAACATCACGACCCGCCCGCAGCCAGCGCCTCCAATACGCGTTCCGGCGTCATCGGCAAAGTGCGGATCCGTCTGCCGGTGGCCGCCGCAAACGCATTGCCAACCGCCGCGCCCACCGGCCCGATCGGCGGCTCGCCCATCCCGAACGGCGTCTCTCCCCCCGTGTCCACAAGAACCGACCGCACGTCGGGCGCCTCTCGCATCGTCAGCAGCGGATAGGTCTCAAAATTGTTCAGAGCCAGGCGTCCGTCCTTCACATGCGCCTGCTCGATCAACGTCGAGCCCACACCCCACATCACGTTCCCTTCTATCTGCGCCTTCGTCCCGTCCGGATTGACCACCAAGCCGCAATCCACCGCGCAGGCCACGTCATGGACCGTGATCTCGCCCGACGTCTCGTCCACCGATATCTCCGCCACCTGCGCCACCATCGTGTTTGAAATGAAACAGGCGACGCCCCTTGCCCGCCCCGCCGGCGCAGGCGCGCCCCCGCCGCACTCTTGTTTTAAAAAGAACCGGGGCGCCCCCCCTCCCCCCCCCCGCGGCCGCAGCCCCCCCCCAGCCGCTCAGCTCCGCTACCGCCTCCAGCACCGCCCCCATCCGCCTGCCTGAACTACTGTCCGGCAGATGATCGAGACGGAACTGCAATGGGTCCGCGCCCGCCGCCGCGGCCAGCTCATCCACAAAACTCTCCACCGCAAATGTATTCGCAAAAAGCCCCAACCCGCGCCACCAACCGGTCCATACCGGCAGCTTCTTCCGCCATGCCGTCACCGTGCGGTTGGGCACATCATATTCAATGCGCGACCCTATCGTCGCCCCAAAGTCCGCCCCCATGACAAGTGCCAGGAAATTCGGCATGAAACTGAAAGCGACCTCGCTGCTCCCCTGCCTGTGTTCGATCGCGGCCATCCGCCCGGCACTGTCCAGCGCGCCGCTGAGTATGTTCTTCGTCGGTGGCCGCAAATACCCGTGCCGCAGCGCCTCCACCCGGTCCCATCCCACATGCACCGGCGCGCCAACCGCCTTGGACAGCAGCGCCGCCTCTATCGCCACGCCCGTATCCAGCTTGCTGCCAAAACCGCCCCCAAGATACGTTGGCACCACCCGGACCGTTTCGGCTTCCACGCCCAGCGCCTCTGCAATCAACCCCTTGGCCCGTTCCTGGGACTGCGTCGACACCCACACGTCCACCTGACCGTCCTGCACATCCGCCAGCGCAGCCGGCGCTTCTAAGGGCGCCTGCACCGCAAATGGCGATCGGTAAGTGGCCGAGATGGTGGTACTCCTTCCCAGGACGCCCGCGGCATTGCCCTCCCGCTGAATTGTGACGCCGCCCGCGCCTTCCGGCTCGATCAGCGCCTCTATCTCCTCCTGTTGCCACAGATACCCTTCATCCCACGCCGTCTCCATCGCCTCCACCGCCGCCCAGGCCGCGCTGCGCGAATTCGCCACCACCCCGGCAAATCCCTCTTCCACGTCGATCACGAACTGCTCGACCCCGGGCATCCCCTCAGCCTCGCCCGGTGACGCGCTGCGCAAAGTGGCCTCCAGCGTGGGCGGCCGCGCCACCGCCCCGTACATCATGTTGGGCAGGCGCATGTCGTAGCCGTACATCGCCCGCCCCGTCACCTTATCGGGAATGTCGACGCGCGCAACCGACTGACCGATCACCGTAAACGCGTCAACCGCCTTCAGCGGCAACTCCTCCTCTCCGGGGAGTTCCCAATCCGTAATCGCCGCAGCCAACCCGTGGAAGTCAACGCGCTGTTCCTTATCCTCGGCGACCGCAAAACCGCGCCCCTCAACCCGCAGCGCGCTCTCAGGCTGCTTCAAGACCGCCGCCGCCTCCTTCTGCAATAGACTGCGCATACCCGCCGCCGCACGGCGCAGCGGCCCATAGCTCGTTGCCACCGAAAAGCTGCCGCCGGTACCGAAACCGTCCGCCAGCTCCGACGACGTATCTGCCTGCACCACAACCAGGTCGTCCCAGCTGATGCCCAGCTCCTCTACCGCAATCTGTGCAATCGAAGTGTGTACTCCCTGCCCCATTTCCACCTTGACCATCGCCAGACGGACGCGGCTGTCCGGCAACACCTCCAGCCACAGCGGCGGGTCCTCAGGCAGCTGCATGAAACTGCTCCCGGCGTGTTCACTTTCTGCCAAGGTCTCCGCCATAAACAGGTGAAGTGCCGGCCTGCCGAAGTACGCGCCCACCGCCAAACTCGCCCCCGCCGCACCCAACCCAATCAGAAATCCCCGCCGCGAGAGCCGCCAGCGCCGCTTCGGTGTAGCGCCATGCTCGGCTTGATATTCTCCGCTGTCCCCACCGTCTCCACCGGCGCCACTGTTCTCGGCCGTCGAATCGACTGGACCCCCATCCGGGTTGTTCGGATTCCGTTCCTGTGTCATGTCGCGACCTCCTCCACACCCGCCAACGCAGCCGCAGCCTGCTGCACTGCCTGCCGGATACGCACATAGCAACCGCATCGGCAATAGTTCCCGCTCATCGCCCGCGCCGTATCCTCCACCGTTGGCTGCGGATTCTGCGCCAGAAACGACGCCGCCTGCATGATCTGTCCGCTCATACACCAACCGCACTGCGGCACCTGGTGATCGATGAATGCCTGCTGAACCGGATGCAACGCAATCACATCCTCGCCGTCCGTCTCCGCCAGCCCCTCAATCGTGCCGATGTCGGCTCCCGCCACCGCCGCCAGCGGCATCAAACATGATCGAACGGCCGCGCCGTTGATGTGAACCGTGCAAGCCCCGCAAATCCCCACGCCGCAGCCAAACTTCGTGCCCGTCAGCCCCAACCTGTCCCGCAGCGCCCACAGCAGCCGCTCATCATCCGGCGCATCCAGCGTATAGCTTGTCCCGTTTACCTTCAGTTCCACAGATTCACCCTCCTCATCTCCTCCACGCTACAACTTCAACGCCCGTCCCGGCTTCGAGTCGAGCGTGCCGCCCAGATCCACAAGCGCCGCCCCGACCGCCTCTAGACAGCCCTCAAGGTCCGACGCAATCTGGCTCTCCGGAATCCGCAGAATCGTCCACCGATCCCCCGGCTCAGGCGCCTCCCGCACGTCGTTGCCCTCTTCAAGCCGTATGCCCAGATGTCCGTTGCGCACCCGCAGGGCGATGTCAACCGGCCAGCCGCCTGCCAACCGGTTGGGAAGCGGCCTCAGCCGGCTGGCCCGCAGCGCGCTCCACAGCGCCTGAAACGGTTCGCCCTCCAGCTTCAGGTCCTTCACATCCTGCGCGCCCAGCAGACGCTCCAAAGTCGTGTGCATAAACGTCAATCGCCGAAACGTTGTCGCCGCAACCGGCTGCGCCAAACGCATCAGCGGGCCGATCTCGATGCGAAAATAGAACTCCTCCGCCCGCGCATGGTCCGCCTCTTCCGGCAGCATGTCCGCCCGCGACAGCAACTGATAGCGTCGGATCGCTGCATAGTAGCTGATCGTGCGGGCCTCCCCGTCGTTCTTGAATGCGCCGGTCTGGTAAAAGGCCAGATAATCGGCCCCAATCCGCCGCGGCGCCCGCCGCTGCGGAATGCGGTACCAACCCTCCGATGCCGCCCGCCGCAAATCGGCCTCGTTGTTGACGACCGCCACCAGAACCGTCCGCCTAAGACTGTATGGGTCTGTATATTCCTGGGTCATTCCCCCGCCTTTACTCCTCAAAGCACATGCTGCGACAGATGCGGCGCAAACCTTCCTATCTGCTCCCGCAACCGCAACAGTGCTACATCCTTCCCCTTGGCCTCCAGCATCACATCAAAAGATCGCACCCCAGCCGAGACCGCCGCCTGGAGCACGTCGATGAATTCAAATGGATGTAGAAAGTCACTATGCTGGTGTGGCAGCGGCATCTGGATGCGGGCCTCGCCGTCCCGAAAGAGCGTGCGCACCGCTGTCCGCGGGCTGCTGAAATGAATCTTCGGGCATACGTTCTCCGGCCACGTCGCCAGCGCCACCTTCAGCGCGTCCAACATCGGAACTGCTTCCGGATTATGGCAGCGGTGATGGAGCGTGTCCAAAACCACCGGAATTCCCGTCCGCCGGTGCGCCCACACAACATCCTGCAGACTGAACTGCCGGTCCCCGTTCTCCAGCACCAGTCGCTGGCGCACGGCATGAGGCAGCAGATTGGCCGCCCGCGCAAACCGTTCTAATGCCGCCGTCGCGTCCTCGCCCCCGCCTCCTACATGAATCACCACCACGCTCGAAGCGTCCAGCCCCATCCCGTCCAGCAATGAAGCCGCCGCCGCCAGTTCCTCACCCGAACGCGCCACCAATGCAGGATCCGTGTGACTCAGCTGCACGAAAAAGCCCGGATGCAGCGTCAAACGCACCCGCTGCTGCCGCGCCAAATCACCGATAGCGGCCAGTTCCGTCGAGCAGTCTTCAAGTTGATTGTGGAATGCCGGCAGGTCCGGGTGGGTAAGGTAAGGAGCGAGCTGGCCTGACATGCGATAGAACTGAATCTCTCGCCGTTCCAGGTAGAGAAATATGTCCCGCAGATAGGCCAGACTGACGCTCAGGTGAGGACTGTTCTGCCAGCGCCGGCTGTCGTGCGAACGCAAACCCGGAGCCCCCAACACCTTTACCGGAAACCCCAATCGGATGCGCGTCTGATTCGGCGTGGCGAGGTTGGCGATGCGATTCTGACGGTCTGGCAATGTTCGATGCGTCACTTCTCAGCCGGTCGCCCGCCGTTGGATGGGGCGTCCGCCGGCTTCAGTCCGACCGACCGCGGCGACGTTCGGCTTGGAGAGGCGGGACCAAACTGGATCTGCCTGGCGTACTTCGTCGGCCCCATATCACTCCCATAACCCGCCGTTTTGCAGCGTCCCGTACCGGTCAGGATTCATACCCAGTGTAATGACGACAGACTATCATAGACTAGGTTCCCCGCACAATGGGCGCGGCTGCAGTGGGCGCGGCTGCAGTGGACGCGTCCTGAACGTCTGGGGCCTGTTGCCGATGACCGGCGCATACCCGCAGGTTGGAGCAGCGCATCACACAACGCTCTCGACGAGGTCAATCTGCCCTTTTTCACCGCACAGACCATCGAACCGCGAGGAGCGAGAAGATGTCCGCTTCCCGCTCCTCTTTACTCGATGTATGTGGTTGTCAACTCTCTATTGGCACACGTCCAGCCTGAGGTTTTCCTATCCGGGGAAACTCGCATCCGCACTGCGGCCGAAGTCTCTCGCAATCGTCGCCAGCCAAAGCCAACACCACATTTCCCGGCAGCGATACTACCACTGGTAAACGGGCGGGGACGCCACCATCAGGTAAGCACAATAATCATCCAGCAAACGCGCCAGACGTTCCCTTCCCGCAAAGCGGGCAGACTTGGCATCCCCTTCCCTGAACAGGCCCGCTGACAGACGACGCCCGACGATCAACATAAGAGCTAATAGCGCTAGGCCCAAGCCCGCCACCGGCAAATATTGCAAGCCCATCTCCACCCGCCGCACCACTTCCGCCGTCTGGAAACCGATCACCGCCAGCGTCGTCACCCACAGCAACTCACCCAGTAATACGATTGGAAACCAGCGCCGGAAAGGCACTCGCGCCACACCCGCGGCGACCAGCGCCGGAATCACAAGCACAGAAGAGAACTTGGCGACAGTAAGCACCATCGGTCCCCGCTCCTGGATGCCTGTCAGCACCTGTTCCAAATGACAGCGCCGCAGCCCCAGCCAGCGGCCATAGCGCAGTATATGTTCCTCTCCAAACCTGTAGCCAAGCAAATACCAGAGGCTGTCAGCGACCAGGCCGCCAACGATCGCACACACCATAACCAGCGGCAGCCGCATATATCCTGCCGAAGACGCCACCGCCGCCAACAACGTCACAATCCGCCCTTCAATGATCACCAGCGCGGTAAATATCGGATAGATCCACGCGCCCCACTCCTGCAGGCCCTCACCGCGCAACAACTCTGAAACCGTGTCAATTATCTCGTAAATCGGGGTCATAATATGTCTCTATCGTAATAGGGCGGCAGACTGAAATCGAAAACTGGCGGGCCGCTAACTGCCGGCAGCGACCTCCTCCACCCACCAGGTTAACACGTCCAACCGCCTCGCAAAATGGAGCAGAGGCACCGTATCCGGCAGGAACACCCTGTGTGCCTGCGCAACCCAATTGCGCTCGAACTCGGCCTCCGCCCGCTGCAACGGCCACGGCCCATGATGT
>MKWU01005779.1_pt1 | contig 13127 bp, 19 predicted proteins | sample 809101 | NCBI WGS metagenome assembly MKWU01 (sample SAMN05860141, study PRJNA318959) | sponge metagenome | host: Aplysina aerophoba | place: Slovenia: Piran, Adriatic Sea, Gulf of Piran | collected 2013-05-07 | reverse complement strand
CCCTGTGCGACCAACTTTCTCCAAAGGCTGGCAGCCCTGCAAGCCGAGAAACACCACTCCACCTACAGCATGGTGATGGAATTGCTTCGTTGCCGCCTCAGCTTTGCCCTCCTGCGATCAGCTATCACATGCCTCAGGAGTGCTAGGTCATCCTTCCACCGCCCAGGCCGCATTGACATGAGCGCTGTGGACCTCGCGATGTCCGAGGGCCGAGTGGAGCGTGATTAACTGATGATTTTCATCTTGTTATTTACTATCCTTTGTTGACTTCATTACTATTTATTCTGTTGTAACCAGGTTGTATCTTTTATTTAAATGGTAAATTACACTAACAATACATGGAGACAGTATAAAGAACTAATGGGCACAATCTCCCGTTCACACATGCACATGGCATTGTCATAATAAAATATGAATTGTAATCGTTATCAGTGCCACTGCAGCACTCCTGCAAGTATCACGATATAATTCTAATAAGTGCATATAGCCGAGTCTTAAATTTGCTGCATTGCTCCAAGTACCTAATATTAATAATTACCTCAATTAATTAACTCATGCCAGCTGAATACACATAATCTGCAAGATAATGAACTAATCACGAGAGGAGTGTCGATCAGCTTGATGTATCTACATACAGTGCAAATTGCATGATTATCTATAATACAATACGTGCAATGATTATTAATATAAAGAGTGCACACTTACTCGGGATTCACGGCACGGACTTGATGCCAATGTAGACTTGGGGCGAATGTACAACTGCCCTTTCCCAACCTTCTCTTTCAGGGTGGCTGGACGGTGTCCATACCCTGTTCCATGGCCATGGGGAAGAGGAATGAGTCGTCGCTGGTTCTTCCCCCCTCCAATACAAAGCTCGAATGGCTTGCCCCGCAATGCTGGATAGATGCACTCCAGAATAAAGTGAAACTGTGCAGATGTCTGGTCTAAGGAGAACTCCGCAGGGCACTCCTTGGTCATCCACCATGGGCTACCAAAGCCATCTGTACTCAAACGAGCAAGAACGTCCCTTGTTGGTATGGTCTCCTGGCTGGGCTTGTCAAGGCAAACAGTCTTCACCACCAAATATTGCCTCTTGCGCTTTCCCTCTGTATAAAGTGCAAAATCCAAGCATGTTATGCATCTAGTTGTATAATATGTCATGAATTATAATAATTGTACAGTGCACTACAGTACAGTATTTTTTCTTAGAATCTTTCATAAGCAATCATAATTATTCTCAGGTACCTATAGTGGGGACAAGATTGCCTTGGGGGTGGTAGATAAGGATGTCCAACACAGTATATAATTATGCAACAACAGCTAGCTGCGCATGTAGTGTTGCTGATATTTTATTCACAAAGCCACCTGTATAAATTACTGATATAAATAAAGCATACCTTCCCCTTTCCAGCTCCAGTCTGGCTGTTCCTCCTAGGCAGACTGAAGGAGGACGCCACCTCCTCTTCGTCTCCTCCCTCCAACTCCAACAAGCGGTTCAAGGTGCTTACGGATAGAGGACGCCCTCGTGCCTCTCGTCGTAAAACTCTGGAGAGAAGACTGCTCGTCTCCTCAAATGCTTCGAAATCGTCTTCGTCGGGCTCCATATCGGTCAGCTACGTCTGTTTAAACTCTATCCAGGCTACCAACAAGCGCTCAACACGGCCGTAGCTACCACGTGCTTCACTATTGCACAGAGCGTGAGTGTTTTTTGCAAGGAGTTTATCATGTAGCTCTCCCGTGGTGGGATGAGTTAGAGTCAGAAAGCTATGGGCTATTGCGCGGAGTGCAATGGATTTGTGCACAGTAACAGCTAGTATACTTGCGTGCAAAGGGTGCAGGAGAAAGCATGGGCTTTTTGTGGGTATGAATATTTGCGCGCAAAGCGTTTGGGCCAGATTCCCTCGCAATGTCCTGCACATTTCCGCGCAATAGTGGGAAGGATTTGCGCGCAAAGCGTGCGGGCCAAATCTCCTCGCAATTTGTTGCGCGTTTCCTGGCAGTTATCTTGCGCGGAAAGCAGGCGGAATTGTTGCGCTTTAGGACTTCCATAGTCTTGGCTGATGAGATTGGTGAAATCTCAAGACTGTACAAAAGTTGCATGGTGTCACCTAGAAGTGGCAGTTCTTTGGGGTCTCAGGCAAGGGCAATCTGCTGAGGTCAGTGTCACCAAGTTATGATCCTGGCGTGTCAGTGATAGTGTAATTGTAAGCACTCTAAAGTCAGTGCCCACCTCTGAATGCAAGCAGATGCTATTGATGAAATGGGATGATCTTCGGCAAAGATGTGCTGGAGTGGCTTGTGATCTGAGTAAAGAGAAAAGGTTACATCCTCCCAAGTACTGGTGGAAATTCTTGACACCTAAGACTATGGCAAGAAGACCCTCTTTGTCCAGCTGAGAGTACAGTAGTGATTGAAAGTACTAAGGCACGTAGCACGCGTCGTACACGCAAGATACACGTGCGTGTAATAAGATGGCGCTTGTAAATTACTTGGAATTCGCAGTGCCTGGTTCTTCGACGATGTTCTGTGAACGACGTAGAAGATCAACGCCGAAATTTCGCACCGTGTACGTACTAATATAGTTGAATTTTGTCTGGAAAGTCACACGTTGAAAGACTGTTCAAGTGTTATTGGAGACGATCGCAAGTAGCTATGCCTGCAAAACTGTCCAGATACTACCAAGAGAGGATCATCGCTCCGTGGAATGGAGGAGCAAACATTTCCGCCATCGTACAAACTTTGTGTGATGAGGGAAGAGTCACTACTCTTGCTACAATTCGTTGGTGGATTTTTCGTTGGGAGCAAGATTGTGGCTTGGATGACAACTTTTGTAGAGGTCGGCCCTCGAAGTTTACGATCAAAATTTCTGAATACATGGAGCGGCGACTGGAGGACGACGATGAGACAACTTAGTCAAACTCCAGAGGTTGATAGCCCGAGAATTTGGATTTATGATTAGTTCAGCTGCAATACGTAAACACCTGCGTGCATCCCTGCAGTGGGTTGTGGTAAAGACTAGATGTGGGCCCATGATTTCAGATGCAAACAAGCAAAAGAGGCTGGAATTTGCGAAGATGTGTCTGGAGACCCAGGACAACTTTGACAACATCATCTGGACGGATGAGTCATCAGTACAGCTTAAGAGGCACTGCCAAACCATGCGTGTGAAGGTGGACCAGGAAGTACCATTCAAACCTGTGGCTAAACATGCATTGAAAGTTAATGTTTGGGCAGGCATTTCCAAAAGAGGAGCAACTAATATCTGCATTTTCGAGCAAACGATGGATGTTCCATTATATGTGATGCAGGACAATGATCCAAAGCACACCAGCCGGCTAGCAAAAGCCTTCTACGAGGAGGAGGGCATTAACTGGTGGCCCACTCCTTCCAGTAGTGTTGACTCTAACCCGCAGAGGCAAAGCCAATGACAAAGAAGGAACTGGTGGATGGCATCAAAGCCTTTTGGAGTAACGCAATGACAGCAGCAAAGTGCCAGCGGTACATCAAACACACTCATGTTGTGTTGCCAAAGATTATCGACTGCGAAGGAGGAATTACAGGAGAATAACATTTAGAGCAACTGTTACTGCATAACATTTATCTAAGAATTGTTGCCAGACTGTATTATTAATTTCACTGTACTGGTTGTACAATATATGATGTGATTCATATAAACTAAATCACCACAAAGAATTACAGGATAGTACAACTACGTATGTACATACAAGAATACAACAAAACTGGCATGGTTTATAACCATTAGCGATAATACAAGAAAAAAACAATGCGTATGAATATAAATATATTCATAGGCACTATCACCTTGGCAGAGCTACCACTTTTTAGGCCTACTGATCTGGCGACAGCTGGTGTCTATGGCTATCTTATACTGCTTCCAGGTATCCTCTTTGCTTTCTCCTGGCTTGACTGGGTAAACTGCAAATGTGGCCTTTTTTACTGGTTCCATTCTATTTGGGGAAAGCTTTCTCTTCCTGTAGCGATGGTCTCCAGAACAGTTTGATGTTGACCGTTCTGTTCTAGAGTAGCACCTCCTCACCAACTGAACCGCAAAGTTTGCTTTTGAACTGGCTTTCTTATAGCAGTCGTTGGTTACGTCCACTTTAAACTTGAACGGTGGTCCATCACCATACTCCTCAAAAATATCGTCAAAGTCCATCCATTCACTCTCAGCTTCCGCCATGGTCTTGTCTTCGAACTCATCATTGTGATGACTACGATTTTCAGGTGTACATGTGCACTGATGCTGGGGGCAAATGGGCGGTGGGTGGTGTGCTTGCAGGGTGTACGTATTGCAGAAGTGTGATGGCTGTGGAGGGTAAGGGATTGTTGGACGGTGGGGATAAGGGGTAGCTGGCCAGTGTGGGTAAGATGACGTTGTCCAGTGGGGGTATAACGTGATGAGGAGGAGGATATGTGGACTGATGCGGTGGAGAGTACATAGACTGAGGTTGCAGAGGGTATGTAGACTGAAGAGGTGGAGGGTATGTGTATTGAAGATGTGGGGAGTATGGGGACCGAGGAGGAGGAGGGTATGTGGACTTAGACATTGGAGGGTAAGAGGATTGAGAAGGTGGAGAGTATGTGGAATGAAGAGGTAGGGGGTATGTGGACTGTACTTGGGGGTGATTGGCAGGACGATGAGTGGGTTCATTTTCTGGCTCTTTCTCAGCTGCCGGTGGCGAACCACTTGCCAGCCAGAGTGACGTCTTACCCTAGAAGCCAGAGTGTTACAAACAACATACGCTATATATTACTTCGTCAGATCAATGTTCGAGCCGATTTTTATGTATTTAAACTTGTGCTAGTTGCAATTATACGTATATAGCTACGTGGACAATCTTCTTATTTTTAAAAAACAAGATACCTGCTTCGATCCTTGCTGTGTCGTCTCTTTTCTCTTTGCTGGTCTCTTCTTTTGCGGAGGGGCCCATTCAAGCAGATCTACTACTTTCGCGTGATAGCGTCGCGAATTCAGTTTGATGACAACTTCGCTTCCAACCGCGACCTCCGCAAGCTTTTCAAGGATGTGCTCACATTCACTCAATGTCTTTTCCCCCACTCTACAACGATTTCTTTCGGCTTTCTCGCACTTTTGACTTCGCACCGTTATGCACGCCACCATGTAAGTAATTATATGAAATAAGGTGTTAACAAACGTATGTGTATTTTCTTGCATGCACGTGTACTTTGGCACTCACGAACTGTATGTGTGTCACACTCGTGTTTATGGTTTAGAACTTTCAATCACCACAGTACCTTTTCTCTGTAGGGCTGAGTGACCTGCTAGTGAAAGCAATAGGTTTAATCAGTCCATCCTCTAGTAGGTGTGACAATACTGCTTCCACTCCATAGGGGGTGGCATTGCAGTCCAGAATTATGGTGATGCGCTTAAGCTGTTCCCCATGTCCACTTCTGTGTTTTCTGCAACAATTGGTACAAGGGGGCAAGAACATTGCAACCTTGGCAGAAACATACTGTAACAGTCGATTAGGCCCAAGAATGACTCCAGCTAGGGTACATCCTTCAGAGTTGGCACTGCTGTGATTGCTCTGACCTTCTCCAATGTTGGATACAAACCCTCTGCTGAGATCGTGTGGCCAAGATACTCCACTGATGGTAGCACGAAGCCAAATTCGTCCCAACTGAGTCCCAGCATTCTTTAGGCGGGTCAGTGCTCACTCTCAGTCTGACCGTTAACCTTGATGTGTTCAATGCCCTGGAGGATGCTCTGCATTGCCTTCTGGAAAATTGTTGTAGCAGATGCAACCCCGAATGGTAACCGGTTGTACTGGAACAGCCCCTTGTGTGTGTTGATGACTACGAATTGCTTGGAGGCATCGTCCAAGGGAACTTCCTGGTAGGCGTGACCCAGATCCAACTTGTGAACAGCTTTCCTCCTGCCAAGATTGCAAACAGATCCTCAATTCTGGGGAGGGATAGGGATCGGGCTTGGCCACTCTGTTCACCGAGGTCTTGTAGTCCCTGCAGGTCCGGTTTGATGACAGGGACAATTGGGGCAGCCTACTCAGCAAACTCAACCTGCTCAATTATTCCTGCTGTCTCTAAGTAGTTCAGCTCTTGCTCAATCCAGCTGCGAAGGGCATAAGACACACTGTGAGCCCTGCAAAAATGAGGCGATGCTTGGGGGCCAAGTCAGGTTCGAAGTCGGGGAGCCTCAAGGAGCAGCGAAAAGAATTGCAAGCGAGGTCGATTTTTGGCCGCAAAGTTGGCCGGTGAAGACTTCGAAGGTATGATGCACTGTCGCTGTCAATGCTATCCCGTGCAAAATCAATTTCAGACCACTGGCAGTCATTTAAAGGCTGTCACGCTTGTGCACACACAAATACACATGCAACTGGATTGGGTAACTTTGTAGATATATGCAGATAGGTTGATTAAATTACACTAAGGCTATACCCTGTACGTATGCTGTGCCACTTTACTGTAGGCACACAGTGCAAACATAGACACACGTGTGTGTCTATGGTCCAACTTTAATACTTAGACAGTGGTTATTGGTCCGGCAGCCAGCTCAGTGTTATAATAGTATATAACCTAACAGCACCCCTCATCCAGCTACGTTTTTAAACCGTGTCTGTGTGTGTGTGTGTGTATGTGTGTGTGTGTGTGCATACGTTCATGTGCGCGTGTGTGCATTAGTTGAGTATGTGTTTTCATAACTGGATTGCAGGGATACAAACTAGACGGATGTCTGTTGCCTGTGTTTGTACATATTTGTGCTAGCCTGTGTGGAGCCTATAGTTCTATTCTCAATTAAAAACCAGCAATGCCGTCAGCTCCTGCTTTTGTCACCACCAACACACCCTGGATGAGGATCCAAGCTCTTTATTGTCAGCCGCTTAGGCCAGCAGCAGCAGCACCATGTTCTGCCCGTTTTCCCAACTGCACTACTGCCACCAACTGTCTGCTCTGATGACCCTTCTCATTCACACACCACAGGCTATGAGGAGCAGAAAGACTGTGACACATCTTTACATGTCAGTCCAGTGATGCTGTTATCCAGCAGTTGGTGGGTAAATCTGCAGCAAAGCTGTGTGAGAGTTCTGCCGTAAATGTGATGTATCCGGGAGGCTCAACCATGAAAGACATTGCCCTTGACATTCTGCCAGTCAAGGGAACAAATACAACTGTGACAAACTCAGCTACCAAACAATTCATTGAAACCAGTCCAAAAATGGATGGCAATGAATACCAACAGGCGACTGCGGGAAGAGGTGTCTTCCTTCCCCTTAAAAGACCTTTTGGGCTCAGTGGAACAGCCTGATGTTAGACAGTTTTAACTGTTACAAATCAAGGGAACAAATACATCTTGGTCATAGCCAACTACGTCTCCAAATGAACTGAAGCGTTTTCAATACCAAATCAGGAGGCCAGCACTGCCATGTGGCAGATCTTTTGGTCAAAGAAGTCATGTGTTGTTTTGGTGTGCCTCTTTTAATTCATTCTGACTGAGGTAGAAAAGTCAACCCTACTGCACAGCTGCAGATAGTATCCAGAGTTCTGTAGGTCGGTATTGAGCACCATCAGTAATGTTAGTCCATGGTCGTCCTCTCCAGCATGGCACACCAATGAGTGTTTGAAAGTAACTGTCAATTGCCATCTGTGCTGGCATGTTTCGGGGCATCCTCAGTACATGACCAAATAGTATCCATCGGGCCTCTGTGATCTTGATGCTGAGAGGCTCACACTGGCAACGTTGGTACAAGGATTTGTTTGAAATGCTCTGTGGCCAATTAATCTCCAACAGATATTTTAGTTGGGTACGGCAAAAGGAGTCCAAATGTGCACTCTCAGCTTGTGTTAGTGGCCATGTTGTAAGTGAGGACAGGTACAATGAAGGTGTTGTAAAGTCGAAGTTGCAATGCTTCACTAACATGTTGTCGTCGCAGCTACAGTGTCCGTCCACATCCAGCGGAATGCCAGCAGAGCCAGCTGTTTCCTGCGAGCTGCATCTTCTGCATCCCCTGCATCCCCCAATAGTGATCCAAGCTTCATGGTCACCCTCCATACTTTTCTGACGCATGATCTGTTTCTCTTCTCATTGAGGTCCTATCTGTCTTACTTTCATTGACAAAAAGTAACTCAGACATGTTGGTGCGATGCTTTCCACTAGATTTAGAAAGGCACAGCTGTGGCTTACAAAGTCCACATCATCTGCATAGGCAATGTCTAGGGGCAAGTTTATTATGTCTGTTTGAGGGCGCTGTACCATTAGTCGTAGATCGCATAGGGCTGCTTCTAGGTATACAATGAATAGTACAGGTGACAGGCTGTCTCCTTGGGGTTGCCAATAGTGGTGTTAAACGTTGGAAAACTCCCCTTCGCTAGCTGTGGTTCCAGGGTAATGTCTGCTAGCAATAGGCGGATCATACGTAGTTTTGAGTCATCCAGAAATGTCTCCAGGATCTGAATTAATCTGTCACATCTGATGGTGTCAAATGCCCTGCTCATATCTATTCCCAGTATCTCTGGCCACCTGGCATTTTTGAGACTTAGCTGTCATCCAGTGGTAACCAAACACAATATCAGCAGTGCTTCTGCCATGCTGGAAGCCGGCTCTGTCCTGCTGCAAGATACGAATTGATCTTGCTGGAAATTCATGCCAATACCACCAATGACAGCACCTTGCGAAGGGTGGTAAGTAAGACTATTGGTCTCAGGCTTGGCAATGGTCCAATTGGCTTTCCTGGTTTCTGCAACAGTATTAGTATTCCACGACCCAGTTCAAGGGGTTGGCTCCAGTGATTGATTGAATAATGCTGCCAATGGTGGATTCAATTGGTCTGCAGCATACTTAAGTAGTTCACCGGGCAATGAGTCATATCCACAAGTGCGGGTGGGCATTGTTAAGCTTCTTCATTGCGCTATTCAATTCACTTGCTTTAACTGGTTGTTGTAGTGGGTCACCCTTGAACGCTGGAAGTCCAGTTGCCACATCATCTCGGAACTGTTGACCAAAGTACTCAGTGACTCGTCTGGATCTTCTACAGTGTGACCATGCTCATCGTACACCACTGCCTGCAAGTGTGGTCTGCGAGAGAGAAGACGCAGCGCATAAACATCCGAGCTCCATCGTGCAATCGTGCTCTTCTCCAGCCAAATGGTTACTGCAAAACCCAATCCATAATGTTGCATCTGATGGCAGTCCTAGCAGTCAGTAGCCTCCACGGATCTCATCAAAGCCTTCCGCACACTTGGTCTCCTGTAGACAACAGACGGTGATCTGGTGACTTGACAGGTCTGACACTAACTGATCCCTCTTAGTCCCCGACGATAGTGCTCGAACGAACCAATGGATAGTCCAGAGGTACTTTTGCTAGAGGAAGCTGAATTGAGTACAGAACTACAAAAAGGCCTTGGAAGGGTCTGTATCTATCTCATTATCAATGACCTAATCTACAGGATACGTTTAGGGGCCAATACTACGTCAAAAGTGGTGCATTGAAACATGTTTTGAATGTACACTCGGCCTAATTCCTTCACATGGCTGAATGCAACGGTGCGTGATCTTCACTGTAAGCAGTCTCCCTAGTTCAGTTTACTGCATCTATTGATGGGTCTGGATTGGCTCCTCAACCTCCACACACCCTGAGGGCGAGGTGATGAGAGGGCTAGACGTCCTGCAAAGCTACAACTTACCATTTAATATTGCCCTAGTCTAAAGCATGGCAGCGCTGCTCTCTATCCCAGTGGCTGTGCCTTGCTGCCGACTGCCGACACTTTGGCCAATTAGAGTCAGAAGAGACACAAGAAGCTGAGCCCACCAGTTCAGAGACTGTGATGAAGTGGAGTAACTATCTTTAGCATGAGGTCTATGACTTGCATGATCTAGGTTTATCCTGTTACTGTTGCCTAGGAAGTTCGAGCTGCTTAGTGTTGTTACCTAGGAAAATGGAACTGTTTATCTTTGTAATAGGTTTGTTATGTCATCCCTGGAACTATGTCTTTTTATGACAAAGGCCTATGGAGCATCTTGTTTTCTCTTGAGTTTTGTATAAATTGAGCCAGGCAAGGTTGTCCTGCAGCTCACCCATTGAGAAGCAACCAACGCAAAGTTACGATCGAAGACGAAAAGACCCAAGCGGTTGCTTGTGAGCTCGGTCATTTGTGACAGAGACACAATAAGCTGACAAGTACAAGCTGTTTGTTACTTCGGTTAACAGTATCACCACACATGGAGACTTACCCACATCACCTGAAGAACTGTGACAAACTCAGCTAGCTGATGACAAATTGAAAACCAGTCCTAGAATGGATGGCAATGAATACCAACAGGCCACTGTGGGGGGAAAAGGTGTCCCCCTTTAATGAACACACCAAGGCCTATTGGGCTCAGTGGAATACGCAGGAAAGTCTGTCCATAGGAGGAGTGGGTGTCAGAGACACATGCCTCACTGATATATATTCTCCAAATGGATGCATCTGGGGGGACACAGGTGGCTGTAGTTCCGGGGTTCACGGGAGAGGGGCCCATTTGTGGTAGATCTGCTGCCTCACTGGCAACCTGTGCTAAAGCAGCCACCGGCCTGGTCTGTGCTAATCACCCAGGCCAGGTCTACACTGACGATTACGTTTCCTAAAAGACCAAATCTCGAAGGTAACTGTTATCCCAGGTGCACACACGGAAAGACAAACGTTGGCCAGTCCAACTATAGTTCTCAATCCAAGTGTGCCTCGCCTGAAGGCGGCATCTCAAATGGAGATGCACAGGCGATTGTGACTCAGTTGGAACCGCAGGTTCCACCGACCATGGCGGTGAAGAAGAAGAGCAGGATCCTCTGGAATGAGGAAAAGGAGAAGCGACTCATGGAGCTCTACGTGCACAGCAGCAATGACCCATCTCGGGGCTGTGCACGTAGACTACTTGAGGAGTGGAGCCTTCCCAGAGTACTCCACCACATCAAATGCTCTAATGAAGAGGGTGAGACTCATCAAATCTCGCCCTAAGACGACCCAGGTGTCTAACTCTGACCCGCAAGCCACTGCAGAGGTTGAAGAGAGTTCTCTTCCTAACTCTCCAGCACAAAGGGGACTCGAAGCTAGAGAGGGTGACCCCTACATCACAACCACTGCAGTGGTGAGAACCAACAGGAGCTCCAACAGAACTTCAGGGAGAGTCAGAGGAGGGCTCCATGGATTCTGGCCCTCTGGAAGAGTTAGTGAGAAAAGTCGACCATCACTACCACCAGCTATTGAGAGATACAAACTTAATAGGGAGGAGAAGTACCAAATGGCCTGGGGTTCGTGTGGACGGCAGACAATGTGCAGTGATCAACCAATGGATGAAAGGAGTGAAACCCAAAACACCCTGGGAGGTCAACTGCATGGTGTATGCTGCAGCTTCAATCCTGCACCCCCCAAAATCTCCCGAGTCTGCTCCGCAAGCCAGAAGAAGAATGCCAAAGGCACTCCTAGGCAGAGATGGATCAGACGACAACTTCGTAGAGAGTTTCATACTCTCGGCCTCAAGCGCCTGCTGAGTAACCGTGAGGAGACCCTTGGGAAACTGAGGGTCTAGAAGACTCAGGAGAAACATAAGAGGGAGCAACGCAAGTTCGTAGAGGTTAACAAGCTTTGGACTGCACAGAGGAAGTTCCTCTTTGACCATTCCCATCTACCTCAAGAGGTTCCTGAAAAGGAATTGATTAAGCAATTTTGGGCAGGCATTCTAGAAATGAATGGTCTGGTAAATGAAAGAGATCCAGACATTTAGGGTTGGAAAACTGAAGTGGAGGCTTCACTGAAGCCTCGATTCAGGAAAATCCTGAAGAAAGCCAAATCCTGGTCAGCCCCTGGGCCAGATGGCATTGTCAACTTCTGGTGGATAGTTTCCTGAGGCAGGACATGCACTGCGAACGCAGCGATACCTTTCCCTGATTGGTTGGTGACGGGCAGAACTATTCTGATACCCAAGAAGGGAAAGGCAAAGGACCCGGGTAACTACAGGCCCATCGCATGTCTGAACATCCAGTACAAGTTTGCCACGGCGGTGCTGGCTGACAGCCTTGCAGCCCACATTGAAGCCAATGACCTGCTTCCACAGGAGCAACACACTCTGAGGAGGGGGGCCAGAGGCTGCGTGGACTGTCTGGCAGTTGACAAAATGGTAATTACTGCACTGTAAAAAATAGGGTGTTATCGTAGCACCCTTAGGGGGTGTTGGGATTAATGTTTAGGATTAACACCCATCAGGGTGTAACCAAGGGTGTTACTATAGCACCCAACTGGATGGGTGTTAGTGCAACTCCTGTAAGAGTGCTACCCATACACACTTTGGGTGCTACTTATAAATCCTCATATCATGCAGTCCATGTATGCATGCACCTTCAGATCAATCCACTGTGATATAACAATAAATGATTATCAGTACAGAAAACAGCTGCTTAACAACTTGAGTACTAGAATAAAATGGAGAAGTTAGAGGTCCTTAAATGTTGATGGAGCACAGATACGGTTCATTTTGCTTGTGCTTCCATAGACTGTCTTCTAGCTCATCCTCATTCTGCAAAATGCCAATAATGCAGTAAATTGTATTGTGTAACAAAAAAAAGACTAATATTTACTTCACAAACCTCAACTCTCATCAAAATGATTGATTGATTTGGGACAGAAGAGTTTCTGTCCCATCTCCAAGAAGTGAACCACCTTCAAGTCTACAGATGAGAAAGAGAAGTGTCAGCATTAATTCTCAAACTTGGCTGTATATATAGGTAATAAATAAACCCATAAGTATACAAACAACAATATTACACTTACCATCACTTTCCACTTCATCAAGATGTTTCTCACTCTTGCCCTTGTTCTGAATTCTGAGCACCTTCTCAAATTTTGTGGCCCAGTCTACGATGGTATCGAGGTCAATCTGTACTGAGCTGTCCACACGGTGATTGAACTCCCTTCGTAGCTGTAGATACCAGAAATATAAATTATAGTGACATAGGCCATATTTGGCAGATACTATAAGCAATATTGGAAGTCAGGGTTCAAACTTTAGCTGCCACTTTAGGTATACGTAGCTTGTACATTTTGAGTGAGACAGAGGACAGTGAAGATATTACTAACGTAATTACTAACCATTTTCACAC